>Ga0209123_1000332_pt1 | contig 67089 bp, 55 predicted proteins | sample BarGraIncu00431A_FD_184500 | JGI IMG/M metagenome (GOLD analysis project Ga0209123, IMG submission 184500) | Arctic peat soil microbial communities from Barrow, Alaska, USA - Barrow Graham LP Incubations 004-31A (SPAdes) (version 2) | ecosystem: Environmental > Terrestrial > Soil > Wetlands >... | reverse complement strand
TGGGGCACCGGGTCGTTGCAATGACGGCTTGAATCACCGGTACTGGCGGACTTTGGCTTGCCCAATATCTGCAGCTTCAGGTGGAATCGAAGAAGATATTTTCAGAGGGGAAACAAACGGCTTTGGTCTGGCCCGGGCTCGTCCAACAAACGGTTCAGATCGTGGCTTCGCACGATCTAACCTTAATCGTTAGAAGTTTTGTTGCCGTCATACCGGTGTCATCTGAGCCAGCCGCCTCAATCCCTTGCACCCGCTCCGCAGAGCTCTGCGAAACCGCTGCGCGAACAACAGCCAAAATTTCTGGATTGGCAGCTTTGGCTCCGGGGCCTCTCGGCCTACTTACAGTGCTTCCAGATATCGTCGCAATGTTACGAATTCAAAGTCAACTTGTCTCGGATATAGCGGCTGTTTACGGTAAGACCGGCAATCTCAGCAAGGAGCATATGCTGTGGTGCCTATTCAAACACTCAGCAGCGCAGACAGTCCGGGATGTTGTGTACCGGGTCGCAGAACACGTTCTCATTCAGCCTCTCAGCATGCATGCACTTCGCAAGCTGACGCAATTAATTGGTGTTAAGTTATCGCAGCGAAGTGCGGGTGAGGCAATCGCGAGGTTTCTTCCTTTAGTGGGGGCAGCAGTGGTTGCGGGTTATGCCTATTACGATACCAAAAAAGTCGGCGCCGCAGCAATCGACATATTCAGCAAAGAGCTGGTCTTTCAGGGGGCGTCTCAGAATTCGGAAAATAAAGCGCGTTAAGCCAATTTAGGTTGGTTTTATCCACTGGCTATGAGCGTGCTCCAGTTGGTGACGGGACCGCCACCGGCAGTGCAGGTGAACATCGATCCGGAACTTACTCCAAGGCGACTGGCTCGGGTGAACGTTCGTCTTGAGAGTTCTGTGGCACACCGCCATCGACGCGACTGTCAATCCGGCTCAATTGGACACGCGTCTGGTGCAGCAGCCGGTTCAACTCCTCCACATGCGCGTAAGGGCTGCCATGTGTTTCATTGGCGAGCCTTTGGCCTATTTCTTGGGCGATGTGAAGCACATCAGACAATTCATCGATCGTCTCGCGGCGCTCGCCTTCTCGTGCCATGGTGATCCGCCTTTCGAATGTGGGTTGTTGCGCAATGCTTCACCAGCATAGGCCTTCTCGAGCTCACAGACCGTGCGCTAACCCGCCTAGCCAGAAACGGATATGCATTTCAACAGCAGGAAATCTGCACTCGCCCCGTTTTCCACTTGAAAATGGCATGTCATTGTCCATGTTCAAGGTCGCAGTGAATCTGCCAGGCCCCTGCGACTAACCGCTAGTTTTTCACTGATCATGTGCTGAAATCCCTCAGCTATAAACCCTGACAAAGCGGTCCAGAATCGCCGCGTGGTCTTCAAACAGCTGGTCTTCAAGCTGCGGCAAGTCTGCCAGCGCCACCCATTTCGCTTCTTGTGCGTCGTCTGCGCCTTCGACCTCGGGCAGGCGGATGTTGCCCAGGTCAAAGTAGAAGGCGTGGGTGATGATGCGGCCGCGGGCGCTGCGCAAGGGGTGGTCAAACACCTGATCGGCCTTCAAGGCCTGGCGCAGGGTCGAGTCCAGCGTTTTGAAGCCGGTTTCCTCGCACAACTCGCGCACGGCTGCGGCGTAGAAGCGCTCGTTTTTGTCCACAAAACCACCGGGCAGTGCCCACTGGCCGAAGCCAACTTCGCCACCCCGGCGCACCAGCAGCACATGGCCGTTGGCCACCAGCACGGCGTCGGCGGTCAGGTAGGCGTCGGCGGTCCACTTTTTGCGGTACTGCACCACCGCCAGGTGTTCCGTCACCCGTTGCGCATACACCGGCAGCCGGGCCCAGGCTTGCAAGTAGGCGAGCACCTGGGCGTTGACATGCGGGCGCAGCACCGCCAGTCGCGCGTCGGGGTCCAGCCCTTCAAAGTACACATTTCTCAGCGCCGTGGCGTCGATGTCGAACTCCCGCTCGACCGATTTCCAGGTCCAGTTGGGGAAGTGGTCCAGGTAATAGCTGCTGTGGTCTTTCTTGAAGCCCACCAGGGTGACGGGGCCTTCGCCGCCCGTTAATTGGCTGACGCCAGCGCGCACCGCTGCGTTCCAGCGGGCATCGTCAAAGTAGTCGCGCACCGGTAAAAACTTCACGCTCGCACGGGTCGTTGGCGCGAGCGTGGCCTCGATCATGGCCTGGCGCTCCTGCTGGTTGAAGGGGTTGCGCACGTCCCGGGCGCGGTTGGCGGAGCCGATCACCACGATGACTTGTTGCGCAGTCGCGAGCGCGGCGTTGAGCAAGGTCTCGTGCCCTTGGTGAAAAAGTTGCCAGCGTCCGACGATGACGGCGGTGCCGGCTGGTGCGGTGTCTTGGGTTGTTTGCATGATGGTTGTTCCTGTGGTTTTTTGTTTCTGGCTCAAGCGTACTGGACGGCGGCAATCGGAATCTGGCGGCCACTGCCAAACGCTTTGGCTCGTACCCGCAAAACGGGTGGCGCCTGGCGGCGTTTGTATTCGTTGCGGGCAATCAGGGTCTGAATTCTGCCCATGAGCGCGGCCCCCTCGGGCGTGGCGCGTAATTGGGCCACTTCGGCGTCCGCGCGTTCGCGCTCTGCCAGCGGCAGGCGGTCGCCTTCGATGAGGTGTTTGAGGATGTCGTCCAGCACCTCATAAGGCGGCAGGCTGTCCGTGTCTTTTTGACCGGGCGCCAGCTCGGCCGAGGGCGGCTTGTCGATGATGGCCACTGGTATCACTTCCTGGTCCGCGCTGGCGTTGAGGTGGCGGCAGAGCTCAAAAATCTCTGTTTTGTACAGGTCTCCAATCAGCCCCAAGCCGCCGTTGGTGTCGCCATAAAGCGTGCAGTAGCCGACCGACACTTCGCTTTTGTTGCCGGTGGTCAGCAGCAGGTGGCCAAAGCGGTTGGAGTATTCCATGAGGGTGGTGCCGCGCACCCGGGCTTGCAGGTTTTCCAGCGGCAGCCCTTGCAGCGCTTCCCCAAATGCTGCGCTAAACCCGGCCTCGAACGCCGCCACCATGCTTTTGATCGGGTGCTCGATCAGCGTGATGCCCAGGTTACGGCACAAGGCCACGGAGTCCGAGACGCTGCCCGCGCTTGAAAATTTCGAGGGCATGGTGATGGCGACCACATTCGCGGCCCCCAGCGCCTGGACCGCCAGTGCCAGCGTCAGCGCCGAATCGATGCCGCCCGAGCAGCCGACCACGGCCTTGGTGAAGCCGCAGCGCCGGGCGTAGTCTTGCAGGCCCAGCACAATCTGCTGGCGGTAGAACGCCATCCGGGGCAGGCCCGCAGGCGGCACTACGGGCAGGCTGGCACCATGGCGGTCAAAAAACGCCTGTTGCTGCGGGTCAAAACTTAGGGTCGTCACGTCTTGGGCGAAGCGTTTGGCTTCAAACACCACGCGGCCCTGGGCATTGACGGCAAAGGAGGCGCCGTCATAGACCAGCTGGTCATGGCCGCCGACCTGATTCACATACAGCAGTGGCAGCTTGTGGCGGGCGCAGGCCCGGGCGAAGACGGCGTGGCGTTGCTCGCGTTTGCCGATGTGGCTGGGGCTGGCGTTGATGGAGACCACCAGGTCGGGTGCGGCGTCGGCCAGGCGCTGGAATGGGTTGGCGGCATAGTCCTCTTCCTCGTCGTTCCAGCCGTCTTCGCAGATCATGAGGCCGATTTGAACGTCGCCCACACGCAGCACGCGGGCCACGTCCGGCCCCGGTTCAAAGTGGCGGCGTTCGTCAAACACGTTGTAGGTGGGCAGCAGCTGCTTGGCGTATTGCAGCACCCGTTCGCCATTTTTGAACACCAGCAAGGCGTTGTGAAAGGGCTTGCCGATACCGGCGTGCCGCACCGGGGCGCCCACTACCCAGAACAGGTCTGGGGTTTCCCGCGTGGCCTGCTGGAGCTGGGCTAGAGCGGCCTCTACACGCGCCTGGAAGTTGGGTTCGTCCAGCAGGTCGCCGGGGTAGTACGCGGTCAGGCTCATCTCCGGGAATACCACCAGCTGGGCCTGCGCCTCTTGCGCCTGGCGGGCGGCCGCGAGCATCAATGCAATGTTGCCGTCCATGTCGCCAATGGTCGGGTTGATTTGGGCACTTGTGATACGAATCATGGCAGTCCTCGCTAACTCTCAGTGGGCTCAATTGTGTTTGGCAAATACCTGTCGCAGGTAGGCCAGAAAGGTGTCGTCATCGCATAGGGTTTTGCCGGGCGAGTCAGACAGTTTGGCGGTCGGCTGCGCATTGCAGCTCACCAGTTTCATGACGATGTTCAGGGGCTGGAGCCCGGTGTCGTTGCTCAGGTTGGTGCCTATGCCAAAGCCGGTTTGCACGCGGTCCGCAAAATGGCTGTGCAAGCGCAAGGCGGTGGGCAGGTCCAGCCCGTCCGAGAACACAAGTCGCTTGGCGTGGGCGTCGAGCTTCAGGCGGGCGTAGTGGGCCAGGGCTTTTTCACCCCAGAGCACCGGGTCGCCGCTGTCGTGGCGCAGGCCGTCAAAGAGCTTGGCGAAGTAGAGGTCAAAGTCCGCCAGAAAAGCGTCCATGCCCACGACATCGGTCAGCGCCACCCCGAGGTCGCCGCGGTACTCCTGCACCCACGACTCCAGCGCAGCTTTTTGAAAGCCCTTGAGCTGCACGCCAACGGCCTGAAAGGTTTGCAGGTACTCGTGCGCCATGGTGCCGATGGGCGTCAGGCCCAGCTTTTTGGCCAGAAACACATTGGAGGTGCCTTTGAAAAACTGGGGCACCTCACGCGCCAGCGTGCTGGCTACTTCTTCTTGCCACGCGCCGGAAAAGCGTCGGCGCACTCCGAAGTCGAAGAACTCAAACGGGTGCTGGCGCAGGGGACTGGCGCGCTCACTGTTGCGCAGCAATTCAATCTTGGCTTGCAACCGCGCACGCCCTTCGTTCAGCGCTTGGTCTTCTCCCTGTTCTTGGGTCAGCCTGCGAAAGTAGAGTTCGTTGATGATGGCCAGCACATAGATTTCAAAGCCCATCACATGGACTTGCGGCCCTTTGGCGACCACCGACAAGGTCGGCCCTTGCACCGTGACGGTGATGAAGCGGCGCTGAAACTGGAACAGGCGCAAAAAGTCGATGTAATCGGAAGAGATGTAGCGCAGCTGGCCCAGGTATGCCAGTTCGTCTTCGGTGAAGCGCAGCGCACACAGGGCGTCCAGCTCGGCGTTGACTTCGGCTTCCAGTTCCGCCAGCGGGAAGGCGGGCGTGTTGCGGCAGACGAAACGGTACTCGGCCTGGTTGGTCGGCATCGAGTGCAGCATGGGCTGCTGCATGGTGAACTTGTAGAGGTCCGTTTCGAGCAGGCTCTGGATGACGGGCGGGAAGGTGGTAGGGGTAGCAGTCATTTTGATTCTCCTGAAAACTCAGGCCAGCAAGGCGCTGGCTTCATTGGCGGTCATCAGTTCCGCGCCGAAGGCCTGGGCCCGGTCAAAGAACGCCTGGCTGGCCGACTCGAAACCGGTCACCGCACTCATGCAGTCGCGCAGCACCACGATGCGGGGTTGGGGGCCCTGGCTTTTGGCGAGGTAGCCCGCCAATTGGTCAAAACTGGCGGCCACACAGTGGCTGGACGCCTCGCCCGCCAACAGCAGCAGGTCCACGCCGTGGGTCAGCGCCTGCGCCAACGGCGTGTTGAACTGGGTGGACGCCACGCCCGGCACAGGCGCGTCCGCCTCAAACACGCCGAAGTGCTCGGACAGCGGGTATTCGCCTTTGAGGACCTTGCGCACGGCACGCTGGCGGGCGAACTCCCAGGCCTGCAACTGGTCGGCCAGCTCGTTGTGGATGTTGTGGCCCCAGGTGCCGGTGACGCAGTGCACCGGCCACACCACCAGACCGGGGCGGCCCTGCGCGGCCAGTTGCGCCAGCATGCCGATGACCTCGGCCGTGAGCGTCGGATCGCGCGGGCCGTAGCGGCATGCCCGCACATCGGCGGCGGTGATGAAGGTGAACGGTGCCACCGCGTCGCCCTGCGCGGTCTGCCAGAAGGTGGTGCGCTCCACCGCCACGCTGGCGTGCGAGTCCAGCGTCACCGTGATGCCGTCGATGTGGGCCCCATGCGCCTGGATCAGATTGGACAAGCGGCGCAGGTCGGCGTCTGCGCCTGAGACGGGCAGGGCGGCGCCAGGGATATCGCAGAAGTCGTTTTGCGGATCGATGATGATCAGGTGGTTCATGTCGGTTTCCTTGCGAAGTTGTTGCAGTGACGGGTTGAATGTAGCACAGTTAATTTCAAAATGAAATTAACTAAATTCATTGATAATTTGCCGAGTTAAGTATTTAATGAAATTAAATGGATGAAAGCCTCATACGCCTATGACCGCCATACTGACCGTTGATGCCGTGCTGCTGACCCTGGTGGACGACGAATTGCAGGTGGCCTTGTTCCGGCGTGAGAGCGAGCCCTTCAATGGCCAATGGGCCTTGCCGGGCGGCTATATCCACGAACAGGAAGACGACTCGGCCAAAGCCGCAGCGGCCAGGGTGTTGCTGGCCAAGGTCGGCATTGAGAGTCCTTACCTGGAAGAGTTCGGCACCTTCTCCGGCCCGGCGCGCGACCCGCGCGGCTGGTCGCTGACGGTGGTTTACTACGCGCTGGTACCGGCATCCGTGGTGTCATCTGCCATCGGGCTGTTCCCGGTGGGTGCTCTACCCAATCTGCCGTTTGACCATAGCGCCATCATTGCCGGGGTGGTGGAGCGCGTGCGCAGCAAGGCAGGCTACTCCTCGCTGCCGGTGCATCTGTGTCCACCCGAGTTCACCATTCCGCAATTGCACGCCGTGTACGAAGCTGTGCTCGGCGAGAAGCTCAACATCGCCAACTTCAGGCGCAAGCTGGACGACCTGGCGGTGCTGGAAGAAATTCCGGGGGCCATGCGCGCCGTGGGGCGCAGCCGCCCCGGACAGCTCTACCGCATTGCCAAGCGCTTCAAAGGCACACTGTCGGTGCGTGGGCGCGGGCTTTAGTTGCTATTAAATTAATAGCTTCTCACGAAGGTAGGACGAGGGCTGCAGCCATTTTTACTTGTGAATCACCTTGGGCACCGGGTGGTGGCTCAGGCGGAAGGCATCGGGCATGCCCGAGCCCAGGAGCGGGCGCAGGTACATAAAACAGGCTTGTTTCAAGATGATTTTGTTGTTGTAGGGCGGCGTGCCAGAAGTCCTGCCCGGATTCGTTGTCATGAAACGCAGACAGGCGGTATTTTTGAATTTCTGCTTGAGTCGCCCTGGGCAGCCCGCATGCATAATGGCCAACGTTTTCAGGAGGGAGGTCGCATGTCGATCTATCAATTAAAGCCAGCGTTTCAAAAAATGCTACGTCCGGGCGTGGTGCGCTTGCATGCCCTGGGCGTGACGGCCAATCAGGTTACGGTGCTGGCTTGTGTGATCTCGGTGGTCCTCGGCCTTGGGCTGTTCTTCATGGAGCCATCTCCTCTGGCCTTTGCGCTCATCCCACTGTGGATGTTTGTGCGCATGGCCTTCAACGCGATTGATGGCATGCTGGCGCGTGAGCATGGGCAGCAGACCCCGCTGGGGGCGTTTCTCAACGAGTTGACTGACGTGGTGTCTGATGCTGCCCTATACCTGCCTTTTGTACTGGTACTCCCGGGTAATCCGTTCTGGCTGGGCTTGGTGATTGTGTTGGCCGGTCTGTCTGAGTTTGCGGGTGCGCTGGGTACCAGCGTGGGGGCCAGTCGCCGCTACGACGGCCCCATGGGCAAGAGCGACCGGGCCTTTGTGTTTGGCGCATTGGGTCTGGCGCTGGGCTTAGGTCTGCCCATGCCGGGTTGGACGGCGCTGCTGATGCCCTTACTGGCGGTTCTTATTGCAGTCACGACCGTGCGTCGTGTGCGTTCGGCTTTGACTGAGCGTGTAGCCGCATCTTCATCATCACAAACAAAAGGGAGTTCATGAATACCAGCCGACCCGCACAAGAGCGTCATTTCACCACCCACGACAGGGTTTCGCTGTTTTACCGGCACTGGCCGGCCACTGCCGCACAGCGGCGTGGTGCGGTGGTGCTGTTTCACCGGGGGCATGAACACGGTGCGCGTATGGCGCATTTGGTGGACGAACTGAATCTGCCAGAGTTCGACTTCTATGCCTGGGATGCGCGTGGCCATGGCCACTCGCCGGGTCAGCGTGGTCACAGCCCGAGCTTTGCCACCTCGGTGCGTGATGTGCAGACCTTTGTTGACCACATTGCTGCTGAACACGGCGTGGCCGTGACCGACCAATATGTCATTGCGCAAAGTGTGGGTGCGGTGTTGGTGTCCACCTGGGTGCACGACTACGCGCCGGCCATCCGGGGCATGACGCTGGCTTCGCCCGCTTTCAAAGTGAAGCTGTATGTGCCGTTTGCGCGTACCGGTCTGGCGCTGATGCACAAGCTGCGCGGGCTGTTCTTTGTCAACAGCTATGTGAAAGCCAAGTTCCTCACCCATGACCCCGAGCGCATCGCCAGCTTTGAGGCGGACCCCCTGATCTCACGCCCCATCGCGGTCAATATTCTGCTGGATTTGTACCGCGCGGCCGAGCGGGTCGTGGCCGATGCCCAGGCCATTGTGGTTCCCACGCAATTGCTCATTTCTGGCGCAGACTGGGTGGTGCACCACCCGCCGCAGCACGATTTCTTCGAGCGACTGGGCAGTGCGGTGAAAGAAAAACTGGAATTGCCGGGTTTCTTTCACGACACCTTGGGTGAGCGTGATCGCGCCAGTGCTCTGCAGGCCGTGCGCAGCTTTTTGCTCCGGCAGTTTGATGCGCCAGCCGCACCGGTGAATCTGCTCCAGGCTGACCAGCGCGGTGCCACGGCGGACGAGGCGCGTGTATTGGCCCAACCGCTTTCGCCGCTGTCGCCACGCGGTTTGTACTGGGCCAGCACGCGTGCGGGTCTCAAACTGGGTGGCTACTTGTCCGACGGTATTCGCCTAGGGCATGACACCGGCTTCGACTCCGGCAGCACGCTGGACTACGTGTACCGCAACCAGGCCCAAGGTGCACCGCTGGTGGGGGCCATGATTGACCGCACCTATCTGGACTCCATCGGCTGGCGCGGTATTCGCCAACGCAAACTGCACGTCGAAGAACTCTTGCGAGAAGCTATGCAGCGCCTGACCGATGCCGGGCGTGAGGTGCGGCTGATGGACATCGCCGCTGGGCATGGGCGCTATGTACTGGATGCTGTGGCTAGCAGTGCGGTGCCGACTGCCTCGGTGTTGCTGCGTGACTACAGCGACATCAATGTGCGTGATGGTCAAACCCTGATCGCGCAACGCCAGTTGCAATCCCTGGCGCGTTTTGAAAAGGCCGATGCCTTTGATCGTGCGCAGGTGGGCAGCGCCACACCGCGCCCGACGCTGGTGACTGTCTCGGGGCTGTACGAGTTGTTTCCCGACAACGCCATGGTCAGCCGCTCTCTGGCGGGTGTGGCCGATGCGCTGGAGCCGGGCGGTTATTTGGTCTATACCGGCCAGCCCTGGCACCCGCAACTGGAGATGATCGCGCGTGCGCTGACCAGCCACCGCCAGGGTCAAGCCTGGGTCATGCGTCGGCGCACACAGGCCGAGATGGATCAACTCGTGGCTGCAGCAGGCTTTAGAAAGATCACCCAGCGCATTGACGAGTGGGGCATCTTCACCGTGTCTCTGGCGGTGCGCGAGGCGGCATGAGTCGCAGCGTTCTGACGGCCTGGCCATGGCGACGCTCTGCGGCCTGGCTGGCCCTGCTGGCCCCCTTGTTTTACCTGACCTATGGCCTGGCCAATTGGTGGGCGGTGCAGCGCTGGGGCGCAGGGCAAGTGCCTTCGGTGGTGTTTGCTTGGGAGCGCCATATTCCGTTCTGGGACTGGACGGTCTTTCCCTACTGGTCGATCAACGCCTTCTATGGCCTGTCCCTGTTTCTGAGCTTCAGCAAGCACCGCATTGACCGGCATGCGGCCCGTCTGCTCACGGCCCAGTTTGTTGCGGTGTCCTGCTTTGTGCTGTGGCCGTTGCATTTCAGCTTTGGACAACCCGAGGCGCAGGGGGCCGCTGGTGTGTTATTTGCGGCGCTGCGCGGTTTTGATCAGCCCTTTAATCAGGCACCCTCGCTGCACATCGCGCTGGCCGTCATTTTGTGGGACTGGTACTACCCGTTGATGCGCAGCAGCTGGCAGCGTGTGTTGCTGCACGTCTGGACTTTTGCCATCTGTGCCTCGGTGTTGACCACCTACCAGCATCACTTCATCGACATTCCCACCGGTGCGCTGCTTGGTTTGTTGTGTGTCTGGCTGTGGCCGCTGGAGCGTGGGGTCGCGCTGCCAACCGCATGGCGGCTGACTCGTGACGGCCAGCGGCTGAAGCTGGCCGCGCTGTACTGGGCCGGTGCTGTTGGCCTATTGGCGCTGGCGTTGGGGTGGGGTGGCATGGCGTTGTGGCTGGCTTGGCCCGCTACTTCACTGGTTCTGGTGGGCTTGAGTTATCTGGGCTTTGGTGCACGCGGGTTTCGCATGGATCGCTCGGGTGACATGCATTGGTCTGCGCGTTGCTTGTTGGCCCCTTATCGGTGGGGGGCGGCGCTGAATGCCTGGGCCTGGACACGTACATTGCCGCCCAGGGTGGAGGTGGTGCCCGGGGTCTGGCTGGGTCGTCGCCCGCAGCATGCCGAGTGGCTGGCGGCAGGGCAACCCGCGCTGGTGAGCCTGTGCGCTGAATTGCCCTTGCACGCAGCGGCTCGACCCGTGAGCCGTTGTCTGCCCTTGCTGGACTTGGTGGTTCCCAGCCCGGACCGCTTGCAACGCGCTGCACATCTGGTGCAAGCGCAGCGCAGTGCCAGTCAGGGTGGGCCAGTGTGGGTGTGTTGCGCCCTCGGGTTTTCGCGCAGCGCTGCGGCGGTCGTGGCCTGGCAGTTGCTGCATCAGGGTCCACCTGATTTGGCACTGGCCGAAGCCCGCACGCGCCAGGCAAGACCCCAACTGGTGTTGGGTGCGGACTGGATGCAAGCCCTGAAAAGCCTGGCCTCACCGCCGACGACAGGTGAAAGTGCCCGATGAGTGCTTTGCCACTTGGTGAGCAGGAGCGCGCTGACGCATTGGTGCTATCGGCCTTGTTGCGTGCCGGTGTTTGCACCCTGGGCGCTTGGTCAGTGGGCTTGATGTTGTTGGCTTTTGTCATCGGTGTGGCCTGGTCGCTGTCTTTTGCGCTGGCTGGTCTGTGGGGCCTGGTGTTGCTGTGTGGTTTGGTGGCGCAGTATTTCTTGTTCCGTCTGGTGCTCGATGAGCGCCTTTTTCACCAGTTGGGTCATGGGCACCTGCCTAGCCTAACGGCATTGGACACCGCGCTGACTCGTCTGGGCTTGCGTGCTGAACTCTTGCATGAGCGTGCCTGGACCGAGCGCCTGCGCGGTGCCCGAAGCCTGCTGTACCGCTATGTTTTCCTGGTTCTGCTGCAAACTGCGGCAGCTTTGTTGGCCTTGTTTTTCCAAGGGGTTCTGTGACTACTGATGCATCTCCCGCCTCGCGCCCGCAGGCCCTCCCGCCCACGCAGCCGCAAGCCTCGCCGTTGCGCCGCTTCGTGGCGGCACTAGCCCGCTGGGTCATCATCACTGGTGCGGGGGTGCTCACGGGTGTGCGTGCTGTGTGGGGCAGCACGGGGCCGTCGGCCGACCAGACCGTGTATTTCGCCAACCACTCCAGCCATGGTGATTTTGTGTTGCTGTGGGCCACATTGCCTGCAGATTTGCGCACACTCACCCGCCCGGTGGCGGGTGAAGACTATTGGGATCGGTCGCCCCTGCGGCGATTCATTGGCGCTGATGTGTTCAACGCGCTGATGATTCGGCGTGAAACCCAGACCAACAGCTTTCCAGCAGGTGACCCGCTGGCGCAGTTGAGCGCAGCGCTCAAGGCCGGTGACTCGCTCATCATCTTCCCTGAGGGCACACGAAACACCGGTGATGCTGTTTTACTGCCACTCAAAAGCGGTATCTACCACCTGAGCAAATCGTTCAGCCAGGTCAGATTTGTTCCTGTGTGGATCGAAAACTTGAAACGTGTGCTTCCCAAAGGCACCTTTCTGCCCATACCACTGGCTTGCAGCGTGCGTTTTGGTGCGCCCTTGAAATGGGTGCCGCAAGAAGATAAAAAACTGTTTCTGCAGCGGGCAAGCCAGGCGCTGCTGGATTTGCGACCCGAGTACGACCGTGAGGCTGAGTTGCCTTTGGCTGCGTCGCTGCCATCAGAATCTGCTGCGCATGCAATCGACGAACCCGGGGCTGACGCATGAACGCTGATGATTTCTTCCACCTCTTCACGCCAACGGGCTGGTTGTTTGTCGGTGTGACCGGTGTGCTGGTACTGGCCTCCAGCATCGCTGCTGTGCTCAAGTGGCGCGTGGCCCACGGTGCACCACATGCCGTGATCGACAACCTGATCTCCCGTATCAACGCCTGGTGGGTCATGGTGGGCACCATCGGCTTGGCATTTTTGTTTGGCAAAAACGGGGTTGTGGTGCTGTTCTTCCTGATCTCGTTCCACGCCCTGCGCGAATTCCTGAGCCTGGCGTATACCCGGCGTGGTGACTACACAGCCATGGCGGCAGCCTTCTACCTGGCCCTGCCCATGCAGTATTTTCTGGTGTGGACCGAGTGGTACGGTCTGTACTCCATCTTTATCCCGGTCTACGCCTTTTTGTTGCTGCCCATCCTGGCAGCCACGGGGGGCGATACCCAGCGTTTTCTGGAGCGTACTGCCAAGGTGCAATGGGGTTTGATGGTGAGTGTGTTCTGCATCAGCCACGTTCCGGCCCTGTTGACGCTACCGGTGATTGGTTTTGAAGGCAAAAACATGCTGCTCATCGCTTTCCTGGTGATTGTGGTGCAGGGCAGCGATGTGCTGCAGTACATCTGGGGCAAGTTGCTGGGCAAGCGCAAGGTGGCTCCCGTGCTCTCACCCTCCAAAACCTGGGAGGGCCTGATTGGTGGAGTGACCAGCGCCACCCTTTTGGGCGCGGCCCTGTCCGGCATCACACCCTTCGCACCGTTGCAGGCTGCCGGCATGGCGTTGCTGATCTGTCTCATGGGTTTCTTTGGTGGTCTGGTGATGTCGGCCATCAAACGCGACCGTGGCGTAAAGGACTGGGGCAGCATGATCGAAGGCCACGGCGGCATGCTCGATCGCACTGACTCTGTGATCTTTGCGGCACCCGTGTTTTTTCATGCGGTGCGTTACTGGTGGGTGCCTTGAGTTTGACGAGCTATCGGGAACAGCATCCGGGCAGCGTATTTGGATTTGCCGCGTTCGAGATTCTGTAAAAGCGTTCTGAAGCTTAATGACCGCATGCGTGGCCTAACTCGCTATTAAATTAATAGCTGCTCACGCATGCTCAACGGGGACTACACCCTGTTTTACTTGTGAAGCACCTTGGGCACCGGGTGATGGCGCAGCCGGAAGGCGTCGGGCATGCCTGAGCCCAGGAGCGGGCGCAGGTACATGCGAAAGGCATCGGTCACATCGGTGCCGTTGGCGGTGATGAATTCGTCTTCCATCACCCGCGTCTTGCCGGCCACGGCGTCCAGCGGCAGCAGTTCGTAGTCCACCGAGTAAAAGCCGGTGCGCTTGATGGCGACCGAGCCGTCTTGTGTGCCCCACATGGCAAACTGCACGGCTTTTTCGCCGACCTCGCGTGCTTCGCGCTGGTCCACGTCTGACACGCAGCCGATGAAGGAGCGCTGCAGGTAGCCAAAGGTGTCGCCGCGCACCCGTTTGATTTTTAGCTTGGCCTTGATCTCTTCGCACAGCAAATCGGCCAGCGCGCCGTTGCCCGAGAGCTGCACATTGCCGTGGGCGTCGTGTTCCAGGTCTTTGGCCAGCAGGCTGGCAATGGGGGTGCCGGACGCATCGTGAATGCCCTCTGAGACGGCAATCACGCAACGACCATAGCGCTCGTAGGTGGCTTTCACGTCAGCCAGAAACTTCTCCAACACAAAGGTGCGCTCGGGCATATAGATCAGGTGCGGGCCATCGTCCGGGAACTTCTTGCCCAGGGCGGACGCTGCCGTCAGAAATCCGGCATGGCGGCCCATCACCACGCCGACATAGACGCCGGGCAGGGCGGCGTTGTCCAGGTTGGCCCCGGCAAACGCCTGCGCGACAAAACGCGCAGCGGATGGGAAGCCGGGGGTGTGGTCGTTGCCCACCAGGTCGTTGTCGATGGTTTTGGGGATGTGGATGCAGCGCAGCGGGTAACCGGCTTTTTGCGCCTCCTGGCTCACGATGCGCACCGTGTCGGACGAGTCGTTGCCGCCGATGTAGAAGAAGTGCTCGATTTCGTGCGCTTGCAGCACCTTGAAAATCTCGTGGCAGTAGGCAGCGTCGGGCTTGTCGCGCGTCGAGCCCAGCGCGCTGGAGGGCGTGTTGGCGACCAGTTCCAGGTTGTGGCTGGTCTCTTGGGTGAGGTCGACAAAATTTTCATCGACGATGCCGCGCACGCCGTGCAGGGCGCCGTAAATGCGCGTGACCTGGCTAAAGCGCCGCGCTTCCAGCGCCACGCCGACCAGCGATTGGTTGATGACGGCGGTGGGGCCGCCACCTTGGGCGACAAGTATTTTTCCAGATGCCATGGTGTGTCCTTTGCGTGAGTTGTCGAGTTGGGTTCAGGGATTCAATTTTTTGGGTTCTGCCATTGCCAGGCCACTTGCTGAAAGACGTTTTTCAGGGCTTTCAAACCGCCGCCCGGCACCTCATCGCTTGGCATGATGCCGCGCAGGCCGTGGGCTGTGATGGGCATGTTTTTGCCAGCAAACACAATCGTGTTGCCATCTTGTTTGACCCGTACTTCGGCCAGATTGCCGTCAAACGAGCGCGCAATGCGGTCCAGCAGCAGCTCGTAGCTGGGGTCCAGGGCATGCATGTTGAGCACGATGACGCCGTGGTCGGTCAGCGCCGCCCGGCAATTTTCATAAAAAGCCTGTGAGCCCAATTGGGTCGGCAAGCCATTTTGGTCAAAGCCGTCTACCAGCAGCACATCAAACGACTCCTCCTCTGCATCCGCCATGAAATCAGCGCCACAGCCCTGGATGACTTTGAAACGCTCACTGTCTTGTGGCACCAAAAACTCGTCGCGTAGCGCAATCACATGGGGGTTGATTTCGGCCACCGTCATGCGGGTTTGGGGCAGGTTGTACATGCAGAATTTGGCCAAACTGCCACCACCCAAACCAATCATGCCAATGTGCCGGGGGTGGCGGTTCAGCAGCAAAAAACCCATCATGGTCTTGGTGTAATCGAGCGCCAGTTCATCGGGGTGGCTGTTGCTCATGCTGCTTTGCGTTTGGTCGTGCGAAAAATGCAGGGACTTGCTGTTCACCCCTTCGGATACAAAGGGCACAGCCAGCTCGTCGCTGGCCAAGGCCGCTGGTTCAGCGAGTTTGCTCATGGTGCCTCTGGCGCTTCTACCAGGTTTTCGTAGTAGTGAAAGGCGTGGCAACTGCGGGCCCAATGCACATTGGTTGACTTGCGATCCCCCACGCCAATCAGTTGGCGCCCGGCCGCCTTGATTTTTTGGGCCAGGGGCATGAAGTCGCTGTCCCCGCCCACCACCACCAGGGTGCCGATATGTTCAAAGCGGCTCACGTCTTCCAACGCATCCAGACAAAGCCGGATGTCGGCGCCATTTTTGGCCGAGGCCCCGGGCGGGAACAGTTGAATGAGCTCCATGCCGCCTTGCATCAGGGCTTCCCGGTAGCGGCCGAAGAATTGCCAGTTGCAATAGGCACGGTTGATGGCAATCGGACCCAATGAGGCCGCCAGGTCAATGATGGCCTGCACTTCAATCAATGGCTCCTGCGCCTTGAAGCGGCCATCGGGTTTGTTGTAGGAGCCTTCTCCCAGCCGGGCCTCTGACAGGCTGGCATGCAGGTTTTCAAAGTCCCAATAAAGGGCGACGGCAGGGGCGTCGGTGCGGTTGTTTCTGTGGGTCATGGTTTGTTGTTATCGCATAGCGTGCAAGGTGTTGCGAGCGGCCTCGAACGCAAACTGGTTGATTTGCAGCGCCAGTGCATCGCAGGCTTGGCCCCGTGCAGCACGCAGCGAGGCGGCGTGCGCCTGAAAGCAGTCGAGCGAAGCGGTGTCATTTTGGGCCAGCAAGGCATCGAGTTCGTTCAGCATGAGGTGCAAAGCCTGCTCGCTGGGAGGAGGCGTCATGGCCGTGATTGGCAGAGGTGTGGCCTCGCCGGGCTGGCTGTTTGCACTGGTGGGCAGCCACTTTAGCAAGGCGGCATAGAGCAGTTGGGGTTCCACCGGTTTGGCAATAAAGTCGTTCATGCCCGCTTCCTGGCAGGCCTGACGGTCTTCGTCGAAAACGTTGGCACTCATGGCCAGAATTGGTTTACCGGCCCACTGCGGCAAGCTGCGAAGTTCGCGGGTGGCTTGCAGGCCATCCATGCCCGGCATCTGGATGTCCATCAAAATCAGGTCATAGTTACCGCCGATGGCCTTGGTCACGGCTTCATGGCCATCGGCGGCGGTATCAATGGTCAGCTGCAGGCCACGCAGCAATTCAAGGGCCACCTCGCGGTTGATCAGGTTGTCGTCGGCTAGCAAAATGCGCTCGCCACTGTGTTGGGTACGCAGCAATGTTTCTGTTTTGTGGGTGTCGGCGGTATTGGGGGCCTTGATGCCTCGGTAAGCTTGGCTCAGACCGCGTTGCAGGCGAACGGTGAACCAGAAGGTGCTGCCCACGCCGGGCACGCTGTCTGCGCCGACTTCGCCGCCCATGAGGTGCACCAGTCGCTTGGTAATGGCCAGTCCCAGGCCTGAGCCTCCGTATTTGCGCGTGGTCGTTGAGTCGGCCTGCTCGAAGGCATGAAACAGCCGTTGTATGTGCTCTGGCTCGATGCCGATGCCCGTGTCAGACACCTCAAAACGCAGCAGCAATTCGTCCCCGGCTTCTTCCATGAGCAAGGCACGTAAGGTCACGCTGCCTTTTTCAGTGAATTTGATGGCATTGCCCGCATAGTTGAGCAAAGCCTGACGCAGCCGGGTCGGGTCGCCGCGCAACCACAGATCAGTCGCATTGCCTTGCACCCGGATGTCCAGGCCTTTGCTGCGTGCCGATTGCCCAACGATGGAGTCAATGTTGTCCAGAATGGCCGCGAGGTGAAACTCGGTGGTTTCAAGTTGCAGCTGCCCGGCCTCGATTTTGGATAGGTCCAGAATGTCATTGATGATGCTCATCAGATGCCGCCCGGCGCTGTCGATTTTGTCCATCCGTGCCATTTGCTCCGGTGTTCCAACGGAGCGGCGCATCAAGTGGTTCAGGCCGATGATGGCATTCATGGGTGTGCGAATCTCGTGGCTCATGTTGGCCAAAAATGCGCTCTTGGCCTGGTTGGCCGCTTCAGCCTGCTGGCGTGCGGTGAGCAACTCTGCGGTGCGCTGGGCCACCAGTTCTTCCAGGTGGTGGCGATGCTGTTCAAGCTCCTGGCCGATTCTTTTTTTCTCGGTGATGTCTTCTTTGACAGCGACGTAGTGGGTGATCATTCCATCGGGCTGGCGCAGGGGGCTGATGATGGCCAGTTCAATGTAAACGCTGCCGTCTTTGCGCTTGTTGATGAACTCGCCTTGCCAAGGTTCCCCTTGGGTCAGGGCCGTCCACATGGATGCATAGGTCTCTGTGGGTGTCTTGTCTGTGTGCAGAATTTTGGGGTTTTGACCGATGGCTTCTTCGCGGCTGAAGCCGGTGGCCCGAACAAAGGCATCGTTCACATACTCGATGTTGGCGTTCAGGTCGGTAATGACAATGCTGGCCATGCTTTGTTGCACCGCTTGCGAGAGTTTGCGCAGTTGATTTTCATTGGCCTTGCGCTCTGTGATGTCGCGGGAAATGCCAAATAAACCAATGACCAGCCCCTGCTCATTGCGAAGCGGTCCCTTGGTGGACAGAAACGTGCGCTCACCATGGACAGTGTTGATGGTTTCTTCAAAAGTTTCGATGGCGTTTTTTGCGATCACCCGTTGATCATTGGCGCGAATCAGCGCAGCCTGTTCAGGAAAGAGCGTCGTGTCATCCTGGCCCAATACCTGCACAGTGGTTTGGCCGATCACCCGTGCCGTTTCCTGGTTAAACAGGATGTAACGACTAGTCAGGTCTTTGGCAAAGATGGCGTCGGTTGAGCTTTCGACGATGGAGGCGAGCAGTTGTTGGGTGCGTTTTTGCTCCGTTTTTGCTTCGAGTTCGCTTAAAGTGGACGTATGGGCCTGGCGGACCAGCCGCTGTACCAGTCCAAAAAGCAGCACGGAGGTCACAGCGACAAATAACCACCCCTTTAATGTGCTGGCAAATTCAATGTCCCGCATATCACTGATCAGCCAGAGCATCACTTTGTCGGACAGTGCGATCCACAGACCGGCAAACACGGCGTAAGACAAAACCAGCTTCAGCGTGCCTCGCGCAATTTGCCGGGCAGGATCAGGAGTGGCGCTTGGCGGGGTGACGGGGTCCATGACGGGTCAGAGCATTTCTCGGTAGTGTTCGGCAATGCTGACGAAGTCATCAAAGTTGGCCAAAAAGGCATCGGTAATGTCAGGGTCAAAGTGGTGGCCGCGTCCGCTGGCAATGATGTCGCGGGCTTGGGTGTAAGGCATGGCGGGTTTGTAAACGCGCACGGAGATAAGGGCATCAAAGACATCGGCGACGGCCATCAGGCGGGCCGAAATCGGAATATGGTCACCGGCCAGACCATCAGGGTAGCCACTGCCATCCCATTTCTCGTGATGCCAGTGCGCAATTTCCTTGGCGACGGACAGAAACACCAGCGGGGTCACGATGTCCTGCTCGGCCAGCTCAATGGCATCGCTGCCCAGCTTGGCGTGGGTTTGCATGATGGTCCACTCAATGGGCGTGAGCTTGCCGGGTTTGAGCAGAATGTGATCCGGGATGCCGACCTTGCCGATGTCATGCAGCGGTGCCGAGCGGGCCAGCAGATCAATGTAATGGCGACTCAAGGTGGCTGAAAAGCGTGGATGCTGGCACAGCCCGGTGGCCAGCCGCTGCACATAGCCCTGGGTGCGCAAAATGTGGTTGCCGGTTTCCGGGTCGCGAATTTCAGCCAGATGGGCCAGTGCCCGGATGCTGATTTGCTGGGTAAGGTCGTTTTCCGTCATGCGCCGGGCCACTTCGGCTTCCAGCACGGTATTCTGGTTTTTTAACCAGTCACGGGCTTGCTTGGCCTGTAACTGCGTGCGTACCCGGGCCAGTACCACCGCCGGTGAGATGGGCTTGGCGATGTAGTCGGCGGCACCAGCTGCCAGGCCGCGCTCTTCATCACCGATAGAAGTCAGCGCGGTGAGAAAAATAACCGGAATATCGCTGGTGGCCGGGGTTTCACGAAGCTGCGCCAGCACCGCGTAACCATCCATGCCCGGCATCATCACATCCAGCAGGATCAGGTCGGGCCTGGGCTCTTGATTGGCCACACGCACACCGCCTTCTCCCGTCGTTGCCGCCAATACCCGATAACGTGGGCGCAACAACTCGCTCAAAATAAGCAGGTTCTCGGGCGAGTCGTCAATGATCAGGATGGTGGCGATGGAAGAAGGAGTCATGCGTCTTGGTTGAAGAGTCCTTGCGAAAAGACAGTTTAGACCAGATCGCCACTATTGAGTGAAACCGGCTGGCGGCATTGAGAAATATATGCAAAACAAGCCTGTAGCCCCCGTGTAACCTGCGTGACAAGCTATAAAAAATGTAGCGAGTGGCGTCGCTGTCCAAGCCTAGTCGGCTTATGGCGCGGCCTGGCTCGTCAGAGTTTTTAACTGCTCAAGTAAGGCATCGCGCAAGGCATGGAGTTCTTCCAGTTTGGACAAGGCCAGCGTGCGATGTCCCTGGGCGTGCAGGGCCAGCAGCTCCTGGGCCAGGGCATGCACTTGCTGGTGCAAGGCTTCAATGGTGTGAAAAACGGGTTGGGCACCATGGCGGGCCAGGCCTTCGACACTTAACCAGAGACCAAAGCGGCATTCGCGGGGGTCTTGATGAAAAGGCGTTTGACTCTGACTTTTGAGGAAAGACTCCACCGTCAACACCCAGGCGCGGTGTTCGGCGCTGGCAAACAAAAGCGGCAAATCGTCCCGACTGACCAAAGGCAGGTGGAGCCAGGCGGGTTCGGGTTGCCAGTGGGCGGCCCATTGCGGCAAGTCTTCTCCAGGCATCGGCCGGGCAATGCCGTAGCCCTGGGCCTGCTCGCATCCCAGTTGCAGCAGCATCGTGCCGTGTTCGATCGTCTCGACCCCTTCGGCAATGACCTCGCGGCGAAAAGCGGTGGCCAGCCCGATGACGCCATCCAAAATAGCCAGGTCGTCCGGGTCGTCGAGCATGTCGCGCACAAAGCTCTGGTCGATTTTGAGCAGGTTGACCCGCAGGCGCTTGAGGTAGGTGAGCGATGAATAGCCAGTGCCAAAGTCGTCCAGCGCAAACAGCACGCCCAGCTCACGGCAAGTGTCAATCAATTGGGACACGCCGACCACATCTTCCAGGGCGCTGGTTTCAAGCACTTCCAGCTCCAGGCGATTGGGTTTGACTTGCGGGTGCAAGGCCAGCAGCAAGCGCAGTCGTGAGACAAATTCGCTGTGCTGTAACTGGCGTGCGCCTACATTGACGCTCACGGGCAGGTCCAATCCTTGCAGGCGCCAGCGCTCAATCTGGGTCAGGGCGGCATCGATGACCCATTCGCCGATGTCGATGGCCAGCTGATGGTCTTCGATCACGGGCAAAAACGTGGCCGGTTGCAACAAGCCCTTGTCGGGGTGTTGCCAGCGGATCAGCGCTTCGGCGCCAATCACCTGGCCGGTGCGCATATTCACCTTGGGCTGGAAATACAGCACGAACTCATGGTCGGTCAGTGCGCGGCGAATGTGCTCCACACTCTCGTGATGGCCGCGAATGCTGCGGTCCTGCTCGGCGTCAAAGAAGTGGTAGCGGTTGCGCCCCGCCAGCTTGGCCTGGTACATGGCCTGATCGGCCTGGCGCAGCAGCATGTCGGCATCCACATTTTCGACCTGCGGGTAAAAAGTCACGCCCAGACTGGCCGACACTTGCAGCTGGTGGGGGCCGATATGAATCGCTTGCGAACTGGCCTCCAGCAGGCGGTTCAGCATGGGCACGCTGGCGGCAACGTCTTCCAGGTCGAGCAAGACGGCGACAAATTCGTCGCCGCCGATGCGGGCGATGGTGTCGCCTTCGCGCAGGGCCTCTTTCATGCGGGTGGCCAGGGCCACCAGCAACTGGTCGCCCGCTTCGTGCCCATGTTGGTCGTTGATGGACTTGAAGCCATCCAGGTCCAGATAAACAACAGCCAGCAACTGGCCGCGGCGCTCGGTCTGCGCAATGGCCTGGCGCAGACGGTCGGCCAGCAGCACGCGGTTGGGCAGGCAGGTCAGCGCATCGAAATGGGCAATGTGCTCCAGCTGGCTTTGGTGCGCCTTGATCGCCGAGATGTCGGAGAACAAGGCCACGTAGTGCTGGGGCTCGCCATGGGCATCGCGCACGGTGCTGATGGTGAGCATTTCGGCATAGACCTCGCCGTTCTTGCGCCGGTTCCAGACTTCACCGTACCAGTGGCCCTTGTGGATCAGGCTGCTCCACATGCTGGTGTAAAACGCTTTGGACTGACGACCGGAGCCCAAAATGCGTGGGGTCTTGCCCAGCACTTCGTCATGCGGGTAACCGGTGATATTGCAAAACGCATCGTTGACGTCAATGATGGTGCCGTCGGTGGCGGTGATCAGGATGCCTTCGCGGGAGTGGGCGAAAACGCTCGCCGCCAACCGGAGTTTTTCTGCAGACGCTTTGCGTTGTGTGATGTCAATGATGTTACCAATGAAGTGCTGCAAGCGCCCCTCGTTGTCATGCGAGGCCGTGATGGACACGCGGGCATCGTAGAGGGTGCCATCCTTGTGACGATTCACCAATTCACCGTACCAGACGCCGTCTTGCAGGAGGGCTTGCCACATGCGCTGATAAAAGTCCTTGTCCTGCAGTCCCGAAGCCATCAGCCGCGGATTTTGGCCAATGACATCGGTCGCGCTGAAGCCGGTGATGTGGGTGAAGGCGGCGTTGACCGAGACGATGTTGGCATGGACATCGGTGATGATGATGGCCTCGGTGCTGGCGTCGAACACCGTGGCATGGATTCGCTGGAGCCGCTCAGCTTCCACGCGCTGTGCTGAGAGTTGCAACTGGCGGCTGTAAAACGCGCCGGCGAGCAAACTGATGATCAGCAGGGCCGGGATGACGACCGCGAGCAGGGTTTTTTCCTCGGTTTGCCATTGCACCAGGGCCGCTTCACGGTCAAGGTGGGTCACGACAACAAAGGGGTACAGATGCGAGGCCCGAAAGGCGGTGAGGACTTTGTGCGCCTCGCCCTCGTTCTGCTCAAACTTGCCGGATTCAACCGCTGAGAGGTGGAAATTCCGCATGATGTAGTCGTGCAGTGAGCCCAGTCGCTCCTGGGTTTGTGTAGTCAACAGCAGCGTGCCGTCGTAGCGAAGCACCTCGACCGAACCGTTTTCGGCGGCGAGGGTTTGCGACATGTGGTTGATGAAGTAGTCGGGGTTAAGGGCGATTAGCAGCGTTACGTTGTGCTTGCCCACCATCACTGTTCGCGTCACGGGGATGAAGTTGACGGACTCGGACGCCTCGGGCGTTTGGGTTGTGGTGGGGCGACCGTCGGCAAAGTCGCGCCCGGCCCAGGGCTGGCCAATGCGCAAAATTTCCTGGGCTGGCGTGCTGGGCGGCAAATACCCCTGGGTAGGGACCATCACCCCGACATTGGCCGGGTTGGAGCTGGCCGTGATGCGTCCCTGGTCATCGAGCAGTGACATGGAGCGCAGAAAAGGCGCGTGAATCAAGGTGGTGACGAAGTTGCGGCCAATGCTGTGCAGGTCGGCATCGTCACCCTCGGGCGGCGCGGCGTTCATGGCCGCCAGTTCGGTGACGTGCAGGCTTTGGGTTAAAAAGTCTTCAAAGCTGCGTGAATGCAGGGCCGAAATTGCCAATCCGTTTTCAACCGCCTCAACATGCAAACGCCAGATGGTGTACGCGGTAATGGCGAGCATGCTGCCAATGAACAGCGCCAGCGCCACGAAAAACGCTGGCCCCAGTTTGCGCACGCGATTCATCATGGGGAGACGATCGGATCGAGTTTGTGCCGCTTGGCCGATGCCATCAAACGGCCATCGCGTTTGATGTCGCTCACAAAGTTTTCAAGGCGTGTGTGCCACACATCGTCACCGGGCTTCATGGCATAGGCATAGGGGGTCATGTGGTAGGTGCCGGGCGGGGCGACCAGGCGGGCCCAATCGGCGTTGGCCAGAAAGCGCTGGCTGTAGGGGTAGTCGGTCATGAAGACGTCGGCCCGGCCCGATTGCACTTCCTGCTCGCGCGCGAATGGGGTATCGAGCACGATCAATTGGGCGGTCTTGAGCTTGTCTTTCATGACCGGTTCATGCAGCGTGCCTTTGGCCACCGCCACCACGGTGCCTGCTTTGTCGATGTCACTCCAGTCCTTGATGCGGCGGTTGGTTTTGGAGGCGACAGCGTAGATGTCGCTGGCCAGGTGAGGCGAGGTAAAGCGCAGCTGGGTCTGGCGGCTTGGCGTGATGCCAATGGCGAACATGGCGACATCGCAGCGGTCCTGGGTGACATCGTCGATAAGTTTGGCAAAGGAGCTGTCCACAAACTGGACCGGCACGCCAAGGTCTTTGCCCAGCTCGTTGGCCATGTCGATATCGATGCCGCTGAGCTGCTGCGTTTTGGGGTTTCGGTAGGTGATGCTGTAGTAGTCGGGCCAGATGCAAACCCGTACCAGTTTGGCGGTTTTGACGCGTTCCAACCGGTTGGGCGCAGGGGTTTGGGCGTTGGACAGTGGAGACAGGATAGCGGTCGCAACGAGTGCCAAAAGAAGGGGGAGTGTGCGCATCAGAGTCTCCAAATGTAACGAATTTTACAAACCGGCGACCGCTGCCATGATCGGCGCGTAGGTGACATCGGTGGGATGTTGAAACGGATTGCCCTGGATCAACACTATGGCGGCGGTGGGGGCTGCTGCCAGCGCAAAGAGCAGGGTGGCCACCAGTGCGGCGCGCGGGCGATCCACATGCACCACGGCAATGGACAGCAGCGTCAGCAGACCCAGAAAGCCCATGCCCATCCATTTCAGCGGGTTCACATGGGTTTGGCTCAGGGCCACACGCTGATCGCGCTCGTCACGCATTTCGCTGACCTTTCGCAGCATCAGGGCTTGCACGTTGGTCCCCGCCGCTTTCTCGATGTCCGGGCTGGCCAGCAAAACGAGCAGTGCGTCTGCGCGCGTGACGACCTCGGGGCTGGTCGTGCGCCGGGCCAGCAGCGGCCACTCGTCGGTGCTGGCCTGGGCATAACCCGCAAGGGCTTGCCCCAGCCTGGTTTTGAGCGCCGCTGGCAGGGTTTGCGAGAGCGCGGCCATGCTGTGCAGCGAATCGGCTTCCTTGTAGACCGATTTCATGGCGCGGTCATGGGCGCTCCAGGTGTCGTTGGCCAAAAAGGCAATGGTCAGGCCGAACAGCACGCCAATGATGTTGATGAACGGTGGCGCCACGCCTTGCAAGGACAGCGCCCACTTGGACCAGCGCGAGTCCTGAATCAGCCAGTGCGTGGCGGCTACGGCGGCAAAAGTGCCCACCACGGCAATGAAGGCGTAGCCGTAATGGTCATAAGTGGTCCAGGAGGTCTGCAGCATGATTTTTGGCTTTAATTTATATAAAACAGGGCGCTACCCCCCGTTGGATATGCGTGAGCAGCTATATAAAACATAGCGAGCAGCGATTACGACTGGCGCTGTTGTGTGATCGGGAAAATACGGTAGGTGCATTTGCCGGCTTGTTTGGCCAGGTACATGGCCAGATCGGCATGCTGGATCAGGGTGGCCGACTCGCTGTTGTCCTGCGGAAAAAGGGTGATGCCGATGCTGGCGCTGATGTGGGCCACTTCGTCGTCGATCTGGATCGGGCGCGCCACTTCCAGCAGCACCCGATCGAGCAGCACCCGGTACTCCTCCTGATTTTTCAGGCCACCAAGCAGCAGCACAAACTCGTCACCCCCCAAGCGCGCCACGGTATCGTCGCCCCGCATCACTTTGAGCAGGCGCTGGGCTACTTCGCGCAACACCTGGTCGCCAGCGGCGTGACCGAGGCGGTCATTGACCAATTTAAAGCCGTCCAGATCCAGAAAACACACCGCCAGTGAGTCGCCGTTGTGCACCGCACGGGCGGTGGAGATTTTCAGCCGGTCTGCCAATAGCAGCCGGTTGGGCAGCCCCGTCAGGGCGTCGTGACTGGCGGCGTGGTCCATTTTGCGGCGTTTGGTAATGAGCTGGGTGATGTCGGAGAACACGGCGACATAGTTGCAGACCTGGCCCGCGTCGTCTTTGACGGCGGACAGCGTCAACCATTCGGTGATCAGCAAGCCATTTTTATTCTGGCTCGCAATTTCGCCGCTCCAGTGGCCTTTGTCCCGAACGCAATTCCAGATGAGGCTGGCCAGCGTTTCGTCGTTGAACCCCGATTTGATGGTTTTGAGCGGGATGCCCACGGCCTCGTCCTGCCCGTACTGCGTGGTTTCACAAAATGAGGGGTTGATCTCCAGGATGTTGGCCTGGGCATCGGTCATGCAAATGGCATCGAGTGTGTTTTGCAGGACGTTGCCCGCGAGCCGCAGCTTGGCTTCGGCTTTTTGGCGCTGGATGATTTCGCGGGTGAGCTCCAGCGAGCGCGTGGTGAGCGTGTCGTACATGAGCAGGATGGAGCCGATCAGCACCCGCATGGCTCCGCGCATGGCGTCATCGGCCAGCACTTTGGCATGCTGCTGCGACTGACCTTCCTGGATCGCCAGCACCGCTTTGGCCATGTGCATGTCGTCTTCTAGGATGTGAAAGACCAGCCAATGCGTCAAGAACCTGAGCAGGTCTTCAATGGCCTCATCCAATGGCTTGGCATCGCCTGCTGCCTTGAGTTCCGTCACGGCTTGGATGAAGTTGCCATGCACGGCCTTGTGGTTGGCTTCCCACGGGTCACCGTGCAGAAACTCGCGCCAGACGGCTTCTTCGGTCTCGAAGTGGTACTCCGTATAGGCCGTGAGTTCGTCAAAAATGGCGTTGAGCTCAAGGGCTCCTGATTGATTCGCCAGATGGCTGGCCATTTGGTTGATCAACTCCACCAGCCTTTCGTGCTGCTGGTCGATGCCGGGCAAGCCGGTCTCGAAATTTGAGTTCCACGGGAAAATTTGAACGGTTTTCATGATGTGGTCAGAAATAATGGAGGTCTTGACCCATGAGCCGGTTCATGAAGGTCCAACGATATTTTTATATATTAAAACGGGTTCTACGCCGCGTCAATCATGCGTGAGCAGCTATTGAAATTATAGCGACTCATGGATTACTGCCGGGCGCCCAAAGCCAGCGCGGCGCCGCGCGACGCGGCCAGCGCCTGGCTATCGTGACCGGCTTGGGTGGGCCAGCCCGCCAGGTGCTGCTGCGTGATGTTGCACAGCGCGGTGATCCAGGGGGCATCGTCGTTCAGGCAGGCGATGTAGTTGAATTCTTTGCCGCCCGACGTCAGAAAGGCCGCTTTGCCTTCCATGGCGATTTCCTCCAGGGTTTCCAGGCAGTCGCTGGTAAAGCCGGGGCACACCACGTCCACCCGCTTGACGCCTGCCTTGGCCAGCTCTTTGAGCGTTGGCTCGGTGTAGGGCTGCAGCCATTTGGCGCGGCCCAGGCGGGACTGGAAGGTGACCTTGAATTGCTCTTTGGCCAGACCCAGTTGCTCGGCCAGCAAGCGGGCGGTTTTGAAGCACTCGCAGTGGTAGGGGTCGCCCAGCTGCAGGGTGCGCTCGGGCACGCCATGAAAGCTCATCACCAACTGGTCCGGGCGGCCGTTGGCCCTCCAGTAACGCTGGATGCTGGTGGTCAGCGCGCTGATGTAGCCCGCGTCGTCGTGGTAGCGGTTGACAAAGCGCAGCTCGGGCAGGGCGCGCACCTGGCCAGTCCAGGCGTAGACGGCATCGAACAAGCTGGCGGTGGTAGTGGCCGAGTATTGCGGGTAGGCGGGCAAGATCAGTACGCGGGTGGTGCCGGCGGCTTTTAAGGCATCGAGTTGTGATTCGATGGAGGTGCTGCCGTAGCGCATGGCGTAGCGCACCTGCACATCGTGCCCGCGCTGGGCCAGCCAGCCTTGCAGCAGCTTGGCCTGTTTTTCGGTCCAGACTTTCAGGGGCGAGCCCTCGGGGGTCCAGATGCTGGCGTATTTGGCCGCCGATTTGGCCGGGCGAAAGCGCAGGATGATGCCGTGCAGGATGAACCACCAGATCAAGCGCGGGATTTCGACTACGCGCCGGTCGCTCAGGAATTCAGCCAGAAAACGCCGCACATCGGCGGTGGTGGGGGTGTCGGGTGTGCCCAGGTTGCAAAACAGCACGGCAGTGCGTGCTGGCTGGCCGTGGGTGAAAGGGGGTTCTTTGGCAAACGGGTCGGACGGTGTAGAGCTCATGCCTTATTGTCCCGCACCTTGGGTTTAATTGCGCAATATCTGTCCATCAGTGGACAGTCCATAAGGGACATGTTGCGGCAGCATGAGCACGCCTTGGGCATTGGGAATGGCCTCGATCTGGATCACCGGGGCGCTGCCGAGCACGCCGCCAAATATGGTGGCAAAAGCGGCGTCAGCAGCGTCGCGACCGGTACCAAAGCGCAAAAAACCCATCGGAATGGCCACGCCCGAGGGGTCAAACAGGAACCAGCGGTCGCCGACATAGACCTCCACATAGGCATGAAAGTCGGTCGGACCCAGAACCGGGGCGGCGCCGTAGTCAATGCCGGTGGCAAAGCGCGCCGGTATGTTGACGGCGCGGCACAGGGCAATCATCAAGTGGGCAAAGTCGCGGCACACGCCGACTTCTTCCACCAGGGTATCGACGGCCGTGGTGTTGCCATTGGAGGTGTTGGACTGGAAGGTGATCCGGTTCATCACCCAGTCGCGAATGGCCAGCACCCGGCTGTAACCCTGCCACAAGCCGCCGAACTCCTTGACTGCCAGCTTGTGCAGCCGGTCCGATTGGCAGTAGCGGCTGGGGTACAGGTAGGGCAGCACCTGGCCGGGCAGGTTGGCAATCGGCACTTCACGCAGTTGTTCGGGCGCTGCGGTGTAGTGATCCAGGTCCACCGTGGCGCCGTAGTGCACGGTGAGCGGGCCCGGCAAAGCCTGCAGACGCAGGAAGCGGGTGTGCGTGACGGGGTCGGTGTAGAGGTTGGTGAGCAGGGGCTGGCTGATGACCAGGGATTCCGCAATCACGATCTGGTGGGGCGTTTGCGCCGCATGGATACTGAAAATGAAATCGCTGCTGGGGGGCGTGATCTCGTAATGGAGTTCAATCGAGAATTTCAGCCTGATCATGTGATGCCCTTTGGATGATGAGCGTCGCACGCGGGAGCGCTGGCAGCCGTGGCAGGCAGATAATTCTGCGCTCAGGGCATTGTGGGGTTAATCGGCCCGCCGCACTTGATGGTTGTCATTCCATTTCTAAATCATCCGTGTCGTTGTTGCTTCGCCTAGACGCGAAAGATTTGGAAACGGAGTCAGCTTGCAGGTTTGAAAAAAGCTTCAAACTCGTCAATGGGCACAGGCCTGCCAAAGAGATAGCCCTGGAAGTTGAGGCAGCCGCTGTGGGTGAGCCGTTGGTGCTGCTGCTCGGTTTCCACGCCTTCGGCAATGATGTTGAGGTTCATGCTTTGCGCCATGGCAATGATGGTGCGCACAATCGCCTGGTCGTTGCTGTCACTGGCAATGTCACGCACAAAAGACTGGTCAATCTTGAGCTGATTGAGGGGCAACTGTTTGAGGTATTGCAGCGAGGAATAGCCAGTGCCAAAGTCGTCCATCGAGAAGCTCACCCCCAAAGACTTGAGCTGGCACATGATGCTGATGACGTTTTCGATGTTGCCCAGCAGCATGCTTTCGGTGATTTCCAGTTTGAGCCGCGAAGGTTCAATGCCGCTGCTGACCAGCAGGGATTCAACCTGGTTGACAAAGCCCTCTGCGCCAAATTGCCGGGCGCTGACGTTGACCGCCAGCACCAGGTCGCGGGTTTGGGCATGGGCCTCCCATGCTTTGAGCTGGGTGCACGCCGTCTCAAGCACCCACTGTCCCAGGGGCAGGATCAAGCCCGTTTCTTCCGCCAGCGGGATGAAGGTCATGGGGGCCACCAAGCCGCGCTGTGGATGGTTCCAGCGCACCAGTGCTTCTGCGCCGATGGCTTGTTTGTCGGCATCGACCTGGAGCTGGTAGTACAGCGTGAACTCGTGATGAGCAAGGGCCTGGCGCAGTTCGGACTCAAGGGTGGCGCGTGCTTCCAGGTTGGTCTGCATGGCCGGGTTGAAGAAGCAAAGCGCATTTCGACCCGCGGTTTTGGCTTCGTGAACAGCGGTGTCGGCGTACCTCAGCATGGTTTCGGGGCTGAGGTTATGGCCGCACATGCTGATGCCAATGCTGCAGGTGCTGAGGTGTTCAAAATCCTTCAGCCAGCAGGGCTGGCCCAGGGTTTGCTGAATTTTTTCGCCTTCAGACTTGGCTTGTTCCATGGCCAATGCCGGATCCCTACCCAAACCATTGAGCAGGACGACAAACTTGTCCCCCCCCAAATGGGCGATGGTGTCGCCTTCGTGCAAACATTCCAGCAGGCGTTTAGCCATCTCCTGCAAAAGCAGCTCGCCGATTTCGTTGCCTTTGATGTCATTGACCGTTTTGAAGTTGTCGATGTCGATGAGCAAGAGGGCGGCTCGTTCCGTATGGTTGTTGCAGGTGGCTTGGGCCTGTTGCAGGCGTTGCATCAACAGTCGCCGGTTGGGCAAGCGGGTCAGGGGGTCATAGAAGGCGAGTTGGTGGATCTCGGCTTCATCCTTTTTGCGTTGCGTGATATCGCTGAAGCTGGCGACGTAGTGGGTCACCTGTCCTTGCTCGCCATTTTGAGTGTTGCTGGCCGTGATGGTCAGCCACTCGGGGTATTCCTCGCCATTTTTGCGGCGGTTCCAGATTTCGCCCTGCCATTGCCCCGAGGTCTTGATCGAGCGCCACATTTTTTTGTAGAACAAGGCATTTTGGCGACCTGACTGGAGAATGCGCGGGTTGTTGCCGACGATTTCCTCGCGGGTGTAGCCCGTGACCCGGGTAAAAGCATCATTGACCTCCAGGATGGTGCCATTGCTATCGGTGATCGTGATGCCTTCGGATGAGGTGGCAAACACACTGGCGGTCAGTTTGATCCGGTTCGATTGCTCGCGCAGGCGCAAAAAGGTCTTTGCGGCGTAAGCGAGCAGAGCCAAGGCCGCCACCAGTAAAAAGAACCGGTAGCTAGCCGCATTGCCTTGCTGTTCGTCGTAATGGTGCCGATAGGCCTGCTCCAGACCCATGTTTTGCGGATGGGTAATCAGTTGCTGCACCAGATAGGGTAGAGCGCGCTCAAACCGGTCAATCAGGCGAATATGACGCACCAGACGATCAAACTTTTTTTGGGTCGGTGCGGGCAGGCGCGAGGCTTCTTTTTGCGCGGCCGCAATGCTGATTTCAAGGTCATCCCGGTTGGATGTCGTGCCATCAATCCGGTTGAGCAGGATTTGCTCCACCATATTGTCAACCTGGACATCCAGTTTGGAGGGGTGGGACAGGTCGTTGACAAGGTCGTCCCGTGCCGTGGGCAAGTAGATCAGGGAGTTTTTCAACACGGCGTTGAGTGACTTGAATTTTTCCAGCGCCTGTGCCTTTTCGGCCAGACGGTGTTCGAGCAGTGGCAGTTGTTGCTGGGCTTCAAGATCCTGGCGCAGGTCACTGGCCGCTTCTCCATCGCGCAATTCGAGTACGGTGCTGCGCATATGCCCGATGATGGCCGTGACCTGGTCGTAATTGTTGGTCAGGCTGAAGTTCAAGGTCAGCACCGACTCGCCCAAGCGGGTTTCGTCACTTTGCAACTGGCTGAAGTAACCCAGCAGCAGATTGTGGCGGCGTAGGTCAACCGGTTGGGTCAGCATAAACAGAACGACCAGCAAACCTGCTGCCAGCGCCGCAGCGGTGATGCGCAACAGATCCGCATGTTGCCGACGCAGCGTGCCGATTGTTTTGAGGAAACTCATTGGAGGGGCTGGCCCAGGTAGTTGCCGGTCAGGGACCGTAAAAAGGCAACGATCTTGCGAGTGTCCGGCTCATCGAGTTCCTTGCCGAGCTGGTAACGGCCCATGATCTTGACCGCCTGGTCCAGTGTTTTTGCAGAACCGTCATGCAGATACGGGGGCGTGAGCGCCACATTGCGCAGTGAAGGGACCCGGAAGAAATAGCGGTCTTCCTCTTTTTGGGTGACGTTGAAGCGTCCCTGATCGGCCAGACTGATGTTGCCGCGCGCTGCAAAATAATCTTCCATGATGCCCAGCTTCTGGAACATATTGCCGCCGATATTGACTCCCTGGTGGCAGCTGGTGCAACCGATTTTTTTGAACAAGTGCAAGCCCGCCAGTTCTTCCTCGTTCATGGCCGAGTGATCGCCGCGCAGATAGCGGTCAAAGCGCGAATCGGGGGTGATCAGCGAACGCTCAAAAGTGGCTATGGCGTCCTTGATGTTGTGTGGCGTGATGCCATCGCGGTAGACGACCGCGAACTCTGCCTTGTATTGCGGGTCATTGGACAAGGCGGTAACGGCCTGGGGCCAGCTGCTGCCCATTTCCAGCGGGTTGTTGAGGGGGCCGTCAATCTGGTCTTCCAGGGAGTCGGCTCGACCATCCCAAAACTGGCGGAAGTTCATGCTGCTGTTAAATACCGTAGGTGCATTAATGCGACCTTCCTTGCCGTCGATACCACGCGAGCTCACCGCGCGATCAACCCCGCCGGTGGCCAGGTTGTGGCAGTGGGCGCAGGAAACACTGGCATTGCCAGAGAGTTTGGGTTCGTTGAACAAGCGCTTGCCCAGCGCCACTTTGGGTTGATCCTTCAACACCACAAATGGCAAGGGTGCGAAGGTATCGGTATTGGAACTGGCAGACTCAGGCAAGGTGGCAGGCGTCAAGTGCCAGCTTGCAGTTTGCTTGTCAAAATACACAAAACCCACGCCACCCAAAATTATGCTGATCAGCGTGCCTGCAACGATCCATCGAAGGGATGTTGTCAAAATATTCTTCTAAAGTTCAAGTTTACGCAACGACCCCCTGAGTTTAATTCACCATGGCAGCCCTTTGGGGGATCAATGCGGTGGGACCAGCATCAGCCGGCTGCGGGTGTTTTCCTTCACATCGGCATCACTGAGGTGTTGCGGCAGGTAACCGCCTGCGATGAAGGTCTCTGCCTGGTCCTTGTAATGGCGATCAAACAACACACCGCTTTGCCCGACCGGGTTGATGCCCAGCGAATGCGCCGGGTCGGCAAAGTCGATCAGGCGCCGGGTGGACGGGCCGCTGCTGACCTTCCACGGCGCCGGGCCGATGGCTTGCGAGAGGTTGTTGGGCACTTCGCGCCCCCCCGGTGCGGCAAAAGGGCCGACGTTGAATAGCCAGTCCAGCGGTTTCTGGGCCGCCAGGGGATGGCGGTGCGTCAGCGTATGGGCGCTGCCCCAGCCCCAATCCGTCGGGTTGCTCCCCAGTGACTCCTTCAAGTGGTCGATGGTGGCGCGCCAGACGACTTTCATGGTGTCGGCGCGGCTCTCGATGGCCGGGGTGTTGCGGTTGTCCCACCAGGGGGAGTCGGCATCGGCGGCCAGACGCGGCAGGGCGGCATCGAGGGCGTGGGTTTTGAGCAGGTTTTTGAATTGCACCTCGCCCATTTCGTCAGCCATCGCCGCATAGGCCAGCTCATAGAGCAGCTGGTTGAACAGGGTGGGAGTGATGCTGTTGACCGTCTGGGTGCCATCCCAGGTGTTCAGACTCTCCAGCAGAGTTCGCTCCAGGGGGTCGGTGACGATGCCATTGAGCACGGGTATCAAGGGCTGGAGCACGCGCTGGTAGTAAGTCGTGCCGGTATCGAGTTGCAGCGCCTGGCTGTTTTTGAGATCCCATCTGACGTTGTCATCGCGCAGGCTCTGGTCCAGCCGCTGGACCCGGTCGGGCAAGTTGTAATAGCCGGGCACTGGCACGCCACTTCTGGGTTTGGGCTGGTGGTTGGCGGACACGATGTAGCCGCGCTGCGGGTTTTCTTCCTGCGGGTTGTCGCTGAAACGGTAGTAGCCGGGTTTGTCTGCCTGGGCAGTGTTGCCATCCAGAATGAAACTGGGGTTGACGCCGTCCGGGCGGATCGGCAGTTTGGCGGCGGCCCACCAGCCAATGTTGCCACTGGCGTTGGCCCATACGATGTTCAGGCCGGGTGCTTCAATCTTGCTGGCAGCGCCTCTGGCCTTGTCCAGCGTGTCGGCCCGGTTGAGTTCGTAAAAGGCATCCAGAATCGGGTTGTCGGTTTCCAGAAAGGCCCACCACATGGCAACCGGTGTTTTGCCCAGACCCAGCGAGAAGGCGTCGGTGATGATGGGGCCGTGCGGGGACAGCCGCAGGGTCAGCTTGACGGGTGGTGCGCCTTTGACGAGGATGGTTTCCTCATGGTTTTCCATCTCGACCCACTGGCCCTGGTAGGCCACCTGGTTCGGACTCTCGGGGTTGGCTTTCTCGGCGATCAGGTCAATGTCGTCGTTTTGGAACATGGTCAGGGTCCAGCCAAATTGCATGTTGTGTCCCAGCATCGCCATGGGCAAGAGCGCTTGGTAGTGACCGTACAAATCGAATCCCGGCATGGACAGCTGAGCCTCGTACCAGACCGAGGGCACGGAGAAAGCAATGTGCGGGTCACCGGCGAGTAACGGTTTGCCGCTTGCGGTGCGGCTGCCCGATACAGCCCAGGCGTTGCTGCCCTCAAACTGGGGCACTCCGGCTATTTCCAGTGCCTGCTGGCTGACCAAGGCGATTTTTTCGAGATTTTTCCAATCCTGCGCATTCATGGCGCTGGTGGTCGAAGACGAAGTGGTTGGTATCACGCCCTGGGCGTTCCATTCCAGGTCAAATACCTTCAGGTAATCGGGTCCCAATTTGTCCCGTACATAGGTGAGCGCTGGCTCGGTGCGAAAGGCCTGTGCCATGCTGTAAGCCAGGTAGCCCATCACCATCAGGCTGTCTTGCGGGGTGAACGGGCGCTTGGGGATGCCCAGCAGGTCAAATTCCATGGGCGCGGGATGCGTGGCCTGGAATTGGTTGATGCCGTCCAGGTAGGCCAGCAAGGCTTTGGTGGACGGGCTCTGAGGATCCATTTTGGCGGCCTTGTTTTCGGCGTGCTCCCGAATACCCAGGGTGCGAAACAGCCGGTCCGATTCCACCAGCTTGGGGCCAAAAATTTCGGCCAGTTCACCACTGGCCAGGCGGCGCATGATCTCCATTTGAAACAGGCGGTCTTGCGCGTGAACGTAGCCCAGGGTGCGGTACAGGTCTGCTTCGTTTTCGGCCTTGATGTGTGGCACGCCGCGCTCGTCATAACGCACGTTCACCTTGGCCTGGAGATTGTTCAGGGAGACCACGCCCGAGCGTTTGGGCAGCTTGGTGTAAACGTACCAGCCTGCGGTTGAGCCAGCAGCCAGCGCGACCAAGGTCAGCAGCACGATAAAAATTTTCAGGACGAGTTTCATGAGGCGCTCGGGTGGTTGGTGCGGCTTTTCTGCGCTGAATCATAAGCGGCATCCCCAGACAGCTTGACGGCCATTTGGCCGCTGCGCACGGCCCCTTCCAGGGTGGCCGGGTAAGGCCCTTCGACATAGTCGCCGCAGGCCCACAGGCCGGGGGTAATGCGCTGGGGTGGCCGTTGCAGGCCCGGTGTGCAGGCGAAGGTGGCGCGTTTTTCAACCACGGTTTGCACCGGCTGCAAGGACAGCCCCAGTTGCTCTCTGGCTTGTTGCAAGACCTGCGCTTGCAGCGTTTCACGCTCGCCGGTGCTGGCGCTCACCACAAAGGCCAGCAGGCCGGGTGGGCCACCGAGCTGGCCGCGGTCAAAAACAAACTGGGCCGGTTCGGCTGCGCTGCTGCGCAAGGTCAGCATCGGGTGCGGCAGGGCGGCACCCAAGCCCCAGGCATAGACGGTGGTGATGGCTTCAAAGCTCAGGGCGCGGGTGACCTGCGTCCATTGGCGGATGCCACTCGCTATTGAATTTGTAGCTGTTTGCGCACTGTTATCTAGGGTTCTAGCTGATTCTGATGCTGAAGTGGCGAGGATGACCGCATCAAACAGCTCGCCATTGATTTGCCACTGTTGGCCGTGTTGCAAAACCGATTCCACCCGCGTCCCCAGGCGCAGTTGGCCGCCATGCCCGGCCAGCCAGCGCGCTGCCGCCGCCGGGAACAGCTCCGACAGGTCCACGCGGGGCAGCAGCAGGCGCGAGCCGCCTTGCACGCCGAACAGCGCATCCTTCATGACCCGCAGAAACACCTGGGCGCTGGCCCGATCCGCCGGGGTGTTGAGGGCCGACACGCACAGCGGCTCAATCAACTCGGTCATCACGCGCGGGCTCAAGCCCAGGCACAGCGTCGCGACCGAAGCCGTCGCATCGCACTGGAAACTTTTCAACTGCCAACCGGTGGCCACTCGCAGCAAGGACCATTTGTCCGCCACCGTCCAGCCGCGCGCCGTCACAATGCCCGCCAGGGCGTCCAGCGGTGTGGGCCAGGCAGGGAAACGCAAGCCTTGCGCGTCGGGAAAGAGTAGCGTCATGGGTTGCTGGCGCAACGCGCTGGCGGTCGCCACGCCCACCTGCTGCATCAGGCGCAGGGTCTCGGTGTAGGCGCCAATCAGGATGTGCTGGCCGTTGTCCAGCGTGACGGGTGTGCCGTCAGGTAACAAGCCTTTTAAGGCTCTGGCCCGCCCACCGACTGCGTGAGCAGCTTCAAAAACGATAGCATCCTGCCCGGCCAGCGTGGCCTCGACCGCCGCTGCCATGCCAGCCCAACCGGCGCCGATGATGGCGATTTTCATGGGGTTTTAGAGGCGACCAAGTGCTTGTACCTTCCACGCCAGCCAGAGCTTGCGCATGGGCGTGAGGCTGATGCGCTGGTGCAGCACCTGGAAGTTGTCGCGTTCGATTTCGCGCAGCAAGTCGCGGTAAATGCTGGCCATCATCAGCCCGGGCTTTTGGGCGCGCCGGTCCGCGTCGGGCAACAAGGCCAGCGCTTCGTCGTACAAACCCTGGGCCCGCTGGGCCTGGAATTTCATCAGGGCGGTGAAGCGGTCTGAGTAGGTGCGTTTGAGGATTTCATGCGCCTTGACATCAAACTGCTGCATTTCGTTGACCGGCAGGTAGATGCGCCCGCGCAGCGCGTCTTCGCCGACGTCGCGCAGGATGTTGGTGAGCTGCAAGGCCTGGCCCAGTTTGTGGGCGTAGGTGGTGGTTTCAGGCCGTGTCTGGCCAAAGATGTTGGCCGCTACTTCGCCGACCACGCCGGCTACCAGATGGCAGTAGCGCTGCAGACCGGGGTAGTCGAGGTAGCGGGTTTGCGACAGGTCCATTTGGCAACCCTCGATTACTGCTTGCAGGTGGCGCTGTTCGATCTGGTAGTCGGCCGCGATGGGCATCAGGGCTTTCATCACCGGGTGGGTCGCTTGGCCCGCAAAGGCCTGCGCCACCTCAAGTTGCCACCAAGCCAGTTTGGTGCTGGCCACGCTGGGGTCGAGGGTCTCGTCCACCACGTCATCGACTTCTCGGCAGAAGGCGTAGAACGCGGTGATGGCGGCACGCCTGGGTTTGGGTAGGAATAAAAAAGCGTAATAAAAGCTGCTGCCGGAAGCGGCGGCTTTTTGCTGGACGTAGTCTTGGGGGGTCATTTGGGGGCGCTGGTTTTAGGGGCTTAGTTTAAACAGGGCTTGTTTGGGGTTTTGTTTTTTGGGTTGGGGATTTTTTTACGTCTTGTTCGCCCCCACTCACTCCCCCCGCCCTCTCCCGCCCCGCCGGGCGGAAGAGGGAGCCAACAGCCACATTTGGCCTTGTTTTTTAAGGTGGGACGTACACGCGCTGCGTGGCGTTGGGTTGAGCTGGCTGCTGCGAGAGTGAGGTTTGAAATGAAACGCGCCTGTATCAACCGCTGAAACAAGGGAACGCCATAAAACTCTCAAAACAGCTCAATCAAGTTAGCCGTCAAGTTGAACTCGTTACCTTAAAAAACGCGGCTAAATGTAGGCTCCCTCTTCCGCCCGGCGGGGCGGGAGAGGGCGGGGGGAGTGAGTGGGGGTGAACAAGACTTCACAAAAAAACAAATCAACTCATCCAACAAGCCCGCCAAACAATCAAAGGAAAATCCCAAAACCCCAATTTAGGCCGCCCCCGCCAGGTTGCAAAGCCCATCGCCTCAATCTTGTCCAGAATCCTCAGCCCACCCTGCACGACAAGACGCAACTCCCAGCCCGCCCGCCCCGGGATGCGGCAAGCCAATGATGAGCCTTTTAGCATCCTGGCCCTTGCGCTGCTTGCGTAAGAAGCTATTAATTTAGTAGCGACTGATGAGGCGCTGTCAGCGCGCAAGTCAGCGTCTCCAACCCCATGCAAGGTCATGGCCTGCACCGAGGGGTACCAGCGCGCCCGGGGCACATCGACACTCACGTCCTGCCAGAAGTTGATGAGCTGCAAGGCGGTGCAAATATCGTCACTTTGCGCCAGCGAGGTGCTGTCATGGATGCCATACAGGTGCAGCAGCAGGCGCCCCACCGGATTGGCCGAGCGGGTGCAGTAGTCGATCAACTCGGCATCGGTGGCGTAGCGGCGCTGCTCGGCGGTGAAGCGCACGTCCTGTTCAAACGCGTCCAGCAATTGCGCCAGCAGCTCGGTGGGCAGTTGAAAGTTGTGCAATACCGGCCGCAAGGGGTCAAAGACCTGTGGCCAGCGTCCGCTGTGTGCCTGGTGCGCGGCCAGGGCTTGGAGGTCTTGCCCAAAGCGGTTCAGATCATCCAGGCGCTGGGCGGGCGCGGCGTTACCTTCGTCGGCGATGTCGTCGGCGGTGCGGGCAAACCAGTAAATGGCGGCTATGGCGGGGCGCAGGTGAGGCGGGCAGAGCCAAGAGGCCACCGGGAAATTTTCGTAGTGGTCCACGGACTGGGCCGTGGGGGCAGAATTTTTAGGCACGCTTGAATGTGATCTGGTTCGGGGAAGGGACGGGGGAAGTTTGACAAGGCTAATAATGCATCTAGAATTACTAACCAACTGGTCATTAATTAATTTTTGCGTTTTTTGAAACGAGTTCTGCCATGAATCCTGTCAAGTTTACAAAGCCGTTTCTCGTCGGGCTGATACCGCTGGCGGCCAGCTTGCTATTGGTCGCCTGTACCAAGCCGGCGCCGGTGGCGGAGCCGGTTCGGGCGGTCAAGGTGGTGACGGTGGGTGTGCAGAGTATGCAGTCTGGCGTGGAGCTTGCTGGTGAAGTTCGGGCACGGGTGGAGTCGCAGCTGGGTTTCAGGGTCGGCGGCAAGCTACTTGAGCGCCAGGCCGAGGTCGGACAGCGCGTCAAGGCCGGTCAGGTACTGGCCCGGCTGGACCCGCAGGATTACAAATTGGCGGTTGAGGCAGCCAAGGCGCAGTTGGCCGCAGCAGCCACCAACCGGGATTTGGCGGGGGCTGATTTCAAGCGCTATAAAGAACTGAAAGATCAGAATTTCATCAGCAGTGCCGAGCTGGAGCGACGCGATACGACGCTCAAAGCGGCCCAGGCGCAGTTCGAGCAAGCCCAGGCGCAGTGGTCGGGGCAGGCCAACCAGGTGGGCTATGCCACCTTGATGGCCGATGTGGCGGGTGTCATCACCGCCGTTCAGGCCGAACCGGGGCAGGTGGTGGCCGCTGGCACGCCGGTGGTGCGGATTGCCCAGGACGGCGCCCGTGATGTGGTGTTTTCGGTGCCCGAAGACAAGGTGGCCGCCATCAAGCTGGGCGCGGGCATGACGGTGCAGCTGTGGCCCGCCAGCACGATGCTCAAAGGCGTGGTGCGTGAGGTGGCCGCCAGTGCAGACCCGGTGACACGCACTTTTCTGGTGAAGCTGGCGCTGGACGCTAAAGAAGCCCCGGCGCTGGGGACAACGGTGTCGGTGCTGCCGCAGGGCTTGGCGCATGCCGGGGCTCCGGTCATCAAATTGCCGACCAGTGCTTTGCGCCAGGACGGGCAATCGACGGCGGTCTGGGTGCTCGATGGGGCCAGCATGACGGTCAAGCTGCAGCCGGTGAGCATCGCCACGGCCGATGGCAATGAGGTGGTGGTTGCCAGTGGTTTGCAGCCCGGCATGCAGGTGGTGGTGGCCGGGGTGCATGTGCTCTCGCCTGGGCAGAAGGTGACTCTTTATAAGGAAAATGTGCCTGTAGCCCTCGTCAGTCCTGCGCAGACAGCTATTAATTCAGTAGCGACCAGCGCTTCGGCGGCGAAGTGAGGTGAGCATGAATCAAGAACAACCCAAAGCGGATTTCAATCTCTCGCGCTGGGCGCTGGAGCATTCCGCGCTGACCCGTTATTTGATTATTGTCCTGATGTTGTTGGGGCTGGCAGCCTACTTTCAGCTGGGGCAGGATGAAGATCCGCCGTTCACTTTTCGGGCGATGGTGATACGAACCTATTGGCCCGGTGCGACCGCCCAGCAAGTGGCCGAGCAGGTGACCGACAAACTGGAGCGTGCGCTGCAGGAGGTGTCCGACTCCGACAAAATTCGCAGCTACTCCAAGCCGGGCGAGTCGCAGATCATTTTCCAGATCAAGGAATCCAGCAAAGGCAGCGAGGTGGCCAATGTGTGGTATTTGGTGCGCAAAAAGATTGGCGATATTCGTGGCACGCTGCCCGGTGGCGTGCAGGGGCCTTACTTCAATGACGATTTTGGCGATGTGTTTGGCGTGATCTACGCGCTGGAGTCCGATGGGTTCAGCTACGCCGAGCTCAAGACTTTTGCCGATGATGCGCGTCAGAAATTGCTGCGTGTGCCCGATGTGGCCAAGGTTGAGTTGTTTGGCGATCAGGACGAGAAGCTGTATGTCGAAATCTCCCAAAAACGGCTGGCGCAACTCGGGCTGGACATGAACCAGGTGCTGGCCCAGCTGGGGCAGCAAAACGCAGTGGAATCGGCCGGTGCCGTGCAGACCCCGCTGGATGTGGTGCAGGTGCGGGTGGCGGGTCAGTTCAACACGGTGCAAGACCTCAAGGCCATGCCGATCCGGGGGGGCAGCGGCAGCCAGTTGCACTTGGGTGATATTGCCGATATCGGGCGCGGCTATGTGGATCCGCCTGCGGTCAAGGTCCGGCATCAGGGCCGGGACGTGATCGCGCTGGGCGTCTCCATGGCCAAAGGTGGCGACATCATTGCCCTTGGAAAAGCACTGAAGCTGGTCACCGTTGGCATTGAAAAGAACCTGCCCGCAGGCGTTAACCTGGTGCAGATCCAGGATCAGCCGACGGCCGTGGCGACGTCGGTGAATGAGTTTGTGAGTGTGTTGATCGAGGCCGTGGTGATTGTGCTGGCGGTGAGCTTTGTGGCTTTGGGCTTTCACCGGCGCCCGGGTACGCACCCTTTGTACAAGCGCTGGTATATCGACATGCGCCCAGGGTTGGTGGTGGGCATCACGATTCCGCTGGTGCTGGCGGTGACGTTTTTGGCCATGTATTACTGGGGCATTGGCTTGCACAAAATTTCGCTGGGTTCACTCATCATCGCGCTGGGCTTGCTGGTGGACGATGCCATTATTTCGGTTGAAATGATGGTGCGCAAGATGGAGGAGGGCTACGACAAGGTGCGGGCCGCTACGTTTGCCTACGAAGTCACCGCCATGCCCATGCTGACGGGCACACTCATCACGGCGGCGGGTTTTTTGCCGATTGGTATCGCGCATTCGACAGTGGGCGAATACACCTTTGCCATTTTTGCCGTGACAGTGATTGCGCTGGTTCTGAGCTGGCTGGTATCGGTTTATTTTGTGCCTTATCTGGGCGTCCTGCTGCTCAAGGCCAAGCCCAAAGCGGCGGATGGGTCTGATCATCATGAGCATTTCGATTCGCCGTTTTATATTGGCTTTCGTCATGCGGTGAACTGGTGTGTGACGCACCGCTGGCTGACCATTGGAGCCACTTTTTTGACCTTGGCGTTGGGCATTGTCGGCATGGGGCAGGTGCAGCAGCAATTTTTCCCGGATTCGGCACGGCCGGAAATTACGGTGGATATCTGGTTTCCGGAGGGCACCTCGTTTGCCTCCAATCAGCTGACAACCCAGCGTTTGGAGGCCCGCTTGATGCGCGAGGAGGGCGTCCAGACGGTCAGCACCTGGATTGGCTCGGGCGTGCCGCGCTTTTATTTACCGCTGGATCAGGTGTTCCCCCAAACCAATGTGTCGCAGTTCATCATCGTGCCCAAGGATTTGAAGGTGCGTGAATCCATTCGCATCAAGCTGCCCGCTTTGCTGGCCACCGAGTTTCCAGAAGTGCGCGGTCGTGTCAAGCTGCTGCCCAGTGGGCCGCCCGTGGCCTATCCGGTGCAGTTTCGTGTGATGGGGTTGGACCCGCTGCAGCTGCGTGATCGCGCCGACGAGGTCAAGGCCGTGATGCGTGCCAGTCCCAACACCCGGGGTGTGAACGACAACTGGAATGAGTCGGTCAAGGTGATGCGCCTTGAAGTGGATCAGGCCAAGGCGCGGGCGCTGGGCGTGACCAGCCAGTCCATTGCGCAGGCCACCCGCACCATGCTGGCGGGATCCACTGTGGGGCAGTTCCGTGAAGGGGACAAACTGATCGACATCGTGCTGCGGCAACCGCTTGATGAGCGCAATGCCATTACCGATATTGGCAATGCCTATTTGCCGACGGCGTCTGGGCGGTCTATTCCGCTGATGCAAATCGCCAAACCGGTTTTTACCTGGGAGCCTGGTGTGATGTGGCGCGAGAACCGCGATTACGCCATCACGGTGCAAGGCGATGTGATCGAGGGCCTGCAAGGCGCGACCGTGACCGATGAGTTGTTACCGGCCCTGCATGCGCTTGAGGCCAAGTGGTTGGCGGCGGGGCAGACCGGTTACCGGATTGAAGTGGCCGGGGCGGTGGAAGAAAGCTCCAAAGGTTCAAGCTCTATTGCTGCTGGCGTGCCCATCATGTTGTTTATTACCTTTACCTTGCTCATGCTGCAGTTGCATAGTTTCAGCCGTGCCATGCTGGTGTTTTTGACTGGTCCTATGGGAATTGCGGGTGTGGCCGGTGCTTTGCTGGTGCTCAATCGCCCATTTGGCTTTGTGGCGTTGTTGGGCGTGATTGCCTTGATGGGCATGATTCAGCGCAATTCAGTCATTCTGATTGATCAGATCGAGCAGGATCGAGCCATGGGCGTTCCGGCCTGGGATGCCGTGGTGGAATCCACAGTGCGGCGCGCGCGCCCCATCATGCTGACGGCTGCAGCGGCCGTGCTGGCCATGATTCCCCTGTCGCGCTCGGTTTTCTGGGGTCCGATGGCCGTGGCCATCATGGGCGGGCTGATCGTAGCAACGGTGTTGACATTGCTGGCTTTGCCTGCGATGTATGCAGCATGGTTCCGGGTCAAACGGGAGGGGCCCGCAGCAGGTTAAAATAACTGGCTGACCAATTTATGGGGGTGTCATGAAAGACCGCCCCCTTTGTTTTTTAGCGCGGGTGGCGAAATTGGTAGACGCACCAGGTTTAGGTCCTGACGTCCGCAAGGATGTGGGGGTTCGAGTCCCCCCCCGCGCACCACTGATGAGAATTTAAGGGGCAGTTCGCAGTCGCGAAGCGACCAGCGCTGTTCCCAACTATTTTGGAGAATTTGAATGGCTGTTACCGTTGAAACCCTGGAAAAGCTGGAACGAAAAATCACGCTGACCTTGCCCGTGGGCATCATCCAGTCTGAAGTTGCAGCGCGTTTGAAGAAAATCGCCCGCACTACAAAGATGGACGGTTTCCGCCCCGGTAAAGTGCCCATGAACGTGGTGACTCAGCGTTATGGCTATTCGGTTCACTATGAAGTGATGAACGACAAGGTGGGTGAGGCCTTTGCCAATGCCGCCAATGAAGCCAAGCTGCGTGTGGCTGGCCAGCCCCGCATCACCGAGTCGCAAGCGTCTCCAGAAGGTGAAATGGCTTTTGATGCGGTGTTTGAGGTTTATCCGGATGTCAAGATTGGTGATCTGACGACGGCTGAAGTTGAAAAACTGACTGCAGAGGTGACCGATAGCGCGATCGACAAGACGCTCGATATCTTGCGCAAGCAACGCCGCACTTTTGCCCAACGCGCACAAGATGCCGCTGCGCAAGATGGTGACCGCGTGACGGTTGACTTCGAAGGCAAGATTGATGGCGAGCCTTTTGCCGGCGGCAAGGCTGAGGACTTTCAGTTCATCGTGGCCGACGGTCAGATGCTCAAGGAATTTGAAGATGCCACCCGTGGCATGAAGGCTGGCGAAAGCAAGACCTTCCAGTTGGCTTTTCCTGCTGAGTACCACGGCAAAGACGTGGCTGGAAAAACGGCTGATTTCATGGTCACGCTTAAAAAAGTCGAGGCTGCAAATCTGCCTGAAGTAAATGAAGCCTTGGCCAAGTCGCTCGGTATTGCCGATGAAACCGTAGAAGGTTTGCGCGCTGATATCAAGAAAAACCTGGAGCGTGAAGTCAAGTTCCGCCTGCTGGCCCGCAATAAGCAAGCTGTCATGGATGCACTCGTTTCCAAGGCTGAGCTGGATTTGCCAAATAGCAGCGTTCAAGCCGAAATTGGTCGCTTGCTTGAAGGTGCCCGTGCGGACCTCAAGCAACGTGGTATCAAGGACGCAGAAACAGCTCAGATTCCTGATGATGTGTTTCGTCCCCAGGCTGAGCGCCGCGTCCGTCTGGGCCTGGTTGTGGCTGAGCTGGTTCGCTCAAATGAATTGCAAGCCAAAACCGAGCAGATCAAGTCGCATATTGAAGAGTTGGCCGCCAGCTATGAAAAGCCAGCTGATGTCATGCGCTGGTATTACAGCGACAACAATCGTCTGGCTGAAGTCGAGGCCATCGTGATTGAAAACAATGTGACCGATTTTGTGCTGTCAAAAGCCAAGATCAGCGAAAAGAGTGTGTCTTTTGACGAGTTGATGGCGCAAAACTAAAGAATTTGCACTTCGGTTGGCTGTGATGGGGCTTATGCCGGACTTGTAGTCTTGCGCTTAAGCCCCATTTTCATTGAGTTGTCAATTTTTCGGTACAGTAAGGTTTTCCTTGGAGTAAATATGAACGAGCGATTTGGTGCAATGGATACACAAGCTTTGGGCATGGTGCCCATGGTGATTGAGCAATCAGGTCGTGGTGAGCGGTCTTACGACATTTATTCACGCTTGCTCAAAGAGCGTGTTATTTTTTTGGTTGGTCCAGTCAATGACTACGTGGCTAATCTGGTTGTTGCGCAGTTGCTGTTTTTGGAAAGTGAAAATCCAGACAAGGATATTTCGTTCTATATCAACTCTCCCGGTGGTTCGGTCAGTGCGGGTATGGCTATTTATGACACCATGAACTTTATCAAGCCGGAGGTATCGACCTTGTGTACGGGCATGGCTGCAAGCATGGGTGCTTTCTTGCTGGCTGCAGGTGCCAAAGGCAAGCGGTTCTCTTTGCCCAACTCCAAGGTCATGATTCACCAGCCTTCAGGTGGAAGCCAAGGACAGGCGACCGAGATTGAGATTCAGGCTCGTGAAATTTTGAAGACACGTGAGCAGCTCAATAAAATTTTGGCTGAACGCACAGGACAGCCTCTGGATCGTATTGAGCGTGACACTGAACGTGACTATTACATGTCGGCAGAAGAATGCGTAACATATGGTTTGATTGACAAGGTCATTTCAAAGCGGGCATAAATGCTCCCTGATGTAGGTCGGAACGGTTTCGTTGTGATCGCGGTGCTTTTTTCTCGAAGAAAGCATCGGTTTTATTTGAATATCATTCGGTAATTTTCCGAAAAGGGTGTAGTTCACATGGCCGAAAAAAAAGGCTCCTCCAGCGAAAAAACTCTTTATTGTTCTTTTTGCGGTAAAAGCCAGCATGAAGTCAAGAAGCTCATTGCTGGCCCGTCGGTATTTGTCTGCGATGAATGCATTGATCTTTGCAATGAGATCATTCGTGATGAATTGCCGGGCAATACAGAAGCACTAAAGGCAGGCGACGAATTACCAACTCCTTCCGAAATCAAGGCCAATCTTGATAGTTACGTCATTGGCCAAGAACCGGCCAAACGGACACTAGCGGTGGCGGTTTACAACCATTACAAACGTCTGAAGCACAAAGAAAAAGCCAAAAAAGATGATGTTGAATTGGCCAAAAGCAATATTTTGCTGATTGGTCCAACGGGGTCTGGTAAAACATTGTTGGCCCAAACGCTGGCGCGTATGCTGGATGTGCCCTTTGTCATGGCTGATGCCACTACTTTGACAGAGGCTGGTTATGTGGGTGAAGACGTTGAAAACATCGTGCTCAAGCTGCTACAAAGTTGCAATTACGAAGTCGAACGTGCGCAACGTGGCATTGTTTACATCGATGAAATAGACAAAATTTCACGCAAGTCGGATAACCCTTCTATCACACGGGATGTTTCTGGTGAAGGTGTGCAGCAGGCACTGCTTAAATTAATTGAAGGCACGATGGCGAGTGTGCCTCCGCAAGGTGGCCGCAAGCATCCAAATCAGGACTTCGTTCAAGTTGATACCACCAATATTCTCTTTGTTTGTGGCGGTGCATTTTCTGGACTTGAAAAAGTGATTGATAACCGCACTCAATCTTCCGGTATCGGGTTTGGTGCAGCGGTCAAAAGTAAAGAGCAGCGTAGTCTGACTGAAGTATTTAAAGAAGTAGAGCCAGAAGATCTGATCAAGTTTGGCATTATTCCCGAGTTGGTTGGACGTATGCCCGTAGTTGCAACGTTGGCTGAACTTAGCGAAGATGCTTTGATAGAAATTTTGACAGAGCCTAAAAATGCGCTTGTCAAACAGTATGCGAAGCTGCTGTCAATGGAGGGTGTGGAGCTTGAAATTCGCCCTTCAGCACTGAAGGCGATTGCCAAAAAGGCGCTGGCCCGCAAAACGGGGGCGCGTGGACTGCGTTCAATTTTGGAGTTGGCATTGATCGACACCATGTACGAGTTGCCCAATGCATCCAATGTTGAAAAAGTTGTGGTGGATGAGTCCACCATTGATGAAAACAAGCCGCCTTTGTTGGTCTATCACGAAGCCGCTAAAAAGGCTTGATTTAGCCCGTTAATGGGTGTTTTTACTCAAATTCGAGAATTCCATCCTGTTCAATAATCTAATGCGGGTTGAAAATCCGCATTAGTGATCCATATTCAACAGGTAACGAAAAGGTTTCCCCATGTCTGGTTATACCCAACTGCCTGCTATTCCTATTGATTTGCCACTGTTGCCTCTGCGCGATGTGGTTGTTTTTCCGCATATGGTTATCCCCCTGTTTGTGGGGAGACCCAAGAGTATCAAGGCCCTTGAAGCCGCGATGGAAGCTGATCGTCGTATCATGCTGGTAGCCCAAAAGGCTGCGGCCAAAGATGATCCTTTGGTCACCGATATGTTTGATGTCGGCTGTGTTTCAACCATTCTGCAAATGCTCAAGTTGCCTGATGGCACGGTTAAGGTATTGGTCGAGGGGCAGCAGCGCGCGCGTGTTAATAATATTGAAGACGGTGAGTCGCATTTTTCTGCGAACGTTACACCGGTTGAAATTGTTCCTGAGCCTGAGGCCAAGCCACGCGGAAAAGCCAGTGAAGTTGAAGCACTGCGTCGTGCTGTCATGCAGCAGTTTGACCAGTACGTCAAACTCAATAAAAAAATTCCTCCTGAAATCCTCACTTCAATATCCAGTATTGATGACTCTGGTCGTTTAGCTGACACCATTGCTGCGCATTTGCCGCTAAAACTTGATAGCAAACAAGCTGTGCTTAATCTCGCTGGTGTCAAAGAGCGACTTGAGAATTTGTTTGAACAGATTGAGCGCGAAGTTGATATTTTGAATGTGGACAAGAAAATCCGTGGTCGTGTCAAACGCCAGATGGAAAAAAATCAGCGAGATTTTTATCTGAATGAGCAAGTTAAAGCCATTCAAAAAGAATTAGGTGAAGGCGAAGATGGTGCTGACATAGATGAGATCGAGAAAAAGATCAAGTCTGCCAAGATGCCCAAAGAGGCCCTTAAAAAGGCCGAGAGCGAACTCAAGAAACTCAAGCTCATGTCGCCAATGTCGGCAGAGGCTACGGTGGTACGTAACTACATTGATGTTTTAACTGGCCTGCCGTGGACTGGTAAGACCAAGATCAAGCATGACTTGGGCAATGCTGAGAAAGTATTAAACGAAGACCATTATGGTCTTGACAAGGTCAAAGACCGAATTCTTGAATACCTTGCTGTACAGCAGCGTGTAGAAAAGGTGAAGGCGCCTATTCTGTGTCTGGTTGGCCCTCCTGGCGTGGGTAAAACATCTTTGGGTCAATCCGTAGCCAAAGCTACGGGGCGAAAGTACATTCGCATGGCACTGGGTGGAATGCGAGACGAAGCTGAAATTCGTGGGCATCGTCGTACATACATTGGCGCGATGCCGGGGAAAGTACTTCAAAATCTTTCCAAGGTAGGTACACGCAATCCGCTGTTTTTGTTGGATGAAATCGATAAGCTTGGAACAGACTTTCGTGGCGACCCATCGAGTGCATTATTAGAAGTGCTCGATCCCGAACAAAACCACAAGTTTGGCGATCACTACGTTGAAGTTGACTTCGATTTAAGTGATGTGATGTTCGTGGCAACTTCAAATTCGATGAACATTCCTCCGGCCTTGTTGGACCGAATGGAAGTGATTCGTTTGTCCGGCTACACCGAAGATGAAAAAACCAGTATTGCTATCAAATATCTTTTGCCCAAACAACTGACAAATAATGGTGTCAAGGAAGAAGAACTGCTGGTTAGTAATGAAGCCATTCGTGACATTGTCCGGTACTACACCCGTGAAGCCGGAGTACGGTCGCTTGAGCGTGAACTCTCCAAGATTTGCCGCAAAGTGGTGAAGGGTTTGCAGCTCAAGAAGATGGTGCCGCAAGTCAAGGTGACCGTAGACAACCTCAATGACTTCCTGGGGGTTCGCAAGTACTCCTATGGTCGTGCTGAGCAGCAAAACCAAGTGGGTCAGGTTGTCGGCTTGGCATGGACAGAGGTAGGCGGTGACCTGCTAACCATCGAGGCTGCCATGATGCCTGGTAAAGGGGTGATCACTCGCACCGGCTCGCTGGGCGATGTAATGAAAGAGTCTGTTGAAGCCGCACGCACTGTGGTACGTAGTCGTTCGCGTAGGTTGGGTATCAAGGATGAGTTTTTTGAAAAGAAAGACATCCATATCCATGTACCTGACGGTGCTACACCTAAAGATGGTCCAAGCGCAGGTGCCGCGATGACGACCGCTTTTGTTTCTGCAATGACGGGTATCCCTGTGCGTGGCGATGTTGCTATGACCGGTGAAATAACTTTGCGTGGCGAGGTGACCGCAATTGGTGGTTTGAAAGAAAAACTGCTTGCTGCTTTACGTGGCGGTATCAAGACAGTGTTAATTCCTGAAGAAAATGCAAAGGATCTGCAGGATATCCCCGAGAATGTGAAAAACGGTCTTGAGATAGTTCCTGTTCGTTGGATTGATAAGGTGTTGGAAATTGCTCTGGAAAGAATGCCAACGCCTTTGCCAGAAGAAGAGCTGGCTGTGGTCGCTACGGCGGAAGTTGCTGCTCCTGCTGCAGCATCGCTAGGATCTATAAAACATTGAGTGAATTTATTCATTTTTTGAAAATACCATCAAAAAACACCTTATAATTTAAGGCTTGCAACGCGGGAGTAGCTCAGTTGGTAGAGCGCAACCTTGCCAAGGTTGAGGTCGAGAGTTCGAGACTCTTCTCCCGCTCCATTTAAAAGATGGAGCAGACGTTTTGTATATAAGCGGGAATAGCTCAGTTGGTAGAGCGCAACCTTGCCAAGGTTGAGGTCGAGAGTTCGAGACTCTTTTCCCGCTCCAAATTCAAAAGGGAAGCGTGTGCTTCCCTTTTTTGTAAGAAAAGTTGGCGCGATAGCAAATCGGTTATGCAACGGATTGCAAATCCGTCTAGCCCAGTTCGACTCTGGGTCGCGCCTCCAAGATATATCGGCTAAAACTGATCTTCAAGGCTTCTTCAGGTAATCTGATGGAGCCTTTTTGCATCACAATAGGACGACGTGCCCGAGTGGTGGAATGGTTTACACAGCAGACTTAAAATCTGTCCTCCGTTAGGAGTTGCCGGTTCGAGTCCGGCCTCGGGCACCACATCAATACTCCTAAAACCATGACACGTTATAACGCTCCCTTTGAGATTCATGTTCATGGCCAAGTGGCCTTGCGCGCCGATGTTGTGTATGAGCAGTTGCAAGAAGCTCTTAAGCCATTGTGGAAATATGCCGGTGCACGGTCGTTGTCTGATGCGGCTGGTAGTTCTTATGAAGATGAGCCTGGCATCAAGTTTGACCTGCAGGAACATTTGTTGCAAATGTGTTGGACGGTTTCTGGTGCCGATGATTTTCGTCAGGTGCTGGATGAGGTATGTATGAATCTTAATGACTTGGCGCAAGCAGGTGCGGCCATCGAAGTCACCTTTTACGATGCCGAGTTCGATGATGAAGATGAAGAGTCAGATGTCGAATCGCGTGATGACTTTCTGATGCTCTTTGTAGGGCCAGATCCTGCCGCCATCATGCAAGTGCAACGTGATTTGCTGGTGCAGGACGTCGTGAACATGATGGAGCGCCATTTCGATGGGGCTGAGTTAGGTGGTGTTGTGTCTGAAATTGACAAGTTATTCGGCCAGCGTTTTGACGATTTGGTGAACTCACTCCAACTCGGAAAACCTCCTCGGGGCTCGGGTGGTGGTCACGGCGGCGTGGGGCATGGTGGTGGGCGTAAACCTCGTCATTTACACTAGACTCTTTAGCGTAAGGAGTGGTCCGTCAAAATGGCAACTTTAGCCTCTCCCGTTCTGACTAGCCCATCTTCTACTGTAGGGCGTCCCGAAAAACTTCGGTTAGGCGACGTGCTTGTTCAGCAGCGTCTAATTTCGCAAGAGCAACTGCAGCAAACGCTAGAACTACAGCGGCAAACCGGCAAAAAAGTTGGCCGTTTGCTTATTGAAACCGGCATCATTACAGAAGAGCTCTTGGCAAACGGTTTGGCGCGGCAATTGCGCATACCGTTTGTCAATCTAAAAACTTTTCCTTTTCGTGCAGATGTCGTCAGACTATTGCCCGAGTCTGCTGCACGTCGTTTTCGAGCCCTGGCGCTGGAAGACAAGGGCGACACTTTGTTGGTCGCTCTGGCCGACCCTCTGGATTTATTCGCTTTTGATGAACTGACGCGCCTGCTCAAACGCAACATCGCCATTGCTGCGGTGCCTGAAACCCAATTGGCTCTGGCGTTTGATCGACTTTATCGCCGTACCGAAGAGATCAGCGGCCTTGCTCGGGCACTTGAAAAAGATCTGGGCGATGCCGTTGACTTCGGAGAATTGACGGCTTCAGTCGGACTTGAAGGTGCACCAGTGGTGCGGCTGTTGCAATCCCTGTTTGAGGATGCGATGCAAGTGGGTGCATCGGATGTGCATATTGAGCCACAAGAATCAGGTCTGCAAATTCGGGTTCGCGTGGATGGTGTTTTGCAAACCCAGACAATGGCGGACAAACGGATTGGTGGCGCGCTGGCTCAGCGTCTCAAGCTGATGGCAGGGCTTGATATCTCAGAGAAACGACTACCGCAAGATGGACGTTTCAGTGTGCGCCTGAAAGAACACACCATTGATGTTCGTTTGTCTACTTTGCCCACCACCTATGGTGAATCAGCCGTCATGCGCTTGCTCAATCAGGGTGCAGGCATGAAGCGGCTTGACAATATTGGCATGCCCGCTGACATGCTTAAGCGTTTTCGCGAAGTGCTGGGGCGCAGCGCTGGGCTGGTGTTGGTCACAGGGCCAACGGGTTCTGGTAAAACAACGACGCTTTACGCCGCGCTGGCGGAAATCAATGCGGCCGAACTCAAGGTCATTACCGTGGAAGACCCGGTGGAGTACCGTCTGCCAAGCATTACCCAGGTGCAGGTCAATGACAAGATTGAACTCACTTTTGCCCGTGTGTTGCGCGCCTGTCTGCGGCAAGATCCGGATGTGATTCTGGTCGGCGAAATGCGTGATGCAGAAACCGCTGAGATTGGCCTTCGCGCCGCTATTACAGGGCATCTCGTACTGTCAACCTTGCACACCCGAGACGCCATCAGCACACCGTTCCGACTGCTCGACATGGGCGTACCGCCATTCATGGTTGCAACCTCTTTGCAGGCGGTGATCGCACAGCGGCTGGTTCGACTTAACTGCGTGGAGTGTGCCGATCTCCATGAGCCCAGCCTGCAAGAGCAATCCTGGTTGTCTGCCATGATTAATGATGGAGAGACAGTAACTGCAAAGCGCGGGCGTGGTTGCTCGTCATGCAATGGCACAGGTTATTCGGGGCGGCAAGGGGTGTATGAATTGCTCGAGATGGACGCCACACTTACCCAAGCGGCCTCCCGTTCGGACCCGGCTGCTTTCATGACTTTGGCGCGAGAACGCATGAAGGGGCACACCATGGCCCACCATGTCTTGCAATTGGTACGCCAAGGAAAAACCTCTCTGGCTGAAGGTCTGCGCATTGGTTTTGACGTGGACGAGCAGGATTAAACCCAATGGCAGTTTATGCATGGCGTGGGCGCAATGCCCGTGGCGAAGCGGTTCAGGGGCAACTTGATGCCATGACTGAAGGCGGCGTGGCTGACCAATTGATGTCAATTGGTGTGGCACCCGTTCACATCGCCCTTGCGGTGGCTCCTACAAATAACAAGGCAGATAACTGGATAGCGCGAATGAATCGCAAGCCAGTTGTAGTTGATGACATTCTGCTTTTTTCGCGGCAGATGTACACGCTCAACAAAGCAGGTGTGCCCATCTTGCGGGCCTTTGCCGGGCTAGAGGCTTCGGCCACCAAACCTGCCATGGTGGACTTGCTCAAAGATATTCGCTCCAGCCTGGACCAGGGCCGTGAATTGTCAGCAGCCATGGCGCGCCATATGGATGTGTTCGGTGCGTTTTATATTTCGATGATGAAAGTCGGCGAAATGACTGGCAAGCTGACCGAAGTGTTTTTGCGCTTGAATGAGCACATGGAGTTTGAGCGCGATGTGCGCGAGCGCATCAAGCAAGCCATGCGTTATCCCATTTTTGTGATGATCGCCATGGCCGTCGCTGTGGTGATTCTCAATATTTTTGTGATTCCGGTGTTTGCCAAAGTCTTTGCCGACTTCCATGCTGAGCTACCCATCATCACGCGTGGGTTGCTGGCTTTTTCTGCCTGGATGCTGGCCTGGTGGCCATTAATGATTGCAGGTGTCATCGGAGCGACCGTGCTGATACGTGGTTACATACGCACGCCCAAAGGGCGCTACCGTTGGGACTCCCGCAAGCTCAAGCTGCCCATTGTGGGTGACATTGTTTTGAAAGCGACTCTGGCTCGTTTTGCCCGCAGCTTTGCCTTGTCCAGCCAGAGCGGTGTGCCGCTGGTTCAGGCTCTTACCGTCGTTGCGCAAACCGTGGATAACGCTTTTATTGGTAGCCGCATCGAGCAAATGCGCGACGGCATTGAGCGCGGTGAGAGTATTTCGCGCTGCGCTGCCGCGACCGGCGTCTTTACGCCCGTGGTGTTGCAGATGATTTCGGTGGGTGAGGAAACCGGCGAGCTCGATTCACTGTTGTTTGAAATAGCCGACATGTACGAACGCGAAACCGACTACAGCATCAAAGGCCTCTCGGCGGCCATTGAGCCGATATTGCTGGCTGTAATTGGTGTGCTGGTTCTGTTGCTCGCGCTCGGTGTTTTCTTGCCACTGTGGAACCTGGGTGGGGCCGCCATGGGCAAGGGCGGAGGCTAGTCTTGGCTATCAACAGGTCAGCTCCCAAAGAAGTGCCGACCTGGAGCCGCCTGACGGAGTGGTCACTGGTGGCGGGGGTGATCGTGGTACTGGTACTGGTATCGGGCCGTCAAATGCGCGTGATGCAGGCACAGAGTGAACTGGCAACCGTTAAATCCACGCTCGGAGCCTTGCGTACAGCTTTTGTGATCGACTACCTGCACAAAAACGTGGCAGCTGCCGGTTCGAATGTGGTCGTGACACAACGAAATCCTTTTGAACTACTGCAACGGCAACCGGCAAACTATGTTGGTGAAATGCGCCGGTCCTCCGCCGAGGCGGCGACTGCAGGGACGTGGATCTTTGACACCAACTGTTCATGCGTGGGCTACACGCCTATCTACGACCAAGGGTTTGACAACCCCAGCGGGGACGCCATGCTTTGGTTTCGGGTCACGGCGGCATCTGGGCCTTTGCAACTTTCGGCCAAGGAAACCTATGTTTGGCAAGGTCAAGCGTTGAATTAGCAGGTACTTGCACCGCAAACTTCATCCACAGCCAGACATTGATAGACTAGAATTTGCATGTTTACAACATGGTTAATAAAGAGCCTGGTGTGAAAATAGATATTGAACTGAAGTTTTTTTTAAAAGGTGGACAGCATGAAACAAGTGCAACGTGGTTTTACATTGATTGAGCTGGTCATGGTTATCGTCATTTTGGGCGTGCTGGCCGCTGTGGCGTTGCCAAAATTTGTAGACTTGAAGGGGGATGCGGTCGCAGCTGCAACGAATGGAGTGGCGGGAGCTTTGTCTTCCGGTTCCACCATCAATTACGCGGCAAGAAGCATCAGTTCCGGAAATCCCGTGACTTATCAAGTGAAGGCTGATGCGACTGGGTGTACCAATGTTGGAACGGGCTTGCAGGGTGGTTTGCCTACTGGCTACCAAATTTCAGGAACCGCACCAACTTGCGAGGTGGCCAATACGACCGTAACGCCCAATGTGACGGCAGCCTTCTCAGCCTTCTTGATTAATTAATTTCTCTCCGGTTTTCTATGATCAAGCCGCCCTTTTGAGGCGGCTTTTTTACATCTTTGCACGGTAGTGCAAGGGTACTTGACTGCGGTAATTCTCTTTCTGCTCAGGCGGAACCGTGGCTAATCCCGACTGGAAAGCGGCCAGCGCTTTGGCATCATCGTGCAAGGCCGGATCGGCATAGACCTTGCCCAATCTGAAATAACCGTCGGCCGCTTGTTCAGGCCAAGTGACATTGCGCAAAGTCAGTGAACGAATCGCCAAGGGCCAATTATGCGTTTTGAGGCCGATGGCGTAGCCGGTTTGGACCATCTCATAGTCATATTGCCCTAGGTCGTAATACGTAATCAGCAGGTCAGTGGCTTCTTTGTATTGCCCGGAATTGCTGAGCAAGCTAACTCTAAGTGATTTCGTACCTAGGGCCTCTGGTTTGAGTCGCTGTACCTGCTGCAAGGCTTGGTAGGCCTGATCGTGCTGCTTCAGTTGCGAGTAACCCACAGCCAATGCGGTCCAAATGGCTGCTACGTTGGGTCGAGAGGCCGCGACGGATTCCAGAACCCAGACGGCGTTTGCCCAGTCGCCTGTGGCCGACAGCGGTTCAGCAACCATGGCCGTCAGTTTGCGGTAATGGGGATTGATGGCGATAGCTTCACGAGTCTCTTGCAAAATTTGTACTTTGGCTGTTTCTGATGCATTGGCTTTGGAGGGATCGGGTCTTGAAATGATGGCTGAGAGTTGGAGCGCATGCATGATTTTGTGTTCGACTTTCATGGCCTGATAGGTGATGTAAAACGCGAGCGCAGTGCTACTCATCAGCAAGATGAGCCCTGCCAGGGAATAGGTGGGTCGCCAACGTAATTCAACTGTATAAAAACGGTGCAGAAGTCCAAGACGCGCATCTGAGCCTGCCAGAATCGCCAGGCACAGTGCCAACAAGGCCCCGCAACCCGCCAGGTGCCATGGGAAGCCAGCGTTGCTCACGATCATCAGGGCCAGCAGGCTGGTCAATGTGAAGGCGCGCACAGGCCCTTCTTTTTTGTCTGTGCCATGCAGCCGCCAGGTGGTACCAGCAGACTTGAGCAAATACGCCCACAAGAAGGCCAGCACCATGCCGCCCACCAGCACACCATATTCACTGAGTAGTTGTAAAAACTCGTTGTGCGCGTAGTAGTCGGTCTCCAGCATGGTGTCTGTGCGCTGGTAGAGCGGAATATTGACTTCCCAAGCCCCCGCCCCCACACCTGTTAGCGGGTTCGCCATCATCATGCGGGCAGTGGCTTTCCACATGACCGATCGAATGGAGAATGAGCCTTCGGTGTATTCCTTGCTGACCACCATGGAGGCCGTACGCAGAAAACTGCGTTCTAGCGCGGTGATTCCGGTTTTTTCCTTGATGACTTGGGGGTTCTCGCTGGGCACTGACCCCATTATTCCGATGCCAGCTATCAGAGTGAAAGCGACCACCCCCTTGTTGAACCTGCTCCATTGAATAAATGATAGTTGTTGACGGTACCTGACCAGAATTATGGGGAAAACCGCGCTCAACATCATTAGTGCCGCCAGGGCCGAACGAGTGCCTGTCATCATGATGACCACAACATTAACTGCGACGGAGAGCGCCATCCAGCCCAGCCAGCGCGTTGGGCGTAGGTTGGCTAGAAGTCCCACCGAAAAAGGTAACGCAAATACAGCATATTCGGCAAAGAAATTGCGGTTGTAAAAGGTAGATGCTGGCTGGGGGCCTTGCGGAAAAAGTCTGAAATCAAGCCAAAACTGTAGTGCAGCCCAAATGGACGCTATCACCGCACCAACATGAATGCCCCAGACCAGCGTCGGCAGGTTGTTGCGGTTCAAGGTGTTCAGGCCCAGCCACAAGAGCAGGGTCAGCACAAACCAGCGAATGGCTTCTACCGCTGCCAGATAGGTGTGCGACCACGCCATGCTGGCCAGTGCGTAGAGCATGAGTGTCAGTGGCAAAGCGACCAGGCCATGCCACAGCAGGGGCTCGGTGCGCTGGCGTTGCTGCCAGAAAAACAGCAATGCCGCACCCAGTACCCCAAAGGCCACCATGGCGGATTTCAGTGTGTCTTGCAACAGCAGTTCAGTGGTCGCGCCGACGGCAGGCACCAGGAACATCATCAACCCGAGTACCGCTACAGGCCAATTGGACGCCGTTGGTACAGCGCGCTCTTCAATGGCGATTTCAGAAGTCGTGTGCATATTTGGGGGTGATGGCAGGGGCGGCGGGAGTAGCCAGGCATTATGATTGACAGGCGCAGCTCCGAATGGTTTCGAATTTGATCAGGTGGTTAGGGTGGAAATGTCAAAAGTGCCGGGTAATTTTTATTAAATCAGGCTGTAGCCCCCGTAAATATTGCGTAAACAGCTATTGAATATATAGCGAGTGGTTCATTGTCCATGTTGTTTGATGTCTTCTGTCGGCGTTACTTTTTGAGCAGCCAAGGTGTTGGCATGAGGCTGCGTGCGCGAGGCTTTACCTTGATCGAGCTGATCATGGTGATCGTCATGCTCGGCGTGTTGGCTGTTGTGGCCGCGCCGCGCATTTTCAACAGAGTTGACTTTGATGCACGGGGATTTCATGATGAGACGCTCGCGCTTTTAAGGTACGCGCAAAAGACTGCGATTGCGCAGCGGCGTACGGTATGTGTGACATTTTCTGCACCGGCACCAGCTTCTGCCAGACTTACTATCGCTTCTAACGCTGCTATCAATATTTGCAATACCTCTTTGGTTGGTCCGAATAATAGCTGCGCAGGCGGACCGACCGGGCCGCAAGGCTGCATCAATGCCAGGCCCGGTGTGTCGTACAGTACCAATCCAGTTTTCTTGAACTTTGATGGACTTGGTCAACCGGTTGCAGCGTCTCTGACAGTTCAGGTTGCGACTGCCAGCGGTTCTATTTCCAGGACGGTGACGATTGAAGCTGTCACAGGCTATGTCCATGACTAAATCAAAACACCACGGCTTCACGCTGATTGAGCTCATCATCTTTATTGTGATGGTAGCTGCCGGGCTGGCAGGTATTCTTTCGGTCATGAACACGGTGGTCGCATCCAGTGCCGACCCCATGGTGCGCAAGCAGGCTGTGGCGTTGGCGGATTCCATTTTGGAAGAGATTTTGCTGAAGTCCTTCTGCGACCCCGACACGGTCAATGCTGGCACTAACCCACCGACATGTGGCGCGAACACCGTGGAGTCTGGACGCGATACCTATGATGACGTGGACGACTACGACGGAAAGAACGAAACACTGTCTCTGGCTGGCCCCATCTTTTTGGGACTGCCTGCTGAGTTGTATGGCTACCGGGTTCAAGTGGCGGTGGCCGCAGCAACATTGGGCGTCATTCCTGTGAAAAGTGTGACTGTCACCGTTAGTCGAGGGACTGAAAGCGTCACCATGACGGGTTTCCGGGGAAACTACTAGCCATGCGTGGAAATACTTGTCAGCGTGGATTTACTCTGATCGAATTGATCATGGTGATCGTCATCATGGGCGTGATCGGGGGCATGGTGTCGGTCTTCATGAAAAGCCCGATTGACGCTTACATTGCCAGTGGTCGGCGAGCGGCCCTGACCGATGTGGCCGACACGGCAGTGCGCCGCATGGCGCGCGACATCCGAAAGGCGCTGCCCAACAGCATTCGCCAGTCAATTGCCCCTGCAGCTGCAAATAACCAATGCGTTGAATTCATCCCCACCAAGACGGGTGGGCGTTACCGGGCTGCAGGCGCAGGCGCTTTGAGCTTTACGGTCGCCGTCACCAGTTTCAATATGTTGGGCAGCAATATCGCTCTGCCACTGGACCAGCGCATTGCTCCAGGCGATGTGATCGTGGTTTACAACCTGGGCATTCCCGGTGTTGGTGGGGTTGACGCTTACAGTGGTACCAATACCGCCGTGGTCGGCGGTGCAGCACCATTTGCAGAGACAGTCGCCCCTATAGAAACCACCATTCCGATCCCACTTCCCGCCGTTGGCACGCTGTTTCCCATGGAGTCGGGCAGCAATCGCTTTCATGTAGTTCCCGGCGCAGAGCAGATTGTTTCTTATGTTTGCAATGGTGGTCAATTACGCCGAACGGTCAGAAATCTTCAGCCTGTAGCTGCGGCGTGCCCTGCCGCAGGAGCTGTGCTGGCCAACAACGTGAGCGCCTGTAACTTTGTTTATAACGGCACTGATTTACAGCGCAATGCCCTCGTTCAGTTGAATATGACGTTCACGGACACGGGCGAATCAGTGAACCTTTATCACGAAGTTCATGTGGACAACACGCCATGAAGCACTGCCATTCGGTTCAGAGAGGGTTCGCCGCCATAGCCGCTATTTTTCTGGTGGTGGTGTTGGCGGCGCTTGGCGGATTCATGCTGACTTTTTCCAATGCTCAACAGCTCACCTCGGCGCAGGACGTGCAGGGTTCGCGGGCTTACTGGGCGGCGCGCGCTGGTCTGGAGTGGGCTGTGGTCGCCATACCGGCTGTGCCGGGACTGTGCGCCTCTCCTGTGGCTGCGCCACCAACGCCGATTGATGGTTTTACCATAGTGATCAATTGCACTTCGCAGGCTTATATCGAGGCTGGTGCGACGGTCACCATTTTTCAGTTCACGTCAGTAGCATCTTCCGGGGGAGCTGTGGGTAGCGTGGGTTATATTGAGCGAAGCCTGTCGGCTACGATGGAGCGGTGAGATAGCGCTTGAGCTATATATAAAATAAGGCGCTAGCCCCCGTGTTACTTGCGTAGCCAGCTATTAAAATAAGAGCGAGATATCCCGTGTATCCTTCATGCCATGTTTGAAACATCAACTTACATTTTCAATCTCTTGTTTTTGGAGCAATTTTGACCATGCGTTGGCCCTGGAAACGTCAAGGTTCAAGTGATCAACTGATCGTTTCCTGGTCTGGCCAAACCCTGGCCTATGTGCTCGCCCGGTCACAAGCTGATGGATTGCATGAGGTCCTCAAATCAGGTGTGGCACACCAAGGCGCAGACAGCTTGGCAGAGTTTGCCCACCGCTTGCAGGATTTGGGTTTGAAAGGGCTGGGCGCGCAAGTGATGTTGTTGCCTGAGCAATACCAGTTGTTGCAGATTGATGCACCAGCCGTCGCGCCCGAAGAATTGCGTTCAGCCGCTCGTTACCAGATCAAGGAGATGATCGATTCCCATGTGGACGATGTCACGTTGGATGTGATGCGCGTGGGAGACGGCAAGCAAAAAGGGACGGCACATCTCTTTGTTGTGGCGGCCACTAACGCAGTGGTGCGCGGGGTGCATGAGCTCGGTGATGCGATGAATTGGACGGTGTCCGTAATTGATATTCAGGAAACCGCACAACGCAACCTGCAAAGCGCCTTGGCCAAGGTGGCTGGACGTGCAGACCGTGCGGATGCTGCATTGATCTTGCTGGATGGGCACCAAGTGGTGCTGACGATTAGCGCCAACGAAGAGTTGTTTTATACGAGACGCTTTGACCTGCCATCGGGATTTTTAACGGCATCATGGGGGGGCGATAGCGTTCCGCTCGAAGGGGCTGCTGATGTTGCCAGTTCGTTCTTGCCTGTGGATGAGTATGTGCCGGACTACAGCGTGGGGGGCGTGTCCTATGGCAATGACTACTCTGATACCCGGCAGGTTGCTACTGCCCCGAATGTCGGTGTAAGTTCTGTTGATGAGGAAAAAGCCCAGCGCTTCGTGGTGGAGGTGCAGCGTTCGCTGGATGTATGGAGCAGGTCTTGGTCAAGTATGCCGCTGGAAGTTGTACGTGTTTACGCGGGTGAGCGTAGTGAAGAGTTGGCCACGTGGCTCGCCGTGCAACTCGGGCAGTCTGTATTGCCCATGAATGTCAATGCGCTGTTTCCTGGTTTTGAAAATGGAGTTGCAGCGGACCGGGCACTGTGCCTGCCACTGCTCGGTGTTTTGATGCGAACCGAAAATCGCAAGCTTTGATTTTTTAAACTACTTGCATTCCATTCGACAACATGCCCCAGCAAATCAATCTCTGTACGCCGATTCTGTTGACGCAAAAGCGTTACTTTTCGGCTCAAACCCTGGCGCAGGCACTGGCTGTTTTTGTTGTGGTTGGTGGTTGTTTGCTGGCTTATTCAGTTAGGACCCTGAATATGGCAAGTGAAGGGTACAAGAAAACACTGGCTTTGCAGGCCAGCGAATTGGAAGGGCTGGAGTCAGCGATCAAACAAGGCAAGGCCGGTACGGGTTCAGCAGAAACGGCCCTGACGCAAGAATTGCAAGGCTTGCGCGCCGAGTTGCAACAACGTGAAGAAATGCTCGCCGAGTTGCAACAGGGTTTGTTCAAGTCTGGCTGGGGGCATTCAGCACGTTTGCAGTTGGTAGCGCAGAGTATTCCTGCGCAAGTATGGATAACCGGGGTGAAGGCTGACGAAAATCAGTTGGAAGTGAGTGGCTTGACCCTTGACCCAGCCGCACTCAACGAATGGGTGCGCAAGTTGGCGGCCAGTCCTTTGTTGAAAGATCAGAAACTTTCAACCATCAAGGTTCAAAATGTAACTGCACCGGAGTCAGGTGCGATGCCCGTAGCGGCCTCTTCTGCATCGGTTGCGCCGCGTCCAATGTGGGCGTTCAGTCTGCTTAATGCAGTGGCAAAACCGGTTGCCAGTGCGCAGGGGAAACCATGAAGCTTTGGTGGGAAACACAGTCTGCCCGCATTAACGCATTGAGTTTGCGTGAGCGCATATTTTTGTTCTTATCCGTTATTGCCTGTTGCTTGGCTTTGGCTGATGCATATTGGTTGTCCCCAGTACAAACAGCGCATAAACAGTTGACGCAGCGATTTGAAAAACAAACTGCTGACTTGCAGCGCGCTCGTGAAGAGCTAAAGATATATGGTCAGCCCATGGATGGGTCCAAGGCGTTGCGTGATGAGGTCGTCGCGGTCAAAGCACGTCTTGAAGATGTGAATAAAAATATCAAGGAAGTGCTGCCAGCAACTGCTGAAAGTACGCCATTGACACAAGTTCTGGTTCATTTTCTGAATCGTTATGAAGGGTTGACGTTAGTTCGAACCACCGTTACTGCCCCCGAGGGGGCAGTGGCTAAACCGGCTCAAACGACTGCTGCACCTGCTGCTGGCACAGGCATTACTCGTCAGGGGGTGGAGTTGACGGTGTCAGGTCCTTATCCCGAACTGGTGCGATATGTACAAACGCTTGAAAAAGCCTTGCCTCATGTTCGCTGGGGCTCCATGAAGTTGAAGAGCGAAAAATTGCCTCCCGAGCTAACGCTTCAACTTTTTTTGCTTGGTGTGCCATCATGACGAAGCTTGGGCGGCAAATAGTCGTCATCCTGTCTGTTTTGCTCATCACTTCGTTGGGGCAGATACAAGCGCAGAGTTTGCGCGATCCAACAGTTCCTCCAGTCGATGCCAGACATGATCGAGGGTCTCCAGGAGGTAGCTCCACCATTGCTCAGTCCAGTTCAATGGCCATTGTTGTTCGCAACGGGAAATCTTTTTTGGTTTTGGGAACACGTCTTTACGCGCAGGGAGAAAAATTTGGATCTGCAACGATTGAACGTATCACTGAAACTGAAGTGTGGCTACGCGAAGGCGGTGTTGTGCGCAAGGTTCCTCAGTTCTCAGGAATTCAACGCCGAAACGTTTCGACTGCTGTTAAGCCCACTTGCGCTCCCCGAGCTTCCACAACATCGTCCACAGCTGCAACTTGCCTTTCAATTCAACCATGATGTCTATCCCCATGACTCGAAAATATTCCAACATGATTGAAGTTTTTCCACGCACAAAGTTGGGACAAGCCTTGCATGTGCGATCCTTGGTCATATCTGGCGCATGCGTTGTGTTAGGCGCAGGTTTGCTTGTGGGTTGTGCTGACCGGTCAATACGTACGCCAAGTGTGGGGGATACGCTTCGTGCAGATTTGCCACAAGCGGCTTCCCCCAAACCAGTTGCGGTACCTTCACGCATCAGTGATGCGTTGGCTGAGCCAGCTCCGCCAGCCGTACCACTGGCGCCTGAGCCCAAGTTGGATCTATTGGTGAACAATGCCCAGGCACGCGAAGTGTTTTTGGCGATTGTGGCGGATACGCGCTACAGCATGTTGATGCATCCTGATGTGACAGGTACGCTGTCTGTCACTTTGCGTGGCGTCACGGTTCTGGAAGCGCTGGAATCCATCCGTGATGTTTATGGCTATGACTTCAAGATGGAGGGACGCCGGATCACCATTTATGCGCCGACATTGCAGACCCGTATTTTCACAATCAACTACCCACACTCCCAGCGCGAGGGTGTTAGTGAGTTACGCGTTTCGTCTGGTGCGGCAATGCAGTCCCCGAACTCAGGAAGCACGACTTCGACTCCTGCACCGGCGTCAAGTACCAGTGCCCAGTCTGAAAGTAGCCGGGTTTCGACCACTTCCAAAACCGATTTTTGGGCGGAGCTTTCAGGGGCTGTGCAAGGTTTGGTGGGCAGTGGTGGAGGTCGTAATGTCATCACCAGTCCACAGGCGGGCATCATGGCCGTGCGTGCCATGCCTGATGAATTGCGCCAGGTAGAAAAATTCCTGAAGGCGGCGCAGATTTCTGTTGAGCGGCAAGTGATGCTGGAAGCCAAAATTGTCGAGGTGGAATTGAGTGATGGCTTTCAAAGCGGCATTGATTGGTCTGCTTTGAAGAATGGTGGAGGCTCAACCGGTGCGATGGGTGTGATGAGTGGTAACTCGACCAGCAACACTTTGATCGGTGGCGTTCAGTCTAATCTTCCTGGTTTTACGGCCAGTACATCGACTTCGGGTGTTTCGCTTCCTAATGCTGGAACTGGATTGTTTGGTTTGGCGTTTGCCACGGATGGTTTTCAGGCTGTTCTCGGTTTTCTGGAAACACGTGGTGACGTGCAGATTCTTTCGAGTCCACGCATTGCAACTCTGAATAATCAAAAAGCCGTGCTTAAAGTGGGGACGGACGATTATTTTGTGACAGGTGTGTCGGGTGGATCAACGACGGCAGGTACAACGACGACGTCCTCTGCCACCACGTTACCCAACATCACAATGACCCCGTTTTTCTCCGGCATTGCGCTTGATGTCACACCTCAGATTGATGAAGGCAACAATATCACGCTTCATGTTCACCCTGCAGTAACGACTGTCACCGAAAAAACTAGGCAGGTAGATTTGGGCAGCATTGGAAATTACCGGTTCCCCATGGCGTCAAGCAACGTCAATGAATCTGATACTTTGGTTCGAATACAGGATGGCAATATTGTTGCAATCGGGGGATTGATGCAGCTTCAGTCCAGCAAAAATTCATCCGGTTTGCCAGGTACCAGTGATATTCCAATAGCATCCAGTATTTTTGGAAATCGAGCTAACTCGGGGCGCAAAAAAGAAGTTGTTGTGCTAATCAAGCCCACCATCATCCGTACAGCCCAGGATTGGGAAGCTCAAACCTTGCGGACGCGTGCGGCGCTCGATGATATGGATGCTTCCCGCGCACGTGTGATTCAGCTCGACGGTAAGGTGCAAGAAGCCAGGCCACAAAGTATGGCCAAGTGATGTACTGCAGGCATTTCTCGTTGCGTGAGGCTCCGTTCTCAATCACGCCGGACAGTGCCTTTTTTTATCCTCATGAAGGTGCTCAGTCAGCACTCAATATGCTGCTTGTTGCATTGCGAAGTGGAGAAGGCTTTCTGAAAATAGTGGGCGAGGTCGGTTGCGGCAAAACTGTTTTGTGCCGCCAATTGCTTAATACTTTACAAAATGAGTTTGTGACGGCCTACATCCCTAACCCTGATATGGGGCCAGATGATTTGTTGATGGCGTTAATGGATGAGTTGGGGATCGATGTCTCCATCACTCAACATCAGCTTAGCTCTAGTGGGAAGATCAGCAGGCACAAGTTGCTCAATGAGTTGGCGGCTTGTCTCATGATGCATGCCAAGGCGGGTCGTCGCGTTGTTGTGTGCATTGATGAGGCGCAGGCCATTCCCTTGCAGACAGTTGAGAGCCTGCGATTGCTGTCAAACTTGGAAACTGAAAAGCGCAAGTTACTGCAACTGGTTTTATTGGGACAACCAGAGCTTGATGAGAAGCTTTCTCGCCCCGAAATTCGTCAACTCATGCAACGCATTACTTTCAGTGAATATATTGGTCCAATGACTGTGCAGCATGTACCCGCTTATCTGGCACATCGACTGGCGACCGCAGCTTTGAGTGACGTAACCGATACCCATATTTTTGAAGCAGACGCAGCATTGGCAATTGCCCGCTTTAGCCGAGGAGTGCCTCGACTTGTGAATGTGTTGGCGAATAAGTGTTTGATGTTGGCGTATGGTGAGAATGATCACCGTGTCAATGCGAGGCATGTTCGTCTTGCAGCGATTGACACGCCAGGTGTCTGGGTAAGGAAGCCGTGGTGGCCGGTATGGATGCCAAGCTGGAAAGGACTTTTGCATTTCAAGAAAACAAGGAATGCCAGAGTGTCGGGAAATGCATGTGTTGATGATGGTTCAGGAGGTGCTTTGTGAGCGTGATCAACAAGATGTTGCGTGACCTAGACAATCGGCAGTCGATAGGTTCGCTTCCTGAGATGCTCAGACCTCAGCAAGGGGGCATTGAAAGCGGGACCATGATCGCGAAGGATTCTGGTCGTGCTACGCACAAGCTGAGTTTGTCGAACAAAGCGATGTTGGCACTCGGGTTGGTTACGTTGGGTTGTTGTGTATCAGTGGCGCTTGTGTATCTGAATCTAAATCCAAAAAACATGCCAATGCAAAAAAAGGATTCGCTAAGTGTCGTTTCAGCAGCGGTCAACAGCACGCCAGTAAAGATTGCACAGGTTGAACCGGTGGTCGCCGTAAGTACCGTGCCTGGCCTTGATAAACGCCAGGAAATCAGAAAGTCGGAGGTAGTGGATTCGTCGCTGAAAATGGATATAAATTTCAAGGCGATGCCTAGAATCGCAGTGACATCGAGAAATGACGTTGTAGGTAAGCTTGTTGCCGAGCCCGTACTGCCAATAATTGCCCCTGTTTCACCCAAAACTTCGGGAGTCTTGGCGGTTCCACAAAGCGCTACTCGGCGTTCTCCGGCCATTGATGCTTTGGCTCAGGCTCAAATTCTGTGGAATGCGGGTTCGCGTGATGCCGCTATTGATCTTGTGCGTGACTCGTTAACAGCGGTCGAGCGTACAAATCTTGCTGATTCAGCATCGGCCAATAATTCTGTATTGGCGGCTTTGGCTCTCGAACTGGCGCGCATGGAGCTGGCTGAAGGTCGGACCGGTCAGGTCTTGGTCATGTTGAAGCGTTTGGAGCCTTCATTGTCCGGGTTCGCTGATATTTGGGCGATGCGAGGGAATTTGTCACAACGATTGGGGCGTCATGAGGAATCTTCGACGGCTTATCTCGCAGCCTTGAAACTTAAACCAGGCGAGCCTCGCTGGATGCTGGGTGCCGCTGTATCACTGGCAGCACAAGGTAAAACTGACAGTGCAGCAGAATTGGCCGAGAAAGCTCGTCCGAGTGGCGCATTGACGCCAGAAATTGCAAACTATTTGAGGCAACTGGGGGTTGTTTTACATGAGCGTTGAAGCCAGCGAACAGGAAAGCTATGATTATTCATGCTCAAAAAAATAGAAGTTAATCAGCTCCGGCTAGGAATGCATCTTAAGGAGTTTTGTGGATCCTGGATGGAGCACCCTTTTTGGCGGACGGCTTTTGTCATAACAGATCCTAAAGATATTGAAGCCGTTTTGGCCAGCAGCATCAAAGAGGTTTGGATTGATTGTGATAAAGGCTTGGATGTTGCCGATGGTGAAACAGCGGTATCCGAAGCAGAATCTGAAGCACAAGTCGAAGCAGAGTTAAAGCTTGTTTCCGACGAGAAGCGACAGGTTGCCCCTGTTTCTGCAGCAGTTGAAATTGAACGTGCCACCAAAATATGCCAACAAGCCAAGCAGGCTGTAGTATCCATGTTCGAAGAAGCTCGGATGGGCAATACCGTAGACGTTGGTGGGGCAAAGTTGTTGGTAGAGGAGATTTCAGACTCTGTCTCCCGCAATCCGGGGGCGCTCATTAGTTTGGCTCGTTTGAAAACCGCTGATGCTTACACCTACATGCATTCAGTGGCGGTTTGCGCCATGATGGTTGCGCTTGCTAAACAATTAGGTTTGGACGAAACGCAGACACGATCTGCAGGCTTGTCAGGCTTATTGCATGATCTCGGCAAAGCATTGATGCCAATGGATGTTCTTAACAAGCCAGGTAAGCTGACTGATGCTGAATTTTCAATTATTAAGAGCCATCCTGTGGAAGGACACAAGATGCTGCTTGGGGGGGTGAACGTGGACCCTATGGTGTTGGATGTTTGTTTGCATCATCATGAGAAAACCGATGGATCGGGTTATCCCAAGGGTTTAAAGGGTGATGAGATCAGTCTTTTTGCCAAGATGGGTGCTGTGTGTGATGTCTATGACGCCATCACGTCGAACCGACCCTACAAAATGGGCTGGGATCCGGCAGAGTCTTTGCGAAAAATGGCTGAATGGTCTAATGGACATTTTGATCCCAAGGTTTTTCAAGCCTTTGTAAAGAGCATGGGCATTTACCCGGTTGGCTCGTTAGTTCGATTGAGCTCCGGGCGTATCGGTGTTGTGATGGAGCAGACCGGTAAGTCACTGACCACGCCATGCGTCAAGGTGTTTTTTTCCACCAAATCGAACATGCGCATCATGCCTCAGCTGATAAATCTGTCCAGCCCGGATACCATAGAAAGAATTGCAGGCCGGGAAGACCCTGCTAAGTGGAATTTTTCTGACTTGAATGAGTTGTGGTCGGGATTGCCGAAAACGCCGTGGTGATGGAGCCTGAGAGTGTCCTGAATTTTGTGTAAACGGCGGTTAAGTTAGACGCGCGGCATGCGCTCGTCAAACTGAATAGTAAAGCGATTCAGGGCAGCCTTCCAATCTTTAATCGGCATGGTCCATTTCTGGCTG
>Ga0209123_1000331_pt1 | contig 67090 bp, 62 predicted proteins | sample BarGraIncu00431A_FD_184500 | JGI IMG/M metagenome (GOLD analysis project Ga0209123, IMG submission 184500) | Arctic peat soil microbial communities from Barrow, Alaska, USA - Barrow Graham LP Incubations 004-31A (SPAdes) (version 2) | ecosystem: Environmental > Terrestrial > Soil > Wetlands >... | reverse complement strand
GACCGGTATATCCTGTGGTACAATACCAAACGAATTAAGAAATCGCTGGGCTATCTTAGTCCAGCAGAGTATCGTCGACAGCGGCTACAGGCTGCATGATTTCGTCCAAGAAAGTGTCCGCACCCCCTATTTACCACTATATTTATATGACCCCTGCATTGTATGAAGAGCTTTACGGCAGTCATGCCCCGGTAACTGCGGCATTTGCCAAGCTTACTGATAACTCAGCAGGGGCAATTGACGATTTCAAGCATACTCTGATGAGCCAGTCCAATATTGCCGGGACAATTTTTGTACCGCTTATAAAAGGAAACTTCAGTAATGTTTTTACAAGCCTGAACTATGTCATCCTGGTACTCATAATGTCAGCCTTCGCGCTGGCCATGGTTGTGCTGTACAATCTGACAAATATCAACATTAATGAACGGGTGAGGGAGATAGCGACGATTAAGGTGCTCGGATTCTATGACATGGAGGTGTCGACGTATGTCTTCCGGGAAAATGCCATAATTACAATCCTGGGTGCCGGTCTCGGACTTGTCCTGGGTGTTTTCCTGCACGGATTTGTTGTCCGGACAGCGGAAATTGACATGATTATGTTCGGCCGTGACATTGCCCCGGTTAGCTTTCTGATATCCTTCGCCCTGACTTTACTGTTTTCGCTGCTTGTTAATGTTGTCATGCATTTTTACATGAGAAAAATCAGTATGGTTGAGTCACTGAAATCTGTTGAATAGAGTTCGACAGGAAAAACAGGAGGTATTCTTTGGTTTTTTTCAACATTTAATCAAATAAGCCGTAAACAATCTGATTTGCCTTGACGCGGGCGGGTCTCGCGTTCTATAATGGCAACGTTAAAAAGATATTGTGATCTCCGTGAAAGGTTAAATTATTCCATAGGCATTTTGCCGAATGATTCGAGAATACTGCGTCTGCAAAAACTCTTTCACCAGTATCATAGTAGTAATTGCTTCGTAGAAATTATTCAAATTCAATCCAGTTTTAATTTTTGAAAGTTTGATGTCAGGCATAAAACTAGCTGTTTGCTGTTTTATTTGCATAGATTCATATATTATCCGATTCCCTAAATTTTTATACCGAGGTGAAAGAATGGAGCCAACCGACAATTTTTCTCAAAAGAAAAAAAAGGATCTCGTGGCTATTGCATCCTTGTTCGGCATTCTCACAGAAGAGAAAGCCAACCGCATGACTAAGCCGGAACTGATTGAATTTCTACAGGAACAGGATCGGAAAAGCAGGACAGCATCTGAAGCAACTCCGGTTAAAGCAGCAGAAAAAGCTGATGCTGAACTGTTTCGTACAGTGGATCTTATGATCGAAACGATCAAAGACAGTGATCTCCGGAAGCAGAAGGCAGCGGCAATTCCAGAAAAGGCAATACCAGCAGCGGCAATACCTGCAGCGGAAATACCTGCAGCGGCAATACCGGAAAAGGAAACAAAGCACCCTGCCGTTATTGCAGCCGTTAAGCCGGCCGTTAAATCTGCAGTCAAACCGTTAGTTAAATCTGCAATTAAAGCCGAGGTTAAAACCGAGGATAAAGCTGCGGTTAAAGCTGAGGTTAAAACCGAGGATAAAGCTTCAGTTAAAACCGAGATTAAAGCTGCTTTTAAAAAACCTGCTGCCGCAGCAAAATCAAAAATTTCAAAACCCGTGAAGAAACCTTTGGCCGAGTCACCAGGTAAGGAAGTGGAAGAGCCGGAGATGGATCTTCTTCTGGTATCGGAAGAAAAATTCGAACCTTCCAGGACAGCCGATATATCTTCCGACAGTTTATCTGCTATATCTGATGCAAAGGAAGCAGATATCCCCGTATCAACGGATTTGCCCGATGAGGCAGAGCCAGTGCTGAAGAAAAGGCGCGGACGTCCGAAAAAAGCTGCCGTGGAGATGCAGGCCGATACGACGGTGCCGGAACCTGTAACTTCCGAAAAGGTAATGACCCGCAAGGAAATTATCAGGCAGGAGGAACTGGATCCTGAAGAGGTTATCAGCCTGGAAGTCGAATTTGATTCGAGTGAAGACGATAATTCACGGAAAAGTGCATATTCCGAGCCTTCCGAACAATGGATACAGCAGACCGTTCCTGTATGGGAGCATTCCGCACCTGTCCAGCCGTTGACCCCTCCTGCTGAGTCTGAATCAGCGGAACCGGCACCAGCGGCGGTATCTAAAGCAGCACCTAAAGCAGCACCTGCACACATTCCTGCACACACACCTGCCAATACATCTGCGGATCAGGCACACCATATCGGCCGTACCAAAAGGCACTCGGTAATCATTAAGCCCAAAGATGAAGAATTTTCTTCGCAGGGTCAGGATCTGCAGGATGAAAACGGGCAGGACGATGATTCCCAGAGATCTTCAACAGATCAGAAGGAATATCCTGAGACATCCGGGTCGTCAGCTGCTTCCGGAGAACATACCGAGTTTGGATCCCACCATGCAAGAACGCTTCGTCCCAAGGAACAGCCGCAGGAAATGCTTTCCGGTGTCCTGGAACTCATGTCGGAAGGATATGGGTTTCTTAGAAGAGAAAATTATCTGCAGGGCTTAAACGACATCTATGTCCCAGCCCAGTATGTCCGCAGATTCGGCCTGCGTGTCGGAGATTATGTAACCGGGCCATGCCGTCCCAAAAGGGATTCGGATCGTTACCAGTCACTCCAGTATATTAAGGAAGTCAACGGGCTGCCCCCCGAAAAGATGCTGCGTCGTGTCCATTTTGACCGTCTCACTCCGATTTATCCGGACGAAAAATACATCCTTGAGACAGACAAAACCGAGCTGTCGACCAGGATCATCGATCTTGTGGCACCAATCGGCAAAGGACAGAGGGGAATGATTGTTTCCCCGCCCAAAGCCGGTAAGACTATCCTTCTTCAGAAAATAGCCAATGCTATTTCCATCAATAACCCGGACTCCAAGCTTATCGTACTTCTGATCGATGAACGTCCCGAAGAAGTAACGGATATGCAGCGTTCCATTAACGGGGAGGTTGTTTATTCCACATTTGATAAGACGCCGGAGAACCACGTCCGCATTGTTGAGCTTGTACTTGAACGTGCCGAACGCCTCGTTGAACTCGGACAGGATGTTGTTATTCTCCTCGATTCCATGACCCGCCTCGCCCGTGCGTATAACCTTACGATCAATCCGACCGGAAGGACGCTGTCCGGAGGGCTTGATCCGGGTGCGCTCTATGGACCCAAACGCTTCTTCGGAGCTGCAAGGAATATAGAAGGCGGCGGCAGCCTGACAATTGTTGCGACATCGCTCGTCGATACGGGATCACGTATGGATGAAGTTATTTTCGAAGAATTCAAGGGTACGGGCAATATGGAAGTATGCCTGGACAGAAAGCTTTCCGAAAAGCGCATTTTCCCGGCTATTGACATTAACAAGTCCGGTACGCGTCATGAAGAGCTCCTGATGACGCCGGTAGAACTGGATGCCGTGTGGACAATACGCAAGGCTTTTGGGCAGCTTGATACAACGGCTGTCACAGAGATGATCATCAACCTGCTCCTGAAGACGACCACGAACAACCAGTTTATCCAGTCCGTTAATATTTCGTTCAATGATAAGGCTACTTTTGACGCCATGCGCGGAACGAGACCGGCCGGCAACTCGACAAATACGTCAAGCGGCGGTATGGGCAACGGAAACGGAAAATAACCTTTGACACAGTTACGAGAATGTAGTAGCATACACATTGCACATATAAATCCGGTTTGGCATACGTATCTAAGTGTTCAGGCATTGCAGAATACGCGCCGACCTTTTGATGAGAGGTGAAACACAATGAAAGACGGAATACACCCTAAGACCACAAAAGTCACTGTAAAGTGCGCCTGCGGCGAGACATTTGAGACCACTTCCACGAAGAGCAGCCTTCATATTGATATCTGCTCGAAGTGCCATCCTTTCTACACAGGCAAGCAGAAGCTTATTGATGCCGGCGGACGTGTAGACAAGTTCAAGAAGAGAATGGATCAGAATAAGTAATTCTGATTTTGATCAGGCAGAACATAAGAGAGATGATTCGTCATCTCTCTTTTTCTTTTTTGTGAAAATCTGCTAGAATGGTATCTAATCGCATAAATTAAAGGGGAAACAAAATGACAAACGATAATGGCTCTGTCGGAGAGAATACGATAAATGAAGTTGCAGCACACAAAGTACACAGCAGGGCTTCCGCCGTACCGGAAGTTAAGCGGACATCGATCGGGGGTCAGGCTCTCATAGAAGGCCTGATGATGGTGGGTCCAAGGCGTATTGCCATGGCAATACGCAAAGCAGACGGTTCGATCATTGTTGAAGAAATCTCCCAGGGCAGGAAAATGATATTTTTCGAGAAGGTGCCGTTCATCAGAGGGTCGATCCGGCTGTTTCGACAGCTGATAACAGGGACGGGAGCCATGATGAAGTCCGCTGAGCTTTCGGAAGACCCTGCGGTGACCGCGCCTGCTGCCCAGGAAGGGGTATCGCTCCCGGATGCTGCCCAGATCCAGCCTTTGCTGCATGATGCAGACGGGGAGACAGCAGAGGCCCTTACTGATGAAGAGCGCCTGGCCAGTATTGCAACACAGGCCAGATCAGCCGCTGAACCTCCTAAAATGCAGGCAAAGGCCAGCCGACTTGATTCCTTCCTCGAGAAGAATATGAATCTTATGGTTATTCTTTCTGCAGTTGTCGGAATTCTTTTCAGTGTTGTCCTCTTCATCCTCCTTCCCAGATTTATTGTGGATCTTATATACCACTGGATACCGGCCAGCCAGATAGATTCGCTGTCAGTCAGATTAACCCAGGACCTGCTTGAGGGAATACTTCGTATTGCAATCTTTGTCGGATACCTTGCACTGACTTCGCGTATTAAAGACATTGCCCGCGTCTGGATGTACCATGGCGCCGAACATAAGACCATTGCATGTTATGAGGCCGGTGAACCTCTTACCGTCGAGAATGTCCGCAAATACGGCCGTTTCCACCCAAGATGCGGTACAGCGTTTCTCTTTATAGTGGTGATTGTCTCCATCCTGGTTTTTTGTGTCGTTGGTATTTTTATCAGTGTGAATTACTGGTGGCTGAATGCGCTCATCCGACTTGCGTTTGTACCGCTGGTTGCCGGAATTGCATATGAAATTATTCACTTTACCGGCAAGCACGATAACCTTGCGGTGTGCCGCGCGGTATCAAAGCCCGGTATGTGGATGCAGCGGTTTACCACACGCGAACCGGACGACAGCATGATTGAAGTTGCCATAGCGGCCATGCAGGCTGTTCTTCCCGAAAATCAAAGCGAGGATAATTGGTGATTCTTTCTGACTGGCTGCAGAGCACCCCCGCCATCATGGAAAGAGCGGGAGTTGAAGCTCCGAAATCTGAGCTTTATCTTTGGCTGTCTCTGGTAACCGGGAAGAACCGCCCCTATTTCATCTCGCGTGCCTCCGAAACGATGGAGGATTTTCTTTCACATGATAATATCAGGCACCTGGAAGACATCCTTCTGAGAAGACTTGAGAGGGAGCCTCTCGCCTATATACTCGGGACAACCTGTTTCTGGGGCAATACTATCCATGTCGGTCCGGGCGTCCTTATTCCCAGGCAGGACAGTGAACTTGTTGTAGAGGTGTCCCTGGCACTCTTCGGGTATTTGCCGATGCCCTGGGTACAGTGCTGTGATGCCAATCCTCCGTTACTGAGCCTGGGACATAATGAAGATGATGCCCTGCGTTTTATGGACCTGTGCACCGGTACCGGCTGCCTTGGAATTTCCCTTGCCCTGGATATAATTGACAAAAAGGGACGTGTCAGCGGTATTATGACCGATATTTCAGAAGATGCAATATATTATGCAAAAGACAACATATATTTTCACCATGTCCGTGAGATCCTTACCCTCTGCAGATGTGATATTTTTCCATCAACCGATATTGCCTCAGAATTGTGGGGAGATAAGAAAACCGACTTGATTCTGTCGAATCCTCCCTATATAACAGCCAGTGATATGGAGACTCTTATGCCGGAGGTTATCGACTATGAACCGGAACTGGCACTTTCAGGCGGGGATGACGGTCTTATTTTCTACCGGCGTATCCTTCGCGGCAGCCACATGTTCCTGAAGCCCGGAGGATGGCTTGTTTTTGAGCACGGATATGACCAGGGAGAAAGTGTTCCTGCGTTATGCAGGGAAAATGGATTTGCAAATGTGATGTGCTTCAGGGATTACGGCGGTCAGCCAAGGGTGACCATTGCACAGAACGGCTGCAACATACCACGCGAAGGAGAATGCAGATAAATGGCGGGATTATATTTCCTCTATCCGTTTAATAAAGGGGATATCGTAACTTTACGCAAGGCTCATCCGTGCGGCGGAAAAACATGGGAGATCCGGCGCGTCGGAGCGGATATTTCCTTATCCTGCCAGACGTGCGGACATATGATGATCGTATCCAGGAGAGTTCTCGAAAAATCCTGCACGCTTGTTGTTCCATCTAAAGACACAAACGAGACATTGTGATATGATCAGGCTGAATTTTGGTACGCGAGGGAGTTGATCTTATGTCAAAAAGCGAGAATCATAGTAAAGAAAACGAGAAAGCAGCCCCGGCTGCCTCCGATACTGCATCAATGAAGTCTTCCGTGGAGGATCTTCAGGGATGGCTTACTTCTTTATCCGATACGGAACTTATGGAATGGAACCGCCTGCCGGATATCGGCCTGTATATGGATCAGGTGCTGACACTTATGGACCGGCAGCTTGCTTTTTACAGAAGATCCGATGAGGACAGGCTTCTGACACAGCCAATGATCAACAACTACACCAAAGACGGGCTTCTTCCGCGTGCTACGGATAAAAAATACACACAGGGACACCTTGCCCTTCTGTCGATCCTTTGCTCCTTAAAGCCGGTACTCTCGATATCTGACTTATCGGCGCTTTTGAAATACACGCATATCCGGAAGGATGACCGTGAGATATATGACTTTTTCCTGCGCACCCAGGAAACCGCCCTGGAAGACAGCCGTGCGGACCTTTCGCCGCGTCTGGCTGAACTTCTTTCTGCTCCGGTTTCCGAAGAATCCGGTCAGTCGGTTCAGGATGCTTATCATCAGGAACTGGCCCTTATGGCCCTTCGCATGGCGCTAGAAGCCAGGGTCCGGATCATGATGACTCAGAGAATCCTGGACATGCTTAATCCTCCGGAAAAAGCCACGGAAAGAAAGGCTGAAAAAAGAGCAGAGAGGCACCCTGAAAAAGAGCAGAAAAACTGACAGACTCTTAGTAATTTTGCAAATGATACTATTTCCAGTTATATAAAAAGAAGCTCCGGAATCCTGCGATCCCGGAGCTTCTTTTACTTCTTGATAATTCTATCGATTTACAATCAGCCTGCTTCTTCTACTGCAACAGCGACTGCGACGGTGGCGCCGACCATGGGGTTGTTGCCCATGCCGATGAAGCCCATCATCTCAACGTGTGCGGGAACAGAAGAGGATCCTGCGAACTGTGCGTCGGAGTGCATACGTCCCATGGTATCTGTCATACCATAGGAAGCGGGACCTGCGCCCATGTTGTCAGGATGCAGCGTACGGCCAGTACCGCCGCCGGAAGCAACAGAGAAGAACTTCTTGCCCTGCTCGATACATTCCTTCTTGTAAGTGCCTGCAACAGGATGCTGGAAGCGTGTCGGGTTGGTGGAGTTTCCTGTGATGGAAACATCAACACCCTCCATGTGCATGATAGCTACGCCTTCACGTACGTCGTCGCAGCCGTAGCAGCGGACTTTGGCACGGGGACCGTCAGAATAAGGAACTTCCTTAACGATGGCTACCTTACCGGTGGCATAGTCAAACTTTGTCTGCACGTAGGTGAATCCGTTGATACGGGAAATGATAAAGGCAGCATCCTTACCGAGACCATTCAGAATGCAGCGCAGAGGTTCTTTTCTGACTTTGTTGGCAGACTGTGCAATCTGGATTGCGCCTTCTGCGGCAGCAAAGGATTCATGGCCGGCAAGGAACGCGAAGCATTTTGTTTCTTCACGAAGAAGCATTGCAGCGAGGTTGCCGTGTCCGATTCCAACTTTACGGTCGTCGGCAACAGAACCGGGGATACAGAAAGCCTGCAGGCCGATACCGATTGCTTCGGCGGCTTCAGCTGCTTTTTTGGATCCTTTTTTGATGGCGATGGCGGCTCCTACTACATAGGACCACGCGGCGTCCTCGAACGCAATTGCCTGGGTATCCTTGCAGATCTTATATGGGTCAATTCCCTTGGCGTCGCATATTGCTTTTGCCTCCTCGATTGAGGAAATGCCATATTCAGCAAGAGCGGCATTAACCTGGGAAATTTTTCTCTCGTAACTTTCAAAAAGTGCCATGATAATATCTCCTTTCCTCGCTCTTATTCTTTTCTCGGGTCAACATACTTCGGTGCATCAGCAAAACGTCCGTATGTTCCGATATTCTTCTGGTAGGCTTCATTGGCATCAACGCCCTTTTTGATCTGATCAAGCATAGGCCCGATCTTAAGGAACTGATATCCGGTGATTTCGTCGCCTTTATCGAGGGCAAGCTTCAGGATATATCCTTCAGTCAGCTCAAGATAACGGGGGCCCTTTTCGAGCGTGGAGAAAATCGTGCCGACCTGTGAACGAAGGCCTTTGCCGAGATCTTCAAGAGAGGAACCGATCGGAAGGCCGCCCTCGGAGAAAGCGGACTGTGTGCGGCCATATACGATTTGCAGGAACAGCTCACGCATTGCCGTGTTGATCGCATCACAGACGAGGTCTGTGTTGAGTGCTTCAAGAATTGTCTTGCCGGGAAGGATTTCTCCGGCCATTGCGGCAGAGTGTGTCATTCCGGTACAGCCGATGGTCTCGACCAGGGCTTCGTGGATGATACCTTCTTTAACGTTCAGAGTAAGTTTGCAGGCACCCTGCTGCGGTGCGCACCAGCCAATGCCGTGCGTAAATCCGGAGATGTCAGTGACATCTTTGGACTGAACCCATTTTCCCTCTTCGGGAATCGGAGCCGATCCGTGATTGGGCCCCTTTGCGATACAAGTCATTTGTTCAACTTCATGTGTCTTAAGCATGTATGTATCCCCTTTCAGTGAGTGATAATTATGTACCTCTTATGTCCGGGAATATAACCCGAAACAATCATACGTGTCTAATTATAGCAAAAGGTACAGGATATGCCATATACGTTTTTCCTAAATCTTCAATGAGATTAAAGGTCATGCTATAATAATCCGTGCAGACTAAGCACAATATGAAAGTCATTTGAGAAAAGGAATAGAATAAAGCATGAATGTCTTCGACGAGCGCATGAACGATATGACCAACCGGTATGAGGAGATTCTGTCTTCACTGTCGGATCCGGCTGTAATTTCGGATCAGCCAAGGTACCAGAAACTCAGCCGTGAACTCTCTGAGATCGAGCCCGTCCTGACCCTGTACCATGAACTGGTAAATGCTCAGAAAGAAGCTCTGGATGTTCAGAATATTTTCCGGACGGCAGAAGAAGATGAAATCAGGGAAATGGCCAGGGATGAAATGAATCTTCTTGAAAGCAGGATCGCTGAGCTTGATGAAATAATCAGGGAAAAGCTTACCCCGCAGGATCCTAATGACCAAAGATCGGTAATTATCGAAATAAGGGCCGGTGCCGGCGGGGAAGAAGCGGCGCTTTTTGTCGGAGTATTGTTCAGGATGTACAGCACGTATGCCCAGAATCAGGGATGGCGTACAGAGTTTATCGACAGCAGTGAAACAGGAATAGGCGGTTATAAGGAAATTGTTTTCTCGATTGAAGGGCATGGTGCCTTCAGCCGGTTCAAATATGAGAGCGGAGTACACCGTGTGCAGAGAGTGCCGGTTACGGAATCCTCCGGACGTGTACATACCTCAACAGTCACTGTAGCTGTGCTGCCTGAGGCCGATCCGGTCGAGTTTGACGTAAATCCGAATGATCTTCGAATCGACAGGTTCCGGGCATCGGGAGCCGGCGGCCAGCATGTTAACCGTACGGAATCCGCAATCCGGATTACGCATATTCCGACAGGGATTATTGCCCAGTGCCAGGATGAGCGCAGCCAGCATAAGAATAAAGATAAAGCCATGGCGGTTCTGATGAGCCGGCTGATGGAGCGGGAAACCAGTATTCATGACGGTGCGATTGCAAAAGACCGCAAATCCCAGGTTGGCACCGGCGACAGAAGTGAGCGGATACGCACGTACAACTATCATCAGGGACGTGTCACGGATCACCGGATCGGACTGACGCTTTACCGCCTTGAAGAAATCCTGAACGGCGATATGGCGGAGATCATTGCAGCACTGACTATCGCAGACAAAAAACATACACTTGGTGCAGGTTCGGGGCAGGAGGGTGACGAATGAATACACCTCTTTTAAGCCCGAAAGTTCCTGAAGGGGAGACACGGATCATCCGTCCTGAAAAGGATGAGGATCTGATTTTTCCTGCATCGCTCCTGGCCAGCGGTGAGCTCGTTGCATTTCCGACGGAAACTGTATACGGCCTTGGAGCATCCGCAACCAATGTTGAAGCAGTCGCAAAAATTTTCAAGGCAAAAGGACGCCCGTCCGACAACCCGCTCATTGTACACGTCGCCCGAAAATCGGATATCCCGAATCTTGTCCTTGAAGTGACTCCTCTGGCAAAATGCCTGATGGATGCATTTATGCCGGGTCCGATTACGCTGGTTATGAAAAAAAGTGACAGGATTCCCGATCTGGTCAGTGCCGGGCTTCAGACGGTCGGTATACGCATGCCGTCACACCCGATTGCACAAAAGCTCATTCTCCTTTCAGGAGTCGCAGTTGCAGCCCCTTCAGCCAACGTTTCCGGCAGTCCGTCGCCAACCCGCGCCGAACATGTGGAGAAGGACCTTGCAGGCAAAATCCCGTGCATAGTCGACGGCGGGCCCTGTGAAGTTGGCCTGGAGTCGTCGGTTGTAGATGTAACCGGAACGTGGCCTGTCATTTTACGGCCGGGTGCCGTAACCATTGAAATGATAAAAGATGCGTGCCGTAAATCCGGCATTTTTGTACCGGACAGCGAAGATGCCGTCTGCGGGCATGTGGATGACGGCGAGACACCCAGGGCCCCGGGAATGAAATACCGTCATTATGCCCCGCATGCCGTATTATCCATAGTCATGCCGGGAGAAACACCTGATAAAGCATTGCGCAACGGCACTTTTCTTGCAAAGGCCATTGAAATCCTTTCTTCTGAAGACAGGGAGACACTCGGTATTTTCTGCGGCAAAGAAGAGGCTGATTTCCTGAAAGACAAACTTCCTTCCGCACTGCTCCTGCGAGTGTTTTTCTATATTTTCGGAGATAACGATGACATAGACAGTGCGGCAAGAGGGCTTTTTGACGGAATTAGATCCCTTGATAATTCGGGACCCGGGCATATCCTTGCTGCCGGGTTTGTCGGGGAGGGGCTGGAGAAGGCATATATGAACCGGCTGGAAAAAGCTGCCGGCGAAAAAAAGGAACTGGATCCCCTTGATACTTCATCCGATGTACTTAACCTCGGCGTACTTTTTGTCTGCACCGGCAATACATGCAGGAGTCCTATGGCAGAGGCTATATTCAATGTTCTGGCAACTGAGCGGGGACCGTATTTCAAAACCGGTTTTCCACAGACTGCGGCCCGTATTGAAGCTGCATCGGCAGGAATTTTCGCCGAGAACGGCAGTCCGGCAGCTGCTCACGCTCAGGCTGCCGTACACTCGCTTTTTAATGCTGATTTATCCGGACACCTGTCGAGGAAAATAACCGTAAAAATGATAATGGAGAACGATCTTGTTTTTGCTGTAACCCGTGAGCATGCAGCGATACTGAGACGTTTTTTCCCGGATTATGCCGGAAAAATCTATTCGTTTTCAGAATATTTTGAGAAAAAATCAATAGCTGTGCGATTTGACAATACATGGATAAACATGCCGGATGTCCCTGACCCGTTTGGACAGCATTCCGGCGTATACATAAGGACCGCCCGGTACCTGTTTGACGTGATTGATGCAGCATGGGCATCGATACTTGCAGATCTTGGAATCGAAAAGAGCAGCTGAAGCGAAAAAACGGACGGATAATTTTCAATTTTTGCATATATCATATAGCAATTTTCCTGCGATCCAACTATGATTGTCATATCCGGTCCACAGGATATTCTATTTTTATCCCGGGTTTGGAAGAACGAATGCAAAAGCAAGAGTATAAGAACACGAATGCAGAGAACATGAAGCACTGCGGGACAGGATAAAGAGACATTTGCAATGTACCTGTGAAGAACGATCTGCGCATGGATATAATAATATTTATGCGGCAACGGACGCATACTTGACGAGTCTGCTATCCTATGCTATCCTTTTTCGTGCTGCAAAGGATGCGGCGAGTTAGATGATAATCCTCGCTCTCGAACAAGTTCGAGAGCCGTTCAGTCCAGGAGGAGGTGAATTTTAGATGGCAAACAAGTATGAATTAGTCGTTGTTTTGAGCCCGGCTCTCGGTGAGGAAGGTTATGCTTCCACAATCGCCCTGATCAAGGCCAAGATCGAAACCGTTGCTACTATTGAAGCAATGGAGACGATTGGTGTCCGCCGTATGGCTTACGAGATCAATGATCAGAAGGATGGTTATTACCTTCAGTTCAACTTCACATCAGAACCCAATTTCCCTAAAGAAATTGAGCGTATTCTGAAGATTACCGAAGGCGTATTGCGATATCTCGTTATCCGTGTTGATGCGTAATCACAAGAAGGAAGTGGAAGTATGAACAAAGTCATTCTTATCGGAAGATTAGTCAAGGACCCCGAAGTAAAGACAACACAGAGCCAGATTGCGTTTTGCGGTTTTACAATTGCCGTCGACCGGAAATTTAAGACTGCAAGCGGCGAACGTCAGGCAGATTTTATTACCTGCGTAGCATGGCGCCAACAGGCCGAATTCCTCGGGAAGTATTTCCAGAAGGGTTCCCGTGTCGCAGTTACAGGCAATCTTCAGAGCCGTTCGTATGATGACAAGGACGGAAAGAAAGTTTATGTAACTGAGGTTGTCGTTGATGAAATTGAATTTGTTGATTCCAAGCGTGACGGAGCCCAGGCTTCCGGATCCGAAGGAACCCGTTCAGTTTCTGCTTCTTCGAATCCTCCTCCGGCGCCTTCAGTAGACAACGGATTCTATCCGGCCATGGATGACGATACGACACTTCCGTTTGACCTGTAATTTTATCGCACTTTTGTGCGCCGGAGTCCTGTAAGTCAGGCACGGATTATTTTGAAAGGAGAATATAAATATGGCTGAAAATAGAGGCCCAAGAGCTGGCGGCGGCGGCCGTGATTTTGGCGGCGACCGCGAAGGCGGACGCGGCGGAATGAGACCGAGACGTACACGCCGTAAGGTATGTGCATTTTGCGCAGATAAGATAGACTTTATCGAATACAAGGATGTTTCCAAGCTTCGCAAGTTTACTTCAGAGCGCGGCAAAATTTTGCCGAAGCGTATGACCGGTAACTGCGCAAAACATCAGAGAGAGCTTACCATCGCAATCAAGCGTGCAAGACACATTGCACTTCTTCCTTTTGCAATGGACTAACTCGTAAAGATTTATCAGAACGGCTTAATCCGGAATGCGTGTTTATTGCGCTTCCCGTATGTAGCGTTTATAATTATTGGGCATCCTTTGCTGAAAGCGCTGGATGCCCGATTTTTTTACATGAATTATATCTGGTAAAGGAGGCGCTCGTGCAGTTTGGTCTGTGCGATAAACTGATATGAAAGTTATATTAATTACAGATGTTAAGGGATTAGGGAAGACGGACGATGTAGTTGAGGTTAATGACGGATATGCAAGAAACCTGCTTTTTAAGAAGAACCTTGCACTGGAAGCCACTCCGGTCAATCTGAATGCGATTAAGCTTAAGAAGGGTTCGATGGCCGAAAAAGCCCGCCGTGAATTGATTGAAGCAAAAGAAAACGGCAAGAAACTTGCCGAACACAGAATTTCCGTATTGATGAAAGCCGGAGAAGGCGGACGCCTGTATGGTGCGGTTACAGCAATGGATATCGCGGCTTCACTTGAAAAGCAGGGATTTAAGATTGATAAAAAGCATATTATTATTAAGAATCCCATCAAAGCTGTCGGGTCATTTGAAGTTACACTGAAGCTTCACCCGGAAGTTTCGGTTGATATATCCATAGATGTAAAGGCGCTTTCATAAGATTTCTTTTTGTTTATTAACTGCATAATATTGTATGATGATACCAGATAAAACACTGGATTTCGGAGGAGAAGATGGCAAAGGCAGCACCAAATGCCCCGGCAGGCAAATTACCGCCCCAGAACGTTCAGGCTGAACAGGCCGTTCTGTGCTCATGCCTGGACAGCGAAAACGCCTTGACCGTAGTATCTGCGATCCTGAATCCGGATGATTTCTACAGACCAGATCACAAGCTGATTTTCTCGGCAATACTCGAGCTTGTGTCGACGCGCTCTGCCGTGGATATTATTACCGTCTCGGACCTTATGGAGAAGCGCGGGGAATTGGAGCAAATCGGCGGAACAGCTTATATCAGCCAGCTTTCCGATTTGCCGGTTATTCGGTCCAATGCGGCGGAGTATGCGGCAATCGTCCGGCAGAAGGCCATGCTCAGGAAGCTGATCAATTCGCTTGACGATGTCACCAGGCTTTCGTACGAAGGCGAGCAGGAAGCCAACAACCTGGTTGATATTGCTATCAAACGCTTGTCCGATATACGTGAAAACCCTACGGGCGGCGGATTTGAGACAATTTATGAAATTCTCAAAAGAACCCTGCAGGAAATTGTTGATATCAGCAAAGGCAAAAAAGAGAGAAGTGTTGTCCGGACCGGTTTCCCGCTTCTCGATAAGGCCATAGGCGGTCTGCGCCCGGGTTCACTGATCATTGTCGCAGCCAGGCCGGCTATGGGTAAATCCGCATTTGTTATAAATATTGCGACGAATACAGCTATTAACTACAATACACACGTAGCGTTTTTCAGCCTTGAAATGTCAAAAGCTGAAATCGGAAACCGTATTCTTGCATCAAGATCCAATGTAAGCACATACGCACTCCAGAGCGCGGATATCAAAGAAAATGACTGGGAACAGATCGGCAAAGCGATGACACTCCTGACGCCGGCCCCCTTTTACATTGATGACCGCTCCGGTATCAATACGATAGAAATGATGGCAAAATGCAGGCAGCTGAAAAATGAAAACAAGCTTGGCCTCATTATCGTTGATTACCTTCAGCTGATGAACTCTGCAGGGAACAGGGGCGGAGGCAACCGGCAGCAGGAAATATCGGAGATTTCGAGATCTTTGAAAATAATGGCCAAGGAGCTGGAAGTACCTGTCATTGCGCTTTCCCAGCTGTCACGAGGAGCTGAATACAGGGAAGACCGCCGCCCGCTTCTTGCTGATCTTCGTGATTCCGGCGCTATTGAGCAGGATGCGGATATGGTTATGTTCATTTACCGCGATAAATACTATGACAATTCTGCTGAAAAGCCGGAGATTGAAGATGCTGAAATCATCCTCGCTAAAAACCGGCAGGGAGAGACAAAGACTGTCATGGTCAAATGGTGGGCAAGAAAAACGCTCTTTTTCGAGCCGGACCAGCCGGGGCAACCCGGAGACCCGCAGATGCCTCCTGATTTTCCGGTGCAGCCGGATTCGAATCATACGTCCCGTCCGGCAGATCACCATGCGTCGAACCGGCACGAGCCGAAATTCCCTCATATTTCCAACCCGCCGAAGCATGCAGCACCAGATAGTGTTTCTGAGCCGGCGAGCCGGAATATTCCGCCGCCGCCCGATGAGATTTATGATGATGTCCCGCCATATGACGACAACCGGGATATCCCCGATCCGGAGGTTGATCCGGATGGATCAGCAGGCTTCGAGCCCCCTGAACAGGATGGAGAATTTTGATGTCTCTTTTGCTTGACTGCCGGAAGTTTTGTATCCAGCATGCGCTTCTTTCGTGTCAGGCCGTGATAGTCGGGGTATCCGGCGGCGCAGATTCCATGTGCCTTCTGGACATTCTGTATTCATTGTCTGTCCGGGCTGTTTCTGACGAATCCAGCCGGCAGGAAGACTTCCAGCCCTTTCCAAAACTTGCAGCAGCCCATATTAACCACGGTCTGCGCGGGGAAGATGCCGATCACGATGAGGACCTCGTCCGGAAGTACTGCCTGGAAAAAGGGATTCCTTTTTTTTCTAAAAACGTTGATATCAGATCCGTTGCAAATGAGCGTAAAATAAGTCTGGAGCAGGCAGGCCGGGACGAAAGATATGCCTTCTTTGAAGAGACTTCAAGGAAATTCCGTGAGGGTTCCGGACATGTGTTTACTGCTGTTGCCCATCATCGTGAGGATCAGGCGGAGACGATACTGATGAATCTTTTCCGGGGTACAGGACCGGACGGACTTTGCGGCATGAAGCCGCGGAACCAGAACATAATCAGACCGCTCCTGTTTGCATCAAAGGATGAGATCCTTTCATATTTGAAGAAAAAAGACATTTTGTTTGCAGAGGATATGACGAATTTTGATAACGATTACACGCGCAACTGCTGGCGGAACCAGATCCTGCCGCTGATAGCGGATGTTTCCCGTAAAGATCCGGTACAGCCCCTTTTGGCATTTTCCGAACTGGCAGGTACGGATAAAGAGTATTTTGATGATAAAGTTTTCAGGATATTTGAAAAAAACGCATATCGGGGAGGCAGCGGGGCATACGGAATTCCTTGTGAAGTCTTCCGCAAAGAGCACCGGGCGATCTCTTCCAGACTTGTGCGTTTCCTTTATGGAATGCGCTTTGCTTCGGTTACGGATCTGACAAATGCACATGTTGCGGCTGTCCTGTCGCTCGCAGCGGAAAACTCCAACGGCCGCAGCATTTCACTTGCCCACGGTAAAGCTGCGTATCTGGCTGAAGGAATGCTGTTTATCGACGAACTTTCGGATATTGAGCATCCGGTAGCGCATATTTGGAATGTCAAAAACGGCCGGATACTGCTCTCTGAGGACGAAACGACCGGTGAAGCCCTGCTTGCTTTCGATGATATTGTTCCGGGTCGAGTTGTTGCTATTTCGAAAACTTCTTTCGATGTGGAGATTATCCTCGTTGAGAATCAGGAACAGGTAGTTTATAATAGTCGGACATGGTACTGCCCCTCTGTCGTTTTGAGGGGTGCCGTGATCCGTACAAAGAAACAGGGCGACTGGTTTTCCCGTGCCGGGTCGAATTGCGGAAAGCCTTTGCGCAGGTTTTTAACTGACAGGAAGATACCGTCCTTTGTAAGGGACAGGATGATCCTTACAGCTTCTGAATCGCAGGTACTATGGATTCCCGGGGTGTCATTTTCGGCAGGGTTTGTCGATGAGGCTTCTGAACGCAAGTTTTCAGAGTCACATGATCCGGGAACGGGCATATGTTCTTTACTTGATATGGGATTGTACAGAATAACGATACTGGATAGAAATGAATAGGAGGAGCACTGGATGGCTCACTACGTCAAGGGAGTTTTGATCCCGAGGGAACAGATTGAAAAGATGGTAACAGAGCTTGCCGATCGGATTACAGAGGATTATAAAGACAAGGAAATTGTAATCGTCGGCGTTCTCAAGGGATCATTTATCTTTATGTCCGATTTGGTCCGTAAGATCAAGGTTCCGATGATACTCGATTTTATGTCTGTTTCTAGTTATTACGGAGGGACAAAGAGTTCCGGGGTTGTTAAGATCATTAAGGATATGGATACCGACATTGAAGGCCGCCACGTCATAATTGTCGAGGACATTGTTGATTCCGGCCTGACACTGCAGCATCTGAAAGAGCTGCTGCTCACAAGAAACCCCGCCAGCCTGAGAGTCTGCGCTGCTTTTGACAAGCCGGACCGCAGAAAGGCTGATATTACAGCTGAATACACCGGAATAAAGATTCCGGATGAATTTATTATTGGTTATGGACTTGATTTTGACGGAAGATATCGTAATTTGCCGGATGTATGTATTCTGGCAACTGAGGGAGGTAATGAATGAGCCAGGCAACCCCTAAAAAGTTCGGAGGAGCTCCATTCTATTTGGTTTTGCTTCTGATTATTGTTGTAGCAACCTATTGGTGGTACTCAGGGGACACATCCGGAAAGCAGGTCGACTTATCAACGGCCCTTGAATACTTGCAGACCGGGGAACATAGTCCTGACAAGGTGACTCTGAACGGATATGCACTGAAGTTTTCCTATTTAGCTGATGACGGCAAAACTACCGTAAATGTCAGCAAGAGTATTCCTCCTCTTTCTGTCGACCGCGTGATGCAGATTCTGGACACCTCCAAAAAAGCGGATTACATCAAGGGATATGAGTATGTGGAACCGGCTGATGTAAGCGGCATATTGAGTGTGGTTACCATCGTAATCATGGTTGCAGCCATGGGCTTTTTCCTCTGGTTCTCTTTGTCGCGTGCCCAGGGCGACGGCAAGAGCGCAATGAGTTTTGGAAGAAGTAAGGCGAAGCTTAACGATCCGACCAAGAACAAGGTTACGTTTGCAGATGTCGCCGGAGCGGATGAAGAGAAGGAAGAGCTGCAGGAAGTAGTTGATTTCCTGAAGAACCCTAAGAAATATTCCGACCTCGGGGCAAAGATTCCAAGAGGCATCCTGCTTTTTGGTGCACCCGGTACAGGAAAGACCCTACTTGCCAGAGCCGTTGCCGGTGAGGCAGGGGTTCCGTTCTTTTCCATCTCCGGTTCGGATTTTGTGGAAATGTTTGTCGGAGTCGGTGCAAGCCGTGTCCGCGATCTGTTTGACAATGCAAAAAAGAACGCACCCTGTATTATTTTCATCGACGAAATTGATGCTGTTGGCCGCCACCGCGGTGCCGGCATGGGCGGCGGACATGATGAGCGTGAGCAGACATTAAACCAGCTGCTTGTTGAGATGGACGGATTCGGTCCGAACGAGGGAGTCATTGTTATTGCAGCGACCAACCGTATGGATATCCTTGATCCGGCTCTTCTCAGACCTGGCAGATTTGACCGCCGTGTTGTCGTCATGCGCCCCGATATCAAGGGGCGGGAAGCCATTCTCAAGGTTCATGCCAAAAACAAACCTTTGAGCAAGGATGTCGACCTGCATGAAATTGCAAAAATGACCCCCGGGTTCACCGGTGCGGATCTTGCGAACCTCCTGAACGAGGCTGCCCTGTATGCTGCCAAGCATAATGCCAAAGAGATTGTCTACCATGATATTTCAGAGTCCGTTTTCAAGGTTATGCTTGGACCGGAGAAGAAGAGCCGCGTCATCAGCGAGAAGGAAAAGAAGCTGACAGCTTTCCATGAAGCAGGACACGCTGTCGTTCTCAGGACCGTATCGGACACGGACAAGGTCGAGCGCGTTTCGATCATCCCTGCCGGCGCTGCAGGCGGTTATACGGCACACAAACCGGATGAGGACGTTTACTATACCACTCGCCAGCAGCTCATCAATGATATTATGATTTCCCTCGGCGGACGTGCTTCGGAGGAGATTATCCTCGGCGAAATCAGTACGGGAGCTTCTTCCGACCTGCAGAGCTGCAACAGTGTAGCCCGCAGCATGATTACGAAGTACGGCATGAGCAAACGGCTCGGAAATATGGTTTTCGGGAGCGATGAAGAGGTATTCCTCGGCAAAGATTTCGGACATGTTCAGAACTACAGTGAGCGTGTCGCTGCAATCATCGATGAAGAAGTACAGGTCATCATCGATGACGCGTATAAGCAGGTCACAGAAATACTCAAGAGCAAGATGAAGATACTTCAGGCTGTTGCCGGCCGTCTTCTTGAGATTGAGAAAATCGAAGGTCCTGAGTTCGAAGCAATCTATGTTTCCGGCGGAATGAACGTACCTGTAACTTTTGCATAAACTGCAAACTGCTTCCGGCAGACCGGCAGTAAATAAGTAATTCGAAAAAGGCTTCAGAAGATTGCTCAAAGCAATTATCTGAAGCCTTTTTTTGTATTTCTTACATGGATCATGGCGGGCAGATTACTTGGCTTCCTCAATTCTGATCATATCGTCCGCCAACTCACGGATATCCTCCGGACCGAGTACAAGAATCAGGTCATCTTTGTGTACAAGTTCATCAAGGCGGCGAATAATATCCTTTTTGTCGGCGAAAAACTCTGCATTACCGCCCAACTCGTTGATTTTATCCGCAAGCATGGATGAAGAAATAGTCCCCGGGTTGACTTCACGGTCTGAAAAAATTTCAGCAAAAATGACGTGTTCGCAGGGAAGGAGACTTTGGACAAAATCATCAAACAGGACTTCCGTGCGGTTAAAGGTCAGCGGCTGGAAAACAACCCATGTCTTTTTGTGGGGAATGTGGGAGGCGGCGGCGAGTGTTGCACGGGCTGCTGCCGGGTGATGTGCATAATCAGCAACTACGGTTGCCCCCCTGTACTTGCCTTTAATCGAGTATCTGCCTTCGGCACCGGTGAAGGATGCAAGGACACTCGCGGACGCTTCCGGCGTGCCGCCGTTGATATGAGCACAGGCTATCGCTGTCAGCGCGTTATAGATATTGTGGTCGCCGGGTACGCGAAGGATGATATGTGCGTAGAAAGCATTGTCAATATAGACGTCAAATTCCGGATAACCATTATGATAGACAATTTTATCTGCGTACACATCCGCCGGCTCACCGGTTACTGCGAAAATATCTCCCTTTTTACCGGTCGTTACAATCCGGGGCATGGAAAGCCCGAGAGGTTCACGATACCTGGGCATCCTGCGTACGGCCTCCGCTGTATTCTGATCAAAAGCCGGGATGACAAGGGTGCCTGAGTCCGGCAGTTTTTGCGTGAACTCAGCAAATACATCAATAACCTCCGATAAGTTCCTGAAACAGTCGACATGATCATAATCGATATTCGTAATCGCAGCTGTTGTAGAATAGAACTGAAGAAAGGACCGCTGGTATTCACAAGCTTCGGACACGAAAAGTTCGTGGGGACGGCCCATGTGCACTGTGCTTCCAAAAGCATTGAGTTCTGCCCCGAGGTGTACCGTCGGCTCCTGGCCCGAGGCGATGAGAATAAGGGATGCCATCGAGGTAGTTGTCGTTTTTCCGTGTGTTCCTGAAATATTGATAACGCGTTCAAATCCGGCAGTAAGATACCCCAGGAAATGCGCGCGGTCCACGCTGGCAATATGATTTGCTTTTGCGTAGGCGAGCTCAGGATTCCCGGGAAGAATTGCTGCAGTATGGACAACAAGATCCGGATCAAAACTCTCAAGATTCGAAGCGGCATGGCCTGAAAATACCCGGATTCCCTTTTCTTCCAAATAATGTGTGCGGTTTGACAGATGCATATCGGAACCGGCTACGTCATACCCCATCTGTGAAGATATTTCTGCAAGGCCGCTCATACTGATGCCGCCGATACCTACGAAATATATACGCGCATGCGCTGCAAGAAAAGATAAGTCCTTCTTTTCGACGGACGTCGTTTCCGCCGTATTATTAAACTGGATTTTTTGACTTGTCATTGTTCTCCTTCTTTCCTTCGTTCATAGCTTTATTTGAGTGACCCACAAAAGCTGCCACTTGCATTATACCTAACGTTCCGATTTTTCACACGCAAATATTGAACTTTGTGTACTGTGCACAATCATCAATACATTATTTGTATCATCTATAGAAAATCATGCTTCTCTGTATTCACTTTTGAAAATCAGGAGTACAATGCACTTATCGTCTTGCTGGAAAGCATTTATTGCAGTAGTATAGACAACATGCTGACAGATTCGCGAAGACCAATGGAGGTAGACACAGATGGAGATTACCAGCATTATTATCAGAAGAATATCTCTTGAGAGTAAAATGAAGGCAATTGTATCGATTACTTTTGACAACGCTTTTGTTGTGCATGACGTCAAAGTAATTGAGGGGGCTAATGGACTTTTCATCGCTATGCCGAGCCGCAGGACACAGGAGGGCGATTTTAAAGATATTGTCCATCCCATTAATTCCGAATTCCGTGAAGAGCTGTCCACCGCTGTCCTTGAGAAATATCAGGCGGCACTGGCAGATTATATGTCGGATGAGACACATCATGAAGAAATCAAAAGTGTGCCGGTCAAGAGTGTTGTGATTGACACTCCTTGAATTCCGCTTATATGGGTATTTGAGGGGGCAGACTGTTCTTGATAAGAGACAGCCTGCTCCTTTTTCATTGCACGGATTGTAAATAGAAAGGTATTTCTAATGAAAACAACCAAATCCATTCGATATATCGGACTTTGCATGCTGATACTTTCCTCCATGGTCCTGATGTATCTGTTTTCCTTTTCTCTCTTTAAAGAGACCAAAGCCAGCACTGCGGATCAAAATGCAGTGCTGGTCATCTCGTCGGATACATCCGGTTTTCCAAAGACAGACTACGATATCCTGTTCTCAAAACTAAACCTCATATCCAATTCCGTACGTATTGATGCAGCCGCTGCTCCCGATGTTCAGCAGGTTCAGATATCAGATGCCCTTAAAAAACTTAATTCAAATCATATTATTCTTTTTGCCAGGGAAGATGCCTGTATTCCTGCACTTTCAGCAGCACTTTCGAATTCGGGAATCTCTTCTGTAATTCTATTGTCTCCTAACCTTGCAGGGAACGCAGCTCTTGAGACTTTCGGCACACGTGAGCCCAATATTCCCGTCGCGATATTTGATGTGAATACCCAGTATTCAACGGCGCTGTATGAACGACTGTCCGGAGAGGATGCCACGCTTCTGCCGGCTCTCAAAAATGACGGGAAATTCACTGCGGAGGTATTCATTTCACCGGACTCAAGCCGATACTTAAGTCAGTGGAATTTTCTGGGACAATCCAAATTTGCGCAGTCCCTGATAGCCTTTTTGCCTGAAGTCCAAATTAAGACGGGCGATTATATCACAACATATGTGCTTGATCCGGCTGCAGTGCAAAACGTGGACATCCGGTCGGAGGTTGCGGTTATACAGGCAATGAAAATTCTGGCGGCGACATTCCTTGCAGCCGGGCTTCTCCTGTTTTTTGCATCGATCCCCAGGCCGGGACGAAACATTACCGGTACCGCGGGCCGGCAGGATACAGGCAAACCTGATACAGAAGATGCAGGGATTTTGCAGGCTGCTATGGAAGGTCCGCCCCCCGCAGCAGAATTTGACAGGACAGAAAAAATGGCAGACGCAATTAATCGGATGCGGGGCCGGGTGTTTATTGTCAGTGCAATTACAGCCGCAGCCTTTTCGGCTTTACTTCTGATTTTGTATTCCCTGGACCTGCGGATTGCACCGGAGCTGCTTATGTCCTGGCCCTTATTTTACTATGCGGTATGCGCCGTATTCTTTCTGCGCTTTTTCCCGCAAACAATTGCAGGAACGAAGGTTCCTGTGAAACGGATTCTATTTAGCGGATGCCTGCTGGTTTTCTTTGCCGCAGGAATCTTTCTTCTGAAAAGTATGCATTCGGTTTCCCTGGGCACAACATTTTCCGGAGCAAAGGGAGCATTACTGCTGTTGTTCTTTTTGATGCTTCTCGTGCTTTCATGGGTGCGCATGTCAACGGATCTGCGTCCTTTACATGAAAAATACAAGGCTGATAACCGCAGAGCCGGACTGCGCGGTTGGTACCAGCATATCATCCTTGTGTTTCCCTACGTCGTATTGGCTGGATATCTGCTTGCAACCGGCAGGAAGGTCCTTTCCCTGCAGTGTGCCTTCCTGCTCGCTGTGCTTTTGACAGGAATATGGATACGCCATATTTTCAGACGCACGAGCGGTACGGAATGGATTGCTGCCCTTGTTTTTTCGTTTTTTTACCTGCTGATCGCTTTTGGATAAAGGCCCCCGGACTTTTTACTTGCGTGAAGAGTGCTGATTGGATATCATAGTGTAAATGATTGAAATGCTAAGTGATTTATTCACATGCAAAAACACAAAGTTTTGCACGTAAGTGACAGTCAGGAGGACAGAAGAAATATGTCTTCAACAATCAAGGATGTTGCCAGAAGAGCAGGTGTTTCTATTGCAACAGTATCAAAATTCATAAACGGCGGCAATGTTCTCGATGAGAACCGTTTATCGATTGAGGCAGCCGTACGTGAATTGAACTATCAGGTAAATACAGTTGCCAGGGGTATGAAAACCAGAAAAAGTATGACGGTCGGTGTTTTAATACCGAGTCTCGCCGATTATTTTGGTGTCTCGATACTTGCAACGATAGACAGTGAATTGTTCAAACATGGTTACAGCACGATTATTTGCGATTATTCCGAAAACGATACTGAAAGTGCAAGGACTAAGCTGGAATTTCTTCTGAATAAACAGGTAGACGGAATTATTATGCAGCCGATCAATGTTAAGATCAGTGATCTTGAACGCGCCGAAAGTCAGAATACGCCCATTGTTTTTGTGGATGTTATGGTGGGGGAAGATCTTTTTGACAGTGTGGTCATTAATAATACGGATATCACCCGCCAGATTACGCAGCACCTTATCCATTTCGGACACAGGAGGATCGGCCTCATAAGCGGCGCTTCAGGTATCTTAACAACAGATGACCGGATTGCAGGATATAAAAAAGCACTTGATATGGCGGGCATTCCGTTTGTACAGGAACTACTCCATCAGGTAAATGTTTCGGAAGAAAGCGGCTATTCCGGCATGAAACACTTAATGGACCTGCCTGAACCGCCGACAGCCGTATTCACAACCGGGCATGACCTGATGGCAGGCGCACTTATGTACATGAATGAAAAGGGACTTCGTATTCCCGAAGACATCTCTTTTGTCGGATTTGAGAATCAGACGATTGCACGAATCTACCATCCGAAGCTTACAATTGGTGTTCAGCCGATTAAAAAGATCGGCCTTACTGCAGCGACCATGCTTGTGGAGCGGATGTCGGGCGGATACAAGGGAGCCGGACGCCTTGTTCAGCTTAAGGCATCGATTGATTACGGCGCATCCGTCCTGGATCGCAGCATGGAATAAGCATTCGACCGGGTGCCGGGAAATTATCATTCCCCGCGCTTTGAAATTTATTGACAGGAGAGAAGTTGCATGCTATTCTTGTTCGGTGACCGCGTGTGCCGGGCTTATAAATGTCGCTTGCGACTGCCTTGGAGTGTTAGCGAGACTGGAAGAACAGGAGGGAAACGAAATTATGTATGCTGTTATTTTAACAGGTGGCAAACAGTACAAAGTTGCTGTTGGCGAAGAGGTTTTCATTGAGAAGCTTGAGGGCGAATCAGGAGAGGCCGTGACATTTGACACAGTTCTGGCTATTGGTGATGACGATGGAATGAAGGCAGGCACTGCAGTAAAGACTGCAACTGTTGCCGGAGAAATTGTCAGACAGGGCAAGAATAAGAAGATTGTTATTTACAAGTACAAGGCTAAAAAGGGTTACCGTCGTAAGAACGGACACAGGCAGCCTTATACGAGAGTTCGTATCACAGCTATCAACGCTTGATCGAAAGAAGAGAACTTTGACATGATTACTGTAGAAATACACAAGAATTTATCGGGACGCATCGAATCACTTTCCGTGTCAGATCATTCCGGATATGCAGAAGCCGACAGCGATATTATCTGTGCCGGCGCTTCGACCCTTGTGTATACTGCCATAGGAGCTATTCAGGAAATGTGCGGTATCGACGATTTCTATCGCATAGTAGAAGCAGATGAGGATTCAATTCCTTTTTCGGAAATTATACTTCCTGTTTCCGCCCTTTCCGAAGAGCAGCTCCGTACATCGCAAATCATCCTGCAGACAGTCGAGATCGGCTTCAGGCAGCTTGAAGAATCGGTGAATACGCAGTACGGCAACCAGTTTATACAAGTAACTGAGATAACACATGACCTGTAGGAGGTGTAAGATATGATCAAGATGAATTTACAGCTCTTCGCACATAAGAAGGGAATGGGATCGACCAAAAACGGCCGTGATTCCGCTTCCCAGCGTCTGGGTGCAAAGAAGGGTGACGGACAGTCTGTTATTGCAGGCAATATTCTTATCAGACAGCGTGGAACGAAAGTTCACCCTGGTACCAATGTCGGCATTGGTTCGGATGACACACTTTATTCCTTAATAGACGGACTTGTTAAATATGAGCGTCTGGACAAAGACAGGAAAAAGGTAAGTGTATATCCTGCAACGTGAGAATATCTGACTAGACAAAAAATAGAACTACAAAGAGGTCCGGCCCGATGATCTTTTCATTGGTTGGACCTCTTTTGAATGTAACACAGCTTTTGCAACAGAATTAAGGAGAATGAAATGTTAGTTGATCATGCGAAAATATTCGTTAAGGGCGGTAACGGCGGCAATGGAATGGTATCTTTTCACCGCGAAAAGTACATCACCAACGGTGGTCCGGACGGCGGCGACGGAGGAAAAGGCGGCGACGTGATTTTCTACGCAACTGACGATCAATCAACACTGCAGAGTTTCCGTTTTAAACGTAAATTTGTTGCTGACGACGGTGAAAAAGGCTTGTTCCGCAATATGTACGGGCGCGGTGCTCCGGATCTTCGAATTGCTGTCCCTGTCGGGACAATGATCACGAATGCTAAAACAGGGCGTGCAATTGCCGATCTTACGGAAGCAGGAGAGGAAGTTATCGTTGCAAAAGGCGGCAAAGGCGGCCAAGGCAATTTCCATTTTTCCAATTCCGTCCGTCAGGCTCCGAATTTTGCCCGCGCAGGAATTGTCGGCGACGAAGTCGACCTTGTTGTTGAACTTAAGCTTCTTGCTGATGTCGGCTTGATCGGATTCCCCAACGTCGGCAAATCGACGCTGCTTTCTGTTGTCTCAGCAGCAAGGCCTCAAATTGCAGATTATCACTTTACAACGATTGAGCCTAATCTTGGCGTTGTCGCTGTAGGTGATACAAGCTTTGTTATGGCAGATATTCCCGGAATTATCGAGGGAGCGGCTGACGGTGCCGGACTTGGCCATGATTTCCTGAGGCACATTGAGAGAACCAGGCTTCTGATCCATGTTGTAGATGTTTCCGGCAGCGAAGGAAGAGATCCCATTGAAGATGTTGACAGCATAAACAATGAACTGGCCCTGTTTAATCCGCTGCTGGAAACGCGTCCGCAGATTATTGCCGCTAATAAGATGGATATGGCGGATGAACAGCAGATTAAAACATTCACTGCAGAGATGAACCACAGGGGATATGAGGTTTTCCCGATATCGGCTGCCATTGCCGACGGGACACAGGAGCTTATAAATGCCGCTGCGGCCAAACTGGTAACCCTGCCCAAGACAATTCTCCTTAAGGAAGCCAAACAGGAAACAATATACCGGTTTGAAGCAGAAGCGCTCTTCACAGTGGCTGCAGCTGAAAATGTCTATACGGTAACAGGGACATGGATCAATAATATTGTCGAGTCCACCAACTTTGAGGATCCCGATTCCCTTCAGTACTTTCAGCGTATCATCCGGAAAAAAGGTGTTATTGACGCACTTAAGAAGGCAGGAATCAAAGAGGGTAATCTTGTTCGCATGTATTCTCTTGAGTTTGAATATATCGAATAACCTTCTGCTTTATAACCATAACTGCTGTTAATTGTTCGTTACAAATTTGTCATGAATTTTTGCTTCAGTTTGTGTATAATGATATTACTAAATTGTAGGAGGTTTTGCCTATGCAAAAGTATGTTTGTGATCTTTGTGGTTATGAGTATGATCCTGAATCCGGTGATCCTGATAACGGAATTGCACCCGGTACTTCTTTTGATGATCTTCCGGAAGATTGGACATGCCCTGTATGCGGTGCAACAAAGGACTCTTTCAGCGCTCTTTGATTTGCGTCGCCTGCATGTTTCTGTTTAGTGCACGGTTATTTATTTTTATACCCGGATTTTAAGAGAGGCTGTACTTTCAAAAGGTACAGCCTCTTTTTGGGTTTGTTTCCCCGAAGCCTGCCTCTTATTGTTTAACAGGCATTGCTCTTTTCAAAGGCTCATCGTAAAATGTATTCAGTTCTATTTAGTAAGGAGGACAATATGCCAGCACTAGCAATCAGTGAAAATATCCTATGCGTAGGTGTTCAGCATCCGGATCGCAAAATGTTCGACTGCCTGATGCCGACTCCGCACGGTACATCCTATAATTCTTATCTGATAAAAGGGACACAGAAGACAGCCCTCATTGATACGGTAGATCCTGATTTTTTCGAGGTATATCTTCGTAAGCTTAAAACTCTTGAAATTAAGGCAATTGATTACATTATCCTTCTTCATACGGAGCAGGATCACTCCGGGTCGGTTGTGGAACTTCTGAAGTACTACCCCGATGCCCGGCTTGTTGCGACAAGTAATGTTATAAAGCTCATCAGGACTCATCTTCATATACCCGCAGAACAGTTTACCGTTATGGAGGAAGGGGACGTGCTTGATTTAGGTGAGCATACTCTCACTTTCCGCAAAATACCTTTTGCGCACTGGCCGGATAATACAATGGTTTATGAAAGCAAGAGCAAAATCCTTTTTACAAGTGACTTGTTCGGTTCCCATTACGCTTCCAACCGGGTATTTGCAACGGCCAGCCATGAGATCAAAGAGGCTGCTCGTGCGTATTATGCCGAAATTATGATGCCTTTTTCCCCGCAGGTCAGAAAATATACGGAAATGGTCATTTCCATCGCGCCTTCCATGATCGCTTCATCACATGGACCTGTATGGAATGATCCTTCCCTTATTCTTAATAAATATTTGAAGTGGACCGGGGACAAGGTCAATAAAACGGTGGTTATTCCTTATGTCAGTATGCATGGAAGCAGTAATGTAATCATGGAAAGACTGACATGGCGGCTTGCAAAAAAGGGCATATCCGTGCTTTGCCGGAATTTGGGAGCAGATCCCGAGAGCCTTGCAGTGGAGACAGGACATGTTCTGAATGATCTTGTTACAGCAGCTGCGGTTGTTTTTGCCATACCAACCGTATTGGGCGGACCCCACCCTGCGGGTGCCTACTGTGCAATGGTAGTAAATGCGCTTCGACCTAAGACCAGGTTCATCGGCTTGGTTGGTTCCTACGGATGGGGTACAAAAATAGAAGAAGTATTTGTTTCCCTGACCAGCGGATTAAAGAAGGCCCACAGGCTTGAAACGCTTTTGTTTGAGGGACTTCCGACGGAAGAAGACCTGCTGAAAGTTGATCAGTATGCAGATGATCTTGCGGAGAAGATTCTTGCCCTGGGGGATGAATTACTTTGACCCAACCGAAATATTACTCCTGATCCGGTTTTGACTCCGACTGAAGCGAAGATATGATTGTCATATAGATGCCGGCGGTGGATTCTTTCCATCGCCGGCACATTTTTTGTGCGATTTCTTCATTGGGGGCGAAAAGTGTCAGATCGGCCGTTGATCGGGCACCGTCAGACAAAGTCAGGCGAACCTGATAAGCTCCGTTGGCATCAGGAAGGTAACTTGCCAGTACACTTGCATCTTCATGTACATCCTGCCTCCATTTAAGGGCGGCTTTTGTCAGGTAGGCACGGATATGTGCCGGAAGGGTCGGCAGCAGCTGTTGCAGGACGATTTCGCCTTCCGGAGTGATGTCACAAAGCTCAAGGGGTCTTCCCATTGCATCGACGCGCGTTTCCCCTTTTCTGGATGCTTCCATAATAAACCGATCCCGCTTTAAGTCTTCCTTTACCTGGACAAAAGAAAAATAATCCAGATATAAAGAGTCGACGGCCCAGTTCATAAGGTCCCTGGAAGGGACGCTCTTTACCTGGTGGAGCATATACAGAAGAATCAGTTTACCGCTTGGAAGATCAACATCAGGCACGGTGATACCTCACTTTCGCATAAGTATTATTCACATAAAGTGTATTATATCGGATTTCCTTCCGGTATGCTATGACGGTTAACAGGGATTGTGAAGAGCCGTGGTTTTCATCGCGGCAAAATTGTACACGGCATATTGACGTACGTCACAGCCTGCAGACAATTTTTTTGCAAAGATCCGAGGCTCTTCTTATTCACACAACCCATTAGAAAATGCTATACTTACCTGAAGATGCAGTGTTGTTCTGACAAAGCATGGACATGCTTTTGTGCAGAGGATAAAAGCTGGCCTGCGTAAATAAGAAAAATTAGGAGATAAAGATGATTACACTGGATACAACAAATGTACTTTCCTTTATTGATGAGGATCAGATTGCGCAGATGGAGCCGCAGGTCAAACTCGCCCACGATATGCTGCACAAGAAGAGCGGTCCCGGTAATGCGTTCCTTGGATGGCTGGATCTGCCTGTCAATTATGACAAGGAAGAATTCTCCCGCATCAGAAAAGCTGCTGCAAAGATCAGAAAGGATTCAGATGTCCTTCTTGTTATCGGCATCGGCGGATCGTATCTTGGTGCACGTGCAGCCATTGAGCTTCTTTCCCATTCATTTGCCAACATTATTTCAAAAAAGATCAGAAAAGCACCCCAGGTGGTCTTCTGCGGAAACTCAATAAGTGCAACATACATGGCGGACCTGTTTGACCTTCTGGAAGGCAAGGATGTTTCCGTCAATATAATTTCGAAATCCGGCACGACAACGGAACCCGCCATAGCATTCAGGGTTTTCAGGGCCTTCATGGAGAAGAAATACGGTAAAAAGGAAGCCAGAAGCCGTATCTATGCGACAACGGACAAAGCAAGGGGAGCGCTAAAGGGGCTGGCCGTGGAAGAGGGATATGAATCCTTTGTTGTTCCTGATGATGTCGGAGGACGTTTCTCCGTGCTTACAGCATGCGGCCTCCTGCCGATAGCCGTTGCCGGGATTGATATCCGGGAGATCATGAAAGGTGCCAGGGATGCATCCCTTACTTATAAGAAAGTATCCGTCACAGAGAATCCCTGCTACCGGTACGCTGCAATTCGGAACTGCCTCTTAAGAAGCGGCTATTCAACGGAAATCATGGTTAATTATGAGCCTTCCTTCCATTATATGACGGAGTGGTGGAAGCAGCTTTTCGGTGAATCGGAAGGCAAGGACGGCCGCGGGATTTTCCCGGCCGGTGTTGATAATACGACAGACCTTCATTCGATGGGACAATATGTCCAGGACGGACAGCGTGTTCTTTTTGAGACCGTTGTACAGGTGGATATTGCCCGCCGCTCTTTTGAAATTCCGAACGATAAGGACAATCTGGACGGCTTGAATTTCCTCTCCGGTATGGATATGAACGAGGTTAACAGGAAGGCCCTGCAGGGAACAGTCCTCGCACATGTCGACGGAAAAGTACCTAATATGATTATCCATGTTCCGGAACTCACACCTTACTGGTTAGGGCAGCTTGTATTCTTTTTTGAGAAGGCCTGCGGTATATCCGGATACCTTCTGGCTGTGAATCCTTTTAACCAGCCGGGCGTAGAAGCATATAAGAAGAACATGTTTGCGCTTCTTGGCAAACCTGGTTATGAAAAGGAAAGAGGAATCCTTGAGAGGCGTCTCGCCGGTGAGGCGTCGGATTAACAGGCAGGACTGGATTTGAATACAGGAAGTGAACATTCCCGCCGCCGGCATGCATGTGGATATTACGGTTTGATGGACAGTAGTGCAGCGTGCCTGGTCCGAATGTTCTGCTTCCTGTTTTATTTGTGTCTGGAGGCAGAAAAATATGACAAAAATTAAGATATGCGGTCTGCGCCGCCTCGAGGATGCCCACATTGTAAATGAAGGGCATCCTGACTTTGCCGGGTTTGTGCTGACTCCTTCGAAGCGTCAGGTTACAATTGTCCAGGCAGCTGCAATTTCCAAATTGTTGTCCCCGTCCATAAAGCGGGTCGGCGTTTTTGCCAAAGAGACTCCTGAGGAAATCGCAGAAGCAGCATCTATATTAGAACTTGACGGTATCCAGCTGCACCTTGATACCACACCTGCATTTTTAGAGGAGCTGATGGAGCATTTGAGGCGGTATCCATTTCGCCGCAAACCGTTTTTGTGGCAGAGGCTGCCCGTACCATCCTTTGATGATTCGGAAGCAGGCGGGGAATTGGACCCAAAGGCAGACTTTGCAGCAAGCTATGCATCGTTTCCTGATTTGTCACTTTTCGACGGGTTGCTTTTTGATGCTTTCCATGACGGGCAGGACGGCGGAACAGGTAAGACTTTCGAGTGGAAGTCCGCCCTTGATTATCTGGAGGATAACAGGCTCGATTCATCCCGCATTATTATCGCCGGCGGTCTGACGGCGGAAAATGTTGCCGATGCGGTTTCAGTTTTCAGCCCATACGCGGTGGATGTCTCCAGCGGTGTTGAAACCAACGGATACAAGGATCGTGAAAAAGTACTCCGTTTCATTGAAACGGCAAGAAAGGCACAGGTTCATGAATGAATTTTAAAATAGATTACTCACCGGTCATAATGGAACAAGGCGACCTGCTCTCTGTTGAAAACCCGGCCCGTTATACGGGCGGGGAGTGGGGAAGCATAATCAAACAAGAAGTTATTGATGAAATCAAACTGACCGGACAAACGCAGTATATTCGATTTGCCTTCTGCTTTCCTGACATATACGAGATCGGGATGAGTAATCTTGCTGTACGTATCCTGTACCATGTTCTCAACGAGTGCCCGTATGTGTGGTGCGAGCGCGCCTTTTCCCCCTGGAAAGATATGGATGCCCTGATGCGCAAAAAGAATATCCCGCTTTTTTCCCTTGAATCCAGGACAGCCCTGCGGGCTTTTGATATCCTCGGGTTCTCCCTGCAGTATGAAATGTGTTATACCAATGTGCTGCAGATGCTTGACCTCTCCGGCATCCCCCTTCGGTCATGCGACCGGGGAGAGGAGGATCCCATCATATGCGCCGGCGGACCGGTAGTGTACAACATTGAGCCGATGACCGATTTCCTGGACCTTATTATGATCGGTGAAGGCGAAGATATGATACTGGAGCTTATGGCCGAAATGAAGGCCTACAAAGATTCCAGGAACACACCGAATCCTGTAACGCGCGAACAGTTCCTGCTTCGCGCGGCCCTGATAGAAGGTGTCTACGTACCGTCATTTTATGATGTCACATACAACGGCGACGGCACCATTTTGGCGGTGACCCCCAATAAACCGCAGGTGCCGGCAACAATAAGAAAAAGAATCATTCTTGATATGGACCTGGCGCCATATCCGACTGATGCGATTGTTCCCAATACGAAGGTGATACACGACAGGGCATACCTCGAGCTTTTCAGGGGATGCATCCGAGGATGCAGGTTCTGCCAGGCGGGATATGTATATCGTCCCGTACGTGAAAAATCAGCGAAAGTATTGTGTGAACAGGGAATCAATATCGAAAAAAACTCAGGGTACGACGAGATTGGCATGCTGTCCCTGTCAACCAGCGACTATACACAGCTTCCGGTTCTGACAGATGATCTCCTTGCGGCATTCGAAGGGCATCACACAAGCCTTTCGCTTCCGTCGCTTCGTGTCGATTCATTTTCACTTGAACTTACACAAAAAGTGTCCGAAACCCGGAAATCAGGCCTTACCTTTGCTCCGGAAGCCGGAACCCAGAGACTGCGCGACGTCGTTAACAAAGGGATTACCGAGGAAGATATCATGTCTTCCCTGGAACTTGCATTTGAAGGCGGATGGAGCAGCATAAAGCTTTATTTTATGCTTGGCCTGCCTACAGAAACACTTGAGGATGTTTTCGGAATCGCTGATCTCGTCCGTAAAATAGAAAAGTTGTATTTTGAAATCGGAAAGCGCACCGGGCAGAGAATGAGAAGACTCGAGCTTACTGTCTCGACATCCATGTTTATCCCCAAGCCCTTCACTCCGTTTCAATGGGAAAAACAAAATACAAAAGAAGAGTTTGTACAAAAGCAGCAAATACTGCGGGACAGGCTCAGAAGCAAGAATATTAAATACATCTGGCATGACCTGGACACATCCGTTTGGGAAGTGGTTATCGCAAGGGGCGACCGCAGGCTGGGGCCCGTCCTGCTCGAGGGATACAAGGCAGGCAATATATTTGATGCATGGGATGATTGTTTTTCCATTGATAAATGGATGCCTGTTCTTGAGGCGCACGGACTGACCGCCGATTTCTTTGCGACCAGGGAAAGAGAACCCGGGGAGGTGCTTCCCTGGGACCATATTGACTGCGGCGTCAGGAAAGACTTCCTGCTGAGGGAACGGGACCGCGCGTATGCGGGACAGACGACCCCGTCCTGCAGGGAACACTGTGAGGACTGCGGAGCGGCCAGTTTCGGAGGAGGTGTGTGCTATGAATCAAAGTGAACGGGAGAAGGCCATGACACTTCTTCAGCATCAGCAGGCTTACATCTGCAGGTTTCGTTTTGCACGCTCAGGAAGCTTAAGCTATGTAGGGCATCTGGATCTTATGCGTACTTTTGAACGATCCCTCCGGCGTGCCGGACTTCCCCTTCTGCACTCACAGGGATACAATCCGCGCCCGATGATGGTTTTTGCGCTTCCCCTCGGTGTGGGAATTTCAACAACGGATGATTATCTGGACGTGTCGTTTTCAGAGGAAGTCGATGTCAAGCATGTAATTGCCTCTTTGTCGCCCATGCTGCCGGAGGGTCTGGCTGTTCTTGAAGGCTGGAGCGTTCCGGAAGAAAACGGCAGTATTATGGCCCTTGTCAGTGCGGCAAGCTACCGCCTGCAGGCACCTGGTATTACGGATGCGCTTACAAAACTTTTTCTGATGGATGAAGTGCTTGTGGAGAAAAAATCAAAAGGACAGATGCGGACGCTCAACATACGGCCGCTTATGCTCCGGATGATTGAAGAAGATCCGCAGAATGAGAATTCATGCACCGTTCTTGTGTGTGCCGGATCCCATGAGAATGTCCGTCCGGATCTATTACTTCTGGCTCTTTCCACATATGTGGATTATCCTGAAAAAGACAGCGCTAACTGCGGAATTGTCAGGACCGGGCTTTTTGCCGGTACATACCCTGACTTGAAGCGGTTTAAGGAGATGAACTGAACATGCTTCGATTATTCGGTGAGATTAAGGAATCGATTACGGACGGACCGGGGCTCCGCTACACAGTTTTTGCACAGGGCTGCCCTCATTACTGCACGGGCTGCCATAATCCGGAGAGCCATTCATTTACGGACGGCTATCTTGTAGAGGAAGAGAAAGTAATAGAAGAGATCATCAAGAACCCTCTTCTTGACGGTGTTACACTGAGCGGTGGGGAGCCATTCATGCAAGCCTTGGAACTTGCTTATGTAGCGGGGGCCGTGAAAGCCAGGGGGCTGTCTGTCATAGTGTTTTCCGGTTATACATTTGAAGAGCTCCTTGCACTTTCAAAAGAGCGCAAAGGATACAGGGCCCTTCTGGAAAATACGGATATCCTTATTGACGGGCGATTTGATGCCGGCAAAAAATCAATGGACCTGCGCTTTCGCGGATCTGCAAACCAGCGTGCGATCGATGTTCCTGCATCTCTTCAAAATGGAAATGTTGTTTTGTATCCGCTTTAACAATAGATAAGTGATTATGTTGTCTTTTCATGTAAAAGACGGTAAGATAAGGACGGCATATTTTTGCTTTGCCTAAAGTATGTCATTGAATCCCAAAGGAGGGCGCAGCATGAATTCAGCGGAACAGGATTTCGCCGGCGGCCTTTTGCGTATTTTTGACAATGTACTTTTGACGGAGGAAAAAGCCCTTTCCAAGGGTTATTTTGCAGACCTGTCCATTGCTGAACTTCATACGCTTGAGGCAATCGGACCTTATGAGGCCCGGGCCATGAGCGAGACTGCGAGTCGTCTGGGCATTACAACGGGAACCCTGACAGTTGCCATCGACAGACTCGTCAGAAAAGGTTACGTTGAACGCAACCGTGACACGAAGGACAGACGGGTAGTCCGGATTAACCTCACCCGGCGCGGCAAGCTCGCATACCGGATGCATTCGAAGTTCCATACTCTTCTGGTAAGAAGAATCATGGAGCCGCTGGATCCGCAGAAACAGGAAATGCTCGCGGAAATGGTCATGAATATTGACCAGTTTATATCGGAACAATATCGTAAATACAGTGATGAAGCAAACTTAAAGACCACGTTGGATGACTCTAGGAGGTCAATGGAAGATGTCTGAGCAGGGACTCGAAAAACAACAGGTTGAATCTGACAAAAAAGGCGATCCTCGAGAACGATACCCCGAAGAGAATGCGGACGCAAAAAAAAGGGACCGGATTTATGATGACATTATTAGTATGGTGACGCGCCTTACAACGCTTTCCCCGACGGATTTAGCACCTGAGACGGATATTTTGTACGATCTTGGTCTTGATTCTCTTCAGGTATATGAGCTTGTAGTTGATTTGGAAGACGGATATGACATAAGGCTTCCGGATGAAGATCTGGAAAAAATTCATACGGTTCAGGAAGTGGTTGATCTTGTGTTCAAATTGTCCAGGTAATTTTCCCCCCGGTAATCACTCTCCCGCAATGAGGTCATTGAACCTTGCCTTTTCAGAGGGAACGTATGCATTATGTTTTTATCATAAATTATTTTGCCGATAAAAAGAGAATTTCCGAAACCGAAAAGGCGATTATTGACTTGAAACAAATAATGGGCGATCTTGTCCATGTTAAGAGGACGGAATATCCGGGACATGCCGGGATAATCGCTTCTGAATATGCTCAGCTCTATGGGGAAGATGCTATTATTTTTGCCTGCGGCGGTGACGGTACCGTGCATGAAGTCGCTAATGCGCTTGTTTTTGGCAGCACGCCAATGGCCGTTCTTCCAATGGGAACAGGTAATGATTTTGCCCGTTCCGTCCTGTCAAAAGAGTACTATAATAATCCCCACCTGATTCTCTCACGTATAGATAAACATGATATAAGGCCGATCGATGTAATTCGAGTCGAAAGCTTTGATTCGCTCGGCAATCCGCTTCCGATGTGGAGCCGGTACAGTATAAATATAACTTCCTTCGGGCTTGATACGATGGTTCAGTCAACCGCGAAAAACATTATCAGGTCGGTCAGGCGTGCCAGATTAATCCGCAAAAATGCATATTCAATAGCCGTACTGGTTTGCCTTATCCGCGGCTGGGATTTCAAAATGAAATATTCTTTTGTCCTGTCGGACAGTGAGGAAAAAGCAGAAGGGGAAATCGCCTATTCGCTGGCAGGTATCTGCAACGGGCAGTACTATGGGAACGGATTCCATCCTGCACCGGATGCCAGACTGGATGATGGCGTGCTTGATGTGTGCCTTGTTGAAGATCTTCCGCTTCGAAAGGCTATCCCGCTTATATCACGATACAAAAAAGGGACACACACATCCCATCCGAAGATTCACACCTTCCGGGTTAAGAGCGGTGTAATATCTGCACCGGACGGCAGTCTGCAGCTTCAGGGCAATTATGACGGAGAAGATTTCTGGGGCAATCAGGTGCGGTTTGAAGTGGTGCCGGCAGCAGTAAGGTTCGCCTTTTTCTCCATTTGAAGCATCCACTCCGTAATGGCGGTTGTAAGCTGATGGGCATCTTTCCCGAAATCTGACGGATGGAAAGGCTTGCCATAATGAATAATGACTTTCTTTCTTCTGTGTGCCGTATGATCCCATGTCTTTGGTTTTTTCATCTGCCTTGAAAATACATCATATCCGCCTTCTATATATACCGGAAGGAGGGGGACATTCGCCTTAATGGCCATATACGCTGCCCCGTCTTTTAATTCGGCAAGTTTCCCGTCGTGACTTCTTGTACCTTCAGGATGAACCAGCATGACATGCCCGTTCTCGACTTCTTTTTTGGCCTTGATGAGTCCGCGTACAGGGCTGCCGTAACGGTCTACTGCGATTCCCTGTCCCACACGCATAATCAGGCGCCCAAGAAGACCATGGGATGTCTCCAGGTCGGAGGCTGCCAGGCAGCAAAATGTATTAAAGTGCCTGCGCGGCAGGAAATGGGCGAGCCACATTCCGTCAACATATGTTACATGGTTTGCAGCAATGACATAAGGAATTGTCCGGGGTATGTTTTCTTTGCCTTCAGAGGAAAAACGTAAAAAAATGAGTGTTGCAAGAATACCCATTTCATAAACGACATTGCCCAGGATCCCGCGTTTAACCGGATATTTATCATGTAATTTTGACTCGCTGTGCTGTGGTTTGGGAGCATCTTCTGATGGGTTCACGATATATATATCCTCCGTGAAAATGATGAAAATATTGTTTGATTTTTCATTCATTTTAATTGTACTACTCATGCTAGACTAGTAAAGAGTGAATGTCAAATCATCTTTCACTAAAATACTTTGAATGTCAAAACATATATCTTTTTGAATGGACGCTTTGTCGTATACGTGATATTATCGTGAAGGGATTTGATTCATTCTTCAAGCTGAGAGTATATTATTCGAACTTGGCATCATCCGGCATCAACCAGAGTCTGAACAGTTCATTTTAGGAGGATTTATATGCAGGTCGTTACGGGCAAGGGGGTACATGAAGCTGTTCGTTATGAGAATCTTCGTGATCTGGTCCTGGATTCGCGGACGAAATATGCGGACAAAGATGCATTCGTTTTTCGAAAGAAGCCAAACGAAGCCGAAATTCACAGGACGTTTAAAGATTTTGCGGATGACGTCGAATATATCGGTACGGCGCTGATAGAGATGGGTCTTTCGGATGCACATATTTCCGTTGTCGGAGAAAATGCATATGAATGGGTGGTTTCCTATTCCGCCGTAGTCGGAGGCGTAGGTATTGGTGTGCCCCTCGACCGGCTCCTTCCCGAATCGGAAGTCAGAAACCTTCTGCGCCGCGGGAAAGTCCGTGCGGTTTTTTATCATCCCAAACATCATGACATGATGATGTCCATAGCGGAGAAGCAAAAAAAAGAAAACCTTGTGGTGGAGTATTTTTTCTGCATGGATCAGGAGCTGGTCAAAACAGGTCTCCCTGATGATCCGCGTTTCATCGATTTTTCAGCTTTGCGTAAACTCGGGCAGTCGCTGAGGAAAAACGGGGACAGGCGGTATAACGATATTCCGATAGACCCGGATGCTGTACGCATTCTCCTTTTTACTTCAGGGACAACGGCAGCAAGTAAGGGAGTCATGCTTTCCAATAAAAACATCTGTTCCAATGTAAGCGCAATTTCCTCGACTTTGCGTGTAGAGCCCGGAGAAAGGGCCTTTTCGATTCTTCCTCTCCATCACACGCTTGAAAATACCTGCGATTTCTTTCTGATTTCGCGCGGATGTGCCATATGTTTTTCCGACGGTCTTCGTTATCTGGTCAAGAACATACAGGAGTGGCATGTGGAAATCGTACTTTCGGTGCCGCTTCTTTTCGAGAACGTCCACAGAAAAATCATGGACGGTATTGCAGAATCCGGGAAAAGCAATATGATCTCCATTGCCCTTCCTGTTACGCGGGCACTGAAGCGTATGCACCTTGATGTTAGACGTATTGTGTTTGCGGATATACTCGGTAAGCTGGGCGGCCATATTCGACTCGTCGTTATTGGAGGAGCCGCAATTGATAAGTCGATTATCAATGATTTCAATGATTTCGGCGTCGATTTTCTTATGGGTTATGGTCTTACGGAGACTTCACCGGTTATCAGTACAACAACACCGGAATGCAATGTCTATGGAAGCGTCGGAGTTCCGCTTAAGGGGATTTCCGCCGCAATCGATACAGAGAGCACAAAACCCGGTGCCGTCGGAGAGATTATGACGAAAAGCGACTGCGTCATGCATGGATACTATGACAACGATGAGGCGACAAAAGAAGTGCTGATGCCGGACGGGTGGCTCAGGACAGGGGATATGGGATATCTTGACCGCTACGGCTGCATTCACATTACCGGACGTGCGAAGTCAATGATTGTCCTTACGAACGGCAAGAAGGTTTTCCCTGAGGAGATTGAATCCCTGATCAATATTATACCGGGTGTCCGGGAATCTTTCGTATGGGGCGAGGAGACGCAGAAGGATTCGATTATCATCTGCGCAAAAATACTGGTTGACCGCCAGGAGATCGGAAAGCATATACCGATTCCGGAGAAAACACCGGGAGATAAGTCACTGAACGCATATTTTCACGGGTACCTGAAGGAAATCAACCATGAGATGCCGTCCTACAAGGCGGTTCACTATTTTGTATTTTCCGAAGGCGAAATGGTGAAGACCACAACTCTCAAAATTAAACGTCAGCAGGAACTTGCCGCGATACACGAGATTCTAACAAAAGTAGATGCTACGATGAAGTCGGCGAACGGACAGAACCTGGACACCCTCTGAGGAGGTGCTTTCTTTGGGACTTCGAATTTTGCATGGGGAACATGCAGGTGAACTTTTAGATGCATGCCTTGAAGAAATTTGCACCGAGGCGATACAATGGCCGCAGAAACGGGCCTTTCTCATTGTTCCGGAGCAGACAAAGGCGGATATGGAGAGACGGTACCTTGAGGTAAAAAGCCGGGTGGATGCGCGTGAAGGCAAATCACCGGCCGATTCCTCAAATGCGCTCATGCTGGTTGATGTTGTCAGTTTTCACCGGTTTGCGCATCGGATTTTATCCGAAGTGGGCGGATATCCGCAGAACTTTCTGGATGCATCCTCCAAATCCATGCTGATCCATCAAATATTAAGCGACGGGAAAGAGGACTTCAAAGTCCTTTCCGCATTAAGCGACCGCATGGGATTTGTACCGGATATTGAAAATGTGCTGGGTGATTTCTCCCGATACCATGTTACTGCCGAAAAGCTCCACTCGATCCGCGATGAGAACCTGGATCCGCAGTTTTTCGATAAAATGACGGATTTTGCGATGCTGATGGAACGCCTGGCTGTCCGTCAGGGTGAACTTGGCCTTTCGGACCAGGGCGAGGAGATGAAATGCCTTTCGGAAACCCTCCATGAACTGCTTTCAAGCAGGGAGGACCCTTTGGCCTGGCCGCTGTCACGCCTTTCCTATATGAGGGATGCCTCCGTCTGGATTATGGGCTTCGGGCAGACGCGGGATTTCACACCCCAGGAATGGGACATTCTGGAACTTCTTTACGGACTCTGTGCGAAACTGACTATCTCGATATGCGCCGACCGGGTTCCATCCGACAGGAGTGGGATTTCCGACGGTTCGGGTGTCTTCTATTTCGGAAGACAGACATTATTTCACCTCCTCGAGACATTCCCATTGAGGCTTCTTTGTGAAATAACACAGCCGCAGCTGCGTGAACCGTCCCTTGCACATCTTTCGTGTGCCTATTCAAAAAGATGCAGGGACAGCTTCGAAGGAGATTCGTCTGCAGTCCGCCGTGTCTATGCCAAAAACAGTATGGACGAACTCCATTTTGTTGCCGGAGAAATCAAACGTCTGGTTCTACTGGAAGGATTCCGGTACAACGATATCAGTGTCGTGCTTTGCGACCGTCCCGGTTATGAATCAAATCTTCACGCTGTTTTTCGTGAATATGGATTGGATCCGTTTCTTGATAAACGACGGCCTTTGTCCGGTACTGTGCTTGTAAGGTTTGTGCTTTCCCTTCTTGATCTGGGTATTGAAGGGTGGTCGTTTCGGCCGCTTATGGCGTGCCTGAAATCAGGTATGTGCCACATCACTGCCGATGATGCGGACCGTCTGGAGAATTACTGCCTGGAGCACGGATTGTTCAAGGGGTTCCGGATCTTTTCTAAAGCATTTTATGATGAAAAGTATTATCCGGGAGGAGAATATGCCTGGGGTATTGTAGAACGCGTGCTGTTCCCGATACGGGATTTTGTCCGGAAGCTGAACAAGGTGAAGTCCTGTGCCGGAAAAGCAGATGAACTGCTGACTTTCCTCTTAGGTTACGGAGGTCAGACGGAAGGGTTTCTTCCGGGTGTTGCCGGGCAGGTCGAGGCATTATCCAGGGAATGGACGGATGCCAAAGACCAGGAAGCCGCCCTTGCCCTTGTTTCTTCCTTCAACGAACTTGTCAGACTTCTTAAAAAACTCGAGGGTCCGATCGGCGAGATGGGAATGTCCCTTCTGAATTTCAAGAGCATGCTGTCGGCGGGCATGGATGCGACACTTTCAGGGGCAATTCCTTCGTATGTTGACCAGCTGCAGATATCGGATACGAGAAGGGGATACCAGAGATCCTGCAAAGTATTGTTCCTTGTGGGCGCAAAAAGTGACAATTTCCCGTTTAAGACTATTAAGGAAGGATTTCTTCGCGGTTTTGAACGCGAGCTTCTTTCACAGACACTTAGTATTTCGTTCCCGAGCCGTGCAAAGGATCAGGTGTATGTAGACACTTTTACGGCTTATGCGCTGCTTTCCTGTCCTGCCGAAAGACTTTATATGACCTGCCCCAGCGCTGTGAACCCGTCGTCGGTGTTTGCACTGATTCCGGAAGTCCTTCCCGGTGCGGTGACAATTGACCAACCTGAAAATGCAGGGCATGATCCGAGGCTGTTTTCAAAAACCGCACTGCAGCGGTTCGTCTGGTCAGGGTTATCCGGGTCTGTCCCGGAAAATAGTCCTGATCATGGACTGGCCCTTCTGCTTGTTCAAAGATTTCCGGAACTTGCCATCCCGTCCCGGCAGAAGCCCCGTCCTTTTAATGTGATCCTGCCTCCTGAGAAGATAGACCTGCGTTATGATGCTGTTGTAAAAATGAGTGTTTCACAGATTGAGAGTTATGCGGCCTGTCCGTTCAAGCACTTCAGCCAGTATGTCCTGGGACTTAAGGAAAGAAAGGTCTTTCAGGTGGCGGTGAATGATATCGGGTCTTTCCTTCACAGGATGTTCGAAATCTCGCTTCTTGATTATCATACGCAGGTGATACAGGCAAAAAGCCTTGCTGAAAAAGAAGAAGTGTATCATAAATTCCTGAATACGGATTATGAGAAGTGGGCAGTCGAACTCTTTAAGACCGTCTCCCTGGAAAATACGACCCCGATTTCCCGGGATGAGGGGTATATGGGCAATGCAGGAAGTAAGATTATCCGCGTGGCGCAGCATTCCCTGCGGGCCATTTTCCGCGGTATATCCCCGCAGGAATTTGAGCCGGACAAGATGGAGTGGTCCTTTGGCGCTGATCAGGGTGCGCAGCTGGCTTTACTTCTTCCTTCGGGAAGGACGATTCAGTTCCACGGCGTCATTGACAGGGTGGACCTTAATCATACAGACCGGTCTTTCAGGATAATCGACTATAAAAGCGGCAATAAAAAAATTGACTATAATCTGCTGTACAGCGGCCTTTCCCTGCAGCTGCCTGCTTATGTGTATGCATACCGCAAGGAAAACCCGGATTGGAATCCCGCCGATGCCGGTTATTTCTACCTGACGGCACCGATGGTAGCCATACCGGATCTTTGCGGCAGACCGGCCAAAGAGACTCTGGAAAACCGGATTGATAAAGAATATTCCCTTCGAAGCGTGAACCTTAATGCCGGTGACCTCGAGCTTTCCGGTGAATATGCCATCCGGAAAATGTATGACCATTGCCGGTCCCTCTTTTCAGGTGACTTTTCCGTGGCTCCGCGTGTGACAGCCACCAAAACCGCCAAACCGGCATGTGAATATTGTGAATATTCTCCGGTCTGCGGCATTGATCCGTCCCATCCGCCATGTCTTGTACTGCCTCCGATTCCCGTCGTAATGAAGGAAGACAATAAGAGGGCGGCTGTTAAAGATGCCTATACGGAAGGAATCCGTGACATTCTTATGCAAAAAGGAGGGGAGCCGGTATGAGTATTGAACTGACAACACAACAGAGGCAGGTTGTTGATGCGGCCCCCGGTAATCTGCTGATAAGCGCCGCGGCCGGATCAGGCAAAACAAGCGTGATGACTTCACGGATTACAACGCGCATCCTGTCCGGGGACCTTGATGTCAGAAACATATTGGTGATGACATTTACGAATGCTGCTGCGGCCAATATGCGTGAGAAAATCGAAAAAGAACTTGTGTCCCTTGCAAATATTGCAGAGGATCCGGCGGTTAGAAGAAGAATACTCGAACAGATATCGTATCTTCCCCTTTCACATATTTCCACAATCCATTCTTTCTGCCTGGATGTGATAAGCAATTTTGGATATGATGCCCGGACAAATGAGGGTGAGATTATCATTGAACCCGGATACTCTGTCCTTGATACTTCACGTAAGTCACTTTTATTCCTTGAGTCGGTTGATGAAGTTTTTTCATCCCTGTATGAGCTCTCTTATGGTCTTTCATACGGGAATCCGACAGGCGGCACTGAAGAAACATCAGGGCAAAAGTCCGGTCAGACCGCAATCGGCACAGTCCCGAAGGAAAGGAATAGAGACAGCAGGGAGATCATTCCGTTTTCCATCCTTTCAGAGGATATAACGCCTGAACAATGGCTTCTGGATTTTGACCGGATGATTTCCTCCCTCGGGAATCCCCGAAGTGATGAACCGGTCAGGGAGCTGATTGCTGAATTTCATTCTTACCTTCGCAGCCTGCCGTTCTATGAAGACTGGATACGGGAGAAACTTTTCGAAATGAGAGCGGCATCCGTGTCCTTTGAAGGTACCAAAAATGCCCGGACACTTATGTCGGATTTTTATACGGCGATTGATCTGGCCCTGCCGAATCTTCCCGTGCTGCGCGGACTTCTTACGGATATTGTTTTTGTAAAGGCAAAAAAGACAAATGATGAATATAAGGCGTACATGGGGGAACTCCTTGGATTTTTTGACGGGTTATTCTCGGAATACAGCAAAGGGAATCTGAATTGGGATGCCTGCGTATCGTTTGCGGGGCGAGTTCCGGAGGGCAGGCTGCCTTCCCGTTCCAAAAATGCAGATCCTGTCACAGCTGAATTCTTTGATCTTCTGGCACCCCTCCAGGAAGTGCTGTACTCTTTTACCGGAAAATGCAAAAACGCAGTCATGGATTTGTTCAGGACACCTGCGAGGCATCTTTTCGCCCGTTCAATGAAAGAACTGGAGGAAGACCTTGCCTATATGTTTCCCGTCGCGGCAAGGCTGTATGAGGTGCTGCTTCTTGTTGATGACCGCTATGCACAGAAAAAACGCGCGGAGAATGCAATCGACTTTTCGGATTATGAGCATCTGGCGCTTCTGCTTCTGTCCAAACCCGATGCAAAAAAATACTACTCTTCCTTGTTTTCGGAAATATATATTGATGAATATCAAGATAACAGTAAAATTCAGGATGCAATCGTTGCCGGTTTCTCCCGGAATAATTGTTTTGTTGTCGGTGATGTCAAACAAAGTATCTACCGGTTCCGCCATGCCCGTCCCGAACTGTTTATGGACCGCATGAGACGGTACCGTGATGCGGAGGAAGGAACACTTCTGGAGCTGAACAGTAATTTCCGGAGTCGTCCCGGCATTCTTGAGCTTGTTAATGACATATTCTCTCAGATACTTTCCGAGGAATCCGGTGAAATAGAATATAACGGGGCCCACCGGCTGAACCCGAAAAGGGAGAGTGATACTCAAAATAATATAACCGTTCCGACTGAACTCATCCTGATTGATACTTCCCCTTCGGTAAAACCGTTATCCCCCGAAGCGGATGAAGCAGCGGGAGAGTCAGATGCTGCATTCACAGGGGATGCCGGTGAGGCAGCCCTTTCCGGAAATGAGAATGATTCCGGATCACCCGGCAATGAAGGCGAAGAAGAGGCAGCCGACCTGGTAAAGACGGATAAAGAGGCGATGGTCGTTTCCGGTAAGATTCAGAAGATGTGCCTGGGGCAAAAGGCTGCATACGGTGATTTTGCCGTATTAACAAGAACGAACAGGGAGGCGGCAATTATACGTGACAGGCTGATCCAATCTGGTATCCCTGCGGAAGGACCCTCCGAAGAGACATTCCTGTCAAACCGGGAACTTCTCCTGATGGAGAACCTGATGAGGCTTCTCGATAATTTCCGGCAGGATATTCCATTGGCAGCGATCATGCGTGCTTCCTTTCCGCATGCGGGATTCCTTGCAGATGAAATACTGGATATCTATTTATTTGCACGGGGAAAAGAAATCCCTGCGGACTATTTCCACGAAAAAGTCATCTATTACCGTGATAACGGATCTGATATTCAATTAAAGGAAAAAGTGACGGCATTCTTTGACTGGATTGATTCCCTGCGGAGCCGGTCGATGTACCTTCGCGTATCTGAATTAATCGAACAGATATATGTGGAGACAGGTTTCCTCGAGCAGGTGGTCAGCCTGCCTGACGGAGGCCGACGGGTACTGGCGCTTGAAACATTCAGGGATTGGGCCAACAACTTTGAAAAAGGCAGAAACAACGGCCTGTACCGGTTTGTCAAATATATCGAAGATATCCGCAGTCAGAAGCAGAGCCCGGAAGACTTTGAAATCGCAGCCTCCGAAAGGGACGTCGTCCATTGCATGAGCATTCACAAGAGCAAGGGGCTCGAATTCAAGTATGTCTTTTTAACCGGCATTCACAGCAGCCTTTCCGGAGGCCATACCAGAAGGCATGTCCTTATGTCGGAAAAATTAGGGATAGGGATGGATTATATCAGGCCGGATTCCGGATACTGGTATCCGACGCACCAGAAGCTGGCATTGGAGACAGAGGAATACCGGGCGCAGCTTGCCGAGTATATGCGTGTATTTTATGTGGCGATGACCCGGGCGGAGGAACGGCTTTTCCTTATCGGATGCATATCGAGAAACAAAGACACAAGCCTTGGGAGAAGTTCGGCCCTTCTTCGCTATGCGCATAATGAAAAACAGGAAAAACTCCCTTCCTGGCTTGTATTCAAAGCCAGGTCATATCTCGATTTCTGCCTTCTGGGACTTGCCAGGAATAGAAATCTCCCTATGGAGCAGCTGCTTTCAGAGGGAGAGGCATTCCCGGACGGGCCGGACGTTCTGAAGGAAGCAGGGAACGGGCGCACAAAGGCGATAAGCCTTTCCGTTCTTGAAGAAAAAGAGGTCCTGAAATCCTATTTCCTCTCTCCGGATGAAGCCGGCACAGTCCCCGGTGCCGTACTTCAGGAAGAGGAAAGAACCCGGATATCTTCCCCTTCACAAATCCTGCAGCCTCTGTCCAAATGGGACACAGAACTTTTTGAAAAGCAGATTTCCGGGGTGTATCCTTTTGAGATGCTGACTGCAATGCCTGCAAAAATGACCGTAAGTGAAATCAAGAGGCAGGTCGGGGATTATGCAAGGCAGGAAGAGGAAGGCGAAGAAGGTGCAGCCTTGCTTCCTGCTGCCGCATCAGCTAAACGCCCGGTTAATCTGGTTCCCCAGCCCATCGAAGCGCAAAGGGAGCGAAAGAAACTGACAATGTCCCCTGCCGAAAAAGGCACACTGCTTCACAGTGTTTTCCAGTACCTTGATTTTCCTTCCATCAGGGAAGATAAAGACGCACAAAGGATAGAAAAGGCTATGGGCAATCTGGCCGCACACAATATGATACATGCCGGTATGCAAACTGAACTCGAGAACTACTATCCGGCAATAGACCGATTTGTTGCCTCTGATTTGTGCGGACGCCTCATATCCGCAGAAAAGCAAAAAGGCAGGGGCCCTTTCCGGGAGATTCCGTTCTCCATAACGATGCCTGCCGGTGAAACGGATGTCTCGCTTGTGCAGGGAATGATTGACTGCTGGTTTATTGAAGACGGAAGCGCTGTTCTGATTGACTATAAATCCGATACAATCGCAGGGACACAAACGGATAAGGCCCGCATTCTGGATGCGCGGTATTCTGTACAGCTCGGGTATTACGCAAAAGCAATTGAAGCGGCCAGCGGACTCAAGGTAAAAGAAAGGATTATATGGCTGATTCCGGACGGGCTTTCTTTTTCAATCGAAGCTCCTGGAAAAACTCTGTAAGCTCCGTCCGGCAGGCTTCTTCGAGAATCCCGCCGGTATATTCAACATGATGATTGTGATCCAGGTCGAAAATGTGGTTCTTAGAAACAACAGCCCCGGCTTTCAGATCAGAAGCTCCGAAATAGACATGACGCATGCGGGCCTGTATAATAGCACCGGAACACATATAACAGGGCTCAAGCGTTACGTAAAGGTCACAGTCTTCCAGGCGCCATGAACCAAGCTTCCTGCAGGCTTTCCGGATTGCCTCCATTTCTGCGTGAAGCGTAACATCCTGCCGCGTCTGCCGGAGATTGTACCCGCGCGCAACAATCCTGCCGTTGTATACGATGACGCAGCCAACGGGCGACTCCGCAAGGCTTCTGGCCTTCTGCGCAAGCGATAATGCGGATCTCATAAATTTTTCGTGAATATCGTTTTCTTTCATGCATAAACTATAGCATGAAAACGGTTTTTTGCGTGATATTCATTTTCTATTTGCGCTTCCGGCTGCGAACGCTTATAATTAGCCTGCCGTAGTTGCGGACACTTACTTTTTGCTGCTTCGGATTATTTATAAAGGATGGTTCAAAAATGGCTTCAAAACAGGGGATTTGTAAGAACTGCGGTTCATTGATTATGTTAAACGACAGAGAAGAGCTTTGTGAATGCATTTTCTGTGATTGCGTTTTTCCAAGTGCTGAGGCATTAGAGATTGCAAAGAATCCCGGAGCTTACACGTTTCCGAACGAAAAGATGGAAAAGCATGAAGGTGCAAGGAAATATAACATTACGCCGGTTTACCCGGACCCGATTCCTGCTGCAGTCAAGCGTGCTGAAGTAACGGCTCCCCTTAAGGTTGAGAAGAGCCCGTATGAAGTTTCCCCGGATGACATAAAGGCACCGAGAAAAATGCTCCTTTTGATCCTGGGCGTTACGCTCGGGGTTATTCTGATCACTTTAGGTATCGGATTACCTTTATATCGGGAAAGAATGGTACATCGCGATGCTATTTCAACATCCATTTCCAGCGCTTTCAGTGAGTTTGCAGTCAGCACGAATGAATCGGGCGGCTATTATGAAGGATTTACCCTGGAAGGACAGACAAACGGCGCCCTTACGATAACAACTACAGACAAAGTAACCAAAGAGCAGGTGCTTATCACTTTTCAGAATTATGCAAAATTGAGGGCACAGGAATATGGGATTAAAGAGAGTGATTTTGGCGGATATTATGACGATGTCACGCTGAAGGTCTATGCCGCAGACGGGAGTTATTCCCTGGATATCGGATCAAAAAGTGAATTGACAGCTGAAAAGGTTGTCAGTAAACCATATACCGCATAACATCAGGGATCATTACACCCTGCCGGCGAAGTACCCTTTTGGGGAACTCGATAAGTTTTCACGGGACACAGGCTATGAGGAGGCAATACATGGCGAATGATTATCGTTCTATTCTTCAGGAAATTGAAAGTGTTGCACGCGGCAACAATAACCGCATTACGTATAAGGATGTCATGTCCATTATTGAGTCCAATGACGTGGAGCCGGAGATAGCGGAGAAGATTTTTGATTCGCTTGAAGCAAAAAGCATTGAGATCCTGCCTGAGACAAATGTTGAGGAAGAGAACCTTAACGAAGTTGACCTGAATGCAGGATTCGGCGAGGGCGTCGGCCTGGATGACCCGGTCCGCATGTATCTGAAGGAAATCGGCAAGGTTCCGCTTCTTAATGCAGAACAGGAGCAGGATCTGGCACAGCGGATGCTTGTCGGGGATCAGGATGCCAAGGATATGCTTATTGAAGCCAACCTTCGCCTTGTCGTCTCCATTGCCAAGCGTTACCTGGGCCGCGGCATGCAGTTCCTGGACCTGATCCAGGAAGGCAACCTGGGCCTTATTAAAGCAGTAGATAAATTTGATTATTCAAAAGGCTTTAAGTTCAGTACCTATGCAACATGGTGGATTCGACAGGCCATTACGCGCGCGATTGCCGACCAGGCAAGAACGATCCGTATTCCTGTACACATGGTCGAGACGATCAACCGCCTGGTACGTGTTCAGCGTTCTCTGATTCAGGAACTCGGACGTGAGCCCGAGGTCGAAGAAATAGCCAAAGAGATGGGTATGCCTGTAGAAAAGGTCAGGGAGATCCAGAAGATTTCTCAGGAGCCTGTTTCCCTTGAGAAGCCTATCGGTGAAGAGGAAGACAGTCATCTCGGTGACTTTATTCCGGATGACGATGCACTGTCCCCGGCTGACCAGGTTGCTTACACACTCCTGAAAGAACAGCTTCTTGAAGCAATGAGCGGCCTTACACCCAGGGAGGAGAAAGTCCTCCGCCTGCGGTTCGGCCTTGATGACGGTAGGCAGCGCACTCTTGAGGAAGTCGGACGCGAGTTCAACGTAACCCGTGAGCGCATCCGCCAGATTGAAGCAAAGGCACTTCGGAAACTCAGGCATCCCAGCCGCAGCAAGAAGCTCAAAGATTATATCGATTAATTCCCTGTTAATGGGAAGAGCCAATTTAACGGGAAGAGCCAATTTGTGAAAACACAGGGAAATCTGTAGGCTCTGCCTGCAGATTTTGTTGTATGCGGAACATTTTCGGGGGAGAAGATGAAAAAGCTTTCATTTAAAAAGGGCGTCCTGCCAAATGACGGACTGGATTTTTCCAAGGGCCGTGCTTTGTCGCAGGAACGTGTTTTGGAGCAATTCACGCCGAAAGAAGTACTGATTCCCATGAATCAGTCGATGGGTACTCCGGCGGTTCCGATCGTCCGGGCAGGATCGCTTGTATCAATCGGGCAAATGATCGGAAGGCCGACATCACAGTTAAGCGCGCCGGTTCACGCCAGCATTTCCGGAGTTGTTACTGCTGTCGAGACCATACGGCTGCCAAACGGAACAGACAGTGAAGCGGTTCGCATTCAGAATGACCTTAAGCGCCGTATGGATGATTCCGTGTCGAAAAGATATGAACCGGAGAGTCTGTCTCCTAAGGACCTTCGCCGGCTCCTTCTGTTTTCAGGCATTGTAGGCATGGGAGGCGAAGGGTATCCCGCTGCAGCCAAATGCCTGCGGGCTTCCAAAGCAGGGGTCGACACCCTTTTTGTCAACGGGCTCCAGAGCGAGCCGTATCTCACCTGTGATATTCACCTGATGCGCGAACATGCAGCCCGGGTGATCCAGGGTGCCATTGCGCTCGGCAGCGTATGCAAAGTACAAAAAATCAAATTCTGCCTGCAGGACAAATGGAAGCAGGAGATTGATACGATGGAAGGTGCCCTGGAAAGATACAGGCCTGCTTATCCTGACCGCGAACTCTCCCTTCTGGTCTTCAAAACTCGATTTCCGCAGGGCTATGACAAACTGCTGATTCAGGCTGTATACAACATTGAACTCACGCAGGAGCAAAACCCTGAAGAGACGTTAGGGGCAGTTATTTTTAATGTTTCAACCTGTGCGGCCTTCTGGGAAAAAGTAGAAAAAAATCTTCCGTGTATATCCCGGGTTGTTACGATTTCCGGAGACAGTACTGCCCAGCGCAACGTCCTGGTTCCCATCGGAACACTGGTGTCAGAACTTCTTGACCGTATACCGGGAATTGGAAACTGCAAACGCATTGTAATCGGCGGTGCACTGATGGGGGTAGCCATTACAACACTTAATACCCCGATTCTCAAAACAACGCAGGCGATTACCCTTATCCGGCAGGAGAATCCGGAAAGTTCGGCCTGTATTCATTGCGGATCCTGTGTTGAAGCATGTCCGGTGGGACTTCTGCCGTACCTGTGTGACCGGCTGATTGAATTGTCCGACACAAAAGCTCTGCATCATGAACATATAGAGAAGTGTATTTCATGCGGTGCCTGCTCCTACTCCTGTCCGTCCGGTATAGAATTATCCGCGCATATTACAAAGGCGGCGCATATTGCAAGGGCGGCATATGCAGCGGGGCAGACCGGGACCGTAAAGGCATCCCCGGACAAAGCAGCTGTGCCGACTGCCGGACACGTGCCTGAAAAAACAGCAGAAGGGGGCAGGATATGATTAGAAAATACCCGGCACCCCATATCCGTAAAGAGATGAATATTACTCTTGTTTATCCATATGTCCTTATTTCGCTGATCCCCTGTGCGGCAGCAGGTATATATTATTACGGAATCCGGGCATTACTGCTTCTTGTCATTGGCATGACTGCTTTTGTATTTTCCGATTATCTGTTTGTTGAGTATATCAGGCACGAGAAGTACATCTTTGACGGAAGCGCCCTTGTGAGCGGGGCAATCCTTGCCCTCATTCTCCCGCCCGGAACCCCGATCCTTTATCTTATTGCAGGAGTGCTGTTTGCTTCCGTTGTAATCAAGCAGAGCTTTGGAGGCGTGGGAAGCAACCTGTTTAATCCTGCACTGGCAGCGAGGGCATTTCTTTCCCTTGCATTCCCCTCCATTGATGCGGCATATTCGGAACCGATACTATCCCGCTGGTCGGTCAGTTCCCTGTTGTACGGCCCGGCAGATGCCGTCAGTTCGGCAACTCCCTGGGTAAGTCAGAAGGAAAATATTTTCGAACTGCTGTCAGGAAGATATCCTGGTGCGATCGGTACAACATGCGCTGTTGCGATCCTTCTGGGCGGAATCTATTTAGTCCGGCACAGGATCTTACGACTGCAGGCCCCACTGGCATTTCTTCTGGTTTTAAGTACGGGATACATCCTGGGCAGAGGGACACAGGCAACATTATTCGGGATGTTCTACTGGCTTTTTACGGGCGGAATCCTTTTTGCTGCTGTCTTTACCATGGGCGACTATTCGACAACTCCGACAACAAAGACAGGACGGATACTTTTTGGCGCAGGGGCAGCTGTCCTGACTATCGTGATCCGGAATTTCGGAAATGCATCTTATTCCGTAGGATTTTCTATACTGGCCATGAATGCTGCTGCACCCGTATTTGACCTGTATATACGACCGAGGATTTACGGTATGCCAAATTGGTTTTCCGGAAGGGCATCGGATACGAAAAATATTCAGAAGGGGGGGAAACACGTATGACACGTGCTGCATTCAGGAAAATCCTTACCCAGGCACTTTCCCTTTTACTTGTAACACTTGCGGTATTATTTGTGATGAATATTGTTACCAATCAGCGGCTTGAAGCGCAAAAACAGGCCGTCCTCCAAAAAACACTGGGAGAGGTTCTCCCGGCTGACCGCTACAGCCCGATTTCCCTTCTTGCATATCTTGAGAAATTCCCGGCCATTATGTCGGCATATATAGCATATGACGGAAAAGGCAAGATCCTGGGATATGTTATTGACGTAAAAGATGAGTCCGAAACCGGAGAAATCCTTACTCGAATGAGTTTTTCCCCGGACGGGGAGACCCTGATTGCACTTCAGGTATTAGGAGATGCGCAGGGTGCTGAGAATGAAGGTATCCGATCCGTCGATTTTGCCGGGCAGTTTAAAGGGATCCGGGTACCGGCAGCGCTGCTTTCTGATCTGCCGGAGCAGAATACGGCCAGTAATGAGTACCCGGCCATTGCCGGACTCAAAGACGGGACTTTCAAGGCACAGCAGGACCAGAAGGATGAGGCGGGATACAAGGATTTCGTTGAAATCCTTGTACAGGGGGGACGGATTGTGCAGGTGACCTGGGATGCTGTCCAGACGGACGGCGGTACGAACCGTGCGAAAGCCTCTGTCGACGGAGAGTATGTCCTTTCCGGCAGCAAGACCATCTGGGCCGCACAGGCATACGCCATGCAGAACAAATTGATTGAGGTACAGGATCCTGCGAAGATAGCGATCAAATCGGACGGCACCACTGAAGTTGTGCCGACTGTGACTGTGACCGTGAATGCATTTGTAACACTGGCCAATAAGTGCATTGAAGATTCCAAAAACGGATTGGCAGCTGTATCCGTAACACCCGCCATTCCTACTCCCACTGGGGCTACTCCTGCCGGCGGCAATCCGGCAGCGACGCCTTCTCTTTCCCTGACACCGGCAGCCGATCCCGAAAGTACAATGGCGGAGCCTGCAAATGATACAACGGGCAATGATTCAGGGAACGAGGACGGCGTTGTGCAGAATAATAATGGCGGCGTTTTGTCCAATACGATTGACGGACTGCCCTCAACTGATATTAAAACGAAGATAAACGAGGCGGAGGGGTTTGTGCAGTCTTCCAGGATCGTCGTCAGTACAGTCAATCAGGCCTATGTATTCCTGCAGAAATACTTAGGCGGAGGGTCGTGAAAATATGAGTACAAGAAAGATTGCCAGGGCAAACATGCGTGTTGGAATATCAAAACAGACATTTTTAACAATGGGTACCTACTTATGTATATTGATATTCCATTCAACATCACTGCCGGCAGCCTTTGCTGCTTTATTAGCTGTGTTTTTAATCCGGACTGCCGGATTCCTTATCTTGCCGGCCGTTGCCGCCCGATGTAATAAGAAAGTATTGCCGTTTTTTACTGTGCTCTTCACAGGAATCATCGCGGTGCTGATTTACCGGATTTACGGACTGCTCCCTGTAAACGGCATCCTGTTGTCGGCCCTGCCTTTCCCGGACCCGTCGTACCTGCTTATCATGGTACCCTTGCTTGTTGATCAGGCGCAGTTTCCCGAAAAATACGGCATACGTCCCGCAGTACAGCAGGACGTCCTCTTTGCCGGAATGCTGATAACCGTATCTTTCCTGAGGGAACTCCTGGGATTCGGGTCCATTATGGGGAATCGGGTGATACCTGCCGGATCTGAACCCTTCCTGCTGCTGACACACACATCGGGCGCTGCTTTCCTGCTCCTTTTACAAATAGTCCTTGTGCTGTATATTTACCGCCGCCTTACCGGAAAACTACAAGTTCTTACTGTACTGGAGGAAGCAAGCTTTTTTGCCGGACAGCCTGTTCTTGACAGAAAAAAAGAGGCGGAACGGTTGTCCACCGCACTGTTTTCATTTCTTATCCTGGTATCTGTTGAGTTTATCCTGTTCTTTCTGACAGCCTGGATCTTTCCGTCCAATTATTCCCTCGTTATCATACTCATCCTGGCGATCATCCTGCAGGGAATAGCCGGCTGGATTCTGCATATTACTGCAGGACCGGACAATCAGGGCATATCACATATCCTGAAGCTTCCCTGGATCATACCTGTGCAGACCGTTATACTGATTCTTCCCTTTTCCCTCGAAATGAAGAGCTTCTTTACGGGAAAAGGTGTTCTTCACGCCCTGGCCGGATTGTTTGTATATCTGGTCGCTGCATGGTTATCCACAGTTATCATATTGTTGTTTGCACGATCGGTCAGAAGAAAACTCCTGTTCGGGAAAAGACCGGACCTACTAGCCGGGATACCGTTTTTACTGCTGATCATGGGACTTTGCCTGATGGTACTTGCCGGATATTCCGCCATACTGTACACGCTGATGATGTTCTAGTTGTTCATCCGGCAAAAATACGGTATAATCGTCTCCGGTCTTGTTTTTATATTGGTCCCGAAAACATGCTATTTGCGCTCGTAGCTCAGGGGATAGAGCGACCGCCTCCTAAGCGGTAGGCCGACGGTTCAATTCCGCCCGGGCGCACCAAACCTGAAAACCCCTGCAATCACTGTATTGTAGGGGTTTTCAATATGTTAAAAAATGCCCATTATTTTGATAAAATATGTTGATTTGTCCCCACTTTTGTCCCCACTTCAAAAATAAAAATTTTTGATAAGCTTTCGGCAGCAGATGTTTTATCCTCATCAGTAAGACCAATATAGTATTTTAAAGTAATCTCAATTGAGGTGTGACCCATAATATACTTGAGTTGATTAGGTCTTAAAACTCGAGCTGCGTCGGTTGCAAAAGTGTGTCTGAAATGATAAAGAGTAAATTTAACAGCTGGTGTAATTAGCTTGCCTTTTGTCTTTCTCCCGACTTTTTTCCACTCAGCGGTATTTGCACGAGTGCGCTTAAAAGCAGAATTGATTGCCTCAAGATTTGGGATTCCTTTGGCAGATGCAAAAAACCATTTTGACTTTACGGGGAGTTGTTTCTTTATTGAATCCAGAACTTCACGTAATTGTGGCGTTATTGGTATATCCCGTCGAGCTGCTTTGGTCTTAAGTCCTCCAAGACCATACTTTGTAATAGCGCGACGAACTTGAAGAATTTCTCCTTGATCATCAATTAATTTCAAACCTGCACATTCAGATGGTCTCAATCCGGAATAGCGTAGTACAAGATAAAAAAAATAGTATTTTGATATTTCTGCTTCTAGTAAAAACTTAGTCAAATCTTCATTCGAAATTAAATGAATATCGGTGTCATAATCGATATCATCAATTGTAGGCAATTGCTTCGAACGAGTAATTAGGCCAGCGGTTGGACACGTTAAGGAAAATCCTAAGGTATTTATAGACCAATTATACGGTCGTGAAATACACCCACGTATTTTCGAAATCTCAGACTGTCCAAAGCCTAGAGCAGCTGCTTCGGATACTATTTTATATGCATCAAACCGTTGTATCTTACTGATTTGAATGTTCCCAATTTCCGGCTTTACGAAAAGGTTAAAAGCTCTCTGAATATTTACAACATCACTTTTGCTGCAAAATATTTTCTGGTATTCAGACTGCCATTGCAAAAAAAGCTCAGAAAATGTCATATTAATGGATGATACAACTACTTTTTCAGCCTCTTCACAACGATATTTGAATTGTGTGACAGTTTCACATGAATGTTGCCTAAGTTCAACACGTATTCCAGTTTTGTCAGTATATCGATACCGCTTACGACCATCATAGGATTTTTTTACTGCATTTTTGGGCATAAAAACCCCATCCCTTCATCTGCAAAATTAATGAATATTGCTCTGAAAAGCGACTACCAGTCCTAAAATTATTATTCCTTCAAGTTCTTCATTTCTATAGATCATCGGCTTATATGATGGATTTTCAGCCATAAGAACTAATTCATTTTGATTTTTGTATACACGCCTTAGAAAAACCTCGTCGCCAATGAGAACAGCAGCAATTTCTCCGTCATTCACTTGCGAATCCTTATGTATGAATACATAGTCCCCATCGAGAATTCGCGCATTCAACATGCTGTCGCCTTTAACTTTTATACAAAATGAAGCTCGAGTATCGGATCCAATATCAAAATAGTATTCATCTTTTCGTTCCGAAAAAATTAGCTGGCCATTAATAGCACTATCTAATTTTGGAATCTTCTTCATTTTTATATCCAATATGTTAGAAGGAAGAATAATATCACTTTCACCCAAATACTGATTGCTTTTTTCATTCGTTGAATTGTCAATATGTTGACCATCAAAAAAAGTAGTTGTGCCTGTATTCCTGCCAAAAATATAGTCTGTGCTCACGTTAAAATATTCAGCAAGTTTCATCACCGTTTCAGTATCCGGTGTACGGAGACCTTGTTCCCAATTTCTATAAGTTCCGTGTGGAACTCCCAGAGCATCAGCCAGTTGTTTCTGGCTGAGTTTTGTATTGTTCCTAAGAATCTTTAGTCGTTTCTGATCTAAACTCATATATTTTTCCTCCACGAGACAAGAATACACCATTTAGGTGTATCAATCAACAATTATAACATCAATATGAAGTATATTTTCAAATTTACGTTGACCTGTACACCACGGTGGTGTATCATTCAAAAGAATAATGCATAAATAAATATCTTGAGGAGGGTATATTAGTGCTTGAAAACAGAATAGGTGCGGAACGAGCGAGACTTCGCATCTCTCAATCTGAACTTGCAAAAGAACTCGGCGTATCAAACAAAAGTGTTAGTAACTGGGAAGTTGATGCTAAAAAATGTCCCCCGAAACATTTGATCAAACTTGCTGACAGGTTTACATGTACGACGGATTATTTGCTTGGAATTTCTGAAGATAAGTATCAGGAAAAGTTAGCACGAAAGAATAGAATGAGGTAATCGCTAATGAAATCAAGGAATGTAGTACAGTCTGTTAAAAAGATCATGCCACACACTGTAAAAGACAAAATCAATTATGAAGACCTGGTTGAATTGATGCATGTCCGTCATCATACCAGAAAGTCAATTGCACGTATTTGTGGAGTTACACAGCAGGCGTATGGGAGATGGATTAAAAGTGGACTCCTAATGCCAGGTTCGGTAATTTTAGAAACAGCTAGAATACTGGGTGTTCCACATGAGCGATTCGGCGAAATCTTTTTTTGTGTATTGGTCAGAAATAACTCTATACAACATCGGAAGATAGGTTTTATGGATGCCTTGGAAGCTGATAGAAACATTAATTGTATCCCAAGCGATAGAACGGAAAAGGTTGCAGTCAATAATGAGTAGTTGTAACAAGTGAAAATAGGAGGCTGCAAATGCCAGAAAAAAAGTACTATTACTTCAAATTGGAAAATACTTTTTTTGACCAGAAAGAAATCAAGAAGCTTCGAAAAATACCAGGAGGAGCAGAGTATACAGTTATTTATCTGAAGATGATTCTCTCCAGTTTGGATACCAATGGAGTGCTCTTTTACGAAGGCTACGAAGACACTTTTGGGAAAGAGGTCGCGCTGGATTTAGGAGAAAATCCAGATGCAGTTGAAATTACTGTTGCATTCCTAAAGACGCATAAACTCCTCGTTGAATGCGCTCCAGATGAATTTTCGCTTGTAAATGTTCAGGGTAAAATAGAAGGGCTGTCTGCTTCTGCTTTAAGAGTCCGAAGGCATAGAGAAAACAAAAAAGCCACACAACAAAGTCTGGAAATACCTGCAATTACAGCATCACCGTTACAATGTAACGCAGTGGTAACGCCGATGAAACGGTATGAAACAAAATGTAATGAAATAACAGAAACAGATACAGATACAGATACAGAGATAGATATAGAACTATCTATCCTAGACAGTTGTAAAGTTGAAGATAGAGGATGGATGGATTCAATCCGAAGTGAATTACTAGCGACAAATGGAATTCCTTACATCTATTCTCTAGATGCAAATAGAATGACAACTGCAATCCACATATTGACGGAGTGGGAAGTAATCCTTGATCCACAAGACCAATATGCAAGCTCTGAGGAAAATGAGATTTTCCGATTGATCAACGATTCTCTAATTGAGATGGCGTGTTCTCAGGAAATAAAAAAATATGGAACCAGCCCTGCGGTCTCCTACGCTAAGGTCATAGATGCAATTAATCGCTGCACAATTATATTGCGAGAGGGTAAAAGGATAAGTTTTGCCGGAGACATGATGTGGAAGTGTATTCAGGCTTTAATGCACGCTCTTATGACATACGATGTTAAATCCATCAAAGCATATGCCAAAGGATTTTTGTGGAACTATCTCAGCACTTATAAAATTGAGCAAATTACTGAAACAGCAAAATTCGTGGAGGGCAGATTATGATTACAGCTGTATTCAACAATAAGGGTGGATCAGGAAAAAGCACCACATCTGTCAACTTAGCCGCAGCCATTGCCCAGCAAGGATATAAGGTGCTACTTATTGATTTGGACGCTCAGGCCAATGCTACTGACTATAGCGGCTGCATCGCAACCGAAGATTCAAAAAGTATTTACAACGTTCTTTTCGAAAACATGGATCCCAGAGATGCGATCATCCCAACATCTTGCGCAAATCTATTTTGTTTGCCGGCAAATGCTCGCATGAAGAATGCAAGCACACGCTTGAATCAAGATCAGCTTTCCGGTCCATCGGTAAAGTTATATCTGGCTCTTAAACGTGCTCATGTGGAAAAGGACTACGACTACATTTTTATTGATTGTCCAAGTGAAATTGATACCGTAACAGCGAATGCACTAAATGCAGCGCACGATTGTCTTGTGCCATGTGTGACAGATCGCTTCTCCCAGAAAGGTCTTATCAGCGTTCTTGAGGCTCTGGACATTGCAGCCAATAACGGATGTGGAACCTGGCTTGTTTCGTTTTTGGGAACCGTTGGCGGCGCTACCTGACATGTTTTGAGTGAATTTGCAGTATAGACCTGCCAGCAGAGGGATGGTAAGTTTTCCAGCCACTACTGTCAGGATATTTTCCAGCAGAAAGGAGGAGGTCATCATGACTGAAAACATATACAGTACTTGGCCTTATCTGATTCCATACATTCATCTGGCTTCGATGTTTTTTGACATTATACGGCAAATCGGCTGGGTAATTCTTATTGGTCTAGGAATGCTTGTCTCTGCCGTTTATGAAGCCTACCTGAATCTTTTCAATACTAACTTAGGTTCTATTCCCGTTGTGGGAGAATGGCTTAAGGCGGCAAGGACACTCTGGCCGTCCATACTAACGTTTTTTCTCATACTGGCCGGTCTCTTTATCATGTTCGGCAACAAGAAGGTGAAAAAAGAGCTTGCTTCGGGACTTCTTCTTGCCATCATCCTACTTATTATTACGCCCTACCTTTTTTCAACGATGGGAAATTTTGTTGCTACGGCTATACCGGCCATAAATGAGCAGTTTACAGCAACAGACGGAAACAAAAGTGTTGATATTTCCGACAAAATCATCCAAAACTATACGGTAGATATCCTTCGATCTGCAGAAGACGGAAGTACTCTGGTGTATTTAGATACTAACCCTGACAACCTTAGCATTAACACCAAGATCGGGGGGTATTTCGGGAACAAGGATTTGTTCAATTATAAAGTGACGGAAATCTCCGATGCGGGAGTCGCTTCCGGATCAACACTTAAATCAGATGCGTGGTTTATGGAAGACACCATAAACGATGGCCTGTACCGATACGACTTTCATTTTTTGGAACCTCTTTTGATTCTGATTCTGATGCTTCTAGGCATTGTTTTTGCGGCACTTCGAACGGCAAAAATCATGTTCGAACTGGTGTTCAATCAGACGATAGCTCCTTTTGTTTTTGCCACGGATCCCTATAACGCGGGACGCACCAAAGAATTCATCAAGAAGATCATCAGCACGTACATTGTGCTGGTGGTCATTTTTTTCCTTCTGATGCTCTTCATGAGCTTGAGCCTTTGGATACTAAACGGGGACAATGTGCCTAACGTTTGGACACAAATCTTTCTGATTGCCGGTTGTGCTTGGGGCATGATCGATGGTCCTGACATGGTCGTTAAACTTCTGGGCATTGATGCTGGTGTTCGTTCCGCATCTGCACCTCTCATAGCAGCAGGTATGGCACTCGGAGCCGCGGGACGTGCCGCGGGAGGAGCTGCACGACTGGGCAAGGGAGTTGCCGGGAATACGGCTGCAACTCTTGGATCTTCTGTAAAGGACAACATGCAAATGACTAAAAAGTCCTTTGGGGAATCTGGTTGGGGATCCAGAAAAAAGGATAATAGAACGCCACCCACACATCCTTCTTCCAATGGCTCTGGTTCTTCTGCTTCCTCTTCCGAGATGTCTACAACTCAATCTTCCACGCCGTCAGACACAGGCTATTCGCCGCCGTCTCAGGGTTCTTATGAAACGTATAGTTCTTCGGCGCAGACATCGGAACCTTCATCAGCTCAACTTAGCAGTAAAAGAGAAACAACAGGTCCGCAACAGGAATATGCGCAAAACTCCAGACCAACTTACTCTACAATACCAAGCCGCCGTCTATTGATGCGATCTCCCTTTGCAACCACGTTGACGCCAACTTACCAGCCTTCGACCGTGACTCCGCTTGATACAAGTACGGCACCGGTTGAAGAAACGGTACAAAACACGGGGTATATGGCACCACCCGATTTGTCGCAAACCGACCGACTTCTTCAGCAAAGACAAGCTCCCATGCCTTCTAGGGATCCGACTTCTATCCCGCCTTCAACAATCCCATCGAGACAAGGACCGGGCTCAGTCTCCGATTCGGATTGGAAAAAGTATCAGGATAGGAGGGACAAATAATGGCTGGATTGGTGCCAAAGACAACCTCGGCTGAAAACAAATTGATGTGGGGGCTTTCGTATCCGCGCGTGCTGGGACTTGTGTTCACATTGGTTATTACAACCAACATGAACCAGTACTTCATTCACACGTACTTGCAGCCGATTTACATTTTTATAAATCTAGGGTTCTATTTTTTACTGACTCGAAAGGATGCGATCAACCCGAAAAAGCTCATGGCGCAGGGACTTCTATCCTTTGTACTGCAGACCCTTGAGCCAAAGCGGTATCTGTCGATTCTGGGAAGTGCCTTTTCTGAAGAAAGAAAAGAAGTGAGAAGCAAAGCACGGCTCCAAGGAAAGGAGGACAAACCAAATGAAGAGCAAGAAGGTTAAAGCCCCGACCCGCACCCCGGGTACCTTTGTACTATCAGCCACGGACGTAATTGGCATTGATCCGGAGACGGGGATTCTTAGGCTACGAGATGGTCTTTTGACCGGAGCCATCAAGATCAAGGGTATCGATATGGAAGGACTTAAGGAAAACGACAGGGAAGCCGTATACCGCGCCTGGGGAGCGGCAGAGCAGAGCTGTGGCCTGACACACAAAATTGTACTTTGCGATGTCCGACCGGACCTGTCGCCGCAGCTGGAGCATATTGAACGACTGCTGCAGCACACGGAACATCCGTATCGACGATATCTTCTCGAAAGGGAGAAAGGTTGGGTCCGGTTTTTCCAGATAAACCAGAAGGACAGAGAGGGGTTCATCCTTTTCTTTTCGAAGGATGCGCAGGAGATTCGAGACGCCGCCCGGCGGTATACGGGGCATCTGTTAACTTCGCAGGTACAATCGAGTTTCTGCGATTGGAACGATTGTCTAGTTCTTATCAGAATCCTGCTTCAGTTTGAAAACTAGGAGGAACAAATGAAAAAGAAAAGAGCACCTGAATACCAAATGACGGAAACCGACCTGATGTTTTTAAAACTTGCCCTGCCGCGGGGTATCGTCAAAGAGTCCTTGTATCTTAGGGTAAACGAATCCTGCTGCACGTTTGTCATTGCATACCGCTATCCTTCGTATATGGAAGATTTGCTGTATGCCAAATTGAACGAAATGCCCGGCGTGGTTATCACCCTTGATGTAACGCCCGTGAATCGCGGTAAGGCACTACGGGACATTGCTCGAAGTATGGACGAATTACGTGCCAGAGGCAGTATTTCTCAGTCGGATGGAGATGCCTTAAACGACAAGTACGAATATCAGGAGTTTCAGGACCTGCATGTCGGGATCTCTCGGGCGAATGAGCAGATTATAAGCCACACACTGCGTTTTCTTGTTGTGGCTTCAACCCCGGACGAACTCAAGGAGAAAGTCAAAGAGGTCCGAGAGGAACTGTCGCTTTTTGGGATCGAAACCTATGTGCCACAAAACGAAATGATTCCGGAATACAGAACGCTTATTGCGCCGGCAGATACCGTACAACAGCCCTTGCCGTTGCACGGGACGTTTGCCCGGCAGTTTCCGTTTCATCACGAGTCGTTTATGGACAAGACCGGTCTATACATGGGGAGCACGTCATCGGGTGGACAAGTGTTTTTGGACACGACCGTATCAGAAGGGCAGCGCAATTCATACGATCTGTTTCTCACCGGCCGTAAGGGATCCGGAAAGACGGCAACCATGAAGTCCATGATCCAGCATATGATCTGCTGTGGCAATCGTGTTATCACACTAGACATTGAAAACGAGTTCACACAGCTTGCCAAAAAGCTCGGGGGTAAGGTGGTTTCACCGTTTCGTCCGGACTCCCGGATCAACATTTTGGAGCTGCCTCGAAACGAGGAAATGGTGGATGATGACACGGCTGCCGTGATGTCTGCTTACTCGTCCGGGATCAGTCGGATAGAGACATTTTTCTATCAGTACGTGCCGCAGCTGACAACCCTTGAAGCGGAAGAACTAAAAGCGAACCTCCATCGTTTGTACTGGAATTTCTCCATTACAGAAAAGTCAAATTTGACCGAAGTTTTAGCAGAATCCTTCCCTCGTATTACGGATCTTTTGACCGTGATCCGAGATCAACTCTATGTACAGGATTCGGCCGGGAAATTGTCCTATCGGGGAAGCCTGTCTGAAAACAAAAAGACCGTCCTTGAGAATCTGGAAAGTTATGTGGGAAGTCTTTCTACTGAAGGCGTATACGGATCACTTTTTGACACGCACAGCACAATCAACATCGACAAGGAAGACTTTGTTGTCTTTGACCTGTCGCAGCTTTCGGAGATGCACGAACGTACGTACAACGCGGTTTTCTATAACGTTCTTTCCATTGCCTGGCAGCAATTGCCACCGAACCGGATCCAAAACGCACGGTTAACCGACGATCTCGACCGAAAAAACATAGCAATCACGGTTCCGGAAGCGCACCGATTTCTAAACGCGGAGAATCCATACGGTTTGGCTTTTATGGAAAAACTCGTTCGTCGCGCCAGAAAATACGATGCAGGGATCTGGTTTGACAGCCAGAGCGCGCGGGATTTCATGCCGGATGCAAGTGGAATCAATGCAGACAAGATCAAAACCATTTTTGAGATGGTGCAGTACAAGGCTATCCTGCAGCAGGATGATTCTTCCATCACAGCCATGGAAATTTTGTTTCCTCAGTTTACAAGATCCGAGCTGGAGTCAACCGTTCATTTCCTTCCAGGCTCGATGCTACTAAGCATTGGTTCCGGAGTTAAAATACGGTTTCAAAAACACATCCCCCAAGAGGATCTTGTCACTTTTGCAGGAGGAAGAGAAAGGAAGAAGTAACAAATGAAAAAGCTCAAACGCAAAATCATGTTTGCATTTGCAGCTCTTCTTTTAGCGGCAAGTCTTTTAACCTTTATCTTTGTCGGAGTGTATACGGCATTCACGGCCGTTGTCTCCGGTGCAGGGGAATATAGTGGCGGTAACAATCCAAAAGGGAATCAGATCTACTACGCAGCCACAGACGGGGACACGAAATCACTTCTGGATACAGCGCTTACCTTTTTGGGCACACCGTATGAATTTGGCGCATCCTCCCGAGAAAGCGCAGACTGCTCAGGCTTCATTCTACAGGTCTATTCACTGTCGGGTACCGGCATTACTTTGCCGCACTTTGCAGCCGATCAGGCCATGTTCGGGACTATTGTATACGACGCGATCTTACCCGGTGACAACCTGACCCAATTTGCGTATATGTTTGCAACAGAGGACTGGAACCATGCCGGTGTGACTCCGGATCCGGGGCCGCTTGCGGTCGGTTTCATGGATGCTTTGGGAAATCTTACCGTACTGCAGCCGGGAGATCTGATGTTTTTTGATTTTGGACGTGCAACTAAAGAAGGTGAGGATATTGGACATGTAGCCATGTACCTTGGAAACGGACAGTTCATACACACAGCAAACACAACAGAGAACTGCGTTATCAGGTCTCTCTATACTCTAAAAAGTGACGGCTTAATCATCTGGTCAAGCTATGCCAATTCCTGCATAAAGATCACACACCTTTTAGATAAAGACAGTTCCCAGGCACTTGTGTCCGACCTAAAAGGCGGACCGCTGAACTCCATCACAGCAAACGACGCATATGCGCTTGGGTTTTATCTACAGCAGACCTTTCCCAAAGATACGAGCCGAACACAATTTGAAAAGGCGGTCGAAATCATCAATCTGGCCAGAGCCAATCAGTCGAGCATTTCACAGGAAGTGACTAATATCTTGAAAGTATATAAAACCGAGGATGGAATAGATCCTGTGATCCAGCGAAATGTGCGTCTGGCTATCATCGGCACGTATTGGGAACCGACCACACCGATTCGAACTAACATGGATGCTCCGGATCTTTCAGGGTATGTAATTGTTTTGGATCCCGGACACCAGATGTCAGGAAACTCAAATCAGGAGCCAGTAGCGCCTCTTTCGACAGAAACAAAAGATAAGTGCTCTTCAGGAACATCCGGAAGCGCTACAGGTCGGTATGAGTACGTCGTCAATTTGGAAATCGGATTAGTAGTTAAATCCTATCTTGAATCCTGTGGGGCCATTGTTTACATGACGCGTACAACAAACGACGTGGATTTGTCGAACATCGAGAGGGCAAAAATTGCGGAAGGGTTTTCACCGGATGCATATATACGACTGCACTGTGACAGTAATGCAGATTCGTCTGTGTCAGGTATTGGTGTATTTGTAGCCGACTCCGGAGTGTACAAAGATTCTATGGTCAGTTGGGGAGACTTGCTCGGATCCAATATAGCCGAATCAACCGGTGCCACATTCCGGGGTACCAAAGCCACTGCCGAATACAGTGGTCTCAATTGGGCAGCTGATATCCCGAGTTTTCTTTTAGAGATGGGATTTATGTCCAATCGTACAGAAGATAAAAACCTGTCCGATTCTGCATACCAGATCAAAATATGTGAAGGAATAGCAATCTTTGTATCGCAGATGCCCAAAGCGTCTGGTACTGCCTGAACAAAAGGAGACAAAAATGAAGTCGAAAAATTATATCTACATCACGATACTTGTTCTATTTTTGCTGGTCACCACGGTTTTCTTTTCAAGCCGCTTGTGGCTTCCGGACGACCGTGCAAAAAAGACGAAAAACTATGATGAAATCAAAACCGTAGGCATGTACTCGTTACGAATTTCTAATGCAGTTCTGGACACCAGCACGAACAACTTGACGCTGGATCTGTACTACATGTCAACGGAGCCGGACAAAGCGCCCGTGTCGTTTCTGATATACATGGATGGAAACAAAAATAAAGAGCTCGTTTGGACTACAACCGAAAAGGACAGTACAAACCTGACAATCAGCATCCCCAAAATTCCGGCTGGTTTCTATTACGTTACGGTGGAGGCCAGGACCTTGGATAAGGAAAAGACGCCTGTGTCCCTGATTACTTCTATCGATTATCGGACAATCAGGAATATTGACACAAGCAACATCGTTTATGTGTATGCCACACCAACACCATCGCCAACGCCAATTGCAACGCAGATCCCGGCCTATCCTAAAGAAACTTTCGAACCGACCGTGACTCATGACGCTACAGCCAACTAGGGAAAGAGTCGAAACAGAGGAAGTGCTTCACACCAGACAATAATGATTGTAAAAGTTAAGATCTTGACTTGCGTTATCTTATATGATAACGTTATAGCAAGGCAGAGCATGCATTCGAATGGAGGATGGAATGAACTGGCAAGTGGAATTTTATAAGAAAGAAAATGGAGATAATCCCGTTTTAGAGTAT
>Ga0209123_1000330_pt1 | contig 67203 bp, 61 predicted proteins | sample BarGraIncu00431A_FD_184500 | JGI IMG/M metagenome (GOLD analysis project Ga0209123, IMG submission 184500) | Arctic peat soil microbial communities from Barrow, Alaska, USA - Barrow Graham LP Incubations 004-31A (SPAdes) (version 2) | ecosystem: Environmental > Terrestrial > Soil > Wetlands >... | reverse complement strand
TTATAAGGCTTTTTTATGTTTAAATACAGGTTTTAGGCTTGATTTGGCATTTTTTCGATGATTTACGCTGTATATCGAAGCAGTGCACAACTTGACAAATGATCATCAATTTTACGCAACGCTAGTGATCTTACTGCTCATTTAATCTCTTTTAGGCTAGATTATTTACTTTCCATGATCAGTTTCGGATTTGTCACCGCATATCTAAGCCTAATAACTACCGCAATAGTTTATCCCTTAATTGATAAATTTGAGAATAAAAGTATAAGTGATTAAATATCGAGGATGAAAGTACTAAGGCGTCCATGGAGACCATTACAATACGCTCCAAAGAAGGGATCATAGCCTTGAGAAATATAAGATTATGGAAGATGGGGAGACATCGTCGTTCTAATTGATAAAATACTGACATGGATGCTTGCAACAGAAACACCGTAATTAGATTTTAAGTCTGATTACGGTGTTTATAATGTATGGGTGTTTAGTCAATTTAATTGAGACAAATAAAGGGATTTGTATCCTTAAGCTGGAATATATTAAGTAAACCAGGAGGAGGGACTGCGATGGATTACAAACCAGTTTTGATCCATTTTACAATCTTAATTGTGAAGCACACCTTTTAACATTGATCTAATAGGAAAAATGTGTTCTTATTAAAGACACGTCAAGAAAATCGATTGGTATTTTAAAATTTCGCACCTGATCAGTGATGTACAAAACGGTATTGAGAAAGAAGCAGGAATGATTGAAAAAATGTAGAATATATAAGAGCGAATTAAGGGTTAATAAAATTAATATAGAATGTTATTTTTAATGGTTTGAAATAATAAGTTAATCAAATGTATGCCATAAAGGTCCTGTGCGTTAATAGAGAAGTAGGCGGAGTGAGGTAAAAAGAGAAATGGATAAATTCTTCATAAAGTATGCGCCTATTATTCTTTTTATAAATGTCCTCGGTCTTCATCTTATGGGATATGTTATTAACAATTGTATATTAAGACAAATGTCTCTTTGGCTGACGGTTGGAGTTGTTGACGCTACTTTTGCCTTTTTCTGCGGTAAGTTAATTCAAAGACTGAATAAACAAGCCATAACTGATGCTTTGACGGGGCTCAAAAATCGAGGTTATTTCTATTTCTGTATGACAAACGAGTTTAAAAAACTTGTAAAAAATGAGGTGCACCTTTCCTTATTATTTATTGATTTAGATTGTTTTAAAGTGATTAACGATGAGTATGGGCATCTCGCCGGTGACAAAATACTGGTCGAGGTCTCAGACGTTATGCAACGTAATGTCAGAGTTAGAGATACAGTAATAAGGTGGGGTGGTGAGGAATTCGCTATTATATTGCCAAATACTGATCAAACAGGAGCGATTCAACTGGCAGAGAGGTTAAGAAGTATTATTGAATCTTACATTTTCTGTTGTGCTAAATTGACAGTGAGCGTCGGAGTTGCGACAATAAATCAAATGATGGAAGTTGACAGTTTTGTAAAGTTAGCTGATACAGCCTTATATAAAGCAAAAGAAATAAGAAATTCTGTAGTTTTTTCTAGTTCAATTTAACCTTAAGATGCATAATTCAGCTTACCTTTAAATTATGAAATTCGATGTAAGTGCCATCAGGCATAGGTTCATTGATGAGGATATAAAAAATCCGAAAGAAAAGCTATTGAAAATAAATACTTCTGATGTGTATTTTAAAATCAAGCAATAATTTTTCTATTTCCTAGCGCAATAACTATGATTTTAGCGACATAAACAATACTACTGGGGCCGCCTGTTTGATGTCAGGCGGCCCCAGTAGTTAAGAATACCAATGGTTGTATAGTGTTATTCGACTGTAGAAATTCGTTCAATGCAGTGGACCTGAAACAGGCAGTCATCTCCACATGCGAGATGGGCGTTAACGGTTACAGTCCCAATCGTTCAATGATATATGAATCTTCAATCGCGTGGGTAAGCATTTCTTGCCAAGAATCAAATTTAGTAGTCTTTGCCACGTGAGAATCTATGTCTTCATCAGGTATTGCCTCGTAATCATCTGGAGAATTTATTTCAAATCCACCTGACGATAATAATTCATCAATAGTGTCAAACTGTGTATACTGATGCATAAACCCAGAGGGGAACAGGTCGGCGAACGGAATTGAACCTTCTAAATCCCTTGCCGCTTCCTGTATACGATTGGATTCACCTTCAAAATTGTCGAAACCCTCAATCATAGTTTTCACCTCCTCATCTTAAATCGGTAGTGTGCTCATAATTCTGACGAAAATCTTAGGGGGGCTTTGAAATAAGGTTTGCATTACAGCGCTATTTTATACATTCCAACATGCTTTAAACAAGCGTGTTGTTTCTGTTTTATGTAAAGGGAAGCAAGGGCTAAGTGACACTTATTCGCATTAGTCAACTTTACATGGTATCCATTTGAGGTTGTGCTATTGGCACTCAATTCAATGACTTATGCACTAGGTTAGTGTATATAATTGTAATAGAATAAGAGCATACAGATGAGGATATGTTCATGGGGGTGAATTAGCCAAAAAGATCCTTATTGAAAATACCATTTATTTTTAATAAGGAAGGCATTAAATATAAAAAAGAGATATTATAGATATAGTGAAAGATTTAATTAATTACTTATACATCATAAAAAAATGAAAGGTGGGATAAAGATGAGTATTCCTTACAAACCTCGGATTGTTATCCTTGGTGCTGGTTATGGCGGACTGCTGACGGCCGTTCACCTTCAAAAGCTTATTTCCCAAAGTGAAGCGGAGATTATTCTCGTGAGTAAACATGAATATCATTATCAGACAACGTTACTACATGAGGTTGCTGCAGGTACGGGCGAAGAGAACCACATCAGTATTCCTATTCAAGAAATTATTGATACACAGCGAATTCGCTTTATCAAAGATACTGTTGCAGAAATTCAAAAAGACGAACAGCAAGTCGTGCTTTGTCATGGGGAGCCGATTACATATGATTATTTAGTGATTGGGCTTGGTTTTGAACCTGCTACTTTCGGAATACCTGGAATTTCGGAACACGCGTTGACAATAAAAAGCATGAACGCAGCTCGAAGTATCCGCAATAAAATTGAAACATTGTTTACAGACTTTTCAAAGGAAAAAAGTCCAAACGAGAAGATTTCCATCATCGTTGGTGGCGCAGGTTTTACCGGTATTGAGCTTGTGGGTGAATTGGCAGAACAAATTCCAGTATTGTGTAAAAAATATAACATCGAGCGACAAAGTGTACAATTATTGAACGTCGAAGCCGGTTTAGGCATTCTTGGTGGATTTGATACTACACTTGCCTCTTATGCAAAAGATATTTTGGAGAGCAAAGGAGTTGAGTTTCGACTCTCGACTAAAATCAAATTGGTTGATGAACAAGGAGCGATAATCAATACCGAAAATGGGGAAGAAAAGATCTCTCCTGCCACAGTAATTTGGACGGGAGGGGTACAGGGTAATACAGTTGTCTGTGGGACATGCTTCGAAGCGATTCGTGGAAGAATTCCTGTTGAGAAGGACTTGCGAATAAAAGGCTATAAGAATGTATTTGTGATTGGTGATTGTTCTGCATTTATGGACGAGCAGACGAGCCGTCCGTTTCCTCCGACGGCTCAACTCGCTGTAATGCAATCAAAAACTTGTGCCAAGAACCTCGTAAAACTGATTCGTGGTGACTCTGAACTAGAAGCCTTTAGGCCGTCGTTAAAAGGGGCTGTGGCATCCTTGGGCGCAAATGATGGTGTTGGCAAGATATTAGGTTTTAAAGCGCGCGGGAAAATGGCTGTATTAGCTAAAATGATGGTTGATAACCGGTATTTGTTTATCCTCGGAGGTTTTAAGCTTTTGTTCAGAAGGGGTAGATTTTGCATGCATTCGGTGCAAACCCCCTAATACAGTTACAGAGAACGAATAAATTGTACAGGAATAACTTTAAAACAACTGACCAATAGGAAGGGACATATCCTATTGGTCAGTTGTGAAGTGAAGTTGGATAGAATTTGAAGGTAAGAGTAAGATTCACTGTTGAAAAAATTTGGTGAAAAAATATTTGAATGCGTTGGTTGAGCAGATAGAAATTCTCAAACCAACGCATTTTGTTTTATTCCTAAAATTTTGCAAGTCAACCAGAAAGCAGTCTTGAAATGAGAGCACTTCAGAAGAAAAAATTTAAATCAAAACGAGACCTTATATCATGGGACGATGTACTTTTACCGACTCATGTAACTAGAGATAGTTTTGACTTAATAAAAATAGTTACCTAAGTCCGAATTTGGCACTACTAATACCTTTGGATTTTTGGCAGGATCTACCCACTTAATTAAACTTACAATATCGTCTTCTGTAAGAGATATACAACTTCCAGTTGCTCCAGAACCATTTACATGAATGAATATTGCGCCTCCTTTATTAGGGCTTTGGTTGTAGTTCCAGTCGGTTACCAATGCGTACTTATACTGAATTTTAAAATCTATGAGATGTTCGAGATCACCACCGGGGTTACTACTTATCATTCTATTATAAGTAGTACTTCCATCGTTCAAATCCCAGTAGTCGGAGGATGTTACCATGTGGTATGCGTAATTTGAACCTGGATTATCTGCTATTCCAAAAGCAGATAGTATATTTAGTACTCCTGCCGGTGTTTGGTTTGAGTTCTGTACTCTTGTGTAAGAGATACCGTTTGAACCTAGTCTAACAGCAAATGTATTGAGTTTTTTCCACTGTCCATCTGTTTTCTCGTACATGCTGCCTGTTCCGTAAGAAGTGCTAGTTCCATTTGCTGTAACTAAGAATACTTGGGTCGAATTTGAGAATAGAGGATTTTTGAACCCCATTACATCTCCTTGAGCAGGTGTTATTACACTAATACCTGTGGCAACCTCAGTCAGTTTATCATTAGGAACCATCGCGCTACCACCAAGAGCGGTTACTACAGCGTTCTCAGCCAGTTTGGCATGAACATCGGTAACTGCAAGAGTGCTAGCCGTGTCACCAAGAATGATTGGAGCACCTGATTTAGCGGCAAGAGATGAGGCAACGAGAGAGTCAACCAAGTGAGCGTCTGTGCCATTGGCAATATAAACTTTATCATACTTATAAGTTAAGGATTTAAGCACTGCCTGATTCGTTGCGAAACGATCTGCCCCAAAGAGACGAGTAGCACTAGCAATGTCAGCTACGAGGGTAGGTCCACCTACGATGTACACATTAGCACCTTTGTAGGCTGCTTCGGAAGCTGGGAGGCTTCCATCAGGGTTGGCCACCAAGATCAAGTAGTTGTTATCAGCAGCATAGGAAGCTACTGACAAGGCGTCAGCCAATGCTCCGTAACCTACTACGAAAGATCCTGCGGGCGCGATTAATTTAGCCGAAATAGCTGCTGCTGTCGCAATACGGTCAGCACCTTTGAGGGCTGTAGCTTTTATGCCAGGAATTGCGTTGACTTGAGCAACGACCCTGTCGCTGATGGCGCCAACCGCATAGACATTTTTCACACTCAGCTTGACCAATTCAGCTTTGGTAGCATCGGGCAGAGTGTTGTTATCGGTCAATAGAATAGGAGACGTTTTTCCAGCTAATGGTGCAGCAGCTAAGGCATCAACTAAATTAGCATCGGCTGATGGAACTAAGATTGCTGTGTCAGTAGTCGTCCAACCTTTGTCGGCTACTGCAATTGCGGTTCCAATTCTGTCTGTGCCGAAAAGTCTTTCGGTTGTGATCCCAGTAGATGCTAAAGCGTTGAACGGGAGCATACAGGTGAACATCCCCGTAATGGCTAAGGAAACTAAAGCTTTTTTCGTTTTCTTCATGTAATAATTTATCCTCTCGTCTTTTGGATAGCTCTTTTCTGATCATATTCCTTATTGTCCTTTTACTATTGAATGACAAAAAAATATAATCTGTTAATATTTGAATCCGACACTGAAAATATGACAAGTATATATACAGGCTATATTCTCTGTTTTCGTCCAGATACCTCTATGATTGCCGATTTAGCAGTTTTCATTTTATGTCTTTCTGACTCGTTTTGCTTTTTTTGTTAGAAGTTCTAAATATTTGTCTCTCTATGAAGTCGATTTACTATATCGTGATAACCATAGAGGCCAGGCGTTCTTTGTTGTACCACATCCGAATGAAGCACAATCCGCTATCCTAAAACTTAAAAATGGAAGAAATATAATGCTTATATTTCTGGAAAATGGGTATATATTTGTAATGCATTAATAAATTGCCTTCGGTTTTAGTAAAAGCACATAAAACTAACATTTACCAAAGGCAAGTACACCTTAGTTGGGGCAAGCCTCTCAGTATTGAAGCAAATGATTCAGTAATACTACGATTCAAAGGTGAGAATATAAAGACAAGTTGAGGGATTGGGGTGATGATGAAACAGATCAGGCTCCATTTGATGGGATTGGCCACGCCGTTCCCTTACTTCTCAAAACCGAGGACCGTTATTATTTGCAATGTAATGGAGGTGGGAAAAATTATGATGAGTTCAATAAGGCGCCGACTGCTTGGGAAACCAATGCATAACAAAGAAATGGCAACTGAGAAATTGCCTAAATGGAAGGCCCTAGCTATTTTTTCCTCGGATGCACTATCCTCTGTTGCTTATGGACCAGAACAAATTATGCTTGTTTTGGCAGTACCAGGGTTATTAACCTATGGTTATCTAGGCCCTATTTCCATCGTCATTCTCCTCTTATTGGCAATTGTTACTACTTCATATGTTCAAGTAGCTAAGGCAAATCCTTTAGGCGGTGGTTCTTATGCTGCAGCCCAAAAAAATTTGGGAGAAATACCAGCATTAACAGCTGCCTCGGCTTTATTTGCTGACTACACATTAACAGTGGCAGTTAGTGTTTCCGCAGGAACAGCGGCGATTACCTCTGCCTTTCCTGCAATAGCGCAACATGATGTGATCATAGATTTATTTGTACTATTTGCACTCTTAATGTTAATTAACTTGCGCGGAGTACAAGAATCTGCTAAGGCTTTTGTTCTACCTACTTATAGTTTTATAGTGGGCATTCTAGTCATGATTACATGGGGAGTTTATCAATCTTTTACTCACCAGACACCCATCATTCCTGCTGCATCCTTGGCCAGGCAGTGGGATTTTACGGTCTTATTTATCCTGTTACGCGCCTTTGCTAATGGCTGTAGTGCTATGACTGGAGTAGAAGCTATCTCCAACGGTGTACCCATGTTTAAAAAACCCCAAGTGGAGAATGCCACAGCTACTACCTATTGGATGTCCGGACTTCTCGGCGTTATGTTTATTGGTATTTCCTTTTTGATTATGCATTTTCACATTCTTCCTCTTAATGGTGTAACTGCTTTATCACAAGTGGCAGAGTTAACCTTTGGCCGTAACTGGCTGTACTATTATATTCAAATTACCACTATGGTTGTGCTCTATCTGGCTGCGAATACCTCCTATAATGGCTTGCCACCCCTTTTATCCATCTTAGCAAAAGATGGATATATGCCACGTTATCTTGCTGATCGAGGAGATCGTTTGAGTTTTTCCAATGGCATTATTCTTCTAAGTGTTGTGGCGGGTTTGTTAATTATTATTTATCAGGGCAATACGGAACACTTGATTTCTTTATATGCCATTGGTGTCTTTATATCATTCACCATTGCCCAAACGGGTATGGTAGTTCATTGGCGCAAGGAAAAAACATCTGGTTGGATCTTGCGTGCGAGTATAAATGCAGTAGGTGCCACTGTTACGGGTGTTGTCGTATTAATCATAGCTATTACAAAATTTTCCTATGGGGCCTGGATGGTTATGATATTTATCCCAGTCATGATTTATATGCTGCGTAAAATTCGAGGACATTATAATGACGTGACGGAGCAGCTAACTATGCCGACTTCTGAAGAAACAGATCTACTTATGAAAGATTTTGATCCTACAATTCCCGCTAATAGTCGTCCAGGGAAGAATATTGTTATTGTACCGATCTCCGGTTTAAGCAGAATTGTTGTTCGAACACTCAACTATGCTAACGTCATTAGTACTGACGTGACTGCGTTGCACATTACTATTGATAAGGAGGCAGGCAGGAGTGTAGCGGACAAATGGAATAGTTGGAATTCAGGGACACAATTAGTTACACTCTACTCCCCTTATCGAATGGTGATTCAGCCGCTGATTGATTACATTAATGAGATCGAACGACAAAAACAACCCCAAGATTATATTACAGTTCTTATTGCTGAATTTCAAACAAAAAAATGGTGGCATCGCTTACTCCATAATCAAACCGGTTTGGTTCTGAGAACCTTGTTAATCTTACACGAAGATGTGATTGTTACGACGGTTCCCTTTCATTTGAAGAAATGAAGGACAAGAAGATTTAAAGAGCTGGCCCCACCGAGTCAATTCTTAAAGTGGGTTGCACTTTGAATATGCTAACGACGATCTTAAATGTATATATTTCAGATCAACTATAACAGAAACAATTGACTCGCTATTCATCCCACACAGAGCTAAACATCACTACACCAGGCAAATACCTGGTGTAGTGATGTTTTATTATGAAGGAGAGACTTAGTGTCGTAAGATTTCAATCAAAATCCCTAGAAGTATTGTGCTTTCGGCATTTACGTTCATGACCTAAGGCACTATGTTAGTGACAATAGTAAGAATATAATAAAAGAAAATATAAGCGGATATTTCAAATGCTACAATTAAATTCTATAATACGACAAATTTCCGCTATCAATGGCGGTATAATTAACATAAAATATTGCCGAAAAGACAGTTTTTTTGCACCTTAAAGTATACGAATGAAATGAAAGGAAGGTAATGGTGAATAATAGGTTTATTTATCATATTTTGGAAAGGAGATATAAAAGTATGACTAAAATTAAATATCGAATTATTCTTTTGTTATTGACAACTGCATTAATCATGGGTTCAATTCTTGGGGGATATAATATTTATAACGTAATCAGGGCAGAACAAACTAGTCTGGCACAATATCGTAATACTCTATACGAACAATTTGACAGAACAGTTAAAATGGAGGTGCAAACCGCCTATAGTTTAATTCAAGATATATATAATAGTCAACAAAAAGGAGAATTAACTCCTGAAGCGGCAAAGAAGAAAGCCGCAGATTTAGTTAGAAATTTACGGTATGATAAAGAAAACTATTTTTGGATTGATACGACCGAAGGGATCAATGTTGTTCTACTAGGAAGAGAGGTTTCTGAAGGCAAATCGCGGTATGATGGCAAGGATAGTCAGGGCAAATTATTTGTACGGGAGTTTATTAATCAGGGAACCCAAGCGGGTGGTGGTTATACAGATTATACATTTGCTAAGCCGAATCAGGCAGAAGCGTTACCGAAAAGAAGTTATACTTTGTTATTTCAACCTTATAATTGGGTTATAGGAACAGGGAACTGGGTTGATGATATTGATAAAATTGTTTTAGAGAAACAACTGGATTATCAACAAAAAAGAAATAGAAGTATAATTTATACAATTGTATCCATCGTTCTGGCTTTTGGAGTTTCTTTGGTATTAGGCATTATTTTAAGCAACAAAATTTCAAAGCAACTTGTGGAAGTGGCTGAAAATGCTGAAGAAATTGCAAAAGGTAATTTGAAAGCTAATAAATTTAACAATACTTCCAAAGACGAGATAGGCCAGCTTGGTAGAGCTTTTAAAACTATGGCGGAAAACTTAGCTCACCTTGTTCAACAAGTGTCATTGTCCTCAACGCAGGTTGCTGCGTCATCCCAACAATTGAGTACGGGGGCAGAACAATCCGCACAAGCTTCCCAGCAGGTAGCCAGAGCGATAATGGATGTGTCCATAGGGGCAGAAAGACAGCTCAATGCAGTTAATGAAACATCTGCAGTTGTAGAGCAAATGTCCTCCGGTATTCAGCAAGTATTGGAAAATACGAAAATAGCAGTTGAGACCACAGGGAAAACGGCGCTTTCAGCTCTAAGTGGGAGTCAGGCGATCGATAAAACTATTCAGCAAATGATCAGTATTGAAAGAACAGTCACAGGGTCCGCTGATGTAATTATTAATTTAGGGGAGCGTTCTAGGGAGATTGGACAGATTGTAGATACCATATCTGGTATTGCAGCACAGACGAATCTTCTCGCCTTAAATGCGGCAATTGAAGCTGCGCGAGCAGGAGAGCAAGGAAGAGGGTTTGCTGTTGTCGCGGATGAGGTTCGTAAATTAGCAGAACAATCTCAAGAAGCCTCCAAACAAATTGCATTACTGATTAAGGAAATTCAACAAGACACTCAAACTGCAGTGATTTCGATGAATGAGGGAACACATCAGGTCAAACTCGGGACAGAAGTCGTCGAGAGTGCTGGTCAAGCATTTATTGAAATTAAGACATTAGTCAATCAAGTGTCGTCTCAAGTTGAAGAAATATCAGATGAGATTCAACAAATGGCACTAGGTAGTCAAAGAATTGTATCTTCTGTTGCTGATATATATGAGACAAGTCAAAATATTTCAAGTCAGACACAAACCGTATCTGCAGCAACAGAGGAGCAGTCGGCCTCTGTTGAGGAAATTGCCTCTTCAAGCCAGGTTTTAGCTACGATGGCAGTTGAGTTGCAACAATCCTTAAAGAAATTCAATATATGATTTTAGCGCAGGGTGCGTCAGATATTTTATTTAGCCATGGGCGTACTAGAGTTTAACCTTCTTCTAGTATTATACGGCACTTCTGCGCTTCGCTCTTGATTGCCAATTACATATTAACTTTGAACTCGACATGTTGTTGTCGAGTTCATTATTGTATAATGCTTAAGAGTTAATCGGAATTTCTCAAGTTGAAAGAGGAGGTGAGAGTATGGCAGATGCTTTAAAAGCCATAGACTAGGGTGTCAAATAGAGTTAAGAACATTCAACGTTTAAATTTAAAGTTTTGGAACCTTTGCTATACAAGGGTTCCAATTAATTAGCTGTCAAACGCGAGTAATAGATTGATTATATATTTGGTGAATATATGTATTATGAACAAACTTTGATTAGGTCAAAGAAATGGAGGAACCAATTGTAAAGCTTTGTGAATATATTTCGCTATTTAACATTAGGAAGGGAGCTGAAGCATTATCGCTAAACAACACTTTTCTTGTGTTTAAAGAGTGGCGGAAACCAACAATGTTACATTATCAGCTTATCATTCTTTAGATACTGGTCGTTCATTGCCGCCGGCATTAGGTCCTAAATTGCAAAGAAATAGACTATTCTATTTCTAGTAAAAGCGTATAAATAGAATAGCTCCTGAATACAAGAAAAATGTCATAAAAATGGCATTTTTTTCTGTTATTATCTTATTAGTAGAAGAAAAAACATAATGGTAAACAAGAAGATACGTCTATTTAGTCAATTTCTTAATGGACCATAATAATATAATTTGGGCTATTCAAACTGTATTTAATATAAAGAAGGAATTAATTTGTCATTTCATTTACCTGAATTGCCTTATCCCTATGATGCATTAGAGCCATTGTTATGAGGAAAAGATTAAGCAAATGCGCGAGCAACTGCAAGAAACGTTACCCAACATCTGCGCTTATTTTGAGCAACCGGATTTTATGAATGTCTTAGTAGAGTTGGAAAAATACCACAAGAACGTCAAGAAACATCACCATGAATTCCTTGAAACGCAGCGTATATGGGCGAAAATTATGGAACATTCTATGCGGTCTGAATCGAATGATTCGAAAAGAGGGGGGAGTAAGCTTGAAACCATTCAACTATTTGGGTCGTGAACCTAGGGATCATGAGCTGCTCGAAGCGTCGATTGTTAAATTGTTCCAGGAGGCCTTTGAAATTGACTTAAAAACGTGCACTGAGGGGGAGTGGGTAGAAAAAATATCAATTAAAGGTGGAGCTCTGAAACAGTGGAAAGCATTAATTAACGCAGAGAGGCTGCAAGTTGTTCCCTCCACTATCTCCGGTAGTTTCTAGACTTAGATAATGGTTGGCCGATTTCCAGGGTTACTTTGATAAAGGAGGGACAATACAATGTGTTATGGTTAGCAATAGTGCTCATAGTCTTATGGCTTCTCGGTGTAGTTACTACGTATACTATGGGAGGATTAATTCTATGGAAAAACGAAATGTGTATATGGAAAAGCTTGAAAAAAATCTAGCAGAATTTGACACCAAATTCGATGAAATGAAGGCAAAGGCTGCAGAAACCCAGGATGATATGAAAGCTGAGTATCATTCCCAAGTGAAAAAACTTGAAACTAAACGCGATGATTTTGTGATTAAATATGGGCAACTCAAAGAATCGAGCGGACAAGCATGGGAAGATGTTAAAGTTGGAACTGAGAAAACATTGAGTGATCTTAAAGGTTCTATTGATAAAGCTCTAACTCGGTTCAAGTAATGTTAAGAGTAAGGAAAGTGATAAATTGAAGTGAAAACAACGGCACTTTTAAGGGCAGCGCAAGATTGATTTGTCATAGGGTTGTGTAAGGAGTTAATGATGTGAGAAATGTCAGTGAGACGATTTTAAGCTCATTAAAAAGTAGATTTAATCAACCATGGCTCCTATTACTATTGTTTTTGGGAGTGTTAGTTGCGTTGGGGTCCACGTATATGCAGAAGAATACATTAATTTCAAAAATCAATGAGACTGCTAATCATGTGTCAAACGCTGTATGGGTTACAGACGTCGGTTCTCCAAAAGCAGCCATCAAAAAGCGGGATAGTTCTCTGGAAGATATCGAGTCACAACACTATCAACAAGAAAACAATACCCTGATTAAATTAGAATACAAGGAAACAACTATTCGCTTTGTGTATATATATTCGCAAAAAAAAGGCGAGATATATTGTATTGTTGCAGATTCTGAACCAGTTCAATAAGTGAATGTGCAAAGGAGGTTTGGGTTAGTGTGCCTATACAAACTTAGGCAAGAATATGAAGGCGAAGAGGCAAATTCATGAAAACGTTCAGAGTGATCTTTCCTATGGATAAGCAGGTTAAAGTCGGTGTCGTGCTGACCAATATTAGTCATTTAATTACTGATATTGGTTTAGAAAATCTGGAAATCCAAATGGCGACCAACGGCGATGCAGTAAAGGTATTGATGAGAAGTACGAGTGGATTTGGACCCTTGCTAAAGGATTTAGCAGAAAAACAAGTTGAATTTAGTGCCTAGGGACTGTATACGTGAAACGGATACAGTTGCACGTATGGGTGGAGATGAGTTTTCCTTTCTCATGGTCGATATAATAACTTTAGAGGATGTGAAAAAGAAAGCGCAAAGAATAGTACACGAAATGTCTCGACCTTTTTTTGTTAACGAACATGAACTTACTATTACCGCGAGTAGCGGTATCAGTATCTATCCATCCGAGGGCAAAGATATGTCGACTTTGTTAGAAAAGGCAGATATAGCAATGTACAAAGTGTAGGAAGAAGGAAAGAATAACTATCGGTTTTACTCGAATGTAATATAGATAGAGGGGCACAAATATGATTTATCATAATTAGAGTAGGGATGATAAATCTAATCTTTGACCCCAAAACTGAACATATATTTTAAGAAGGAAATAACTTGAATAATCAATCAAATCAGAAAATGGCATAATTATCCAGTGTAAGAACGATACACATTATTTTGGAGGCAAGCAAAAAGAATTTGGAGGAATTATAAGTGATCTCAAGATTGAAATTGAAAAATTGAAGACGATAAGGTTGCGCTATTTTTGGAATAGTGATCTAAGTTAATAGCTTGCTCTCATCGTTAAGGTAGGAATAGGCAAAAAGGCTCAGCAGAAAATAAAATGAATTCTGCTGGGCCTTTTTTTTAGGTAACGGATGTCCACCGTGGGGGTAGTATGGGTACATGGAGTCTACCATACCCAAGAAAAAATAAGAAGCGTAATGAAAGCGTAATGATCAAAAGTATAATCATTATCATTCGTAAATTTTTGAGCTTTAAGGCTTTTGGCTTAAATATCTTAAGAATTGAGTAGCCAATAAAAACTTCGACCGCTTCGAAAACATTTTTAGGATTTGAAACAATTCCCATGACACCATCTTTTTCAACCCACATGATAGCGATGTCCCCAGTAAACAATTTATCACGATAAACCTCTAAGAAAAACATACCCACGAGCCAAAGTATCAATGCTCCTAAAATTACACCGTCACTAAAACCTTATTTGGAGTAAGCAAAGCCTGATACAAAAAGCACTTGGAAGGCAGGATGCCATACTACCAGTCAGTCTTGTTACCACGATCAATGCCGTACCCATTGACACTCTTGAGGACTTCGCCGAAGTCGTAAACAACGCTATAGAGGCCGGGCAGATCGAAGGGGATAGCGATTTGGAGATTGACATGGCAGACAGGATCATCCGGGTCAACTTTTTCAATGCTAGTAAGCTTTTAATAAAAGTTCTTTATTATTAGCCACGGTGTTGGGATCTCCGCCGCCCGTTAGTAAAATGGTATCAACTACATTTAAGCCAAACATCTTAAGCACAGCTTCATTGGTTTGAAAGGATGTCTGAAAAGCCTGTGCGTTTGGATTTCCTTGAGAATATACTATGAACAGGCTTTTAGCGGCATATCTAGGCTTGAAGTTTTCATCGAACAAGCCGCAAAGTCTATCCCATAACATCTTCATTTGAGCAGTAACTTGCCAAATGTACACGGGCGAGCCGAAAACCACAACATCGGCATCGATAATATGTGTTGATTGCTAATCGTTTCTTAAGTGAACACTGATTAAAGGAAGCCTCTGAGTAAGTATAACGTTCATAAATGCCAGATCGCTTATTAAAACATCAGCAGATTTTGTTATATCTAGAAGGAAATAAGAGAAATATGTGGAAGATATAAATAAATTTAGGTTCTACTTATAAAATTGTAAATAATTACCATAGGTGAACGGAGATGCTTTGCCCTTTTTCCTAGTAAAGCCTTTTTGCACATATGAAGAAGACTTATTGAATTATAAGTATCAAAAAGGAAGGTAGTTAGGAAAATATATTATGAGTTAGGGGATTTAAGCTATGAGGCGTTCTTTATTGGTCATTTGCTTGATGACAGTGTTATTAGGTGTATTTGTATCAGCCAGCCTTCAGCCAGCTATGGCTGCAGATATTATTAAGCTAGAAGATGAGAAAGTACAAATTTTATCATTAGGTAGCTATGTAGAAATCCTGGAAGATAAGACCGGCAAACTTAGTATTGACGATGTCACTTCAGATGCCTATGCGGAGCAGTTCGTTAAACATAACAAAGACACAATAAATCTTGGTATCAGTAATTCGGTTTTTTGGTTAAGGTTTACATTATTGAAAAATAGACAGCGGAGTCAAGTGTCGGAAGATACGGATCAAAATCGTTTTCTGCTTGACTTAGATGCACAATTTGTATACTACGCCGACCTTTATAGTCAATATTCCGAACATATTGGAGCTAGCGAAGAAGGAGGGAAAAAGGTTTGGAATGTACAGTCAAGAGGAGGTTTTAAAAAGCTGGATGGCAACGAACTTGTTTATCGCAATGTGGCTTTTCATTTACCTGAGTTCATGCCTGAGCCAACCACCTTCTATTTGCGTGTAGAATCAAAATCTCCTCTTTTCATACCTTTGAGAATCATTAAGGCAGATGCATTTAGTCACATCCTTGATTATAAGCTTATACTTTTTGGCCTATTCTATGGTCTCATGCTGGGTCTGTTCTTATACAATTTATCCATCTACATTTTTGTAAAAGACAAGACTTATTTGTACTATTTGATGTATCTGTTGACCATAGTAGCTTATTTCTTGGCTATGAACCGCTTGACGACAGAATTCTTTTTTCGGCAAAATCCAATTGCCTCATCCTATTTTTCGCTATTTTTTCTTGGTATAGCATCATGTTTTAACATTCTCTACGCTCAATCGTTCCTTAACACCAAGAAGTTGATGCGAAGGGTACACCAATTCCTGAACTTATTAATCATACCGTCATTGGGCTTGTCTGTGGGTATATTTATATTTGATTATAGGCTTATGAATCAATGTTCCACCATTTTAGGGCTGATTGTTCCGATTTCGCTATTGGCAGCAGGAATCATTGCTGCTAGGAGGGGTAATAAGAATGCGCGCTTCTATATTATTTCGTCATATATTGTACTAATAGGAATTTTTGTATACGCTTTGATGTTTCTTGCAGTATTACCATATAACTTTCTAAACTTCTATAGTTTTCAAATAGCCACCGGTTTCGAAGCTGTATTACTTTCCATAGCACTTGCGGACAAAATCAGATTACTGAACCAGGATTTGAGTCAAGCGCTAAATCGTGTCAACTTAGGTTACTACGACAGCTTGACTGGGTTGAATAATCGAAGATTTTTTGAGGAGGAACTGCAACGTGTTGACATGCAGAATAACTTTCCTCTAACAATTGTAACAGCGGATGTAAACGGACTAAAATTGGCTAACGATGTGTTTGGCCATGTGACTGGTGACCTACTTTTGAAGCGAACAGCTGAAATCATAAGCCTTGCATGCCGAGCGGGAGATATTGTGGTCCGAACAGGAGGTGATGAGTTTGCAATCATATTACAAAGAACCGATGCTCTGCAAGGAGAGAAACTTATTCAGCGCATTCTTCTGTCGATGAACGGTGAAAAGGTTGAAGGGGTCAGTGTGTCTGTTTCCTTTGGCTTGGCTACTAAACACAAACCAGATAAGGCAATTTCTGAAGTTTTAAAAGAGGCAGATCAAAGAATGTATGAGCATAAATTGTCAGAAAGAGGTCGTATTCGGCATCATATCTTTGAAACCATCAAGACGACTTTCTATGGTAATAACCCTCGCGAACATCAGCATGCCGAGCAGGTGAGTGAATTGTGCGTTAAGTTAGGGAAAGCTCTTAAACTCAGTTCGGAACGGCTTCATGAGCTACAGATTGCCAGCAATATGCACGATGTTGGTAAGATAACTATTAAAAAGACAACACTAGAGAAAACCGAACCGTTAAATCCTAATGAGTGGCGAGAAATCAAAAGGCATGCAGAGAATGGATATAAGATTCTCAGTTCGGTCAACGAGTACGCAGGTTTGGCAGAATTCGTCTTAGCTCACCATGAGCGTTATGATGGCACAGGTTATCCCGCGGGTCTCAAAGGCGATGACATTCCCTTAGAGGCTAGAATCATTGCCATAGCTGAGGCATACATCTGCATGACAAGTGATTGGCCTTACCGCAGTCGAAAGAGCGTGGCAGAAGCCATTTGTGAAATAAAAATACAAGCCGGTAAACAGTTTGACCCTGTGATTGTGGACGTTTTACAAACTATCCTTAATGAATTGTAAGATCAGACTAGAATGGTTTTGCCTGCCCTTTCTTTCTGTTATTTCGTGTTAGAGAACCCGGACTCCAAACACGTCTAGGCACGAATAAACGTACTTAATAGGTATGTTTATTCGTGCCTGGACGTGCGGGCCGTTAACCGCTATTGAACAATCTAATGGTGACCTACGTCACTCGCGGGTGTGTCCCTATTATGAATCGGCCCTATTAGTAGGATTATACGTCTTAACTCATGAAAGAAAGGAAAGGGGAAATTTGTAAAAAAAGCAATTTCAATAGCTACTATTTCTGTCATTTTGATTATAGTTTATACGTTATTATTTATAAGGTGGACCCCTTAATTTATTACAAAGGACGGATTCCGCGACCTGGTTCTCCTGTCCGTACTGTATGATACTGCTGCGCGGGTTGATGAACTCATCAATTTTAAAGTGAAAGATGTACGTCTTACGAGGCCTGCTGTTATTACCCTGCATGGAAAAGGAAGAAAGGTTTGCCAAGTTCCGATTATGAGCAACACAAAAGCCCAATAATAGAAGGCCTCGTTTCTCAATCAAATTAGACTCGAAAAATTAGTTGTGGCGATTACGATTAAGTTAATTGTTTTCTCTCCATAAACCAAGTGCCGACAATTATTGAAATTAACAGAATTCCGGTTATAACACCACACATTAAGAAGCCAACAGACGGACCGAATTGCTGTGTAAAGCCGCCAGCGAATAAGTTGCCAATAGGGGTTGTCCCACCCAGAGCAAGAGCGTAGACACTCATTGTGAGGCCCCGGTATTCGTCACTGGAGTTTAACTGCAAAGTAGAATTTACCGTATTCATAAAAATGATATTAAAAAACCCAAAACATGCAATGACAATTATGGCTAAGGAAAAAGAATGGATAAAGAACACTATTACCAGCAAGGCTGAGATGATGAGAGAACTGGCAAACATAGTTCGACGGCTGGGGGTTGTACGGGCTTTCGTTGCAACTAACATTGCCCCAACAAGTGAACCAATACCCATTGCCGAGAGGAGAAGACCATAACCATTAACACCCTTGTGAAGAACCTGATCAGCAAACACGGGGAATAGAACATTTGTATTCATCGTAAATGTTCCGACATCCAACACCGCAAGAACAGTACAGGCTAAAACTGGTTTTTTGATAATGTACTTCAGTCCGTCAGCGATGCTCTTAAGCATGTTACCTGTTCTCTTAACGACAGTAATAGTTTGAGGGCGAATGAGAGACAAGCCAATGAGCACCGGAATGAAGCTTATGCCGTTTAAGAAAAAGCAAAATCCGGCACCAACACCGGACATTAATAAAGCAGCTATAGCCGGACCGATAATGCGGGCTAAATTAACTATGGTGGAATTAAGAGCTATGGCATTGGTCAAATCTTTCCTGCCGACCAATTCAAATATAAAGGACTGACGGGTAGGCATATCCAGCGTAGTAACCAATCCTAGGGTAGAGGCCAGAAGCAAAACCTGCCAATAATGAATGTGGCCATACCAAACAAGAGCAGCAAGGATAAAGGCTTGGATCATAAGAGCAGATTGCGTGAATAGAAGTATGGACTTTTTTGGATATCGACCAGCTATAACACCGGCAAAGAGGGAAAAAATAAGCATGGGTCCATACTGAGCAACACCTAAGATCCCAAGTAAAAATGCAGATTTGGTGATAGTATAGACCAGCCATTGCTGAGCAGTTCTTTGCATCCAAGTACCTATTAGGGAAATGCACTGACCAAACCAGAAATAACGATAGTTTTTGTGAGTTAGTGCAGGAAATGTTTGGCCAAGTTTGGCCATAAAAGTTGCTGCCATCATTAGTGTTCTCCTGTACGTTAACATTAGACGTATGCGAGCATCGTAATTATCCAGGAAGTCTTACTTTATAATCTCCACTTCAGTTGGGGTAAACTCCCCACTCGAAGTCCCACGTTCAGCTTTAACTGAACCACTTAAGTTCCGGTTCACATAGACTTAACACCAGCGGATGCATGCGAGGGTAGTAAGGTTGTTAATTGAGTAGACTTGATACGTTCACAGCCCATCTACTAGCCCCCGTAGTGAAATATACGGGTTTGATGCTTATGTAATTTTTGAAAGATGAGAACACAAGGGTCGCAGCTATCTGATTAACTCGGCTCAGACGGTCCTTGCCTCCCAAGTGAGCTTGGGGCTCACACAGATTTACTTTAATTCGATGGCCTTTTGCGGGCAAAGTTCCTGGCAACAAAAACAAGTGATGCACAGCTCAGAGCTTACAATAGGGTATTCATCCATAGTCAGTGCTCCGTTAGGACAGTGCTGTATACAGGTTCCACAGAGATTGCATAATTCTTTATCGACCCAGGGTCTTACCGCTGTAATTGAATCCATGATAGTTATAGTGTTGGTCATCACTCGCGAATCCATTTGAGGCAGTTTAAATCCTGGAATGACTTCAAGTTCTCCGATGATATTTATCTTTGAAAGTTCGCTGATGCCGTATCCTCTGGTAGCTGCCAACTCAATTGTGCGGGGCAAAGCGGAAAAGCCCATCATGTATGCTACTACGGTGTCCAAAGCCACTGAGTCATCTCCGGCCATTATCTTGCCTAGGTTAATTAAATCTTTAGAGGCTGGACCGTTACCCTCCATAGCCAGAACACCGTCAACTATTACTAAATCGGGAATCCTGATGGCAAAGACTTCAACCATTGCTTCGGCAAAGTTAAAGGGGCTGCCTGCTTTTTTATGGGTCTGTGCCTTCAGAGCACCGGCTAAAAGTCCAAAATTATTCTTAATGGCGCAAGATAATCCTGTCAGCCCGTGGGTTTTAAACTTTGGTACACTGATATAAACGTCGGCATCAAGAATCGCCTGAGATACTAGAGCACGCTCTATATAGAGCGAATTAATTTCCATGGATACAGTTTCCGCGCCCAGGTTACGGTAATATATGCCGGCTGCCTCCATTAGGCCTGTGTCTTCAAAGGCCTTTTCGTTCATGCCATAGGAAAATACTCCAGGGTTATCGCCCACGACAAGTGATGCTGGGTGGCGCTTGACCACTTCATTTACAACGGCCTTCAACACTGCTGGGTGGGTAGTTACACCCTCTTCAGGTGCCGCACTACGAAGAACGTTTGGTTTAATAACTACTTTCTTTCCTTCTAAGTCTAATGGGAACAGGTTGAATATCTTTTCGATAGCTTCATGACAGTCTTCGTAGCTTGCCTCTATTATCGTTACCGTGCTCAATACAGAACCCCCTTAAAAGTCGCTAAATTTATTACTATTATAAACCAATTTTAGCAATAGTTCCAAGCACGTTTATTTGGCGTATGTCGTGGTCAAATAGGACAAAGGAAAGAGATGATTAACTATGACAATACCGATTTGTTACCCTGATCCAGCGGAGGAGATCCGCCGTGGTAAAGTCTAGGCAAACCCAAACGACTGTAAAAGCGGGCTGTGATTTCCTCGTGCGAAGTTCCATCTTATACGCAATAACATCCTTAATGTATAGTTCAGTGTCGTATTCTTTTGTATAACAAAAGAGCACGGCCACGCCTATTTACAAGTGCTTTTTTATGGTTTGATATATTTTCCAGATAAGAATATTTAACATAATTTCCACATTGAATACACATTAAATGTACATTAAAATGTAATTAATTCACTTTATAATTAATTAATAAGGTGACCTAAGTGGTCGCTGGCGATATTAAGGTTATAGGAGGAGTATTATGAATATAGAGGTGGTCTATGAACAAATAGAAGAATTGAGAATACAAATGCAAGAAATGGCTTGTGGTAAAGATCTAACTGATCCGAGGGTGGTAAGTATAAGCGAAAAATTAGACCTATTAATTAATGAGCTCTATGTCCGTCAATAAACGATAAATAGACGTGTTGCTCTGGTAACCCTATTAGATGTGATAAGTTAACCATTAAAAGGGAAACATATCATTAAAATTTGAAAGGCAGGATATGGTCATATGAATGAAGTTGATGCCCTAATCAAAGAAAAGCTTGTTCCTATGCGTAAAAGATTGGTTGAAGGTCTAGTACAGAAACATCCTCATATTTTAGGTATGGCAGATAAGTACCTGGCTGGGAAAAATAACAAGATTGGGATGCGGATCACAGAAAACGGAGGCTCAGTCGGTGAATACACATTCAATCTAAGCGGCCTGCAATTTAGTGATGTTGAGTGCGGAGTGTTATCATCGGAGTTGCATCATCCGCTAGGAATTATAAGACCCTATCTAATTATTGAGAAAAGCGTCTTAGAGCAATTGTTAAATGATGAACAGGATTTTATAAACGAACCTTTTACCGTAGCCCGGAAATATATGCCTGATATTACTATTAAGTTTCTGAGATAACGACTGTCTAACTATTTGGGGTTTCTTCAACTATATATGATTAGCTTTGGTTTAAATTAAAAAACGTTACTACTCAAAAGCAATTCGAGAATTTGTAAAAATTGCAAAAGTATATAAAAATAGAGGTGCTATTTTAAATAGCAACGGGTATTGAATGGTCAGATCGTTTTTGTGCGGTCTGGCTCTTTTGTATTATTCGGGATTGTTTTTATCTTAGGAGGAAATGAAGGAAAGATGTGGAATGCCTCTAAAGAAGGTAACTTACTAGGGCGTCGAAAGCCACCTTACCGTAGATTGAGGCATGAAGGAGGGGTTGCTGTGCAGCTTATTCTAGAAAAAGCCAATATAGATGAGTACCTCAAAGCAACAGACATAATTGACTACAATGATGATCAGATAATGAAGGTGGCAATTTTTGTATCGCAAGGAGCCAATAATGAAATTGAGTTGGTTCACAGGCTATATGAATTTGTTAGAGATAAGATAAGATAAGATACGTCATTCCTGCAGGCTAAGATTGACTTTATATTAAGGGAGACAAAAATGATCGAGATAAGAAGAGCGGAAAATGAAGACTTTGATCAAATTTGGACTATTTTACATGAAGCTTTTTTAAAGGGAAATACATATGCTTTCTCACCTGATACCTCTATGGAAGAAGCGTTCCATCTTTGGGTGGAAATGCCTATTGCTACATATGTTGCAGTTGAAAATGGGCTTTTAGTGGGTACATATTTTTTGAAACCAAACCAACCTGGTTTAGGTTCACACGTTTGTAATGCAGGCTATGTTGTCAGATCTAATGCTCGTGGAAAAGGTATAGGCAGACTTATGTGTGAGCATTCGCTTAAAGAAGCAAGTAAATATGGATTTAAGGCAATGCAGTATAATTTTGTAATAAGCACTAATCTAGTAGCTGTAGACCTAGTGTAGACTTCGAGGAAATAGAGAACTGTCAAAGAAGTGGTGAATGGGAAAAGGCTGCCGAGATTCTAACAGATGCTGCTCGAAGTCTTGAGTTAGCAGGGGCAGATTTTATTGTCATTTGACCGTGCATCCAGTCCATGGCGCAGCCACCACCGGGGTAGCTGTCTTGCTTAATTCGGATAAAAGGAGTTTGGAGAGACATGGGAATAAAGTTTGATGCATTTGGAATTTTTGTTAAAGACCTAAGAGTCATGATTGAATTCTATAGAGATATTCTTGGCGTAGAAATTGAATGGGATGGAATTGGACCTCATGCTGAGTTTCGGCACGAAGGTATACGCTTTATGATGTATGAGAGAAAGGAATTACCAGGGTATTTGGGAACAGAAGTGTCATACCCAAATGGTATCAATGGCACATTCGAATTAGCAATTGATTTGCCTGAGTTTCTGGATGTGGATATAGAATTCAAGAGAGTGGTTGGTTCTGGAGCTATCCCTTTAGTCTATCCAAGAAGTGAGCCATGGGGAATGCGGACTTCCTATGTACTCGATCCCGAGGGTAATCTAATTGAGATTGGTTCTTGGGGTAAAGGCAAAAAAGATAATGTTTAGTCATGGAACGACGAAAGATATCGTATCTACTCAATCCTCCCATCTCCCACATTGGTAACCTCGTTACGGGATGGCGTCTGGTAAACATGTCCGTTTTTTACACGACGGGTCAGAGGTATCACAACTATGGATGATGAGAGAACATGTAAAGTATGGACCATTGAGATAGGGTTATGGCAAGAAATACGTATTCCGAAAGACAGTGTCCGTCTAATTAGAAAACTGGGGGTAGCGAAATGAGTATTAAGTACGTCCATACAAACCTGATTGCAAAGGATTGGGAAAAACTATCTAAATTCTATATTGATGTTTTCGAATGTAAACCCCTATATCCTGAAAGAGACCTTTCAGGTGAATGGATAGAAACAATGACAAACATCGATAATGTTAAGATTAGAGGCATTCATCTGAGTTTACCAGGTTATGATAACGGGCCAACATTAGAGATCTTTGAATTTGAACCAAAGAATTTGAGGGGCAACGAGTCTATGCTCAATGAGCAGGGATTTGGGCATATAGCTTTCCACGTTGATGTAGTAGAAGAAGTGGTAGAAAAATTAATTAAACATGGTGGGAAAATATTAAGCAGAATAATCGAAAAGGATTATGAAACGATTGGAAAATTGACAGCTATCTATGCCCAAGACCCTGAAGGAAATTATATAGAAATTCAAAACTGGAGCAAATAGAGTGGCTATAATGCAGTAATTGTATCGTACTCTCAGTGTCTTTTGTAGTTTCCAGATTTCTACCCCCGCAATAACCGGCTGGGGTGGCTGTCTTGGCCAACATCTTCGTTTTTATATTACCATTGGAAGATTGGACATCCCGTACAGATTGTAGCAAACTTGACGCCTTAGACAAGGATTCTCCTGACATGTCTTTAATTCCAACATTCATGACCATAGCACAATTAACAAAGAGCATGAGGGAGTTCTAAAATAACCTTAGTTCACCTCATACTCCCATACTCGAATAAAGAACTTCTGTCACAAAAGTAATTAAATTAATTTATTTTTTCCATTTATCCATAAGATTACTGACGAATCCTTTAATTCCACCCTTTTTGGGCTCTTCCAAGGCAGAGGGCGCGGGCGTTTGTCCTAAAAACCCTTGATTATATCGCTGAGATGCATTCCCTTGAAGAGAATAATCTTGGGACGGCAATCCTTGCAACGGGTAACTTTGAGACGGGGACATAGGCGGTTGTTGCTGTCTGAAACCATTCAAAATTCGGGTAAGTCCTGGTGGCATCGGCAAACCACCTTGCCCTCCCCCCATCATAGGCAGAAATCTCTGAAGCCGCTGGTCCAACATGCGATTATAATTACTCCCGCCGTATTGCCTCGAAGCAGCAGTCGGTGGTTGAAAGAGCTGATTCCGTTGCGGCATAATTTGTTGATTCCATATCATATTCATTTTTCCAAAAGGCATAGGCTTTTCACCTCCAATTTGCTCAAATTAAAAAGGAAATATATGGTACATCGTATTCGAGGCTATCTCGTTTCGCTACAAGAGAGAGTGCTGTAAATTATTTTCAATAATTCCGATTTTAAAATCTTATAAATTACTTTCATTCTTCTTTAGCTTGGTATTGACTTAGAGCACACTCTAAATTATATAATGAGATTATATATTCGGTTCTTGTCAAATAAAGCTTTTGATCGTGAAGATTCATTAACTAAGCTGGTAATATAAATCTGTGAGTGGAGGAAAGATCATGTTGTATAGAAAATTTGGAAAGACCAATGAAATGGTTTCAACATTAGGATTTGGTTGTATGAGGCTTCCCATTCTTCCGGGCGGAGATCCTACAAAAATCGATGAAAAACTAGCAATAGAATTGGTCCATCATGCTATTGATGAAGGGGTGAACTATATAGACACTGCTTATCCATATCATGGAACTGGTATGGGTTCAGCAGGACAGAGTGAACCTTTTGTGGCGAAGGCCTTGAAACATGGATACAGAGAAAAAGTGAAATTAGCGACGAAACTTCCTAGCTGGCTCATAAAAACAAGAGAAGATATGGATATGTATTTAAATAAACAGCTAGAGCGACTTGAGACAGACTCGATAGATTTTTATTTAGTACACTCCATTAATGAACATCTATGGCCAACGTTAAAAGAAGCTGGTATTGCTGAATTTCTGGATGGCGCTATAAAAGATGGCAGAATAAAATATGCAGGGTTTTCTTATCATGACAAACTCGACTTGTTTAAAGAGGTAGTTGATTATTATGATTGGTCGTTCTGTCAGATACAGTATAATTATTTAGATGAGAAGTTTCAGGCCGGAATAGAAGGCTTAGAATATGCAGCTCAAAGAGGCTTAGGCATTGTTATTATGGAGCCCTTAAGAGGAGGTAAGCTTGCCGGTAATCTTCCTGAGGATGTGCAAAATACTTTCGATCAGGCGGACGCCAAGAGAACACCTGCAGAGTGGGCTTTAAGATGGGTCTGGAATCATCCGAAAGTATCTGTGCTTTTAAGTGGAATGAACGCCATGGATCAAGTTACAGAAAACTTGAACTCAGCAAATGAAGCTGAGGTGAACTCTCTAACAGCAAAAGATTTGGAAGTTATCGATCAAGTAAAAACTATTTTCAAGGAAAAAATTAAAGTTGATTGTACAACTTGCGGATATTGTATGCCATGTCCTGAGGGCGTAAACATCCCCATGTGCTTTTCTATGTACAACAATCATCATATGTTTGGCAAAGAAGAAGCCTATAATATTTGGCTTAATCCTCAGCAGAAAGCATCAAATTGTATAGAGTGTGGCTTATGTGAAACACATTGTCCGCAAGGTATATTAATCCGTGAGGAATTAAAAAATGTAAAAGCAGTATTTGAGTAGAAGGGCAAGTCGGCCTGAGTAGAGTGCTGTCAACTCCTAAAGAAACTTGGCTAGCGCCTCGGTCCTGTATTGTTTACGGATATCAGAAACTTCGTATACGTAGGGGCACGATGCATCGTGCCCGGACTGGAGAGATGACATAATTATTACCAAAGGGTACGGTGAAAATGTGGACGATACATCGCGCCCCTACTATGGTTACAGGTACCCAAACCCATACTTTCTGTTAGATACAAAAAAGGCTCCAACGGGGCCTTTTATAATTGAATAAATAGTTTAACAGGTCGACCAACTGCCCTGTACTTCAATTCTGATTTTAAGACTCAGCGCTGTTCTGAAAATTCAAGGTAGCGACGTACGGTGACCCTAGTCGGTTTAACTCCTTCCGCAACGTCCTCTATTTAGAGAAAGGATGTCGAGACACCTGCAAAAATTGGGGATATAAGCTGTTCGGATGTTGCCAGATTGGGCTTTAGGATTCTTCATTTGTCGTTTGTTACTTAGTTTTTAAGGGGCGAGGATGAACAATTATAGCCCTTTTGCGATTTACTTTGGAGGTGTCTTCAATAATATCATTTACATCAGGGTTCTCCCTGTGAGGTAGATCTGAAAGACTAAAATGTTTTGCGGAAAATTCATCGTGCTTCAGGGCTATAATTTTGGTTCTAAACCACTCTGTATGTAAATGCTCATCCACAAAATTGGATTGCAAGATTTTCACTAGTTCAAGATCCTCTGTTTGGTCTTGGAGTAGTTTTTCAAGTAAGTCGTTATAATCGTTCATGGCCTTTTGTTCGATCATGATGTTTATGGCCAGTGTGTCTTCTAATCCGGACATGGATATAAGGTCACCAGCCATTCTGCCGATGATTGGAGAAATTATATCACCTAAAACCGTGGGCTTGCCACCTAACGCCTTAATCTTATCGCCAATATTATCAACATGATTCTGTTCTATATAGGCACAACGTTCTAAAACTAGGCCGCTATATCTTCCTGTAAAAGCTTTGCTTTGAGCATTATAATAATCGACTTGGTTAAGCTCCAAGCTATAAAACCAATTTAGCTTAGAAATAAGAGTTTCTTTGTCCATAACATGGTTCCTCTCCTCACTACGAATATTGGTTGTCTAGAATCGCGGTTCTTAATAAACTCGAACAAAATGCTGTGGTTAGTGTGGCGATCTTTAAAGCTTCTTATACATCCATCCTTATTTTGCTCTGAAATCCTAGCATTTTTTCATCAGCATACCAAGGGATATTAAGTCGGTCTTTTAGATACGGTCTAATTTTAATAGCAAAACGAGATAAATTTATTCTTTTTCTATTATTTTTATAAAAAGCCTTTTTAAAAAAAGAAATTTAATATATACTGGTCATAGAGAAAACGAAGGTATTACTATATGATTTGGTTGTTCTTTATGATGAATTAAATATTTAATACTTAAGGTTCCTCTGCAAGGAGGATCTAAAGGGGAAGTCGGTGAAATTCCGGCGCGGTCCCGCCACTGTAAACAAGGAGTTTTCTTCATATATCCATCGATTGAAGGGATGGAGAAGAAAATGATGATTTGAAGCCAGAAAACCTGTCTTAAGTATCATCACTGACCTACGGGCGATAGGAGATGTGTGTGTTTATTTAGGGTAAACCATACGAGCCGCTTAGGCTCGTTTTTTATTTACCACTCTAAATACACTTCCTACCAGTCGTAGGCCGATGAGTGAAATACTATGGAAGAGGGTTGTATATGTTACAGGTGATCGGTATTGGTCCTGGAAGGCCGGAATGGTTGCCACCGGCAATTATAGAACTTGTAAAGCACTGCGACGTGTTGATTGGGGGATCTAGGGCTCTTAAACTTTTTCCGAATTTCGCGGGATTTAAGCATTGCCTATCCGGTGACCTTACCAGCAGTCTTGTTGTCATCAAAAATGCGCTTTCGGAAGAACAAGTGGTTGGAGTTCTCGTCTCTGGCGACCCTGGCTTTTTTAGTTTTCTGCCCAGACTCAAGAATGAATTTCCCGAAGAACAAATAGATGTCTACCCTGGGATCAGTTCGCTCCAATTCGCCTTTGCTAGAGCAGGAATTCCTTGGCAGGAGGCAACCTTTGTAAGTGTCCATGGGCGAGAATTATCCGTCTTGCCTCGGATGATTAGGCGTCCGACAGCGGTTTTAACCGGCGGAGAAAACACCCCCCAGAAAGTCGCTCAACTTTATTTGGAACGGGGTTATAACCCCATTATTTCGATTGGTAATGCCCTTGGCTATCCTGAGGAAGTCTGGGAAACGATGGATGCCGAGCATCTGGCTCGAGAAAAGTCGTTATTGCAGAATGCCATTGTCATTCTGTATCCCACTTTGGGGCAGAAGGCTAAGCAGGGTACAGGCTATAAGATCGGCATTCCGGATAAAGAGTTCCTACGCGGAGAGGTTCCCATGACAAAGGCGGAAATTCGGGTGCAAGTGCTCGCCAAGGCCCAAATTTCGTTATATGACTGTGTGGCGGATATTGGAGCCGGTACGGGGAGCATTAGTATCGAAGCTGCGGGACTTGCTGCTGAAGGTGTTGTCTATGCAGTTGAACATAATCCAGAGGCTCAGGCACTTATTATTGCCAATCAACGAAAGTTTGGTGTGTCAAATATTCGTTTGATTTCTGGAGCTGCGCCGGATGTTTTTGGAAAGCTTCCCTTAATCGATGTTTGTATCATTGGTGGGAGCAATGGGCGGCTTTCGGAAATCTTAAAACTCGTACCACTCGTTGAGGGTGGACGAGTGGTGATCACGGCAGTGACGATCGAAACAGTAGCCGAAGGCCTGAAACTGCTTAAGGAACAGCACTATCAGGACATTGATACGGTTTCAATTCAAGCGGTCCGTTGGAGGGAGGTTCAAAATCTCCATATGGCCCAAGCCATGAATCAGGTCTTTATAATATCAGCACGAAAAGGGGAAAAGACATGAAAACAACGTGGGGTAATTTCTATGGTGTTGGCGTAGGCCCTGGTGATCCTGATCTTTTAACATTAAAAGCCGTAAAGGTGCTTCAGTCGGTCGATGTGGTAGCTATCCCAAAATCCAAACTCGAACGGGAAAGCGTCGCATGGGATATTGCCAAAATTCACTGCCCCGCAAATGTGCGCTTAATCGAACTAGAGTTGCCCATGACTTCAGATCAACAGGTTCTAGAAAAGGCTTGGCGAGAGGGAGCGAAGACGCTTCTGAACGAACTGAGACAGGGTAAATCCATTGCCTTTATTACACTAGGTGATCCTTCACTCTATAGTACTCACAGTTATCTGCTTAACATTCTCCAGGAAGAACTCCCTCAGGAGTGTATTGCGACTGTGCCAGGAATCACGGCCATGTCCGCTGCAGCGGCCAGAATCAATTTGCCTCTGGCCACAGGGGATGAACCCCTTCTGGTTTTACCGAGTACTGAAGATGTGGGGGAATTCCTCGACTTTCCCAATGTGGTTTTGATGAAAGTTTCCCGCAGGCTTCCAGAGATGTTGACCTTGCTCGAAGAGCGAGGGAGAAAAGCCGTCTTGTTAACGCGGCTTGGACAGCCTGGAGAGAAAATCCGCTGGGAGCCTAAACCGTCTGACTTCGTAGCCGAGAAAATCGATTATCTAAGTCTATTACTCGTTAAAAATGATTTATTGGGGAGGGCTAAAGGTGAGTCAGAAAGATAGTAAGGGAGAAGTTATTTTCGTCGGAGCCGGTCCCGGCGATCCGGAACTTATAACGGTCAAAGGATCTCGGGCATTGGAGCGAGCTGACCGCGTGATTTACGCCGGGTCCTTGGTCAACCCAGAATTGCTTGGCCTCTGCCGCCCTGGTACACCTGTCCACGATAGTGCCCATCTCACTTTAGAAGAAGTAGTCGCTTTGATGACTGAGGGAGTGGCTCTTGGGGAAACGATTGTGCGGCTCCATACAGGAGATCCCAGTATGTATGGCGCAGTGAAGGAGCAATTCGACCTCTTAGATAAGCAAAATATCGCGTATTCTGTCATTCCTGGGGTCAGCTCGGTGTTTGCGGCTGCCGCGGCGATTAGGCGGGAATTCACGTTGCCGGATATCAGTCAAACCTTGATTCTGACCCGCTTGGCAGGACGTACCCCTGTACCAGAGCGTGAAGCACTTGCTAAATTGGCGAAACATCAAGCTAGTATGGCTATTTTTCTTAGTGTTCAGGATATGGGATCGGTCGTCGCAGCGTTGTTGGAAGGTGGCTATACAGCCTCAACCCCCATCGCCGTGGTCGCTAAAGCTAGCTGGCCGGAAGAAGAGATCATACTTGGAACCTTAGAAACCATTGAAGAAAAAGTTAAAAAGGCAGGGGTCCGGAAACAGGCTCAGATTCTCGTCGGTGATTTCTTGGATCCGGCCAACGGATACGCTCGTTCGAAACTGTACGACCCGACCTTTACACATGAATATAGGCAAGGCTCAAACCCGTGAACGCGAAAATAGCCCTTCTGGCTTTGACGGATCGAGGGATGGCCACGGTCCGACGAATTAACGAAAGCCTGCCGATTACTGTTAAGCGTGAGCTGTTTATTCATGAGAAAGCTCAAAGTCGAAACGAAGGTAAGGAACAAGTTTTCCGGCGTTTGGGCGAAATCGTCCCGAGGCTCTGGCAGGAGTACTCTGTACTCGTTTTTGTCATGGCTACAGGGATTGTGGTACGCCAAATTGCCTCCTTACTCGAAGGTAAAGACCGTGATCCGGCAGTACTTGTTCTCGATGAAGACGGGAAGTTCATAATTCCGTTACTTTCCGGGCACTTAGGTGGCGCAAACGCCTGGGCAAATCATCTCGCCTGTCAGATCGGGACCGTGGCGGTTATTACGACAGCCACTGATGGTAGAGGATTGGTTGCCCCTGATGAATACGCTCGAAGGTATGGTTGGAAAGTTGATCCTCTAGACCATTTACCGGCCGTCAATCGTTTACTGCTAGAGCAAGGTTTTCTAAAGGTGTGGTCAGCTTATCCTTTGAACAACGAAAGTACTTGGTTAACTGATGAACACTATCAATTCCTGCCTGAACATGAGAAAGAAAAAGCGAATGTTATTGTAGACGCTTTTCCAGACCCATTGTGTAAGAGTGATTGTATCTATTTAATTCCCCCGCTCCTAAGGGTTGGAGTAGGGTGTCGGCGGGGAATTTCCACTGAGGCTGTCTTAGCGGGAATTACTTTGGCTGTGGAAGGGTTGGGGGCCTCTCTTAAGGCCGTGGCAGGGATTTATAGTATTGATCTTAAAGCTGATGAGCTTGGTTTAATTGAAGCGGCGAAGTACCTAAGGGTCCCGTTTCAAACCTTTCCAGCTGAAAAACTCCAATTGGTCATTGAACAAGAACAATTAAGTCGATCAAAATTTGTATTAGAAAAGATAGGAGTGGACGGGGTATGCGAAGCAGCGAGCTTACTGGGAACTCGGGAGGGTCGGCTAGTTCTGCCGAAGATCAAAGGACGGGGGGTAACCATAGCGATCAGCGAGGAAAACTCTTTGTCGTGGGCATCGGACCCGGAGACCCTGCCCATATGACCGCACGAGTTCAGACGGTTTGGAATGAAGTGGACGTCGTCGTGGGGTACAAAACTTATATTGAACTTATTCGCCCGTACATAACAAAGCAACAGATTGTTTCTAACGGGATGCGTCAAGAGGTTGACCGTTGTCGCGAGGCGATTCGTTTGGCTGCCGAGGGGCACAGCGTGGCTGTGGTAAGTAGTGGGGATGCCGGGGTTTACGGCATGGCTGGTATTATGATTGAGTGTCTAGAGCAAGCGGGACTTTTAGACATCCCGCTAGAGATCGTTCCCGGAATAACGGCAGCTACTGCGGCAGCATCCATGCTAGGAGCTCCCTTGATGCATGATTTTGCCGTTATTAGCTTAAGTGATCTGATGACGCCTTGGGAAGTCATCGAGAAACGCGTGCGCTTAGCAGCTGAAGGAGATTTTATTTTTGCGATTTATAATCCCAAAAGTAAAGGTCGAACACAACACATTGAGACTGTGCGCGAGATTATTCTGCGCTTCCGTCGTCCAGAAACTCCGGTTGGTCTTGTTCGGGAGGCATTGCGGGGCGAAGAATCCAGCGTGCAAATGACCACACTTGGTGATTTCACAAATCACACGATCGATATGCTGACCACCGTAATTATTGGAAACTCCCAAACCCGTATGATAGGCCCTTATATGGTTACTCCTCGAGGATACATGCTGTGAGGCTATTGGTCTTGGCCGGAACAGAGGATGGGCGCGAACTAGCGGAAGCCCTGAAGCGTCGTGGGCATGAGGTTTTAGTTTCTACTCTAACCGATTATGGCGCGGATTTGGCACTCGAACAAGGGCTTCAAGTTCGCTCTGGGGCAATGGATGCTCAAATCCTCACAGACCTTGTAAAGAGTAGGGCCTTTGAAGCAATTGTGGATGCAACTCATCCCTACGCGATAAAAGTTAAAGAAATGGCAAAAATGGTTTGCGAAAAACAATCCATTCCCTATCTTCGTTGGCAGCGTTCTCCACTTGAGTTGGAGAGTCATCCCCTCATTCATTGGGCGGAGGACATTCCTGCAGCAGCCCGTATTGCTAGCGAGCTAGGGCAACGTATTCTGCTAACGACTGGAAGTAATGCGTTGCCAGAATGGGTCTCCCTGCCTTCTCTGAAAGATAAAGCCCTGTATATTCGCGTTCTGCCTACAGCAGGGGTGTTGGCGCGTTGTGAATCCTTAGGGTTTAAACCGAATCAAATCATCGCTGCTCAAGGCCCTTTTTCGCAAGAGTGGGACGAAGCGATGTTCAAGCAATTAAGTATCGAAGTTGTGGTTGCCAAAGAAAGTGGCAAAGTGGGAGGAACCCTCGAAAAAGTGCGAGCTTGCCTCTCTCTAGGTATTCCATTGGTTATCTTGAAACGACCGATAACCGAGGATCAAGATGTTTCGATTTCCCAATTTATTAAACATTTGGAGGAGATAGTATGAAAACAGAAATTATTGTCTTAGGACACGGCAGTCGACGAGCAGAAGCAAACCAAGGCCTTTTAGTTGTAGCTGAGAAAATGAGTCAGTTGATGGGACAAACTGTGACGCCTGCCTATATGGCGCATGATCACCCTAGTCTTCCAGAAGTAGTGGAGGCAAAAATCCAAAGTGGAGCCTTAAAAATTGTCATCATGCCCCTCTTTCTTTTTCGAGGAGTCCACGTTTCGGTGGATATCCATGAGGAATTGAGTGAAATTAGAGAACAACATCCGAATGTGGAAATTGTCTTTACCAAAGAACTGGGAGCAGATGACGGTATTGCCAATTTGGCTTGCGTTCGCATTAAGGAGGCTATGTCCGAATGACATCTTTTATCTTGGATCCGGGTCAAATCGAGACGGAAAGTATGCGTATCATTCGAACTGGCTTGACGCGTGCTTGGTCAGAGGATGAATACCCAGTTGTAGAACGCTTAATTCATACGAGTGGAGATCCATCCTTAGAACAGGTCATTGCGATTCATCCCCAAGCGATTTCCTGTGGACTCAAGGCTCTGAAGGCGGGGGCAAACGTCATTACTGATGTTGAGATGGTCCGCGCGGGCATCTCTAAAGAAAAACTTAAATCGTTGGGTGGAACCGTGGAAAGTTATTTAAACGCCCCAGGGGTTTTAGAACAAGCGAAAGCCTGGGGAATCACTCGCTCGATGACGGCTTTTCGAATGCACCCGGAGAGCTTGCGTGGCTCGATCGTGGCCATCGGTAACGCGCCGACCGCTCTGCTCGAAGTATTGCGTTTAGCGGAGAATCCGGAGACACGTCCGGCCTTGATCATCGGAATACCCGTTGGCTTTGTCGGAGCAAAAGAGTCCAAGGACTTACTTTGGGGTCGTCAAGAAATTCCGTCGATAACAGTCTTAGGGACACGGGGAGGAAGCCCACTCGCCGCGACGGTTGTCAATGCATTAATTTATACTGCCATTTCGCAGGTTCATGGTTCGTAGTTCGTAGTTCGAAAGTCGAACTATGAGTATGCGACGAACCCACGAATATCGAACATCGAACCGTGAGAAAGCGGTTCGAACCACGAATATCAAATATCGAACCACGAAAGAGGGTGACCTATTTGTCTTCTAGTAAAAAATCAGCAGCAAGACTCATGATTCAGGGGACCTCTTCAAGCGTTGGAAAAAGTGTGCTCGCTGCTGCATTCTGCCGAATATTTTACCAAGAAGGATATCGAGTGAGTCCTTTTAAATCACAGAATATGGCTCTTAATTCGTTCGTGACAACTTCAGGCGGAGAGATGGGGAGAGCGCAGGTGGTTCAGGCCCAAGCCGGCGGGGTCGAACCGGAGGTGCGAATGAACCCAATCTTACTGAAACCAAGTGGGCCAAACGGCTCCCAGGTTGTTATTATGGGCGAATCGCAGGGGAATGTGACGGCCTTGCGTTACCACGGGGAATATCAAAGAATGACTTGGCCGTATGTAGTAGATGCTTTGCACGGGTTGCTTGATGAATACGAAATCGTGATCATTGAGGGGGCAGGAAGTCCCGCAGAAGTTAATCTCAAATCGAATGATATTGTCAATATGCGCGTGGCTATGGAGGCCAATTCTCCAGTGCTGCTAGTTGCTGATATCGATCGTGGCGGTGCCTTGGCTGCTGTTGTGGGGACCTTGGAATTAGTGGAACCCGAGGAACGAGCCATGATTAAAGGAATCATCTTCAATAAGTTTCGCGGCGAATTGGCACTTTTACAGCCTGCTTTAGATTTTATTGAAGAAAGAACAGGAATCCCGGTGGTTGGGGTTGTCCCTTATTATAAAATCCGCATTCCAGATGAAGATTCCGTGGCCTTGGACGGGGCTGATGAGAAACCCTCAGTTTCCCTAACCGATAAACTAGACATTGCAGTTATTCGTTTTCCGTATATTTCTAATTTTACGGACTTAGATGCTCTTCAGGACGAACCAGATGTCTCGGTGCGCTATGTCACGGAAACCGCTAATCTAGGAAAACCAGATCTCGTTATTCTGCCCGGCAGTAAAAATACCCTAGCGGATCTACGTTTTCTGCAGGAAAGTGGTTTAGGATCACAGATTCAGATGCTTTATGAGGAAAAGGTCCCTCTCATTGGTATTTGCGGAGGATATCAAATGATGGGGCGTACCGTGAAGGATCCGCTGCATACAGAGTCAGAGCTTGAAGAGATGGCCGGTCTCGGTATTCTACCAATGGTGACGGAATTTGATCCTCAGAAATATACCGTCCAGAGTAAAGGGACGATTCTTACGGACCAAGAATTTTTCAAATCGTGTACCGGGGAAACCATCGTTGGCTATGAAATTCATATGGGTCGCTCAACAATCGATGAAGGACAGGCACCACTTTTTAACTTGACATCGAACGGAATATCCTATACGGATGGTCTGCAAGCAGGTAACGCCTTCGGGACCTACTTACATGGAATTTTTGATAATGATGGTTTACGTACGGCGCTTTTGACCTGGCTTTGGCAGCGCAGAGATCGCCCTAGACCGGTTGAAGCAACACTTTCCCAGGCGGCGCTTCGTGAATTAGCGTTTAATGAGTTAGCAGATTTAGTACGTCAGAGTGTGGATGTTGAACGGGTTCGGGCTATTATGGGGCTGGGCAAAGAGAATGATCGGGTGATGCAGAATGATGGAAACCATTAGTCTCCTCTCAGTGCCTCTCTCGACTGCTGTCCTTATCGGATTTCTGCTCGACCAAGTCATCGGGGATCCTCGTAGCTGGCCTCACCCTGTCGTTGGAATCGGAAAAGTTATTGCTTTTCTGGAGCGCCATCTTAATCAAGGATCTCCAGAGAGACGCCGTCGATGCGGAGTTCTTTTAACTATTCTAGTGGTTGGCGGAAGTTATTTACTGACGTGGGTTGCAGTACTGGGTGCGAACGCACTTCATCCCTTAGTGGGGATGGGAGTGAGTGCGTATTTTATCTTTACATCGTTGGCTGGCAAATCCCTGTTAGATGCAGGCCAAAGTGTTTTAGATCCCTTAAAACATGGCGATTTGAGCGGGGCTCGGCAGCGGCTCTCTTGGCTGGTTAGCCGGGATACCGGAGACCTTTCCGAAGGAGAGATTGTGCGAGGAACGGTCGAAACGCTCGCTGAAAACTTCGTCGATGGGATCTTGTCTCCGCTTTTCTATGCCGCTCTAGGAGGAGCTCCTCTGGCAATGGCCTTCAAAGCAATCAGCACCTTAGATTCGATGGTCGGTTATCGGAATGAACGATATGAAGAGTTTGGCTGGTTTTCCGCTCGCACGGATGATTGGGCCAATTATGTGCCAGCTCGGTTATCGATTCCCATCTTACTCCTCGCAGGCTGGTTTTGGCGGATGCCGATACGCCATGCCTATAAAATGTGGAAACGAGATGCCTCAGGTCACCCTAGTCCGAACGGGGGAAATCCAGAAAGCGTCGTTGCAGGTTTACTTGGCGTTCGCCTTGGTGGCCTCAACAGCTATCATGGAAAGCCTCATCATCGGGCAGAAATGGGCGATGCCCTTCATCCTGTCAATGCCTCTGATATTGTTCAGTGTCGGCATTTGGTTCAAACGGCGACTTGGTTATCCATATTACCTGCCCTTATGTTAGCTTACGCAGTGTGGTAACTCAAACTACGAACCACGAATATACGAACCACGAATAGGGAAGGGAGAAATAGCATGAAGATTCCCAGAATTGTTCTAGCGGGAACCCACAGTGGAGTGGGTAAAACGACCCTTGCTACTGGTTTAATGGCGGCTTTAAAAAAGCGTGAGCGTCCAATTCAGGGTTACAAGGTCGGGCCAGATTACATAGATCCCAGCTATCACGCAGCAGCCACAGGAAGACCATCTCGTAATCTTGACCGTTGGCTGTTGGGTGAACATCTCCCTTCCGTCTTTGCACAAAGTGCTAAGGATAGTTGGGCGGTGATTGAGGGTGTTATGGGCATGTTCGATGGAATGAGCGGAACGGCGGGTTTCGGAAGTACGGCTGATGTAGCTAAACTTCTTCAAGCACCCACCTTGCTCATTGTCGATGTGTCCTCGATGTCTCGAAGCGTGGCGGCCTTAGTTCACGGATTCAATTCCTTTGACCCGAGTATTAACCTGCAAGGGGTTATTCTTAATCGTGTGAAATCTTCGGCACAAGAAAAAATACTAAGGGAAGCCCTTAGTGATTTAAATATTCCAGTCCTCGGAGCCCTCCCCAAAGAAGGTGCTCTTCATCTTCCTGAACGACATTTAGGGTTGGTTCCCGTGGGGGAAAATGGACTCTTAGAAGGTTTTATCGATACCCTTTCCCAACTGATAACTAAACATATTGATTTACAGCAAGTCGAAAACATTATGCTTGGCGCACCGGATCTTCAGGAATCTACTTTTTTAGAAACGAAATTAAGCACGCGTTCTGTTTTAAGTCCTGATCTGAATACTGCCCTTCTTTCCGCTAGGCTGGTGGCTCCGGAAAGAAAATTCCGCTTAGGTTTGGCGTGGGATGAGGCCTTTCTTTTTTACTATCAAGATGCTTTAGACTTAGCGGAACGCTTGAATTATACGATTATACCTTTTAGCCCTTTGCACGATTCTGCACTTCCTCAAGATCTCGACGGTATTTTCCTAGGGGGAGGGTTTCCAGAGCTTCATCTTGACCGTTTAAGTGGGAATCTCTCATTTATAGACTCTCTTCGCTCATACGCGGCAAGTGGCAAACCAGTTTATGCCGAATGTGGAGGGTACATGTACCTTGGTCAGTCCATCATGGACTTTGAAGGTCGAGAAGTCCCCTTGGCAGGTATCATTCCGCTGAAAGCAGAAATGACAAAGCGTCTGCAGGGCATCGGATACCGACGCGGCGTCTTTCAAAGTGATAATTTTCTAGGTCCTCGCGGGACAGCGGTCCAAGGTCATGAATTTCATTATTCACGCGTGAGCTATGAACGAGAATTTCCGGCCGCTTATGAATTGTTCAAAGGGGGTCAGGCCGACCGGATGGAAGGTTATGCCCGAGATAATATTGTCGCATCGTATCTACACCTCCATTTTTCAGGGCAACAGGAATTGCTTGAGCACTGGTTTAAGATGTCTTCTCGGGGAAGAGAGTTATGATTACAGTCTATACTGGTCAAGGGAAAGGGAAGACGACGTCCGCTATAGGAGAGGCCTTCTTGGCTCACTGTAAGGGGAAACGCGTTCTGATGGTGCAATTCTTAAAAGGGAGTACCTACAGTGGTGAAATAATGGGACTTAATCGTTTGGGGATTCCTCTCATTCAATTTGGGGTGGGTTGCCGTTGGGCAGGGATGATCCGAACCGGTCTTAAACACTGTACCGGGTGTGGGGAATGTTTTCGGCAAAACCGCACACCCGATATCGGGTTAGAGTTGGTGCACCTTGCCCTCGAATACGTGGCAGGTGAAGTTCAGGCGAACACTTATGATGTTCTTATCTTGGACGAAGTGAGTCATGCACTAAACCATAATTTCCTAAGTTTGGATCAATTAAGGAAACTGCTATTGATGAGTTCTTCCCTACACTGGATTCTCACAGGGCGTGGGATGCCCGATACCTTAGAGCCCTTGGTTGACAATTGGTGGGAATTAACGATGCTAAAACATCCTTTTACAAAGGGCGTTAAAAGTCGTAGGGGGATTGAATATTAATGGATATCGCTGTTGGCTTAGCTCGATGTCCTGGGACGTGTGGGGAATGGGTACAAGGAGCTCGCAAAGGAATCCCCTTTCTCGTGGATTGTCCCATTGACCGATTCTCGGAAGCCAGGGTGACCTTGCGCTTTGACGCCTCGGGTTGGGATATCCCGCTGGGTAAAACGAAGACTCACCAGGTTTTGGAATTGCTTAAAGAGGACTTAGGTCTTCCCAGGTTAGGTGGTAAAGTGGAATTTTCCCAGCAACTTCCGGAAGGAAAAGGTATGGCGAGCTCCACAGCTGACATCACAGCGGTGGTAGCGGCCACTCTGATTGCGCTCGGCGAGGATCCCGCTCCGGAACGTTTAGCGCATTTTGCTTTACGGATTGAACCGAGTGACAGTGTCATGTTTCCAGGAATAACAGAGATGGAACATGTTCAAAGACATTTCCATCGCGTACTCGGACCTGCAATTCCAGCTCTATTTCTCGCCTTAGATGGGGGCGGCACCATCGATACGCGGGTATTTAATGCCCGACCTGGCTTGGCGGAACACTATCGGCGCTATGAAGGGGAGATTGAGAAGGCCTATGGATTAGCCTGTGAAGGCATAGAGCAAGTCGATTTGGAAAAACTAGCGACGGCTGGGACGATCAGTGCTCGGTGTAATCTAGAAATGAATCCAAAATTGTTATTTGAGCCCTTCTTGGCCTGGATTCGTCAAAAAGGGGGACTTGGTGTTATTACAGCTCATAGCGGTACACTGCTTGCCGGAGTGTTTCCGCAAGAGGGCTTTTCCAGTCGGGAGGTTCGCAAAGACTTACGGCTGGAAGCTCAGCAACTTTTTTCCCCCGCTCACCTAGATCTTTTCAACAGTCATTCAGGGGGGATCATGGCCACAAAATTGAATTCGAAAGAAAAAATGGGGTGAATATATGCATGGTGGAAATCTGCGCAGAGCCCAAGAAGTGTATGGCTTGGATTCATTTATTGATCTGTCCGCAAATATAAACCCCTTCGGACCGCCATCAGGGGTTTGGGCGTCCTTGCAACAGGGAATGGCAGAGATTGTACATTACCCGGACCCTGAGAGCCTAGCCTTAAGAACGATGCTTGCCAGCCATCTAGGACTACCGGTTGAGACAATCATGGTAGGGAACGGCGCCGGAGAATTGATATTCACGCTTGTGCAAGCGTTAAAACCTAAAAAAGTAGCGATTCCAGTTCCGTCGTTTAGTGAATACGAACGAGCCGCGCGGGCGGTAGGGTCTGAAGTGAGCTATATCCCGCTGGGTCCAGAGGGGTGGGCGAAGTTTAAGCGCAGCGATGGAGAAAGCGAAAACGCAAGAGACCAGGATGCATTGGACCAAATGTGGCGAGAACTCCTCGCAGGGTGTGATTTACTCTTTCTTTGTTCCCCCCATAATCCGACGGGGAGTGTCCTTGAGAAAGAGACCTTTGAACGAATCCTACGTATAACCAAAGAACTAGGATGTCGAATTCTCTTCGATGAGTCTTTCCTTGATTTTCTACCCGACGAGTCGCGCGAGTCCACTCGTACTTATTTGGAGGATAACGAACACCTCATCGTTTTGTACTCCTTGACGAAGTTTTACAGTTTACCGGGTTTGCGGTTAGGCACTGTTTTTGCACATAAGTCAATGCTTGCTCTCTTCGAACAATATCGTGATCCTTGGTCCGTGAATGTTCTTGCTCAGCATGCCGGGAGCGCGGCGCTAAAGGATGTGGAGTATGCGGAGGAGGTACGAGAAAAGCTGAGGGAGAGTCGGTCCTATTTCTATCGTGAATTTGCAGTCTGTAAGTTTTTGAATTTGCGACTTTGGCCAACCTCCGTTAATTTTGCCTTGATCGAGATTTTAAACCATACTTCCGGAGAATTGATCCAACATTTAGGACGTCACGGGATTCTTGTGCGAGACTGTGCCAGCTTTACAGGTCTGCCAGGTGATTTTATCCGGGTCGCAATCAAAGACGTTCCCGTCATGCAGCGGCTCATAGCGGGTTTGAAGGGATTTTATCTTGAAGTAGATGGCTGATAAATGCAGGTTTTCGCCTTAGGAAATGATAAGGAGTTGGTACAATTATGGACCTGCGTATGTTTAAGAAGATCAGTTTATTATTTGCCTACGTTCTTGCTATATATATTGTTTTTCCAGATAATGCTTATGCCATGCATATTATGGAAGGATTCTTACCTTTGAATTGGGCCGCTTTCTGGTGGATTGTCATGATTCCGTTTGTGATTGCGGGGGTGCGTTCCATTAAGAAAACTGTGACCCTCCACCCAAGCTTAAAGATGATGCTGGGTATGGCCGGAGCTTTTGCTTTTGTTTTGTCGGCTCTGAAAATACCGTCAGTCACTGGTAGTTGTTCACATCCGACCGGCGTGGGTTTAGGTGCGATCCTATTCGGACCGACTGCTATGACCGTCTTAGGTATGATTGTCTTAATCTTTCAAGCTCTTTTACTTGCTCATGGCGGAATAACTACCCTTGGAGCAAATACGTTTTCTATGGGGATCGTTGGACCTTTAGTCTCTTACGGTATTTATAAGGGTGCCAAAAAATTGGGGGCTCCCCTGTGGTTGTCTGTTTTTCTCTCAGCCACTATCGGAGATATAATGACCTATGTAACAACATCCTTTCAGTTGGGGCTAGCTTTTCCCTCAGCGACGGGGGGAGTAATGGCTTCTGTAGTAAAATTCATGGGTATTTTCGCGTTTACTCAGGTGCCCTTAGCTATCAGCGAAGGTATCTTGACCGTAATGGTGATTAATGTCCTTAGCTCTTACAGCAAAAAAGAATTGCGATTTTTAGGAGTATTTACTGGGAAAGAGTTACCAATCAGCGAGCGGGGGGAGAAAGCATGAAACCACTTGTTAAGAATGGTTTATTACTAGTGGCTGTGGTGGTACTGGCCTTTGGTCCGCTGATTATGAAACGCAATGCCGAATTCTCAGGAGCCGATGACCAAGCAACAAACGCTATCAGCGCTATCGATCCCAATTATAAACCTTGGTTTAACCCAATATGGTCCCCCCCCAGCGCTGAGGTGGAATCGTTCTTGTTTGCCTTGCAGGCAGCTGTCGGAAGCGGAGTTGTCTTTTATTATTTAGGCTATTTAAAGGGTAAACATAGTGTCAGTAAGAAGGATCCAACGTGATAGACATTGATAGTTACGCCTATAATAATAATTTAAAAACAGTTCATCCGGCGGAGAAGGCTCTCTTTGCGATGATTACGATGGTCGTGTGTCTAGCATCTCCTACGGTAATTACGCCGCTAATCGTGTTAGCTTTAATGGCTGGAGGAATAATCTTCAAAGCAGGCATTCCAGCTCGAGTTTTTGTCAGGCTGATGCTGATACCGTTTTCGTTTCTGCTTATAAGTGTATTAACGATTGCTTTTTCAATCTCCACCATTAGTTCCGGATTTTGGTTATCTCAAACCATTAAGGGGTTAACCATAGGAATACACTACCCTGATTTGATCACCGCAATTCATCTCTTTCTAAGATCGTTAGGGGCTGTTTCTTGCCTCTACTTTTTAGCTCTGACCACTCCGATAACTGAACTAATTACAGTCCTCAATAAGCTGAAGGTTCCTGTGATTATTACTGAATTGATGGTGCTGATCTATCGTTTTATCTTTGTTTTTATGGAAACAGCCACTACAATCAACCGTGCTCAATCTTCCCGTTTAGGCTATGTAACAATGAGAAGCTCTTTTCGTTCTATGAGTGGACTGTTTTCTGCACTTTTAGGGAAAGTTTTCGTGAAATCTCAAGAACTTTACAATGCCATGGCAGCGCGGTGTTATACTGGGGAGATTAAGGTGCTTACCAAGAAGCATCCAATCAACCTTAGAAATTACTTTATTATTGTGGGTGTTGAAATTCCGTTGATCTTATTAAATTTACTAGGGAGGTGATGAATTTGCCAGAGTTTATAATTGAGGCTGTAAATGTGGAATATTCTTATCCCGATGACACCAAGGCTTTGCTGAACGTAAGTTTACAAGTAGAAAAGGGTGAAAAGTTAGCAATCCTGGGGTCAAATGGTGCCGGGAAATCAACGTTATTTATGCAGTTTAACGGAATTTTTCATCCTAATTCAGGGTGTATAAAATACCAGGGAGAAGCTATTTCCTATAAAAACAAGGACCTGATCGCCTTACGCAAGAAAGTGGGCATTGTTTTTCAGGATCCGGATAGTCAGTTGTTTTCTGCTAGCGTTTGGCAGGATATCTCATTTGGTCCTCTAAATCTTGGACTCTCAGAAGAAGAAGTGACAGCCAGAGTCAAAAAAGCCCTGCTAGATACCGAAACGACGGACCTTCAAGATAAGCCAACTCACTTGTTAAGTTACGGGCAAAAAAAACGGGTTTCGATCGCGGGCGTCCTGGCCATGGAACCAGAGGTCATCATTTTTGATGAGCCAACGGCTGGGCTGGATCCACGCCACGCTAAGGAGTTCATGCAACTTCTGGAAAAGTTGAGTAAGGAGGGCAAAACGATTATCATATCGACTCACGACGTCGATTTAGCGTATTCCTGGTCAGATCGGTTGGCAATTATGTACAGCGGAGAGATCATTGCCCATGGAGATCCCGGCGAACTATTCCTGCAGCCTCATCTTATTGAACGAGCGGATCTAGCACTTCCTTGGTTGATAGAAATGCACAGTGAGTTTGTGAAAAAGGGCTGGGTGCCTCTATCTACTCCTTTGCCAAAAACAAAAGAGGATTTAGTCCGGAACGTTCCGACGAAGAGTGATCAACAAAGTGCCAAATAAAGATTAAAGACCTCCGGCTATTGCAGGAGGTCCTTAATCTTTATTTTACGGTTACAAAAGCATAGCAAACCAGGATTTTCTCAGAATTTGTCATATTTCTATTTCTGCTCAAATCAGGTGGGAAGAGAGGTCGAAATGACGAAAAGCCACTATGCTAAATCAGTGAACTATCTAAGAATGTCTATCACCTCGAACGTGGTTTGAATAAACTATCTGGCGGAAGGCTGTCCTAGCGAAGTCTAAAGGCCTTGCGGCCCTCGCCCCCGAAGTGTGCTGGACGAAGTAGTTTTTGGGAGATCGTTTTTAGCCCTGTCAAAACATAAAAAATGACTACCTTGAAAAGTGAGTATTCCTGTGTCTTCTTCAACCATCAAGTCATAATCATGATTAGGGACATGGATTATCGTCCGTTCACCGTCCCCAAACTCAACGGTAACATGATTGAGAGGATCGGTTCTGGAAAGGTTATGGTCATTTCGGTTGTGATGAGCCTGGGATCGTTTGGATCTGATAGTTACCTGAATGGAGAGTACAGGCTGTTTACTATTATGCCTGTGGGTAATATTGGTGTTGGATATAGAATTCAAGATGATACCGAAAGAAAATGTCAGCAAAAAGACTCCAGATAATACTTCCACACATACAAGCAGTTTTGCATACCAGAGTACCGGATAGATATCCCCATACCCTGTGGTGCTAATTGTTATAAAACTAAAATAAACACAATTTACCACAGATTCGAACAAATTCATGGTCGTTTCGATCCCATGAAAAGCCGTCCACTCGGATAAGGATTGCATATGAAAATAAATGGTGGCAAAGGTAAAGGTGAAATTCAAATAAGTAGATATGATAATATATATATCTTGATTATAAAATTCACTATTAGATTTAACAATGTCAAAAATTACAGATTTAACTAAAAGATATTGGATAACTATAGAATCAATAATTGTCAATATAGCAACAAAATCCGCAAGAATACTGAACAGTATTGTTACCATATAGATAATAACGTTCTGTTGAGATGTATGGGATAAGAGCATTTTGGAAAATACAAGTACCATAAAAACGAAAAAAATACAGATCGGCAAAAAATACGTTCTGGCCAAAAAAAATTTTCTCATCATATCATAATAGCGTGGATTTATTTTAAATAGAAAGAGATACATAATACCAATTAGCACAAGGGAAAGCAGGATGGAAATGATGACCGAGTAGTAGTGCGGCAGAGGTGCTTTTAAGACTACGTCAAATTCAATTCCATAAATACGGGCAAAAATCGGAGTATTCAATAATAAAATAACTGTAGAAGCTGCCAACAGATAAAAAATGATTTTTGAAGTTTGTATTAATAAAGCGTGTTTGTTAGTTATATTAAGTGCCAAATTCGATTTCTTAGATTGCATAATTAATTCTCCTCACTAAACCCCAAAATTAATGATTTCGTCAGAATTTAGCTGGCAAAATCTCAATAACTAATGTGAATTTTTGTAGTAATAAGCAAATTATTATGTTGGAGGGGCAAAGATGGAAGAGAATTAGAGTTATTCGATTAACAACATTATATCAGAATTCTGTTTTCTACTGTTAAAGAATTCATAGTAAGATCCCAAGGGCAAAACGAAGGGTATAAATGAACAAAGTCCAAAATAAATCATTTCTCGGCGAATAGAACATGCAAGTCACATTCTTAGAATCAAAGGTGTTTTGATGGAATAATTGATAATTGACTCAGTTAACTGAAATATCGATTAACCAATTTCTCAGCTGTCCGAGTCGCTAAAGCCTGTGTCGTCAGGGTCGGGTTAGGCCCTCCTAAACCATTGAATAAGACACTGTTATCGGCAATGAATAAACGTTTAACTTGGTAAGCCTCACAGTTAGTATCGGTTACATAGCCCATGCGCATTGTGTTTTGAGAATGGATATATACGCCAGGTGGCCAATCGGCCCTGATAATTTCTTTGGCACCTGCTTTCCGGAAAACATCCGCGGCGATTCTTGCTAGCTGATCTTGTTTCTCTTTGTCCTTTTGGCTGGGTGAGTAGTGTATTAAAGGTACTGGCCCATGCTCATCTTTAAACACCGGATCCAAGGTGATCATATTTTGAGGATTTACCTCGTCATCAACAAATAGCAGGGTACTTAGAGTTCTCCGGTACTGTGACATCAGATATTTTAGTTTTTCACCTACGGCCTTCCCGTATATATCCCATGGCTCCTTAGGGTCAGACTTGTGCAGAAAATTATAGCTACCCTCCCTAAGCGTATACAATAATGTAGCGAATAACCCGGGGCTCAATCCGAAATTTCCCAGGAATCCAAGCCCTGGGTAATCAAGCCGTGCTGCTGAATTTTGCCCCACAAAGGGATTGGCTTCAGGTGTTCCCAGTATGTTCATTAAGACATTTTCATCGAATATACCTGCGACACAGCCGAAAAAATGGTTTGTTAAGCCTTTCCCGACCCATGGATTAAGAGGCAGTGCTGAATTCAGCCAAAGGCGGGGTGTTTCTATTGCGCCGGCCGCCATGACTACCACCTTGGCCTTAAAATCACCAAACTCTCCTGACCAAGTATCGCGAAATTGCACCCCGATAGCCCGCAGGCCTTCTTGCGGGTGGTTTTCTGTTATGATCCTTGTGGCAAATGTATTTGGCCTTATTTTGACCATCCCTGTTTTCAGAGCAAGCGGCACATAACTGCACAGGGTACTGCGTTTGGCTACCTTTTCTACCGAGGGCCCAATATGACATCCATTGACACAATGCCCCCTGAGAGTACAGCCGGCAGGCTTTTCTCCAAAAGGGAAATCAGGATCATTTATACGGGGATCAGGAGGTAAGATGGCATTAGGTTGGGGGCGATAACCTGGACTGGTCACATTTAGGGTGCTCAGCAGGGGATATCCTGCCTTCCTAGCTCCGTAAAAAAATAGTTCTTCTTTGGTTGTCATAGGTGCGGGGTGAACTGGGAGAGTTGCTTCTACCTTTTGATAGTAGGGAATAAGTTCCCGGTAGGGGATGGGCCAAACATTATCTACCGCTAGGGAGTAAGCCCGGGGGGAATTGCCCCAGTAATGCAGAGTGGTGCCTCCCACCCCGGAGCATTGCCAGGGGAAGCCAGCTTGAAAAAGGTTTCTAAACCACGGGTCGCGATTACGGTCAGCCGGCCCCCAACGGAATTTTCCAGTGATCCAATCATTCATATCTGCCTCGTAATCAGTAAATTGGTTCGTTAAAAGTCCAAGGTCCAGGTCCTCAACGCTGGAGCTACTTGCAGCCCCAGACTCTCTGTTGGGATTAGGCCACTTTTTATTTCCGTACCAGGGGCCTGCTTCAAGAACCAGTACCTTAACGCCTATTTCTCCCAGTTCCTTGGCAACAACCGGGCCACCACCGCCCGCCCCAATAATTATTACATCAGCGTCATAAGTCATGATGATATGCTCCTATTCCGTAAACTTATCAAGTAAATATCCGCGTAAGGCATGATAACGATAGGCCTTTCCGGGATAACGAACTTGCTTCCAACTGACAGGTATGTCTTCCAACTTGCGCTCTTCGAACGGAGTAAAACGTGTTACCCCATATCCGGACCATTCGGAATAATAACCAAACACGGTAAATCTATCTAAGGCATCAGCTATTATTTGAATAAAGACAGGGTTGTTTTGGTAAGGAAAAGGTAAGAGGTTGATAGCTTTGAGACGGTCTTTTTGGGAAAGGGCATTAAAACTATTACCGTTCGAGAAAGCCACTGGGTCAAGAATCTCTCCGGCGACCCCTATGGCTATAAGCTGACTAGCTGCTATGTCGAGTAGCTCAGCAATAGGAGATGCCAAGGTCAGATTGAAATAAAAGTGATCCAGGGACCAGATTAGGTACTCATCAATGTGCGAATACAGTCCACCTACAGCCTGGATAGCGCCTTGTTCGAAAGCGAGCAGAGGTGTATTAGGAATGATAGCATCAACCAAGGCCCCTAATGTTACCCTGACTTTGGGAGTGTGATACATTATCTAAGAACCTCCTACGCAACAAATAAAATGATATAATTTAGTTAGGTCTGATTTATAATATATGGATATAAGACTTATTTATGTTAAATTCAGGCCATAATTGAGGCACATCTTTACTAGCGTTTTGTGTATCCATGGTTAAAACGTTGTATAATAGTTGATCGGCATTATTTAATAATGCGCATTTGTAGGATAATGTGGTGCGGCAAAGAATGACTATTCAAATAATATAAAGGAGAAATGAAATGGCTATCGAAAAAGTTAAGGAATATTTCAAGCAATGGAATATGGAGGATAAGATACTTGAGTTTGAAGCTTCAAGTGCAACTGTGGAATTAGCTGCTCAGGCACTAAAGTGTGAGCCAAAAAGAATTGCCAAAACACTATCTTTTATGATGGATAATAAATGCATTTTAATTGTGGCAGCAGGTGATGCGAAAATTTATAATTCAAAGTATAAATCACAGTTTGGCACAAAGGCAAAAATGTTAACTTATGACGAGGTAGCCACTCTTACAGGACATGCTGTTGGTGGTGTCTGTCCATTCGGAGTAAAAGATGGAGTAGTTACTTATCTTGATATGTCTCTCAAAAGATTTACAACTGTTTTCCCAGCATGTGGTAGTAGTAACAGTGCTATTGAACTTAGTCTTGATGAGCTTGAACAATACTCTAATGCCAACTCTTGGATAGATGTATGCAAGGATTGGCAAGAATAGCAGGGATATAAAGCGCACTCTCTGTCACAGTCAATTTGTTCAAAAAAATGCCTAAAACCAATACGGGATTATAAGCAATATCAACCTTGAGACGGAAATACTCAAAATCTGAGATAATTAAGTCAGAGGTCATTGCCAGGTAATCAAGGAGACTGCGTTGATTGTGTAGATTGCGTAGTCTCTTTTGATTAAGCCTACATGAACTGTTGTTGAAATTAGAAGGACCATCCATGGTATAAAAATGATACATAATAAAAGTATTGAAATATTTGTTTAGAAGCATTATAATATTAATTAGATAATATCGATACTGAAATTGTAGTAATAATAAATTAGCGCGATGTATTATCAATGAAAGGAAGTGAATCTCATGCCATATGCGGAAGAGGACTGTGAAGTTTATTGCAATATTTGCAAAAAGGTCACCAAGCTTAAAAAAGGGGAAGAGATCCCTACCTGTTGTGGAAAATTGATGGAAGAAATATAATAATTATCAAAGTTCTAATTGAGGCAACTACTAACTTCAAATGAAGTAGAATTATAAAGCATAAGTCAAGCACCGCAGAAATTCCGGTGCTTGCCTTGTGAGGTAGTTCGGTCCTTTCCGTAGCAGGCGGAGGAAATGTGAGAGGATCTGTCCTAAGTGCGAGAGGAACGTGATGAACAAATCACGAACACAAGGAAATTGAGAACGAGAGAAAGAGCTCATTATAGATACAACCAAGTACACCAGAGAAACATGAAAGAGATGTATATAGCATGAAATTGATAATTATCTTAGTAATAATTGGTATAATTCCCTCTTTATTAGGGGTATGGGTATCTGTAGGTCAATACTCAGACTAGGTGAAGTCTATGATAACTAAGTAAAGGATAACAACTGCTCTAGTTTAACGGCATACATAAGCCAAGTTTAGCTTCTTGTGCTCCTTCTATCGGTTAGTACTGAGGCTATGATTTGGTAGGTTTTGTCTAATACCCACTACGTATAATAAACAGATTCCAGGGTATTATATCCCTTACGAAAACATTCGTCCTACTTGCCCTCATCGGAAACGGTGGGGCTTTTTTGTATACAAAAATAGGGATTACCATTGGTTGCGCCATATCTTACAATTTCAATTTATGCCAGGGCCTTTTAAGATTAATAACTTATTAAGTGTCCTTCAGGGCGTTTTTCTTATGTTAAAATAAAGGATGAGAGGCAACATGGGTAGAATGCTGGTAATGTAGAGTCTAAACTGTTATGGGGAGAAGGGTGGTGCAGATTGTTAGAATCCGGAAAAATCACAAAGACTCTTCTTAGGGCCTTTCTTAGTTCCTATTATCAGCTGATCAGCAATGCTACAAAGCCGTTACTTCATCATAAAGTGCTCCAAAAGGGCTTATTTTAAGGCTAGATTTCGAGGCTATAGATAAAGAGAAGCTCGAAAAATTTATTCCGAAGAATTAACTTGCTAGTTGGGCAAGACAGAGTTTTATAAGTATTGAGGTGAACTCATATTGTATGATTTGAACTACTTGAAACTACTTTCTAAACAATATCCGACGGTGGACGCTGTGAGTTCGGAGATTGTCAATTTTAGCGCTATCATCAATCTGCCTAAGGGCACTGAGCATTTTCTGGCCGATATTCACGGCGAGCACGAGGCCTTTGACCATGTGATGCGAAATGCCTCTGGAGTGGTCAAGCGCAAGATTGACGACACGTTTGGAGATACCTTGACAGATGCGCAGAAAAAGGAACTAGCGACACTGGTTTACTATCCCCGGGAGAAAATCGCCCTGCATAAAAAGGCGATAGCACACTTCCCCGAAGATGAACTAGGGGAGCATGTTTCGCAGAATTCGAAGGATACTGCGTTACTCGAATGGTACGAAATCGTTATGATACGCCTGATTCGGTTATGCAGACAATCTGCTTATAAATATACGCACTCCAAGGTGAGAAAAGCAATACCAAAGCATTTTCAGTACATCATCGAGGAGCTTTTGCACGAAAATGAGCACAGCGTCATGAAACAGGGCTATTATCAAGGAATTGTCGACAGCATACTCGCGATTGACCGCACAGATGATTTTATCGTTGTGCTGGCAGAGCTGATCCGTAAGTTGGTGGTGGATCATCTGCACATTGTTGGCGATATTTACGACCGCGGCTATGGGGCACATCAAGTGATGGATACACTTATAAAGCATCATTCGGTGGACATCCAATGGGGCAATCACGATGTGCTTTGGATTGGCGCTGCATGCGGTTCGGAGGTGTGTATGGCAGACGCCCTGCGAGTGTCGCTCCGCTATGCGAATCTAGAGACGATTGAGGAAGGCTATGGTTTGAACCTCGCGCCACTAGTGCGTCTCGCGCTCGACCATTATCAGGGGGCATACGCACCGACCTTTCAAGTGAAAGTCAAACAGACTAATTTGCGGGAAAAGGACTTGGATTTGTTATCACGGATGCAAAAGGCCATTGCCGTGATCCAGATGAAATTGGAAGGACAATTGATTATGCGGCGCCCAGAACTACAACTGGCTCATCGACAGTTCCTGCATCTGATTGACTTCCAGGCGGGTACTGTCACCCTCGACGACCAAGTGTACCAGCTGATAGATATGGATTTCCCTACGGTAGATCCACAGCGTCCCTATGAGCTGACGAAGGATGAGCAGAATGTGATGAACAAGCTCAAGGCGTCTGTTCAGCATTCCACCGATTTGCAGAAGCATGCGCGGTTTTTGATCGACAAAGGCAGCATGTACAAGATCTACAATGGCAACCTGCTCTATCACGCGTGTATACCCCTGACGGAGGAGGGCGATTTTCAGGAGTTTGAGTTGTGTGGTCGACCACTCAGGGGCAAGGCGCTGCTGGATGCCTTCGATGAAATGGTCAGAAAGGCGTATTACGCCCAGAATTCTCAGGAGAAGGCGCAGGCACTGGATGTGGTGTGGTATTTATGGTGCGGTGCGAATTCACCATTGTTCGGCAAGAGCAAAATGGCTACCTTCGAGCGGTATTTTATTGCTGAAAAAGAGACGCACAAAGAAGTGAAAAACTCCTATTACGCATTGCGCGACGACGAGTCGGTATGTGTGCGTATTCTGAGTGAATTCGGCCTGAATGCAGCCACCAGTCACATCATCAATGGTCATGTGCCAGTTAAGGTCACTGCGGGCGAGGCGCCAATCAGAGCCAACGGCAAACTCATCACCATCGACGGCGGGTTTGCTAAAGCCTATCAGAAAGAGACGGGAATTGCCGGTTTCACTCTCATCTTCAATTCTCAGGGGATGCACTTGGTGTCCCACAAGCCCTTCAAATCCAAAGAGCGCGCCATTCGTGAGGACTTGGACATATTGCCGACCAGCGTATTCATCGAGAAAGACCAAGCCCGCATGCTGGTGGGTGACACGGACATAGGGGTGGGTCTCAAAGCGGATATGGTTACGTTGAAGAGTCTTTTGGAAGCGTACCGTGATGGGTCGGTGAAAGAGCATTAGTGCGGTAAGTGTATAACTCTAAATGAACTATTGTACCAATAGGGGAGGAACGTGGCGATGAAGAATTGTGAAATGAAATTGGAGGGCAATATATTGACTATAACGGTTGATATTTCAAAGGAATTTGGTAAATCTTCTTCGGGGAAAAGCATTATCATTAGTTCGACTGAAGGAAATGTGTCTATACCGGAGAAAGAGGATATAAAAATCGGTCTAAATATCTATAGAAAGCCTTGAAAGTTGGTGAAAGTATTAAAGTTAACTATTAGATTGAAAATTCTTAGAGAGCAATTGGTGAAGTTAAGGTTTTTTGGTGGGTAGAACGTCTGCTAAATCAGCAAAAATATCCCTTACACATATAAGTGTAAGGGATATTTTTGTCTTATTCACTTTTGTTGTTATGATCTCGTCGTCGATGTGGGCATCAACGCATTTAGAGTAACAAGTCTCTGTGGGGGTTAAACTAGGGGAAGGATATCTATCACTATCAAAGATTCAGATAGGGCGGTGCTACTATGGTATGTCCATTTTTGCTGCTTATAATTTTCCTTCAGGTGACGCTTATTGGGAGAGTAGTGCTCTTAGAAAACCGGGATCCGGGGAAAACTGTTGCTTGGCTCTTTATTCTCAGTCTTCTTCCTGTCTTAGGGTTCATTTTTTATATAACCTTCGGTCGAAAAACTCAGGGTCCCTTATTTCGTCATAAACATATCCCAGATAATCGATTGTCCAAAGCGGCACGCCAGCAACAAACCGATTTCCGTAAGAGCGCGAGGTTGCCTCAAACTCACCTAGAGTCAGAGCAAAAATTAGCCAGTCTTCTTTTGCACAGTGGCTCTGCCTTACTGACTATTCATAATCGGGTTGAAATCCTTTTAAATGGACGCGAGAAATTTCAAGAGCTATTTAACGCCTTAGAAGGAGCAAAAAATCACATACACCTCAGCTATTATATCTTTAATGACGATGAAATCGGCGAAGATGTTTTGAAAGTCTTATCTCGCAAAGTGGCTGTAGGAGTTGAGGTTCGTGTCCTATTGGATGGAATGGGCAGTCTTTCAATTTCAGGTAGTATTATGCGCAACTTGCGCCAAGCTGGAATTCAGGCAGAATGGTTCTTTCCAATTCGCTTTCCTTATATAACATCAAAACTCAATTTGCGTTATCACCGAAAAATCGTGGTCGTAGATGGATCGACGGGTTTTATGGGGGGGCTAAATATTGGAGACGAATACTTGTCCCGAAACTCTAAATTGGGATTTTGGCGAGACACGCATCTAAAGTTAGAAGGGGAAGCCGTCCATACCCTCCAGGCCATTTTTCTGAATGATTGGTATTTTGTGACCCATCAAGAGGTGCAAGGCTCACGTTATTTCCCCAAAGTCACTGTTTTACAGACTTTACCAATCCAAATCATAGCAAGTGGTCCTGACTCTAACTGGTCGTCTAATTTACAGGGCTTTTTCACCGCGATCACGTTGGCTAAGCGTCGTGTCTATCTGGAAACTCCTTATTTTATTCCGGATGAAAGCTTGATCATGGCTCTAAAAACTGTAGCACTTAGCGGTCTAGAGGTGCGTCTCATTGTGCAAGGAATTCCCGAGCATAAACTAATATTTTTGGCCATGCATTCATACTTCGAAGAATTGCTTCAAGCAGGGGTGAAAATTTTCAAATACGGGAAAGGAATTCTCCATGCCAAAATTCTCTTAATAGACGATCATCTTTCTTCTGTAGGATCTACCAATATGGATCAACGAAGTTTTTATCTTGATTTCGAGATTTGTGCCTTTATGTATGACCATTGCTTAGTTGAACGTTTAAAGCTTGATTTTGAGCAGGATTTAAACGATAGTAGCGAACTTCTCCTCAAAGATTTTCAAGCCCGTCCTGTCTTGGAACGGTTTAAAGAATCGAGCGCCCGCTTGTTATCACCGCTTTTATAGATTTAATCAACGCTCTAATTCAATAACTATTCCACACTAGAGGAGACCATAAATGCTAGAATGGCATTAGGGTATCCTCTTTTTAGTTGTCATAAGGCATATGAAAGAAAATAACAGGTCAAAGATGCCTTGGATATTTTACGTCAGAAAAGGCGTCTTAAACACGTCTATAGAATAGTGAGCATTATGATAAATCCATATGAACGAGAAGGAAGGAGGCTGACGAGGTGGAGATCGATTCAACCTTTGATGAGACGTATGAACTATTATTTCCATTAATATATCGCTTCGTGTTTATCCGCGTGCCCAAACCTGATGTGGAGGATGTAACTGCAGAGATTATCGTGAAAGTATGGCGATGCTTACCTGATATGGAGAAGAAAAATGCTCTAAAATCGTGGGCGCTAACGATTGCTACCCATCAGATCGCAGATTATTACCGGACCCATAACCGCACCCTCATAATGACTTTAGAAGAAATGCCTAAGCCCCTGCCGCAGGAATCTGATCAAAGTGAGACATGGGCAACGCTTTTAAGCGTTGGGGAAGCCTTGGAAAAGCTTTCCCCTCAACAGGTCAATGTCATCCAGCTCCGATTGATCGAGGGGTTTAGTGCCGGAGAAGTTGCAGAGATTCTAGGAACAACTAATCAGGCAGTGGACAGCCTTTTATATCGGGCTAAGAAAGGGTTCCGTAAAATCTATCAAGGGAATCTGGGCAAGGGGGGAAGAGGTTGATGAAGTGGTTTGATAAAAGAACAGATCTCGAGTCTCTCTGGGAAGAGGACGGTGACTTGAAGCGGATAAAAGCTTTTTTCCATACAATTGAAGCAGACTCAGAGGGGAACGAACGAATGAAACAGAGTATAAAACGAAAAGTGCTTGAGAAAATAATAAAAGAGGAGGGCGAAGGGTTACCTGTGAAGGGCAATGGATTGAGTCAACGAATACATGCAAGATTAGGCGTTCTGAGTGGACTTAGACGATGGATTATTGCAGTTTCGGTCGTCGGAGTAGCGGTTTTGGTGTTCATTGGGCAAGGTGTTATGAACCCTTCATGGAATCTATTCCCGCGCATGGGATCAGCTGAATCAACACAATCCATGGATATGGCGCAGGCGACTGGTTTGGATGGAGCAGGGGGGCAAGCAGACCAGAAAACGGCCTCCTCAAATAGTATGGGAACTCCTTCATCCAAAGGCGCGGCTATTGCTCCTCTTCCTCCAAGCCAAACTGTCGTTCCGCATGCTGATGCAGAGATCCCTCGCAAAATCACCCATGATTTGACGTTAACCCTTGAGGTGGCAACGATTAATGACGTGGTTGACAAAATTAGTAGAGCAGTCCAACAGCAAGGAGGGTATGTCGCTGAATCGCAACAAAACGGGTCGAACGATCATTCATCAGCCCAGATGACTGTAAAAATCCCAGCTGATAAACTGAACGGATTGCGCGATTCGCTTGCAACTTGGGGTAAGGTTCTTGATCAACACATGCTTGCCAATGACATAACGAATCAATACTATGATTCGCAAGGTCGCTTACAAACGCTGGAGGCCGAGGAGAAACGTTACCTTGAAATCTTAGACCAAGCCAAGACTGTGGATGACGTTCTTAAAGTGGAAAACGCGCTGGGTAACATTCGCCAGCAAATAGAACAACTGAAAGGCCAGCTTAAACTCTGGACCAATCAAGTGGATTACTCGACAGTGCATCTTAGCCTCGTCACTCAACAAAGTCCGAATTTTAGTGTAAACAACCCTTGGCAGCCGATCTCCTGGAATAAAACATGGAAGGCCACTCAAGACGCCGTACTGAAAACCATTAGCAATTCTTGGAATATCCTCAATTACATGGTCGTCGGGATGGGCTATGCATTACCTTATCTGTTCATCGGGGGAGTGGGATGGGGCGGTTACCGCGTGTGGAGAAAAAGGAAATCCTAATGGAGTGAGTTGAATTACCTAACAAATGTCTATATACTGATACTGAATACAACATTAAAACAGCCTCCCCAGAACTCGAGGCCAGTGGGAGGCTTGGCATATCAAATTCAAGTCTCGGGATGCCCGGCAATTGGGGGGGGATGTTTTTGAAGTTTTCAAAACGGACAAGGTTTATTGGCGGAATAATCGCGATAGCCGTTGGCTCAATCATTGCAGCATACGGAATTCAGGGCTTTATTGTACCTTCTGGGCTAGGCGGGGGTGGAGTCGGCGGGATCTCCTTGCTTCTATTTTATACCTTGAAACTTCCCATTGGAGTCATGACCTTACTCTTGAATATTCCCTTGTTTGTACTGGGCTGGCGTGAAGTAAACAAAAATTATGTTTTCAAGACCGTATGGGGATTGGCGATATTTTCCATATCTCTGGATCTGTTTAAAGGGATTCAGCCTATAGCCATGAATGATATTTTCCTTGGGGCTCTTTATGGTGGGGTAATCTCAGGGATTTCCTCGAGTATTGTATTTCACTTCGGAGGTAGCCTAGGCGGCACAGACATAGTTTCAAAAGTCATTCTGCGGAAGTATGGTGTGCCCATGGGAACATCAGCGCTGGCCATTAATGGCGTTATTGTCATGATATCTGGAGCCATACTTGGACCTAAAGTGGCTCTTTATACGCTGGTTACGATGTTTGTGTATGGGCGTGTCCTCGATGTAATACAGAGTGGAGTTCCGTTGAAATCTATTATGATTATTTCCGATCAGTCAGAGGCCTTAGTTGATCGAATTATGATTGATTTGGGTCGGGGGGCGACGTTTTTACAGGGTAGAGGAGCGTACTCTAACGAGCCGAAGAACGTCATTATTTGTGTCGTTAGTCTACCCGAGATAGGTCGTCTAAAACAGGCCGTGCGGGAAGTGGATCCTCAGGCCTTTATGATTGTTCAAAATGCGGGTGAAGTACTGGGCAGAGGGTTTGTTTCCAACCAATAATTTTCACTGAAACTACTTGATCTCAGAATCCATCGTTTTTAGTTCACTCAAAGTGACTAAACGATAACCTTGATCTCGGAGAGCGACAATAATCGGACCCAACGCTTTAACGGTCTGAGTGCGTTGATAGCCTCCATCATGCATGAGAATAATGGCACCGGGAAAAACATTTCTCATAACATTATCCACGATTTGTTTTACGCCGGGATTACGCCAATCTTTGCTATCCACGCTCCAAAGTGCCACGATATGGCCATTTTTTTTGATGGTATCTAATTGATTTTGCGATACGAAACCACCTGGAGGTCGGTAGAAATAGGTATGGGTCCCGGTTGCTGCAAAGACCGCTTGGTCTGTCTGATTCATTTCTTCAACTAAATGGCGTTGCTGATAATCATGTTTGAAACTATGGTTTCCAATTTCATGCCCTTCTAGAACGATGCGCTTTAATAAGATAGGGTTAGATTGAGCCGCCTCTCCTAAGACAAAGAAGGTGGCTCTAACTTCTTTTTCTTTGAGGATATCCAGAACTGAGGGTGTATCGATTGGATCAGGACCATCATCAAAGGTCAGAGCGACAACCTTTTCCTGAGTATTAGCCTTATAATAGGTGCCAGGTGCCCGAACTAAGGATGGGGTCGTCAGTGAGTGCTGAACCGCGAAAAGCCCCCCCACGGTGATTAGGACTAACAATGAAATGACCAGTTTACGGCGAGATAATACATATAGGCGCAAATTATTCACCCCCAAAGTCGCTTCTACATTCTTATGGGTGAACGCAGGGTTCCATGCATATTATTTTTAGGATAAAGAGTTAGGGAGTGACTGAGATGGGAATCAGAATTGGTGTGGATGGTGGAGGCAGTAAGACAGAAATAATTGCCTTGGATCATACAGGGCGAGTGCTTTGTTGCCTGCGCACGCCAGCGAGCAATTATCATGTGGTCGGGATAGAACAAGCTGTCCAGAATATAATTGAGGGAATATGCCACGCCTTACAGGAAGGAACTCTGGAGGGAATAGGAATCACTGTTGCTGGTATCGACACACTGGAGGACTGGAAGATCATGGCCGGGAGCTTAAAGCAAGGGCTAATGGCCTTAGCTCTGGAAGCGAATATTCACATTCAGGAGGTTCCTGTGATTCTGGAGAACGATGTCTTTGGGGCTTTGATGTCCGTTAGAGGGGAATTTTCCGGAAATGTCTTAGCGGTTGGAACCGGGGTTGTGGCCTTAGGGGTTAACCCTGAGGGGGAGGTTATTCGCGTTGGCGGTTGGGGGCATCGCTTTGGCGATCAAGGTTCAGGTTATGATATTGGACGTAAAGCGCTGGCCGCAATGGTGGCATCGTTCGATGGGTATGGTCCTAAAAGCATATTAGAAGACAAAATCACTGAACATTTGGAATTGGCGCAGGTGCAATATATCAGCGACTGGCTCCACCAAAAGAAACCCACAACCAAAGAAGTGGCAGCTTTGGCACCAGTGGTTGTTGAAGCTGCTCGAAAGGGTGATTTTGTATCTCTCCGGATTCTAGAAGAGTCTGGGCGAGATTTAGGTTTATTGACAAAGGCTCTCCTACGAAAGACCAAAGGCTTGGAGCTGGGTTTGGTCGGCGGGATTACTCACATCTGGGATATGTTGGGACCATCTTTTATGGCCACTGTTCAAGAGGAGTTCCCTGACTTACAAATACTTAAACCAAACTATTCACCCTCTGTTGGAGCTGCTCTATTGAGTAGAATCCATCAGGTACGGCACATCGAATTATAAGGAGCTGACTAGCCATGAAACCCGAGCGAATTTTAGACTTTCATTCCCACTTTCCGGCCAAAACTAGCATAGCTAGACGGGAACTTCACCCCCTAGTTAAAGCCTATGCTAAGGAATTAAAAGAACAATGGCGGGAAACGTTCGACTTTTCGGAACCTGAGAGAAAGCATCGTGGAATACAGGTACAAGGAGAGCGTTGGGCTGCGGAAGTACAAAATAATCATTTAGAAAAAGTCGTTTTCATGACAGGCGGGGGGAACCAGGTTCTCTCAGACGTGGTACGTCAGCATCCTCAAGAGTTTCTAGGCTTTGCTCACCATGACCTCTGTGCCCCGAATGCAGTGGAAGAAATGCAGCATGCTCTGGACGATCTTGGTTTGAGGGGGTATAAATGGTTTGGTCCGATGACCACACTACCCTTTGAGTCACCGGAGCTGAAGCCCTTTTGGCGCTTATTGGCCGATCGGAAAGTACCCGTCTTGATCCATTTTGGGGTGTTAGGTGGTCCTGGCGGGATTATCCGTCACCCTCGAATAAGCCCGATTACCTTGGCCGAGGTGGCACAGGAGTATACCGATATTCCGTTCATTATCCCGCATTTCGGTGCCGGATATTATCAAGACCTCTTACACTTGGCTTGGTCGAGTCCAAATGTCTACATCGATACGTCTGGATCAAACGATTGGACTCGCTGGATGCCCCATCCGTTATCCTTGAAAGATCTCTTTGCCACGGCGTTGAACACGGTCGGTGCGAAACGGATTATTTTCGGTACAGACTCAAGTTGGTTTCCTCGGGGTTGGGCGAAGAAGTACTTCGACCTGCAAACCCAAGTGTGCACTGAACTGGGTGTATCCCAAGCAGAAATGAATGCCATCTTCTATCGAAATGGAGCTGCCCTGTTGGGTATTGAAAATGAAAATTGAACTTAGAAACGTCGGTTTGAGCATCCAGCAAGACGCTACGACGGTCGAGCTGCTCACAGATGTTTCCCTGGCTGCGCGTCTTGGTGTAATTCACGCTCTGCTCGGACCTTCCGGCAGCGGAAAAAGTACGTTGCTTTATACGATCAATCGCTTGCGTGAGATTCAGGGCGGACAAATCACTCTTGAGGGAAAAGATACCCGTCAAATTAAGGTGTTTGAACTTCGCCGCCGAATTGGGCTAGTCATGCAGAAACCTATCTTTTTTCCAGGGACAGTTGGGGAAAATATTTTATATGGTCCTCGTTTGTGGCTTAAGGATAACCAGACCTTAGTCGATCCAAAACATTATATGGAACTGGTCCAGCTTGATCCAGCCTGGGTGTCACGTGACCCAAATACACTTTCCGGTGGCCAGCAGCAGCGCGTCTCGTTGGCTCGCACCTTGGCTAACAATCCGGAGGTTCTGTTGCTTGACGAACCGACCTCAGCCTTGGATGCTCAGGCCGGTGAACACTTAGAAACACTGATTTCATCCCTTTGTAGCGAACGACAATTGACCGTGATCTGGGTAACCCATGACCTACACCAAGCTGAGCGCATCGCCAAAGACGTAACGCTTCTTTACCGTGGAAGAGTAGTAGAACACGGGGATGCAAAGTGTTTCTTCGCCGGTCCTAGTACAGAAGAAGGTCGAACCTATCTCACCGGAAAATTGGGGGGCAAGTTATGAGTTGGCTGGCCTTAAGTCTATCTCTAGGGTTTGTGGGGTTGGCCGCTATCGTTTCGCGGTATCAGGAACTTGGCTTGGAAAAAGACCTAGCCATTGCCGTTGTTCGAACAATAATCCAACTCACCATCGCTGGTTATGTTTTGTCATACGTATTTGCTTCCCAGCATCTTATCTTCATGGTGCTTATGCTAGCACTGATGATGGGGGTAGCCGCTCAGAATGCCGCAAAGCGGGGAAAAGGGATTCCAGGGGCGTTACGTATCGTCCTCATCGGAATCGTGATCAGTGAGGCTCTTTCCCTCATACTCTTACTCTTTTTAGGTATTCCGGGGACACCCCAGTACATCATCCCCTTAAGTGGCATGATTATTGGGAATAGTATGGTCGCGAGCGGAGTGACCTTAAACCGTTTTAGCTCGGAGTTTAAACTCAGGCGTGGGGAAGTCGAATTAGCTCTTTCGCTGGGTGCTGCCCCCAAGAAAGCGTCCCTGGCAGTGATCAAAGCTGCCGTCAAGGCTGGCATGATCCCCACAATCGATTCAATGAAGACGGTCGGATTAGTTCAATTACCCGGCATGATGACTGGGCAGATCCTCGCCGGAGCTGATCCCATTCAAGCCGTCCGCTATCAGATTCTGGTTATGTTTATGATTTCCGGAGCCACAGCCATTACCAGCCTCATTGTTGTTCTGCAAGGGTACCTCACTTATTTTACACCTGAGGCGCAGCTTAAAAGTTCCTAGCCTAAGGCGAGGAACTTTTTTGACGGATTCGAAAGTAGTTCTCGGGTTCCGTATCATAGTAGGGGCACGATGCATCGTGCCCCTACTATGATACGAATTTGTGATGTCCGTGTAAGAATATAAATCGAGGATCGGTCGAGGTTTTTCTTTATACAAAGTTTTGTCTCTAGCTCATGATATAATATGAAGAACATGTCCTTAGAAGGGAGCGATTTATTTGGGTTTCCGTTTCGTATTTGGCCGAGCCGGAAGTGGCAAGAGCACCCTGTGTTTGGAAGAAATTCGCAGTGAACTTCGCCTAAGGCCTTGGGGGGCACCGCTGATTCTGCTTGTCCCTGAGCAGGCAACCTATCAAATGGAAGTGACCCTAGCTAATACGCCCGATTTAGGCGGAAGTTTACGAGCTCAGGTTCTAAGCTTTCGACGCTTGGGATGGCGGGTGTTTTCGGAAACTGGAGGAGGGCAAAAAGTCCTCATCGGGGCGATAGGCAAGCGGATGCTCCTGCGCCGAATCCTCTTAAAGCATCGTCTTCATTTAAAAGCGTTCGCTAGGTCCGCCACTCGACCTGGTATGGCCGACCTTCTTGCCCAAGCGATTGGGGAATTCAAAACATATCGGATCGCCCCGGATAATTTACGAAATGCCAAAAATACCAACGGAATCTTATTTGATAAACTTCAAGACTTAGCTCTTATTTATGAAGAATTTCAAGCAGCGCTCGGACAAGAAATCCATGACCCTGATGATGAGTTGTCAATTTTGGCAGAAAAGATCCCTTATGCCCCCCTTATCCAGGGGGCTAAAGTATGGGTCGATGGTTTTACGGGATTTACCCCTCAGGAATTAGAAGTCCTGAAAATCATCCTGTCCTTCGCTAAGGAAGTCGTCATAACCTCCCCTCTTGATCCGGCTTTGCTTGCCAATGAGCGACAACAGGAAGCTGGGCCTTTTAAGGTAGGAGAAGAGTTATTTGCGGGTCCGTGGCACACTTATCAGGAACTACAACGTATTGTCGTGGAGTCTGGGGCAATGCTGCATCCTAGCACTTTGCTGGAGAAGGCGAAACGCTATAAGCATCCTTGGCTCGGGCATTTGGAAAAGTTTTTTTCAACGTATCCGACCGTGGTTTATGGAGAGGGTCTGACGCCTGGTCTGATGCCCGACATAAATGAATTGCTTGTTGAGCCAGATCGTCCCCTCCAGGCAGGAATTCAGATCCTCTCAGCTGTCAACCGGCGGGCTGAAGTTGAAGGAGTTGCTCGAGAGCTACGTCGCTTAGCCAGAGATGAAGGGCTCTGCTGGAATGAAATGGCGATCATGAGTCGTGATCTCACAGGCTATCACGAATTGATTACCCAAATTTTAATGTCCTATGAGGTTCCTCATTTTTTGGATCATAAACGCTCTGTCCTCCATCATCCGTTAATTGAACTGTTACAATCTACCACGGAAGTGGCGGAGAGCCACTGGGCCTATGAACCACTTCTGCGCTGTTTGAAGACGGACTTTTTTCCACTTCATAGGGATGCTGTCGATCGTCTGGAAAACTACGTGCTTGAACACGGGATCCACGGAGAGGGCTGGAATAGGAATGTTGCCTGGCGATATCATCGTCAATGGTCTCTGGGACAAAATGAGGAACAACGAGCTACTGAGCTTAAGGTCCAAGATGAGCTTAACTCTGCACGTTCAATTGTTTATGACCTTATGGCCCCCTTTATCCAAAGAGTCTTACCTCAGAGTAAGGGTGAACCGTTAACTGTGCGGGAGGTTACTGAAGCTCTGTATGCCTTCTTAGAAAGGCTTAATGTGCCAGCGACCCTCAAGAAATGGTCCCAAAAAGCTGGGGAGGAAGGAGAACTCAGCGAAGCAAGGCTGCACGAACAAATCTGGGAGGCTGTCATTCAAGTCTTGGATGAAATAGTCGCTGGGTTAGGGGATGAGTGTCTGGAGCTTGAGGAGTACGCCTTAATTCTTTCGTCAGGGCTAGAAGCTATCGAACTCGGACTGATTCCGCCTGGGCTTGATCAAGTTTTAGTAGGGTCTTTAGATCGTTCGCGAAATCCGGAGGTCAGGGTTCTCTTTCTCCTGGGAGCAAATGAAGGACTACTTCCCGCCCGGCCAGTCTCCGATGGGGTTCTTGATGAAGAGGAAAGGAATCAACTTGAAAAAGCTGGGATCGCTCTGGCACCAAAAGGGAAAGCTCAGATGTTTGAGGAACAATTTTTTATCTATACAGCACTTACTCGTGCTACAGAAAAACTTATTGTTTGTTACCCTCTGACCGATGAAGAGGGGAAAGGGCTGGTGGTTTCGTCCGTTGTCATACGACTTAAGCACCTTTTTCCAACGCTTGCGGAGAGCTTCTTAGGAAATCAGGAGGATATCGATCGCCTCAGTCAAGCCGATTATGCCCTGCAAGCCTATGCTGAACAACTGCGCAGGCAACGCCAAGGAACGCCACTTTCTCCTCTTTGGGAGGCGACCGAGAAGTGGCTTATTGAGGATCCTAAACACCAAAGTCAAGTAAGGCGCTTACAGGCCAGTCTTTTGGCCCAGAATCAGGAAGAGCGGATTCAACGTCCCCTGGCACGTCGCTTATACGGGAAGCGACTCAAGGCCAGTGTTTCTCGTTTGGAACAATTTGCTAAGTGTCCTTTTGGACATTATGCTCGTTATGGTCTGAAGCTGCGAGAAAGGACAACTTATCAGCTCTCAAGCCCAGATATGGGTGAATTCTTTCACACTCTCCTGCATGATTTTGCCATCCAACTACAGGAACGAGGCCTAGACTGGGGTAAATTAACGAAGGAAGAATCTTGGGCTCTCGTCAGTGAATTGGCCGATCAGATCGCCCCAAGTCTTCAGCACGAAATTCTCCTAAGTAGCGCCCGCTACCGTTATTTAACTCATAAACTCAAGAGAACCGTTCATCACGCAGTGCGAGTTCTGGGAGAGCATGCCCGCCGAGGGGTATTTATTCCGATCCAACTGGAAGTAGGTTTCGGTCCAAATGAGGCACTCCCTGGGGTTGAGATCTCCTTAACGGAAGAAGATTCCCTTCTCTTATGCGGTCAAATTGACCGTGTGGATGCTGCATTCTTGGATGGACGAGTGTATTTGCGTATCCTTGATTATAAATCCCGCGAATTATCTTTAGCGTTGGATTCGATTTATTATGGCCTCAATCTTCAATTACTCACTTATCTCGATGTCGCCTTGCAGGGTGCTGAAGTCTTGCTGAACACTACTTCAGCTTTACCTTCGTTGGGAGATATCAGTTCAGAAAACCTCTGTGTAGAGAGTGCAGCCGAAACGGACAACGTTTTTCCCCGAAAGATTCCGGCAGGTTTTTTGTACTTCCCTGTGTTGGAGCCCCAGTTGGAAGAGAAAATCCCGCTTAGCTCTGAAGAATTAGAACAACGTCGCGTCAAAGCTGTCAAAGTCAGCGGCTACTTATTAGCTAATCCACGCGTCTTAGAAGCTATGGACTCTTCTTTTTCCACAGGGCAATCCGATTTACTAGGTCTCAAACTGAAGAAAGACGGGGCCTTCACGAAAGGCGCCAGCGTCCTATCGGAGGAGGAGTTTACCCTGCTTAGTAGCTACCTTCATCGCTGGTTCCGGCAAACTGGTGAGGAAATATTAGACGGAACTATTTCTCTCTCTCCATACCGAAGAGGCAAAAGTACGGGATGCCAGTATTGTTCTTATAAACCAGTGTGCCACTTTGACCCCTACCTTCCAGAAAACCGTTATCGAGATTTACCGGCGTTAAAGCAAGAGGAGGTTTTGAGACGTCTTGAAAGTACGGAGGGAGAAATAGGGAAGAAGCCTGAGTGAGACTGGAAAGCTGTCTCTGTGAAAGCCAATGATTAAAATGAATGAAATTTGTAACAATAAAGAGGATTTCACTAAATTAACCCAGAATAATAATGTTATTATTCTGGGCTAATTTAGTTAGTTCTTGTGTGATTATACTTCTCTTAAGAAAGGTAAAGACAAAATTTTAAATTTCAAAATCTGAAATCGAAATCTTGTTTTGAGAAGCAATTAGGATTAGCATGAACAGATCGAATTAAAAATTATTGGGAATGCACGTTGGTGTTACTTCATTGTAAGCTTTTTGGCATATGTTTCCGTGGACGCAGCACGTGGAGACGGTGACTTGTCTGCAAAAGAAAGACATCTAAGATGGGCCTGTGGCAAGGGTTTCAGAGATCGTGGTTTGAATTGTGTGAAAGGGTCAATAGGACCAGCTGGGTCCGCGGAAACATCTTCGAAGGGTTTTGGTAGACAGCTTTGAGGTAGGGTGTGTCCGCGGGAACATATTCTATATGTAATTGTTTCCAATGAGGTTGGTAATTATTGCTGTAGGCTCAATTGGAAGCCATTGTAAAGGGTTGAAATTAAAAAGGTCAGATCGTTTTTGTAACGATCTGACCTTTTTTAATTCTTTCTTGGATTATATTTACTGATCTTGGGAGGAAATGAAATAAAAACGTTGAAAGTATTAGGGTTGAAAGATTTGGGGTGGTGGCCATTTTGTCTAGCAATGTGACCTTGGATTCAGAAGATGAACGCTGAAAATGTCCATAAATATTAATATGGCAAACATAAAGTGGATATTCACCACATTGTTTCGAGAATGCTCTGAGATTAATGGTATTCCTGAGGTATATCGTTAAAATAAGTTATCTGAAATTATATATTCAAGGGTTTAGTTAAAGGCGGAGTCTGAATCGAGGGAGGAGAGAGAGTCATGAATGTTCTTTTTTCAGTATTGTCCTTAATTAGTGCATTAATGCTAGTGAGTTTAGTTTTGCTATATTTTAGGTATATGAAAAAAATACCGATATTTCTGGAAACTGATGATTTGAACAATGGGGTTGTTTATCCAACGTTATCCGTAATAATTCCAGCCTGTAATGAAGAGGAATCCATTGAACAGACAATTAGACAGCTAATCAGTCAAGATTACCCTACTCTAGAGGTAATCGTAGTGAATGATCGCTCTACTGATAACACTGGTGCGGTTTTAAAGAAAATGAAAGGTCAGTATCCTCAATTAAAAGTTATAACTATTAATGATTTGCCTCCCGACTGGTTAGGTAAAAATCATGCTATTTATAAAGGGGCAAAAGAGTCCACTGGTGAGTGGTTACTTTTTACCGATGCTGATGTTTTATTCTCTGCGGGAAGTTTAAAGAAAGCGGTAAGTTACGCTTTGGAACACACGCTAGACCACCTAGCAATCGCTCCTGATGTGTTTCATGGAAGTGCCCTCTATCGTGCTTTTCTTACTTATTTTAGCTTTGCATTTGTCTGTGTAGTGATGGTTACCCGAAAAGTGGGTGCTGGTGCATTTAACTTAGTGAATGCATCAGTATACCATGAAATTGGCGGATACGAAGCGATAGCAATGCGTATAGTTGATGATATGTCTTTTGGTGAACTAGTTGTAAATAAGGGCTTTAAGCAGGGTTTCGGGGTGTCGGGCAGAGGTTTTATTTCTGTAAAGTGGTATAAAGGTGTTTATGAAACGATTAAGGGCTTTGAAAAAAACCAGTTTGCTACTTTAAATTACAGTGTTTCTACAACATTAGGACTATGTCTTCCTATTCTTTTAGTGCATGTTTACCCCTTTATTGGTGTATTCTTCGGGCCAATTTGGGCAAGAACTTTGTGTGGTATCTCTATTCTCAGTTTGTTTGCTGTCTATAGTAACTTGTCGAAAGACATTAATACTTCTAGTATTTATATTATATTTCATCCTATATCTGCATTGTTGCACATTGTAGCCGGCTTAAATTCAATGGTTAAGACTATAAGTCGAGGTGGTGTAGAATGGCGAGGAAAACTTTATTCTATAAAAGAATTAAAAAATCATATTTGAATTGGATAAACAATGAGCAACTGAGACAAAGGTAAGATTCTAAACTGTCCATTATCCATATTTAGGTAATTGTAATAATTGCAGTGTTCAAGTGCTTCCGTCCATTCCGGCCAATGGTTCCGCGGCAAGCAAACCCCGCAGGGGTGGCTGTCTTGGCGAAACATGTGCGTATTTATATATGATGGTGACTGGTATCTCTATCTTTGGAAATAACGAGTCCAGTCCATGGCGGAGGAGCCTTCATAACACATAATCAAATCTGTAGGTGGTGGTACTTTTGGACGGTATAGAAATTAGAGAAATGGAAATTGAAGACTATGACTCCGTTATAGACTTGTGGAAGAGCACGGA
>Ga0209123_1000329_pt1 | contig 67207 bp, 115 predicted proteins | sample BarGraIncu00431A_FD_184500 | JGI IMG/M metagenome (GOLD analysis project Ga0209123, IMG submission 184500) | Arctic peat soil microbial communities from Barrow, Alaska, USA - Barrow Graham LP Incubations 004-31A (SPAdes) (version 2) | ecosystem: Environmental > Terrestrial > Soil > Wetlands >... | reverse complement strand
CTGGGAGTTTAACGAACGTAACTCCGACAGCTGTAACTACAGGTGTGGCATCAGGATTAGCCTTAGCCGCCAATGCAAGTCGAAAATATGCTTCATTTCAAAATGATAGCGACACAACAATTTATTTGATATTTGGTGTTGGACCAGCGGTATTAAATATTGGAATCCGTCTTAATGCCAATGGTGGTACTTACGAAATGAGTCCGGCAATGGGAAATCTAGATTTACGGGATGCGTACTCTATATCTTCCGGTGCGAGCAAAAACCTCCTTGTAAGGGAGGGAATATAATGTCTTTTAATAATCCTTCTATTAGCGATTTATTACCTATCGCAACTTACACGCATTCGGCAAATACAGAAATAGTTATCAGTGCGGTTAATGTTGGCACGGATACCTTTACAAGCGTTGGACATGGCTTAATTAATACGAACAAAATATATCCAGTAATGAATTACGATGCTGGAAATATTTATCCTATTGATAAATATCCTGGTGGCATTACTTATGCGAGTGGATATTTTGTTGTTAACAAAACGACTGATACCTTCCAATTATCACTAACAAGTGGCGGTGCGGTAATAGATTTGACGACAAATGCAAATTTAGATTTAACAAAATGGCATTTTGAGAAATGGATATCAGACCCAATAATTAGTGGATTACCTAGTTTGTCAAAATGTAAGATCCTTATTAAGGGCAAAAATTTAGACAAAGGGGCAACTCCTCAGGTAACACCAACCGGCATAACGTATAGTGCGGAATGGTTACAAAATGGGAATAATACTTATTTTTTACCATTCTTTGGTTTTGTTGGTGATGTTAGCATAGACGTGGAGATTGTAATTGACTACAAAAAGTATTTAACGTTGAAGTGCTATGGTTATGGGGTGGCCTCGTCAACATCTTCTGCCAATATTTCCACTTTGAACGAAAAATTATTAAAATCTCCTAAATACAGAGAAGGAACATTTAATTCAATTACGATAAGTGGTTTATATATTGCAAACGGTACAGTGGTGGAGGTGTACAAAGCGTGAAGAAACAAGTAATTTTTAATGCTCAAACTGGTGAAACCATAATTATCGATGTACCAGACACTGAAGTTCCAATTATTGTACAACCAAAAACAGACATCGAACTACTCCAGGAAAAGAATGAATCCTTAGAATCTCAACTAGCCCAAACCAACTCGGATTTTGCTAGTTTTATGGATTATTATTTTACGATTAACCCCGAATAATTAAAAGAAGGAAGGTAATTTATTATGGCGTTAATTCAACCGATGGTATTGGCATTCAGAACTTCCACTTACGCAAGAAATATTTTTCTTTATGGCACAAATCGTCTAACTGCGCGAGATGGATTTGTAGGAGTTCCTGCTGAGTATTATGTACCCGTTCAGCAATATGCAAAAAACAACTTTTTACAATCCGACATTGATAATGCTTTAGCGGCAACATGGATTAACGATCAGGAATATGCGGAGATTATGGCTCTTTAGTGGTTCGCTAAAGACCCAATAAACGAACATGCCCAAGGGATGCTTTAATTAGCATCCTTATTTTATTGAAAAGGAGGTAACAGATTGAACCTCTCAGAAATCAGAGACTTATCCCTAGCCCTAATAAACTCATTATCAGCAGAAGGAACTCGTCTCGAAGAATCTGATATCGCAGATTTAAAATTTGCATTTCCTGGGTTTCTAAACACAGCACAGACAAAGTTTGCTGAAAAAGACAAAATCGAAGATGTGTTGCCCATCGTTCAGGTTTCCTCAGATGTTGGAGATATTCTTCATCCTTTGCCGACTAGCTTAATCAGTATCAACAAGGTTATATTCCTTAATAGCAATGGTAGACGCAGACCGTTCAGCGATTATTCCGAAGAAATGGGAAATATCGTCATTGATTCAAGTTACGAAGGTTCATTCTTTATCTATTACAATAAGCGCCCTACGCCGTTAGTTCTCGATACAGACTTGCCAAGTATACAGCCTCAATTTCATCAATATTTAGCCTATTTTTGTGCAGGAACCTGGTTATTTAGTACAGGTAAGGAACAAAATGGAATTATTTACCTTAATATGTTTGACGGTTTTTTACATGAGTGCGAACCAAATAATGAGACAGGCTCAGGACTAATCAACCAATCGTCATGGTAGGGGGTGGTTTAATTGCCAATATGCGTTCCAATCACTCCGAACATTGACGATGGAATGTTCATCGGGACAGTAAACGACACTGATAAAATTGTCTACGCACCTGAACCGTTGGTAACTGTATATCCATTAGACACAGGTATATGGCAACCAAACGTAGGTTCGGGATGGACAGCTTTCGGTGGGGATAGAGTAGTTGTAGATAATACCGATGGATCAAACTTATTCTTAAATGCGATTTATTCTATTCAACAGACGGTTGCTAAACCTGTCACGTTACGTCTTATTGTAGAGGGTGAAGGAATAGCGTCTAGTAGCGGTGGATTTTCGATTGAGCTTATCATGACAGATTCAGGCGGTTTAGGAGGAACAGTTCTTGGTGATCAACAGATTAACTTTCCTGCTGGTACATGGCCAGAACGTCAATTTAGTGTGACGGTAAATCCTTCTGCACCTGCATATTATTTATATGCTTATATTTTCACACGGACAGTAGTTGGGAAAGTTACAATCAGACAGGCAGAGTTATTCCAATCGGGAGATACTCCTAGAAAGAGTGGCGCATGGAATTCTAAAATCTTTGATTTAACGAGTTTGGCAAATATCCCAATTGCTCTAGGATCTATCCCATTAAAGACTATTGCCTTTTATTACAACGACCTTTCTAATGTGGATGATATGGGAAGCGTTGATTATAGTATCGACCAGCTTAAGAAGTACGAATTTGTGGTTACGAATCCCCCCGAAGAAAACACAACAACTCGCCAACAATTAGTTCAAACTTCTCTTATTAGCGCTGCGGTTAAGTTATTTGGTTATGTTCAGGTCGGTCCATTGCCAGGAGAAGACCTTAAACTCGTCTCAGAAATAACTCCTCATATCGATAATTGCGATACTGGCGATTACTATGGCGTATTCTTTGATATGTTCGGTAGTGATTATGGCGTGAGTCGCACAATGCAAAATGAATTGATCGACTACGCTCATAGTAAAGGGTTAAAGGTATTTGCTAATGCCTGGGTTCCTGCTAGTGTCATAAGCCCATCTGAGGGTCCTGTATCGATGGGAACAGACGATTGGGTACTCTTAGAGTCCTACTATATTAGAGGGACTAATGATGGCGTTGGAGCATATGCGGGAGTTCCCGAAGGTGGATTTATAAACTCATTTAACAAATACGTACAGACGGTAGAATTAGCTAAGTCAATAGGAGTAAAAGTATGCGGAATGGCTTATGCTTTCTCCGCAACTCTGTTAAGTGACCCTACGGACTTAATTAATGCTTATATCCTATCCGTTGGGTTAGGCATTGATTCCCTATGCTATAACTATGCCGTGGAGTCTAAATCCTTGGATTGGCTACTTTCTGATTACTCAATACCACAAGTTGGGACAACTCTTATTACCCCTTTTACTCAACTAGATTCTCAGACGTATGAAGCAATTACGAATGAGGGTATGATTCATTTTATCGCTGTTGATGATCCTGTATCTCGTTCCTATAAGACTCTCCAAATTCCTGATTTAATAGATGTTGAGATTCAGTCATTGCCTACTTTAGTTGCTCAACAATATGAGGTTCATTATTTTGTCAGTGCAGATGCCAAAACATGGACGCAGGTGACTAATTTAACAACCGATAAAAGGTACTTGCAAATAAGAATTATTATGAGGGGATGATGATATCGCGCAAATAAAGGTTGGTTCGTTTAAGAATTCTACTAAGGAAATTATTTATCAAGACTTTTCGGGGGGATTAGACTATAAAAACAACGCATCCCTTCTGCCAATGAAATTCACCCCTGAGTGTCAAAATATTCGTATTCGTGATGGCAGTATAGGTAAGCGTCCTGGTTATCGTAGACTATTCCCCACATCCCTCGGTTCTGGAAAGATCAACGGAGTTTTCCCTTATGTTAAGGCAAATGGGGTAGAAATAAGGGCTATAGCTCATAGTAATAAACTTTACTCTCAAACTTCTAATAATCAGCCAATATTGGTGCGAAGTGGCCTAGCAAATGCTAAGGCTACTTTTTTTACGCTTTCCGATACCCTTTATTTGTTAAATGGAACTAATTACATGGATTCGGACGGAGTGGATGTTGTTGGCTATAACCCGCTAATACTCATCGGAAGAAGTCCAACCGGAGTACCAAACTCAGGTACAGTGAATGAATCTTTCAACCTATTGTCTGCTGGATTTAAAACATCATTTAGCGGTACAGGATCGGCAACGGCCTATACATTACCCCATACTCATCTAGACACAACTCCTATAATTGTGGAGATAAATGGCTTTGTAAAAGAACTGACTACGGATTATACCGTTAACTTCACGACAGGAGTAGTAACTTTTGTTGCCTCCCCTGCTCTAGGGACAGACAATGTTGTCATAACTGCTTTCAAGGCATCTCTGACGCATCCTGAGTATATCCGTAATTGTACTATAGCTGAGGTGTTTGGAGGAAAATCGGAATCAACTGTGTTCCTTTCCGGAAACCCCAACTTCCCTGATGTAATTTGGCGCTCTCGGTTGTATGGAGAAATGCCTTCTGCTAATTATTTCCCTGACGATGCCCTACAAAAAGTACCTGGTAATGTCGCAGGATTAGCTCATATCTTTGATCTACTTTATGTTTCGCACTCGAAGGGGCATGGATTCCTTTCTTATTTAGATGGAACCAAATACCCTATATTCCCCTACAGCGAGATTAATTCAGAAAAGGGTACAGATATACCAGGAAGTATCCAAGAGGTCGATAACACGGTTGTATGCGCTTCTACGGTCAACGGAGTGCTACAAGTCCTATCGAACACAACCGTCAATAATCGTCTATCCGTGAATGATGTTTCTGACCTAATCGACAGGGGTGGAGTTGAACGGCAAGACCTTGGATTACTTCGACAGGCTAATCTTCAAACCGCAGTATCATACAACTTTGATGGATACTATGGGTTGTGTGTTAATGATTGTGCCTATGTTTGGGATTACAAAACAAACGCTTGGCTATTTGATACAAATATTCCTGCATCCTGCTTTGCTGTAATCGATGGAACGCTTTGTTTCGGAAGTAATACAGACGGAATAGTTTATCAATTCGACCAAACTATTGCTAACGATGATGGTTCGGCTATTGACGCTTGGTACGACACGCGCGAAGAATCAGCAGGTAGTCCAAACAGAATTAAGGTAATTAATCGAATTGATTTAGAAGCAAAGCCTATGACTCGCGGTTCGACAGAAGTATCTATCCGTTCTCGTCAGTCAAATGGAGTTGTAGTGCTGAATATGGCAACAAACGCATTTAGCTTTGTTGGCTTTAACTTCGTAGGTTTTACATTTAGTACCTCATTCTTCCCTGTGTTAAAGCGGAAGCGAATGTCTAAAAGGGCTAACTATTTTCAATTTAGGTTCAGGAATAACGTATTAGACGAGGGAATGAGCGTTATCAGCCTTCGCGCAGAATACGATATCGGGAGTGAAATGAGATGACCTTTCCAACAAAGGATACCTTTACGTTCGACTATACAACGCTGGGAGATTACCCATCGTGGACGCCTGCGCAAACCAAAATAAATATGAATGCTCGAAGTGAAGAAATGAGAGTTGCACTAAATGCTTTAATTGGTGCACTCAATTCTACTGGCACAGATAATTGGATATATCAACAGATTATCGACGTAGTGGCAGGAGGTATTGCAGATAATTCATTAGATGATAATAAGTTGTCTAATGAGGCAGGACAGGTCAAGGACAGACTTGCTACTAACATAGTGGATTACACGGCCTTTAAGGGAACAAAAGCGCAAGCAAGCGGTTTAGCATCCCTGGATAGCGGAGGCCACCCTGTGGAAAAACCTTACGTGGTAGGAACCTACACAGGGGATAATAGTGCTTCAAGAAATATAAGTATAGGGTTTAGGCCGTCGGCAGTGCTTGTAATGAATAGATATGGACAAACAACTGTTCAGAATAGTGATGTAGCGGCAGGATTAGCCATAGATGGATTCCCTGCGTCTTGGACAGTCTCAGCAACCGAATATAAAATTGTCGAAATAAATGCAACCGGGTTTGCTGTGGCCAATGTCGTTAATGCTGGTGGGGGCACAGTGGATTTAACTACTAATAACTCTGGTACACTTTGGAATCCCTATAGATATATCGCATTCAGATAAAGGGGGCTTTTGTAAATGATTATTCATAAAAATACAAAAAGCGTAGAAACAAATTCACTGAGTCCTAATGAAAACTTCGGCAACTATGAGAATGTTTTTGTAGTTGATGACGCTAGTGAATTGGGGCAAAAGATACTATCGTCGCAACCGTTTTTTGAACTTGAATTAAGTGGCAACGGAAGCCTAATTGACATTACGCCAACAGAAAGGCTACCCGAACCATCACGGCCTCCCTCGGAACTCGACATACTAAAAGATGTGCAATCGCAAGTCGTTCTCGCTCTAGTGATGGGAGGGCTAATGTAATGGATTGGTTCGCATTTATATCCAGTAATTACCCCAAGAATTATACTATTGCACAAGTGAAGATATTCGTAGTAAAAGGAAAAATCACAGCAGAGCAATTCTTCACAATCACAGGTGAGGTTTACACAACATAATAACAATAACTCAACGGAGGGGGAATAACCCCTTTTTATTTATGCCTTTTTTTGAAAGGAGTTGACTAAATGGCAAGCTACTACAACGAGAATCCATCGGGTGATGCAAACGCCAATTCCGCTAGATTAGCGGCCGCTAGGGCGGCACAGGCTAATGGAGTGTCCACATCTTACGGTAGTGATGGAACTCCTAGTTTTACTCAAACAGGCGGGGCTTCTTCCGGTTCATATGGATCAGGAGGAAGTTCATCGAATGACGATGGTAGCCACGCTGCGGCACTTGCTGCATTAAAGGATGCGTATGGTAAGCAGCTCGATTCTACGATCAATATGTACAATACGGAAAGGTCCAAGATTCCTGGTCAAGTTACCGTAGCGAATAATCAAGCATCTTCCGCAGGCATGACTAACGCGAACCATATAAGAACCGCACTAGCTCAGATGGGGCTACTACAAAGCGGAGAATCAGCATCACAACAACTCGCCAACGATATTGGAACAGCAAGTAATATCAATGCCAATAATCTCCAAGGGCAATCTTTAGACGCTAGTTATGCTGATAAGATAGCGGCAGCACAGGCGGCAAACGCAATTAATTACAACAATGCGGCGTATCAGTATGGAAGGGATGCCGTAGGTGATAATCAGTGGAATCGATCCTTCGGGCAACAACAGGCACAGGATGCGTTTAATAATGGGATTAATGCGGGCAATTTGACGAGGTACGTTCCTAAAATCGTTTCTGATCTTTACCCTGCATGGGCGGCTAATAATCCATCGGGGGCTATTAGCCCAACTACGCAAGCCGCGCTACCTGCTTCGATTGCGGCAATTTTTCCTAACGCTACAAATGTGACGGAATCAGCTAACGGATACAGTTTTACAAGTGCAAATGGGGTTAGATCGTATTACCCTAAATAATTAGGAAAGGAGGTAAATTACATGGCGATATACGGATTACAGGCTGATGTGGAAAAGAATCAAAATAAGGGAGTTTCCTTATACGAACCTGGCAAAACTCAACTTACTAGTGGCGATGTATTTCTCGGTGGTCCGGGAACAGGCGTGACGGATGCAATGTTAGGGCAGGGAGTTACGAGGGTGTTCGGGGATACTTCGGATCATACGGCTCAGGCACTGGACGGTTATCTTAAAGATACCTCAACTTCGGTTAAGTCTGCTATAGCAGGTGCCGCACCGCGCATATATGGCTTACAGGCTGATATTGACGCTAATGCTGGCAAACAGGCAGTGAATTTATTTGAACCAGGCAAAACTCAAATGACACCGCAAGATGTATTTTTGGGCGGGCAAGGCACAGGCGTAACGGATGCAATGCTCAATGGTGGGCAAAGAGTCTTCGGAAATACTTCTGCCGATACCTCGGCCGCGCTTGATAACTATAAGGGAGATTTATCTTCTCAGATTAAGGCTGCAATAGCCGCTAATTATGCGCCAAGGGTTGATGCGGCAATGGGTATGCCTACGGGTGCTAGGTTAGATATGGAGAACGCTCAGGCGCAGAATGCTATATCTAATAATCTTGCACAAAAGACGTTTGATCATGGCGTAGCTCAAGATAAATTCAGCAATGAGTATAACGTCGGCAATTTAATGGGGAATTACAAAGGACAAGATACGTTGTCGAAGCAAGCTCAGGCTATTCAAGCGAATCAATTTGATAAGACGTTTAATAATGGCAAGGATGAGTTCGGCAGGACGTTGGCGTATAACTATGCTAATAGTGCTGCTAATCGGGCTATTGATCAGCAGAATGCAGACAACAACGAATTAGCGGCAGGAATCACTAGGACAGGTGGAGGAACGGTTAGCGGTGGCAGTATGCCAGCAGAATATAGCGGATGGGTAAATGATGCGGCCGCTAAGAACGGCATACCTCCCGCTATCCTTGCTGGGCTTATTGAAGCGGAATCAAGCTGGGACCCCAATAATGTTAATAAGGTATCAGGAGCGACAGGATTAGGGCAATTTTTAGCGAAAACAGGAGATGAAGAAGGGGTCAATAGGACGGACGCTAAGTCATCTATTTATGGGGCCGCAGCTTATCTTGCTAAACGTATTCAATGGGCAGGTGGAGACTTGAATAAGGGTATCATGGGGTATGGAGAAGGGACTCCTGAATATCTGCAGAGGGTTCTTGATAAATCGAAGAATTACACAATAAGCGAAGGAACAAAAACGATAGGGACTAAGCCAACAGACAAGATTAATACTAACGAGTTAGTCGGTAGACTCAATACTTTATACACAACGAAGGATAGTGATGGGGTTACGAGTGTAAACCCTGACACAAAATCACAATTAAGAACAGCTATCATTGGGCAGGGACTATCAGACCAGGAAACTGATCAATTATTGCTTTATTATGGATTGCCAGTTAATAAATAAAAAGGAGGGAGGTTATGGGAAGATACGATGCCGAAAGGCAACAGATGGGCGTTACAGTAACCGTAGGAGGTACAGCCTCATCCCCATCATCCAGATACGCAGCGGAACGACAAGCGATATTCAATCCTCCTTCGTCTACGGCAGATTGGAGAAGACAAGAAGATTCTAACACAATGCCTAACTTTTCCTTAGACACAACAACGCAACAACAGCCTAACAACGCTAGTGTTTCCGCTCCGCAAGTTCCACAACCTTCAACATGGGACCAAATAAAAGCATTCGACCTTAAGGGCTTGGGTAATCAGGCAATTCTAGGACTAGAGCATGGATTAGCCAATACGGGTTCATCGAAAATGGATACCTATATGGCGAATGCTCATGCCACTGATCCGGGTGTCTTAGGGCAATTCGGTAGACAGACATTAATTAATGATCAAAAGCGCAATGCGTATTTAGATGCTAATCCTGTTAATTCTCTTCCTGCACAGTTAGGTGAAATGATCCCCTCCATACCATTGTGGGCGGCAGGGGAGGGGGCTTTAGGGACGTTGGGCAAGTCGTTAGGTAAACTAGTCCCTGCCCTTGCTTCAACGGCTGAGAAGGTGGGTTCTAAGCTTCCTGGTATTGTTAAGGGTGGGTTGATGGATGCTGGGACATATGGGGGAATCGTTGCGCCTGTAGAAACTATTCAGCAAGGAGGAAACCTACAGGACCTTATTGATAAGGAAAAGCAATTGCCGATGGTTGCGCTAGGTGGCGTAGCAACTAGGGGATTATTCAAGGGGATAGGGGAAGGCGTAGGGGCTACTAAGAGTTTAATCAAACCCCTCGGTGTACCTGCTGAACCGTTCGGACCTCCACAATCCCTTATACCCCCCGTTCGCTCATTTCAACGTGGAGCAGACTTAGGACCATTGAAGTTAAGCGATACTCTTACTCCTGAGTATAAGGCAAAACAAGCTGAATTAAATAGCTTATTTAAGGATGCTCCTATAGGCACTACAACCACTCCCCTTGCCACTAGAACCTTGCAGGATGGCATTGATACCAGCATGGGTATTGGTAAGCCTGTAGGCGATTATCAAGGCTTGGATGCGTTCGGTAAGCCTTTGCAGAGCTTTAAGAAAAGTACAGACCTTCAAAACAATGTAGATGAGATAAGCGCTCAATTGGACAACCAACTCAAAGGCTACGAAACCATGATTAAGCAAGCTGACGAACAGACTCCTATCGGAACGATTCGCAAAGCTATTTTTGATAAAGGCGGCATTCGTCAAGCTAATGATGGGATATTCGAAGAGAAAAGAGTCATTCCAAACTGGATAAGAAATGACACTACCGGGATGCCATTGGATCAGATGGCTGATGAGTTAAAAATGACCTCAGACGATCTGCTTAAGGCTGTAAGCGACTCTAAATTTGTTCCGAAGGATTACGCTAAGGAAGCCCTTACGATGGCTAGTAAGGACCCTGAGTATCAAGCGAATAGTAGTTTGTTGGATACGTTAAAGGCACAGTTACCGGGGAAGAGAACGCTTGACGTTATTCCTAAGCTCAAACCCCGCGAACTAACGCCAAAACTCGAACCATTGCCGATTCAACCACAACGATTGACGTTATCGGGTAGTCTTCCTCCCGTGGATGCTCCATTTAGTCCCGTTAAGCCGTTAAGGGGTGCTACTCCACTTAAACCTATTTCTGCCGAACAGACGTTAACTGATGCATTGAAGGGGAGGGAAAAGGCTCCTTTGAAATCTCCTAATGCGGAAATTACCAAGGTTGGGGATTCTGCTAACACTCCAAATGTTCAAACGGGCAAAGCAACATGGGCCAATAAAGATGTTGACCAACCTGTAGAAGTGACGGGCTATGCTGGCAATCATAATGGCGTGGATTATGTAACGATTAAGGGTAGTAATTCGGGGGTTCCTTTGAGTGAGATTAGGTATGATTCTACTCCGTTAAGGAGCCCAACTCCATTGCCGAAAGATACTAAGGTGTTCTGGCAAAGCGTCAGTAAGGAGTTATTTGCCAAAGGAGAACAACCTCCTTTTACCCTAGAGATTATGAAAAAGGACATCCAATCAGGTAAACTTGATATCAGTAAGCTTTCTAACGAGGAAGAGATTAGAACGTTACTAGGGATGGATCTTCAAAAGTTCTCACAGAATGCTGTACCTCAAAGTGTTATCGGATCGGAGCCAAGTATTCCGGCAGGACTAAAAGAAAGAGGCGTATCTGAAAATATTAGGACAGATGCTAACCGACCTGATGAATTACCTGAACCACAAAGTAAAATTATAATTGGAAAACCAAAGGATAAGATCACCTTTAAGGACGCTTTGAAAAAGTTTTATGTAAAAGTAGTCAATACCCAACAGCCTATTTATGATGTTGGGAAAATTGCTGGTTCAGATGTTGGTAAATTGGCAAGTAACACAAAGAGCGTTAGCGGCATTGTAGATCATAACTTTTTAACCTCAATGGTTGATAAGAATGGTGACGTTGTTGGCGATTCGCTAAAGAAAACTGTAGAAGCAATCCCAAAAGGCCAAGAGGAAGAATTTTGGACGTACATGTCACAGCGCCATAATATCGACAGAGCCAGGGAAGAATTCAATATGGTACCTAAAACAGATAAGCAGGGATTCACTGTCAATGATAAGTACGGTAATCCGATTATGAACAAAGTGGTCACCAAAAAGCCTACTCCCGTTCAAGCAAACTACACTCCTAGCATGTCGGAAGATGCGGTTAAAATTGCGGAACAAGCGCATCCTGAATATAAAGCGGTAGGGGATGGCATCGTTAAGTGGTTAGATGATTTCATGACTACGTGGGGCGTGGATACTGGTATCGTTAATAAAGACATATACGCCAGTTTGCGCCAAACTTATAAGTCTTATTTCCCCACTCAGCGGGATTTCAGTACACTAGAGAGCGCCATACCAGATGGAGTAGCTTCTAAGTTTGCAGACCAACGAACTCCAATTCGTAAGGCAACTGGATCAGAACGAGACATTATTGACCCTATTGAAAACATTATGAATCTAGTTAGCAAGGTTGTCCGAACAGCCAAGTATAACGAAGTCGGGCAAAGTCTACTTGATGCTGTTAAGAGTAGCCCTGAAAAGATGAAACAATTTGCAGAAGTTATCCCTGTTAAGGATGGAATGACCGCCAATACGGATAATGTTATCTCTGTTCTTGTGGATGGAAAAGCTCAATATTTACAAATTAACGACAGGATGTTACTTGATGCCATGAACGGGTTGCCTAAAAGCATAAATAGTGTTCCCGTTCTAACGGCGGTTACTAACGGCATCAAGGGATTGATCACACAGAAGAATCCCCTGTTCGCAATACGTAATATCGCAAGAGATATCCCTACCGCCTACGCTTATGGTAGCGAGAGTAATCCCTTAAAGTTTACAAGTGGTCTCGTTGGGGCGGGTAAGGACATATTGACCAATAGCCCACGATTACAAAAATACCAAGCGGTCGGTGGTGGTGGTGCTAATTTCTTCAAGTCTGGCGATGTGACTAAGTCAGCGACAGAATTGACAGGAAAAATAAACCCCATTAAGAATATAGCACTAAAGCCCTTGAAGGCTATTGAAAGATTTAATAATCTCACTGAGGCGGCTCCCCGACTTGCCGAGTTTAATCGCGTTCTTGATAAAACGGGTGATGTGACAAAGGCATTATTTGCCGCCAATGATGTAACCGTTAATTTCTCTAGGGGTGGAAATGTCACAAAGAATATTGATAAAATGGGTGGAATGTATGTAAATGCGAGCTTCCAAGGACTAGACAAATTCTTTAGAGGATTCCTTTCCCCTAAGACGGCAGTCGCAACAATCGTTAAATCTGGCGTTGCTATTACTGCTCCCGACCTTGCACTTTACATGGTAAATAAGGACGACCCAAATTATCAGGCATTAGATAATAGAACCAAAGATGCTTACTTCCTTATACCAAAGGGTAACGGTGAATTCTGGAAAGTTCCTAAATCCAGAGAACTTGGCGTGTTGTTTGGATCGTTATTTGAGAGAGGTTTGAGGGCAGCGGAGGGGCAGAAAAATTCATTTTCTGGATTTAGTAATTCTGTGGCAACTAATTTCGCTCCGGCTAATCCTCTGGAAAGTAGTTTAATTACCCCCGCTATCGATATCGGAAAGAATAAAGATTTCGCTAATCGTGCAATAGTTCCCCAAGGGATGCTCATGGACAAACGTTCTAACTATCTACAATACGATGACAAGACTTCCTCTGTTGCTAAGACTATTGGAGAATTGACAACCAATGTACCCGGTCTTCCGGGCGGACTGTCTCCGAAGATACTTGATTACCTAGTTAAGTCATACAGCGGGGTAATTGGCCAAATCGGGATACCACTACTTGTACCAGGGGGTAGCCCGTTAAAGGCTATGAAGACACAATTTACGGCAGACCCGACATTTAGTAACCAGGCTACGACTGACTATTACGACAAACTCAATAAACTTTCGGCGGCAGCAGTAGATAAGAATATCATCGAAAAGATACCGGGTAAAAAGCTAACTCCAGAGGAAGATATGAGGAACTCCATGAATGGGGTGGGTACGGCGTTAAGTCGAGGGACCAAGTTGATTAATAAGATTCAATCTAGTTCGGACCCCTTGAAGGATGACAAGATTAAGATCATTAAGGACCAAATGTTAATCCTTACAAATAAAGCCGTCTCTGCCGATACCCCTAAATTAATGCAATCCGTGGAAAATAACTCAAAGAAATTGTTCTTGAAATAACAAAAGAGCAGGTTAATTCCTGCTCCTAGTTCCTTGGTGATGGTAGCCGTCTGTCTAATTCTTCCCTAAAACTATTATTTAGATACGCAATGAACCCCATGAATATTATTTGAAGCAATACCCCCGTGATTGGACCTACATCTATCCCCCAACTCATCAATTTCATAGTTAACGAATAAAGAAAAATAGCCATTCCTATGAACATTAGAACTACTGTAGTCGCGATTACTTTTTCCCAAAACATTCTGGATTTCTCTAAGTCAGTCATTACTCACACTTCCTCCCTTGTATTATATATGTTGACTTGTGATAAGTTGTGATATATAATTACCATATAAAGGGGTGATTGGTAATCAAAGATGAATATATCACAACCGAAGAATTATGTCAGTGGTTAAAAATTAGTAAGAATACGGCAAATAACTGGCGTAGACTCGGGCTTCCCTTTGTCAGGTTCGGTAACACAGTCAGGTACGAAAAGGTAAAAGTTCAAAAGTGGTTAGAGGAAAAAGGTAAAAATTAAAGGGATACTCCCCACCCGACCAAGAGCAAGAGTATCCCAAAACAAACGGCCCTCCAAAGAGAACTATTTCGCCTTCTATTTTAACATGGCGAATCTCTTTTGGATAGGGCGAAAATGAGGAGGTTTTCGCGATGTCAGATTATCCAAGCACGATTATTATGGATGGGGAAGAAAAGGTGGTGTCGCTGTATGGCATGAAGGGATACTTTAAGTGGGTAGTTATCCAAGGTTTTGTATTGGTAGACCAAAACTATTTGGAAGAACTTTTCTTATTACATACTCAGGGGAATGGGATATTATGTGTGAAATGAAGGTATGTACTAAGTGCGAGGAAAGCAAGCCAGCAACAAAAGAGTATTTTAAGGCTAGGAAGTCATGTAAAAACGGAATTGAAGGTATCTGCAAAATTTGCGTAAAAAAACGCGATAAGCAATATAACTTGGACAACAAGGAGAAAATACGTGCGGTAAAGATGGTATATCTAGAAGAAAACAAAGATAAAATAGCTAATTATCATAAGAATTATCGACTGGTTAATGGGGAAAGATTAAAAGAGTCTAAGGGAATATACATCGAAGAGAACAAAGAGCAAGTATTAGCGCGATTGAAGCGTTATAGGGACATACCAGAAAATAAGGAAATCGCCTCTGCTTACGCCAAAAAATACCAAGAAGAAAATAAGGACGCCATAAAGCAACGAGGAAAGATATATTACGAATTGCATAAAGAAATCATCAAGCAACAACATGTGGATAATCAAGAATCTATAAAAAAATATGCCATTGACAACATGGATAAGATATCAAAACGCCGTAGTAATTGGAAAAAGTCCAATAAGGACAAAGTAAATGTTAGCACTCAAAAACGGAGAGCTATAAAGAAATCACTTATATCAACATTTTCAAACAAAGATCTAGAAGATTGCCTAAACTTCTTTAATTATGTGGATGCCTACACTGGTTCACCTATGAAAAAAATCAGCCAAGATCATATAATCCCCATAATTATGGGAGGGCATTACGTAAGACAAAATATCGTTCCATGCGAAAAGACTATTAATTCCAGTAAAGGCAAAAGTAACATGGAATCCTGGTACAAACGCCAACCATTTTTCAGCGAGGAAAGACTAGCTAAAATACATGAATGGATTGGAATGAAAAACGGCCACCAACAACTATCCCTTATCTAAGGGTTATGATATAATCCAAAACACTGAGGGATAGACTAAAGTTTGCTTTGCAAGGCTGCTTTAGTGACAAACGCCTTTGCCAGGTATCCCTCAGTATATGTTGGCAACACCACGGCAGGGTGCAGGATATCGGCACCACAAGAGACATTCGAGCAATCGGGTGTCTCTTTCTATTCCCTCTTTTAGAAGAGGTGCACGATCAAGAAAGGGGATTAACTATGACCGATGTATCCAACGATTCATGCTCTCGAACACACGCGGCGGTTGATAAAGAGCTCAATACTTTAGACAAACGCCTAGACGGTCACACTGGCGCAATTACAGACATGAAAGAACTTTTAGTTCGCCTGACTGTCCTTCAAGAAATCGCTATGAAAAATCAAGAAAAGCAGAATGATGCACTCGAACGAATTGACAATCGAATCCTTGATAGAACGTCAGAACGAGAAGAACGAGAGGGAGTAATAGAGCAAGAAAAGGAGGCTAGATTCTGGCAAAGCGAATTAGGCACTTGGGTTATCAAGGGTGGGTTTGTCTTGTTTGCACTAATATTGCTAGTGGCTCTAGGGCAGAACATAACTATTTTAGATAAGTTTTTAGGAAAGTAGGTGAAAAATATGTCAACTCCATTTAACAGATCAATCCAAGATATAGTCATTCACCACATGGGGGACGGTAAACCTCCTGAAGTATCCATTCTCAAACGTTGGAATCCTGCCAACTATGATTACCCTGAATATGATTTTGGGGTAGAAGCAGACGGAACAATCAGAGACGGTAGACCACTTAATTACCAGGGAGCGCATACACTTTCTGATAAAAAACCTTATTCTCAAAAGGGGGATCAATGGTGGAATCAAAACTCCATCGGAATTGGTGTAGCTGGGGACTTCACAAAGTATCCCATGCCACAAGCTCAATTTAACGCTCTAGTTGCCCTTGTAAAGCGTCTAATGGCTCAGTATGGGTTAACCCTAGACAATGTATATCCACACGGTCAGGTGACGTATACAGACTGCCCAGGGTGCACTTATTCTAAGGTTCCCACACTAAGGGGTATGTGGTCCTACGATGAGTTTGAGAAAGCGGTATTAGGTAATAAATCAGTAATTCAGGAGGTGCCTAAAATGCCAGACGTAAAAACAGTAGACCCCGATCCCGATTGCTACGTAGTCGTATGTATTCAAGAAAGCTTATCAACAGCGTTCATGGCTAAAACTTTCGCGGATGGCTTTGCTTGCAAAAAATTAACACTTGCATTATTGCAACAAAAATAAGAGAAAGAAGGAATTAAAATGTCTGAAACTAAACTCTGGTGGCAGTCGAGTTCTGTAATCGGCTCAATCGTAGTCTTGCTCAGTCTCATCGCTTCTGCGTTCAACTACGATATCAACACTCAAATGCAGGGGGATATGGTCAATACTGCCCTTGCTATCTCGGGGGCTATTGGTTCTGCTGTGGCCATATATGGGCGCATCAAGGCAACTAAGGTTATCACTGGTAAGTCTGTTGTAGCACCTGAGCATATAGCCATCTCAGATGTGCCAATAGAAGCCCCTGCGATGCCCACAGCTTCGTTTGGATCAACAACTGAGCCAATCATACCAAGCGTTCTTCAACCCGTCTTAGATCAAGCGAATTCCGCTTTTAATGCCGTAGTAGCAGATAATATTCAGGCATTGTCAGCACAGACTAAATAATGTATAAATCTCTCCCCCTACTAGAAATAGTGGGGGTTCTTTTTTTGTTCAAATATGGAAATAAACATGGACAGGTATACATTGATATGGTACAATTAGCACAGGTATACACAAGATAGGAGGTTGAAAATGGGACTTGATAAATTACCAGACGTTGTGACGATTAGGCAACTTTCAGAATTCCTGAAAATCAGTAAGCGAACTATTCAAAAAGAAATCACCGAGGGTAGGTTGAAGGCGTTTAAGGTTGTGAGGGATTGGAGGATAGAGAAGGATGCAGTTATCGAATGGATTGAACAATCAAAATAATGATTCATTCCAACAACAAATATTCAATATGATTCAATCATTATCGGGCGAAAAGAATCTACTCGCCATACCAAGGGAAATAATTCGCTTCACTGGTGATCTAGAGTCAGGAGTATTTCTTGCTCAACTTATTTACTGGACAGACAAGGGGAGTAGGAAAGACGGATTCATCTACAAAACAATTAGGGAATGGCAAGATGAGGTTTTCATTTCCGAATATTCGTTAAGGAAGATTCGGAAGAATCTAGAGTCTATGGGAATACTCGAAACCAAGCTCAAGAAAGCTAACGGAAATCCAACTATCCACTATAAGATTAATCAAAAAGCCTTTATTGATCAGTTTCTTCGCTTTCAAAGTAAGGAAACTTCTATTACAAATAAAGAGGACTGCGTTTCGGAAGATTCTTTAACATACACTACTCCACAAACTACCGACATAAAATACAATAATTATAATGGTACGCGATCTGTAGATGCGCGTACGTCAGAGGTAAAAGAGTATGTGAGAAGGTCTGCTTCTACAATTGCCTATTACTTCAATGCTTATCTTGAATACAAGGGATATGAACATTCTGCTTTAAAGAAAAAGCAAATAGAAAGAGTATCGGAAGTTATTAGCGGCTTTATGAGTGAATTCTCTATAGATGAGGGAAACATGGAAACTATGATTGACCAACATTTTCTGCGAAATCATCTTGAGACAGACCATAATATTAATCACTTTGCGATGAGGGGTATATTGGAGAATCTATATTATGAAGCAGGATTGAAATAAGGAGGAAAGGTAAACATGGGGATAACAATAAGCTCAAAAAGACATAGTTGCGATATGGGGTACTTCGGCTTTAATAGGTTTAGGAACTTGGTATCCGAAAAGGTAGGGAAGAGGTTCGGTGAGCATTACGTAAGTATGGATAGGCCAGAGGTTATGATTTTATACGGAAGTAAAAGAGAGGATTTTTTCAAAAAGTATAACGCAACTACGGAGGAACTCATAAAGCAAAAAGAAGTAACGGTAGAAGTAGCCAATTTCTTGTATCAAGCAGATTGCAATGGGAAGATAGATAGAAAACAAGCCAAGGAAATATACTCACTAATCAAGGAATGTGACGATAGCATTAGCTTTGGTTATTCGGGCAGGAAGGATTGTGCCAAAATGTCAGATTTAAAGAATATCTTTTCCGATGGCACAAAGGTTGAATGGTGTTAAAGAAGGGTGGAGAATAAATGAAAATAATCAAATTTCGCGCATGGGATAAGGTTATGAATGAAATGTTTTACGACAGCGAGCTTTCCAGTGGTGACATACTTATAATCCATATAGATGGAAGATTGGAACTTTCAGATGATGATACCTATAAAGTTACGGACTTTGAACTGATGGAGTTCACAAACCTTCTCGACAAAAACCAAGTCGAAATCTACGAAAAAGATATCGTCAAAGCATTCAAGCACAACGAGGAAGAATTCACTCATCAGATCGTATGGCGAGGTGGTTCCCTTTGGTTCGGTAATTGGAACTGGATTGAATTTCAGAATATATTTAGGAGTATTGAGGTTGTGGGGAATGTTTATGAGAATGGCGAATTGCTAGATATTAAGAAGGGTGGAGAATAAGGATGTCATATGACACCTCAATAACAAAGCGTAAAGGGTGTAATTACTGTTTAAGGGAAAAGGAACTATTACCCAATGGGGATGTAAGAATATGCATAGATGATGATGACTGCAATGGCAAAGCTTTTATTAGCTTTGATGCTCATTCTGATTCTGCATATATTGATATTAACTATTGCCCTATTTGTGGGAAGGAGTTGAAATAATGAACTGCGATATCTACAACGACAAAATCATTGAAGCAATAGAAAATCAAGCCGGGGAACTTATACAAGAGTTGAAGAAACAATGGAGAAATATGGGTCTGTATTTTGAGCATCCACGCACTGGCAATGAAATTCACTCAAAGCTTGTGTATCAAAATCAAATTAATATGATAAGGGCAAATGCTAACGATATGATATCTATGTATCTAAAAAATAAATCAACAAAACTAATAAGTAAGACAGGGGCAGAGTGCGATCTCCCATTATTACATGAAGTGCAATTTTGTCCCCATTGTGGAAAAATGATTTGCCCTGAGATAATAACTAAACTTTTTAATTGTAACTATTGCCATCATTGTGGTGGAAAGGTTGAGTATTGATGTGAACTGTCAAACCTGCTCCGACCCAACTAAATACATCTTTGCGCTATGGGATGGTCCAAACGGTACTCATGGCAGGGCATACGATTGTCATAATATAAGTTGCTTAGTCAAACGAAACAGGGATATACAACTGAATGCTTTGGAAGAAAGAAGAGCTGCAGTAGAAGAGGAGAACAGTAAGAACAATATAGATATGCTATTGATTAAGGCTAAAAGGAGAGAGCTACAGATTAATATTGTGAAAATGTCCAGGGCGTTGGGCATATCTCCTTCTGATTATAGTAATTATGAAATGTGTCGGGTTGCGTTGCCTGTGGAAGTTTTCGATAATATCAATGAGATTTTTAGGAGTGCGTTGTGGAATCCTAAGCCCAACAACCACATTGACAATATTTTGAATAAGAAGTATGGAAGGAATGATTGAATGACTAAATACCAGCATTACAAAGGTGGCATCTATACACTAATTGATACGTCGGTTTTGCATACTGAAACAGGTGATTTTCTTGTGGTATATCAGAACGAAAAAGGAGCAATGTACGCTCGACCGAGGGATATATTTTTCGAGAAGGTTGAGGTTAATGGAGAGATGGTGCCGAGGTTCAAGAAACTACATCCTCCATACGGCGTAATAAAAGTTGATTCCGTTCGAGACTATAAAGGGGTAACAATCATCCCAATAACCGAACGAGATAAGCAAAGAGACAGGGAGATGATAAAGGAATATATAAGAATGCACCCTGAATCAACTGGAATTTCTGAACACAAGAGAGGTAATTTAAGCAAATGGATTGCTGGGTTAAAAGCAACGGAATGATCTCTTGAAGAAGTATGGGAGGGAGGAATAAAAAGATGACTGCTGATTTAATAAAACAAACTGAGCAATTCCTAAGAGATTTAGAGGAAAAAGGCATAGACGTTTTAAAAAACTGTACCATTAGCGACATACAACCCCTCCTTTATGATGAAGGTGATAAGAGGAATGCCAGCAATCTGTTTAAATCGTGTGAGATAACAAAGGAAGATTTGCACGATATAAAAATGCTGGGTTCGGCTAAAGAATTATTCAAAAGAAGAATTGCGGTGCTCAAAAAACGCGTGTCTAGCGGAAGTGAGGAATAAGTAATGGATAAAACATATATTAACAATCTAATTGACGAGATTGGCAAAATTGAATTAGGTTCCGTAGTAGTAATAACGCGCATCAACAATGACGTAGATCACAAATACATCGTTCAGCTAGATAATGATTATGATGAGGAATCCAAGGACATAGAGCTAATAAGTCTTCAGGAGAAGTCAGCCATATGGGGAGTTGGAACTTGCGAGACGATAGAGGAGGTTAGAGAATCGTTATTGTGTAGTGGGATAAGGAAGTCTTTTGATGGGATAAAAGTGTTAGGGAAATAAATATTGTAGGGGGATGAAATAGGGATGAGCGAAACAGTACACTACAGAGGAACATTAATAGCAGTTGAGAGATTGGACAATGAAACGCTTGAAGATCAATGTAAGAGATTGTGGGGTAAGGATGAACTAGACGGCTTCTACGATTCCTACAAAGATGGGTTGCTTGACGAAGATTATGAGAAATATATTGAGAATGAAGGAATCTTGTATTTAGTGGAAAAGAAAGAAGTGGGGAATGATGATACATTCATTGTAACTGAGGGCAAGGATGGAATACTTAATTTTGAAGTGAGCTATTATAATGGTGGTTGTAGTTTCGATGAAGCAATGGGATATGCGTTTGAGAATAAGAAATAAATAAACCAAAAATACCGTCTAAACTCAATCGAGCCGGACGGTATTTTTATGCCTATAATGCCAACAAAGGTAAAAGCTTAAACATCATAATTACTACTCCGCTAAGTACAAGTGTATTCCCTACGGCTTTCGCGGCTTCTGGCGTAGGTTCTGGTATCTCTAGTGGAACAGGCGGTCTGTCTGGCAATTCATTTTTATTAGTTAGATTTCGTTTTACGCTGTCAAGGTATCTCTCAAAATTATCATTATCCCTAAAATGCTCTCCAACTTCTACTCTGATTTTCTCTTGAATCCCATCGGAAGTTATCTTTCGCTCATAAGTTATACTGTCCTTCGGGATCGGAACAGGTTTACCGACATCTACAGGCTTACTCCCATTCTTTAAATTGCTTCCTATTTTCGCTTTAATGTAGTCGGATAATATCCCTCCCCTTGTTTCAACAATATCATAGCCCTTTGGCAATCCCACTACGATCTGCCTGCCGGGCACTATCTTATGCCACATATCCAGACTAAATGCTCCCATTGATGGATCTGCCTCTGACCAGAATAAAGACGTTTGAGAGGGGTTATTGCTTGGATAGGGGTATAAGTAGTATAAGGGGGATTCGTTAGCCTGAGTGAACGCTGGTGATTTCAAAGAGAGTCCTATTATGATAAGCATCATGGCGATAGCTAGTGTTCTTTTAATAGAGGACTTGCGAAGGACTATAAACATTTTACTTCACGATCCTTTCAAATATTTCCGTTCCTTCTGTTTTATCATCCCAAGCATCCTTCTCGTTGGAATAAACAGATAGTATGTTTCCCCAATACATATCAACTACTATCCATACTTTCATTTTACCGCCTCCATCACGAGTTCCTTCCCTCCCAATTCCTTTCTTACACATTCGATTAAAGACTCAACAGTTACTTCTTCCCATTCATCTTGGAGTATGGCTCCCTGATACTCATATTGTGAAGATTTTTGAGCGAATAGCATTATTGCTGCAATAAGTTGTTCACATCCGATGACCTGTCGTTTAGACTTTGCCATAATAAACACTCCTTTATCTAAGATATGGTTGCGGGTCCCTCACGATTCCACCAACCCTAATCTCAAAATGCAAATGCGGTCCTTCTGAATTGCCCGAACCCTCTGCTCCTTTAATTCCTCCGCTAAGCCCGATTATGCTTCCCCCTAAAACCTTATCCCCTGCTTTTGCGCTAACCTTAGACAGGTGAGCATAAAGCGTCTGCCATCCTTCGCCATGGTCTACAATTACATAATCCCCATAAATGCTGTCGTGATTAACGCAAATTACTCCTACCCTAGATGCTTTAACTGGTGTACCAACATTCACGGCAATGTCTATGCCGTGATGATCTGCGCCTTTGAATGGCTGAGAGATGGGTCCTACTACCGGCACGCTAAAACGGATAGTAGATGGTCTTAGCTTTTCCATTAGCGTTATCCCTGGTGGATACTTTGCCGCGACTCCTACATAAGGTATTGACTCCATCATTTCTGGCAAGTTAGTGACAGCGTCTACTCCGCTCTTGATGCTCTGTACTCCCTCCCTGGCCTTAGTATAGGTAACTGCAACCTCATGTAAGTCTGAGGTCATACGGTTAATCTGTGGACCTACAACGCCAACTACGGTCAATATAACGCCTGTATAGAAGAGATACTTAATAACTACTTTACCAGAAGGGAAAGCTATCTCAGCAAGGACCCTAGCTAAGACATATAAAGCGGATAGGCGAATAATATCGCTGATCATTTAGGCCAAACTCCTTTACTGATACTTTCCGCAGCTCCCATAAATCCAGACAACGAACTGAATATCATTGCGGCTAATGCGGCCATGCCTAAAATACTAATAACCATCTTAGCTCTGCCGAATCCGAATATGTCGCATCCCCAATTGAAAACAAATATCGCTGCGCCCATTTGCATAACCAAAAACATATTTTTGATTGCGATTTCTCCAGGACTCATTTATGTCAACTCCTTTTGTCGATGTTCCTCTCTCTTTATAAGCACAATTCTCCAACATAGATCCCTTAATTTATCTAAGGTATAGAATTCAAGCCTGATATTCTTCTTTCCCAAAAGCTCGCTGTACATCTTAGCCTTGATTGTATCGAACGAATCCGTTGTTACCACCATCAAGGAAAGATACTGATCCAATGCGAATGTATCAAATAATGAGCGATAATCCTTATTCCATGTGTTAGAAGATGAATTGACTTGGAACTCTCCGAAGCTAAATATATTACCATACACTTTATGGTTCATTACACCATAGCAATCGGGGATAGGATGGGATTTGTCCTTATCATAAAACTTTCGGTTCTCTGATTTGAAGTATGTCAGAGATTGCACTCCGTAAGAATCTAATGCTTTCATATGCCATGCGGTATAAATCCAAGACTTGCCCAACCTGTGCTGAATTTGATCCGGTCTTTTCTCATCGTAGAGATAAAACCAATCGGGCATGTCGCTCCAGGACATTTTAACCCTGCGAATAAGGTGGTCCCTTTCCAGCCTTTGAGTGCAACGATGGGACATTTCCCTACTGACATTCCAGAATTCAAGCAAATGTATTTGCTCCTGAGATAAGACCCCGCAAGCTTCGAGATGCGCTAGGACCTGCTGATCTCTTTTGCGTCCTTTGGAGTGGGTAATTGGGTTCATAATCATATACCTCACCTTCGATGTTGTGATAGGGAAGTGCAACTTTGGGTAATTGGTCCATAAGTTCGTGAAATAGTTTAGGATGCTTTGCCTTAGATGGAAAATAAGGAACTTGTATTTCAGTCTCTTCGCTGAATTTATAGATGGCTCGACCGGGGATCTTCGGAAGGGAACTAGCACGGTTGGAATCCAATATCATTTGACTGTTAATAGGGTCGGCGGTCCTGAAGCATACCCTTGATTCAAACTGGCTCTTGAATTCGCTGAATTCGTTTGAACTTCCCCATGCTTTTGCGGAAGGCCTTTGCGTAGCTGCCCATACATAAATTCCTTGACTACGATACTTGCGCACTGCCTTAATCATTAACTTCCTGCAATTCTTATCTTCGCCTAAGTCAGTTACTTCATCTGCTACCACAACAACAAAAGGCAACTTCTTTCCAAGCGCATGATATTCAATGATGTTGTTAGCCTTGCCACCGATTAAGTCCTGTCTGCGTTCGTTCTCTTCATCTAACATTTCGAGTAGTTGCCGTATTTCATCCATGTCATGAACCCATATTGCGCCATATTCCTCAAAGTATTTGAATTCCTTAATCTTTGGGTCGATGATACAGACAATTACTTTAGGATTGAGTAGGTCGGTGTTAAGCCTTAGGAGACTATATATAGCTCCGTGGAATAAAACTGACTTGCCCGATCCCCTGAGTCCTCCTGTTAAAATAGTCACTAGCTCTGCCATATCTACAATAATAGGACCACTTGCACTATAGCCAAGGAGGATAGGCAAGCTCATTTTCTTTAGATATGGGTATGGGTCGAACTCAAAAGGATATGACTTATTGAGTAATATATTAGATATGGTCATTAATACAACTTTTCCATTGCGCTCTATTTCGCATGAACCGTTGCCAATCGCTGTGGAGAAGTAGGGTTCTCTACTTTTGAACTCAGTGAAGTCTATTCCAGGCGGCAGGTGAATCACTAAGCACCATGTCTGCTTTAGTTTTGGTCTGTGCATTATCCAGTGGAGGATTTCTTGCGGATTGAGGTTTTCGGGTAGCTGAGGCTTTAGTTTTTCCTTGGGGGAGAGAAGAGTTTTCTTGAAAATGAATGGCTTAAGGGGGCAACTAGCATACAGGATAGAAATTGCATCATAGATGGCAGAGGGTATTTCGTTATCTGGTCCACGGTATATAGCTCTCATAATTTGCTCTTTAATTTCAGAAGAGAAGTCGCTGTGCTTTTTCATTCTTTCTCCTTTCAACTCAACGTTAGGACTTCTATTCGCTTCAGTAATATGGTATAATATAGTAGTTACTGAAGGGGGGTGAAGAGAACATGGAAGCTATTATTACTGCAAAGGTTAAGCTTTTACCAAATGAAGAGCAGAAAAGACAGTTAGATAAAACATTAATACAGGTTAAAGCTGGTTTGAATTTCGCTAGTGAAATTGCATTTAAGAATAATCAACTGTCAGCATTTAAGAAGTTGCAGGGGTTAGTCTACTATGATCTTAGGGAACAGTTTCAATTGAAGTCCCAGATGGCCTGTAACGTCTGCTCAGTGGTAGCAGGGACATATGCGTCAATGAAATCGAACGGAGAGAACACCTTGGCTGTTTATAAACAACCAAAACTCCAATATTCTTATAATCGAGACTATTCGTTTCTCAAAGACGGTACATTGAGTATCGGGACAATAGGCACTAGAATTAAGATGTCATACGTCGCCAAAGGATTGGAAGACTATTTTGATGGAACTTGGGAGTATGGGGCAAGTACTCTAGTTAAGAAGAAGGATAAATATTATCTCCATATATCTGTTAAAAAGGAATTCGCAATCTGCCCCAATAATGACATCATAAATGTTGTAGGTGTTGATGTTGGAATGAATTATCTTGTCACAGCCATTGACAGTAATAACAAGACCCTCTTCGTTGGTGGTAGATATATCAAGAACAAAAAAGCTCAGTTTAAGAGAATAAGGAAGTCTCTACAACAAAAGAAAACTCCATCCTCTCGCAGGCGATTAAGAAAGATTGGTAATAGAGAAAACCGTTGGCAACAAGATGTTAATCATCAAACTGCTAAGGCACTCGTTGAATTTGCGGGATCTAATAGTCTTATAGTCTTAGAGGATCTAAAAGGAATTCGTTCTGCTACTGAACGCGTTAAACGTCAGGACAGATACTATTCCGTTTCTTGGGCGTTTCTTGACATGAGAAGCAAGATTGAATATAAATCAATGTTGGCAGGAAATCAGACAATTGCAGTTGATCCAAGATATACAAGTCAGAAATGCCCAAAGTGCGGTCATACTGAGCGATCTAATCGCAACAAGAAAAAACATAGCTTCACTTGTAAATCATGTGGCTATCAATCAAATGACGATAGAATTGGAGCTATGAATCTAAGGCAGATGGGAATAGAGTACCGTCATGCCGTTTCTTCTCAGGCATGATCCTGGGAAGAACAGGGTGATGTCAACCACCCTCTTGATGTAACAATACGCTAGTTATTAGCGATAAAAGGTAGGAGCCATCAAAAGCGTTTTCACTACCGATTAGTTACAAGCTTTCACCTCCTAGTGTAGATTGATAGCCGTTGACCGTTTCATTCAACGTTTAGGTGATACTGAAAGGTATGGCGTACCGTTCGTCTATTATTCCTGCCAAAATTAGGCATAGCAAAAACCCAGCATATTTCAGCCGGGTATCTCTAATCTTTCCTCAACAGTAGTATGGATTTATTTCCCCGAAAATATGTGCCACCATTTTCGTTGTTGCTGTATACGTTCCTTCTCTGCCATTAGATTTTTCATCATGAGTGTTATGTCCTCATGTCTCCGTAAAGAGGTCCTATCCCTGTTCTCGCTCTTCTCGTGGAGTGATTCGAGGGATTGCTTTATGTCGGTAAGCTCTTGTTGATTATCTGAAAGCTGTTCTTGTAAATCAAGGATAAGTTGATCTCTCTTCCCTAATTCCTCACTGAAAATAGCCCGTATACTGTGCGTTAAATCTTCTTGTTGTTCTGTGGTGCTATTATTTTTCTTTTCTTGGGTCACTAAATCAGTTACTACTCCATAACTACTTTCTAGTATTTCTACGATTTGATCAGCGTCTAAATTGTCAGCGTAAGACTTACTGATTAATGTGAGGAGTTCTATCGTAGACCCTTCTTGATATTTCGTGTTCCTTCCTTCTCCGATCGTAGTGAAGTAGTGTTTGAATTCTGGCTTATCTTTATAAAAGCGGGCGCTACTTACCCCAATTTTAGCTAGGTCTGCACATTGCTTAAGCGTTAAATACACTATAAAACCGTCCTTTCCTGTGGATAACTTACCTCGCGCGTATTATTAATAAGATAGCTGTTTTAAAGAGTATTTCTTGTGGGGAAAGATTCTTTCGGGGTCCCCGCAAAATTCTTTCGGGGAGGGGGAAAGATTCTTTCGGGGTATGTGGATAACTATTCTCGCTCTTTCATCATCATTTTATAGAGGGTATCCGCACTCAATAGCCCTTCTTTTACGGACCGTTCAAGGTGTTCAGTTTCCTCGGTGCAAAGGAAATACATAATCTTCTCTTGACCAGGTTCACCTGCCTTTGCAATCCAAATATAACCCCTGCTATCTAGCCAGCGCATCCCGGCTGTTACGCTGGGCCTTGAAAGTTTCGTGAGCTTGGTTAATTGGGGCATAGCTAAATAGTCACCTATCTTTTCCCATCCCCATGTCTTACGAATTAAGATTAGGTAACATTTGAGCGCAGCCATATTGGATATGTTGGGTATTAGCTCATCAAAAACAATGTTAGGAACTTCTGTATAGTTTTTCTGTGGGCGTGGTAATCTGAACAAAATAAAACCCCCGTCAATTCTATTAAGGAATGGACAGAAGTTCTAATGTGCTTTATAATGTTAATCAACAGCATAAAACACAGGAATGTTTCCTGTCTTATTGGAACCTCTTAGGATATCACTTGCCGGTGGGAATTCTAAGAGGTTTTTCCATATCCTTTTTTAGTTTAATTCGACAGGGTTATTGTATTTTCCTTTTTAATTATCAGCTTTTATGCAAAGAGCATAGGCTATGGAGGACGGGTAATGAGATGGCGGCAGATATACAGGCCACTAACATAATGATCTTGTGAGGGCACATGAATAATGGTACCCTACTGCCTTTTATTGAATTCTGATACTCCCCCATATACACAGGATCAACAATAACCGAATTTTCATCAACTACAATCCATTTAAAAACCCCTTTTAGGTCCTTTTCTACTATCATGCCTGATACTTCCTTTCAGCTATTTAGAATACCAGTTCTACTTAGTGAAACATTAGTGCTACTATTTCGTGCCTATACTTCTTCGCGAACGTATATTTAGACTCCTTTATAATCGTATGCCATAAGTTGTAAATTTAAGTACAAATTATATTAAGTTCGACTAATTACAATTAAAAATAACTATAACCGACTAATTCTATCATGAATTGTCGGTTATAAAGATAATACATGCGTTTACTTTGCTTTCATTTTTCTGATTGAGTCAAGTAGATCGCGAAGGAATTCGGGGTCTATTCCTTCATCGCTTAACTCTCTGGCTAATATTGCGTAAGGCAAACTTTCCTTTTGGGAAAAGAATTCAACTATACCTTCCGGTGGTTCATAATCGGATAGTTTATTTATCTCCTTAAAGGTAATAGCGGCATCATCTTGGAAGAACCAAGTATTAGTATTTAACGCCTTCGCTATCCTCTCTAGTGCCCTAGTGGAGGGCCTCTTTTTCCCTGTTTCAATTTCTGATATAAAAGGAATACTTAGGGAACACTTAGCAGAAAGGTCGGCCTGTGTTAGATTTCGTAATTCCCGGACATACTTGACTTTCTCCCCAAAAATCAATTAGTTCACCCCCTTAAATCAACAGATACAAACGTATTATACCCCAATCTAACAATTCGAGTAATGGTAAAAAATATCCTTTTAGCCATATGATTAAAATAGTCTATGCAGGGACTTGACTTCTTAGCACGTGGCTAATATAATCATAAATATAAACAGGCAAACATATATTTTTTACCCGAATGTTTGCTGTAAGCTAAAAGAAAGGTGATGGTTATTACCGTGCTAACAAAGGTCAAGGAGGTGACAAATTTGATTGTCGCAAAGAACGTCAAGAAGTACATGGATCAAAGGGGGCTTAAGCAATTCGAGTTAGCTAAGTTAGCTGGGGTTTCCTCGGCTACCATATCGGAAATTCTAGGAGCTAAGAAAATGCCCACTGTTAGGATTCTTGAGAAGATCGCGAAGGTTCTCGGATGCACTATGGCCGATTTATTCAAAGAAGATTAGAGAAGTGCCGGATGGGTGATTTATTTTTTTATTACATTTCAAGAAGCACCCCAAACCTCAATTAGCCTTCCATCGCATCTTACCAGTGCAATAGAAGGGAGTCGATTCTTATTCAATGTATCAAAATGAGATTTGACACACTCCCAGTCATTCGATTATTACCAGTAATCGAAAAGCCGAGAGCATGTCGATGCCGAGCAACCACGCTCTAGTAATTTGTTCCTACCACAGAACACGTTTAGCCATTTCCAGTGGCTAAGTTAAACTCTCGCACAACGCAATGTGTCTGTTTGCTGTGCAATTGTTTATCTGAGTTCAATATACTCAATTACGAGATGCTTGTCAATGGGTTTTCGTAATAAACATTGACAAATATTCAATAAAGTCTTAGGGAAGGATATTTAAGAAAGATTTTGTCAAGGGAGGGGAAAGCAATCGAGAAGGAATTAGTAAAGGAATTCAAGAGGTTGACGGGGTTCAATGGTAGCGATATTGCCGAAAAGTACGGAGTTAGCCGTCAGTTCATTCATCAGGCGTTTAATAACCATTCATTAACCCACAAAGCTAGTTCGGCATTCTTCCTCAACTCAATGATCGGTGAAAAGATTTCGGCATTGAAAAAGCAGGTGCAGGACTTGGAGTTTTTGCAGGTCACTATTGAGGGAAGTGTAACGAATGGGGAAGATGAACCAAAATTAATTGAAAGTGAGTGAGCTAATTGGAAGAAGATGAATTTTACGAGGACTACGAATTAGCGGATGAATTTTCCTTGAAGATCAACGACCTAATTGTCGAGGAAGTCAAAAACCAAATCAAGCAAACTGTCGAAGAGCTGGAATCTATCAACCACGAATACGCAGCACAATCAATCGAACTCAGTGTGCTAAGGAATGAAGTTAGGGTAACGAAGTCAACTCACGAAAAGCAACTTAAGGAGGCCGCGAAGATTGCCCAAAGAGAATATTGGTTCGATTGTGCGGTTGGCGATAAAGTTTTCTTCCTTCATGAAACATTCTTAACTCAAAAATGTGATAGGTGCAAAAGCAGCCACAAGGTAAAAGTTATCGTTGATTCAGTCGAAGTGGAGGCTGAATGCCCTATATGTGGAACTTACTCCAAGCGTCAGAAGATGCAATACAGCGTTTATGAAATTGTTGAGGGTAAAGTAGAAAGATTGCAGATCGAAATAAATAGTGTTCATAAATGGATTCACGTCTGGATGCACGACCAGGAATACAAATACGAGGTAGGATGTTCCAAAATATTTAGGACTAGGGAAGAGTGCCAAGTGGCCTACGATGAGGCGATTGGAAAGAAAGCGAGTGTGAATTAAATGATCTACAGAATGACTGAGACAATGTTCCATGAATTAGCCAAGCCAATCCTTAAAGGTAAGCCATATCTTACCAAGCCTGAGGTAATCTCCTATATCAATCAAGCATTCGGGCTTATCCAAGAAGTAACTGGGCTCAGATTAATTTAAGGAAAGCGAGGAAATTTAAATGAAAAAGCAAGTTGTCTATGTTAGCTCAAACGGCATCAAGGTAGTTGTGGACAAGCACAGTGACCCACGTAATGTCCAATTATTCAACTCAGTTTTGAAAAAGTAGGTGATTCCATTGCATCACCAGAAAGCAGGTAATCTCGTGCGTAAGGACCAAGCGAAGAGATTAAAGTATCAAGAACTTCAAAGGATTAAGTCAAAAACTAGCTCAGTAGACGAACAATCCAAAGGGCAACTCAAGGTGTATGTAGGAAAACTTATTAAGTAGAGGAGGACAAGCCTATCCGTATTAACATCGGCGAAAAATACTCAATCACGTCTAACACTAACTCAATGATGGTCAACACACGAAGTATCCCGCCTAAGTTTGACGAAAAGGGCGAGGAAGTAATGTCAACGATTGCCCACTTACTCACATTAGGGCAGTGCTACAAGTTTCTACTTAGGCATCAAATCAGAATTTCTAAGGCATCGGGGTTTGTGGAATTGATGGAGGAAGTTGAGCGTATTGAGAAGGAATTGGACGCTTCGATAAAGATTTAAAGGGAGGAATAGACCATGTTAATTCACCAATTAGTAGGCAAGAAGGCTATTCGAACAGGTCCAGTAAATTATGGAAATGGGAAAGAGGATTATTCATATTCATCTGAAGGGCTACTCGTATTAGCGGTCACAGATTCGCACATAGTTTATGAGCATTGCGATAGTTTCTTGAAGGGCAGAAGGGGAATTCTGGATAGTCGTTGGGTTGATGATAATTGGACCGATTACGACTACCTTATGGGTTTAGCGGATGCAACGGTAAAGCGTCTCACTATTGCCAAGATTAGAAGTAATTCTTAAGAGGGAGGAGTAACCCATGCTTAAACCAGCACTTTTTCCTACTCACTTTGACATCAATAAAGATGTTTGCCCAAATTGCAGTTTTTGCACAAATGTTACGGTTTCGCACTATGCTTCCCCATGTAACAAATGCTGTGGTCTTCAAATGGTGAATCTGAACTACTTTACTCCTAGAAAAAAGCAAGAGGAGGAAGCCCAATGGTCGTACAATCTCCAACTCAACTCTGCCAGTGCGGTAAAGAAATAACCTTTCCAGATGGCCAAGTCCAAACCAAATGCCAAAACAAATACTGCCGCGCAACATGGACCCTTGGCACAGAAGGGTTTTGGGCGATCACGAATATTCCAGTTGCTTCGGGGTTTGCGAAGATGAAGGAGAAGCGGAAGGAACGGTATGAAGCGATGGTAGCGCAACGGAAGGCTGACAAAAGATGAAGGTAGGTTTGGTCGATGTTGATTCCAAGATACCGAACTTAGTACTTATGAAGCTGTCGGCTTACCACAAAGGGCTTGGGGATTCTGTCAAGATATTTGACCCCATGTTTGATATTAAGGAGAACAAACCAGACCGTATCTACTCATCTAAAATATTTAAAGCTTCTGATAACTACGGATACTTTCCAGATTGCGAAATAATTCAAGGTGGAAGTGGATTCGACCTAACGATCAAGTTACCTGACGAAGTGGAAACAATGTATCCCGACTACTCTTTATACAACTCTCAGGTGTCGAGAGGGTTTTGTACACGAGGATGCAACCGTTCTTGCTCTTTCTGTATCGTGCCCATTAAGGAGGGCCGTTTGCACCCTGTAGCAGACATACACCAATTTTGGCAAGGCCAAGAGCATATAACTCTGATGGATAACAATTTAACGGGAGATACGGAACATTTTAATCTGATTGTCAATCAAGTTATCAAACATAAGATTAAGACAGATTTTAATCAAGGATTAGATATTCGCTTGATAGATGACGATAAGGCGAAGCGTCTCTCTAAGGTTAGGTTATGGAAAAGCGGAAAGTTAAGATTCGCTTGGGATTCAATGGATCTAGAGCAAGTTGTATTGGATGGTATACGAATTCTAACAAAGTATATGTTGCCTTACAAATTGATGTTCTACGTTCTGATCGGATACGACACAACTGAGGATGAGGATTTATACAGGGTCGAAATGCTAAAGAGTTTGGGTGTAGACCCGTTCGTAATGCCTTTTGATAAAACAGATCCATATCAGGCTGACTTTGCGAGATGGGTAATCCATAAAGCCACATTCAAAACAACACCGTGGCCAGAATACCGAAGGAGGAAGGGTTAAAACGATGAAAAACCTTATGAAAAAGTGGGCAAAGGCAATTGGCAAGCAACTACTCAAAGTCAATTGGTTCCGCAGAGAAGTTGAGGCGTGGAGGAAAGAGCATGAGGATCAGCGTGAGGAGCAGTATCGGCATGATTGGCAATTGATAATGAAGGGACAAGCCGTGAGGGATGCGGAGACGGAGAAGCCGAGTGGGTTTGATAGATTCGATTGCTGTAATTGGGGAGTAGGAGAATGAAAGAAATAACGTCAGACCAATTCCAAGCCATCAAAGAACTCGCTAAATACCCAAGCATAATCCAAAGAGTGACCATCGAACTCCTGAACGACTCAACCTCGGCAATCGTAATACATTCCATGCCTGATGTTGATTGGAATAGAGTCGAACAAGCGATCAGCGATGAGCTTGACGAATTATTCCCGAATCTCGAACACGCTGGCAAGTCGCTAAACTACACAGACCCTATGGATGGGGTGGAATGTGAGCTGTTTTATATCAATTATGAGGAAGAAACGCTCATAAAGTTAGTTATGAAAAAGGCCCCTTTGCAGAGGGACCTAGAGGAAATATCACAAGATCAGTCTAGCACAAGCGTGTGGAGTTTGGAAGATATCATGAGAAATGAAGGGTAGATGGTAATGGACAATTCCGACAAGATCATCTTGGATTTATGCGGTGGGACAGGGTCCTGGTCCAAGCCATATAAGGACGCAGGATATGACGTTAGACTTGTCACCTTGCCAGAACACGATCTATTCACCTACGAGCCTCCAGGGGGGGTATATGGCATTCTCGCAGCACCAACCTGCACACATTTTAGTCTCGCTCGTACAAACGCAAGGAATCCAAGAGATTTAGAGGGGTCTATGAAGCTGGTCAAGAGATGCTTAGGGATAATTTGGCAACAACAATATGCACTAATCAGTCCAAACTCAAAAGTCACAACCTTGAAGTTTTGGGCGCTAGAGAATCCCCGGGGATTTCTGAAATACTTCCTCGGAAAACCTCCGTTGGAATTTAGCCCGCATCAGTTTGGTGATCCATATAAAAAGATAACTCATATTTGGGGCAACTTCCAAACGCCGGCAATGAACCAAGTATCCTACGACCCGATCAAATTTGATGCTCGTTTACTTGAAGACTTGCCTGAATTACCGGATGGTTTCGTTTATAACCCTGCCTGTGGATTAGATAAGCGTCAAGTCAGGCGCAGTATTACGCCAGCGGGATTCGCAAACGCCTTCTTCAAAGCCAATCAATAATAGAAAGGAGAACACGAATGAACAAATTCAAAATTGAAACCTACAACATCTTACGCGAACTCCAAATCCCTGCCCATATCAAAGGTTATGAGTTTTTAAAAAGCGCACTTTTATTCTTGCAAACAAATCCCGAATCAATCCACGCAATGATGAAAGAATTATACCCCGGAGTAGCGAAAATGCACAAAGATTGCATGGGTCCCAGCGTCGAGAGAGGGATTCGTACTGCGATTAGGGCAAGCAGAGTAGATGACGAAACATGGCTGAGAATTATGGGTAGGGCAAGACCATTCTCGAATTCGGAGTTTATCGCAACGGTTAATGAAGTTATAAAGCTTAAGTTGGCGAGTGAAGAATGCTAGTCGTTGCATATGGAGCAGGAACAAACTCGACAGCAATGCTTATTGAAATGTGGAAACGCAGGATTATTCCCGACCTCATCCTGTTTGCTGATACGGGGGGGGAACGACCTGAGACATATTGGTACATCATTATGTTTTCCCTTTGGCTAGTTTCTCATGGCATGCCTCCAATAACTACCGTAAGTAAGGTTGATTTAAATGGGGAAACAATGACGCTTGAAAGAAATTGTCTCGAAAAAAGAATGTTACCATCACTAGCTTATGGATTTAAAACTTGTTCCCAAAAATTCAAGGCTGCGCCACAGGATAAATATTGCAACCATTTCCCATTAGCCTTAGAAACATGGAAAAAGGGCGAAAAAGTAACTAAAGCTATTGGATACGATGCAAACGAAGAAAGGAGAGCTAAAGCATACGACGACAAAAAATATGAATACTGGTATCCGTTAATTGAATGGGATATTGGAAGGAATGAATGTGAGCAAATAATTGCCAATGAAAACCTTCCTCAACCAGGTAAATCATCCTGCTTCTTTTGCCCAAGCATGAAAAAGGCAGAGATTTTAGAATTAAGAGCAAACCATCCCGACTTGTTAAAAAGGGCATTAAAGATGGAAATACATGCTCATCTTACAACAATTTCGGGACTTGGGAGAAGTTTCTCTTGGATGAAGTTTGTTAGGTACACGAGATGCAGGGAGATTGAACAATCGAAGGCTTTGCCTGGAGAAGTTGCTTTAGGGGATGGTAAATATCAACCTTCGATGTTTATTGATGTAGTAGACCAAGCATGCGGATGTTATGACGGATAAAGAAAAGATGATCCCAATGTCTGAACAAAAAGTATTGGCACTTGTCACAGATGATGAGGCAGAACGATTCAAAAGGGGAATGGCAAAGCTAGACGAAGCACTCAAAGTCCTTGATGATGCAGACGCATTAGCAAAAAGGCTTGTTGCGGAGGCTGAAACGATCAAGGAAGAATGGCAGACCGAAATGCGGTGCAAGTATGAGATTGGCGAGCTGGATATTTGGTTTGATCCTGAGAAGGGGGCTATTGTGGAAATGAGTTCTGATACTGCGCTTATAGTGAAGGTTATTGAGTTGATGGCGAGGCGGGGGCGTGGGTAGGAAGATTATGGGGCGAGAGCATTATGAAGAGATGCACGAAAGGGAATGGGACCCACGAATTGAAGACCGCCCCCTTGAACGTGGCGAAGTCGAGGATGAGGAAGATGGAGAGGAAACCAACGATTGTCCAATATGCCAACACAATGAATTTTGCAAAGGCGGTTGCGAGGCGGGCGTAGATTGCGGTTATAGGTTTCTAGCAAAGGAGGGGAAACAATGAAAAAAGCAATCCGCGAATGGGCGTTCAACCTGTTTACCAAAAGAATCACTATTAAGATTACTAAACTTCCAGATAATGAAAGGATTGAGTTTTTAGCCAATAAGCTTATGGACGAATTGATTTCTCAGGGTCATGATATATGCGGATCGCCTGGTAGGTGTTCAGAATTTTTCAGCTTGTTCGGGCATGGAAATAAGTTTGAAATTTCATCAAGCATAGGAGAAACCAGCGTGAGCTTAAATCTCAACAGAACTAAATAGAAGGAGGAAAACGAATGACAAAAACTGACATTCGCCTACAGTCACTAATGTTGAAAAACTTCAAAGGGGTAGAGGGTGAAGGATTTACGTTAACTCTTGACGGTAAAAATGCTGACATTTATGGAAAAAACGCAACTGGAAAATCTACCTTATACGATAGCTTTTTATGGTTGCTATTCGGCAAAGATTCGGCCAATCGATCTGATTATCAGGTAAAACCGCAGGATGAGGACGGCAATGAACTCCACCATCTCGAATCAATTGTAGAGGGAATACTCACAATCAACGGCAAGCAACTAAAACTAAAACGTCAACTTTCAGAAAAATGGACAAAAAATCAAACGACAAAGAACGTAGATTTTACAGGCAATGTTACTTCCTATTGGGTCAACGATGTCCCGACAAAAGCGAAAGACTACGCTATCGAAATTGGTTCAATCATCAAGGAAAACGTATTTAAACTGCTCACGAATCCCTTATTCTTCAATACAAATGAGAAGGGATGGGATTGGAAAGAACGGCGAAAGATTCTCTTTGAGATTTCGGGTGATGTGTCGGATACAGATGTGATTGATTCTCTAGTCACTGTGGGCGACAAAAGTATGCTCGACCTCTTAACAATCATCAACTCGGGCAGGACAATCGGCAATCACAAACTAGTCATTGCCGAAAAGATCAAAAACACTAAAAAGGATCTTGATGGGATTCCTGCACGGATTAGCGAACAGCAACGGAATACCAGCGAAGATGCGATTGACTACGCAGCAATAGAAACAGTCATACAAGCCCATAAAGCCACATTACGGGCAATTGAATTAGAACTTGCTACAAATGCACAAGGTGCTAGTTTATACCGCCAGAAACAGCAACAGGCGTATGGTTTGCAGAATCAAGTTAATGGACGGAAGTTGGAGCTTGAAGTAGCTGCTGGTGCAGATGTCAAGAAGTTGGTTGATGAAAAGGCGAGGCTCAAAGATGAAGAGTACAGTTTTTCCAAGGAAGTTGCAAGATTGGGTTCCAACTCTCTCCTGAGAACCATAGAGCTGGATTCTATAACTAAAGGAATCATCGAGCTACGCGCAACATGGAGTGAGGAAAATGCAAAACAATTCGTAGCACCTAGTGGAATTAATTGCCCGACTTGCGAACAACCATTACCAGAAGGTAAGACGCAAGAGAAGATTGACAAGTTGAAGGAAAACTTTAATAAGAATAAAGCTCAATTATTAGCATCTATTCGTGAAAAAGGCAAGGATAAGGCAGATAGGGCCGAGGCGCTTAATAAAGAAAGGGAAATGGATGTTTCGAGTCTTGCCACACTGGAAGAATCCCTCCAAAGGATTAATACCCGCCTTTCCGAACTCGAAACCGAAATCACAGCACAACAACAACCGGCAACCGTAAATTATGACGCAGATGATACCTATTCCGTGTTGAAGGCAACTCTTGACAGGATAAACGCTGAGCTAGAAAAGCCAATCATCGACACAACAACCGAAATCCTAGCCAGAAAGCAAGAAATTACAGACACAATCGAATCCCTAAACAAAACACTCAACCAAAAAGAAGTAGTCGAAAAGGCGCATATCCGTATCAACGAACTAAAAGCAGAAGAGCGCAAATTAGCTGGCGAATTAAGCGAGTACGAACGGCACGATTATCTGATTAAAAAGTTCACCAGTACAAAGGTGAAGATGCTAGAAGACGCTATTAATAACAGGTTTGAGACTGTGAAGTTTAAGTTGTTCGATACCTTGAATGATGGTAGCGAGAAAGAAGTTTGTCGGACGTTAGTTAATACGAATGGCGTTTGGGTTGAATGGGATGGTGCAAATACAGGCGGAAGAATTATTGCTGGGCTTTCAATTATTGAAATGTTGTCAGAGTTTTACGGAGTGAGTGCAGTCATCTTTGTGGACAATTCAGAGGCCGTAACGAGTCCTATTGAGGTTAAATCACAGTTAATTAGGCTTATCGCAAGTGTGGAAGATCCTATTTTGAGAGTGGAGGTACAGGCATAATGGTAAACGTAAACAACGCCCTAGTAGTAAAAAAGGAAACAGTGGATTTTGTAGCAACGCGGGTCAGGGAATTTGAAAACAATGGTGAATTAACCTTCCCTGCTAATTACATTCCACAGAACGCATTGAAGGCTGCGTGGCTCATCTTGCAGGAAACGCAGAACATGGACCATAAATATGTCCTTGATTTTTGCACAAAGGAAAGCATTGCTAATGCCCTCTTAGGCATGGTTGTACAAGGATTAAACCCAGACAAAAAGCAATGTTACTTTATCGCTTACGGCACAAAACTCACGCTACAGAGGAGTTATTTTGGGAGTGTAGCGGTTGCTAAGATGGTTGACCCGAACATTGAAACTATCTTTGGTGAACCAGTTTATGAGGGTGACGAATTTGAATACTCAAAAGTTCGCGGGAGAGATGTCATAACCAAGCACAATCAAAAGATTGAGAATGTGAACAAAAGTAAAATCATTGCCGCCTATGCCACAGTTTTGTATTTTTCGGGCAAAGAGGAATCTACTATCTTGACAATTGATCAAATTAAGCAAGCCTGGAAGCAAAGCAAAATGAATCCTGTAAATGAAAATGGCGAAATCAAGCCTAGCAGCGTCCATGGAAAATTCACAGCTGATATGTGCGTTAAGACAGTAATCAATAAAGCTTGCAAGATGATTATTAATACCTCGAATGATAAGAGCATTGTCAGCAAGTTCGCTAAGGAGACTGACGATGAAGCTATCGAAGCGAGGGTTAAGGAAGAGATTGAAGGGAATTCCAACGGTGAATTGATCGATATCCAGATTGAGGGAGAAGTTGAAGAAGGGATTACCGATGCTGAGATTGTGGAGATGGATCGAAAGAACGAGGAAAAGGTGAACGCTGAGAAGGGACCTGGATTCTAGGATGAACTTAAGAGTGTTAGGTAGTAATTCTAGCGGAAATTGCTACCTTCTACAGACAGATACCGGCGACTTGATGATTGAGTGTGGAATTAAGTTTAAAAAAATACAACAGTCCCTTGATTTTAGCCTATCAAGAATTCAGGGATGCTTAATTTCACACGAACATCTTTGACCATTGTAAAAGCGTAGAGGCCATTATTAAGGCAGGGGTAGATGTTTATACCAGTATGGGGACAGCCAAGCAACTAGGTATATCACAGAGCCATAGAACGCAAATGGTTGATACAGGTGTTCAGTTCACAGTAGGAGACTTTACTGTTTTACCTTTTAAGACAGAACATGACTCAATTGAACCACTTGGATATCTAATCTACCACAAGCCAACTAAATCTAAAATCCTTTTTGCGACTGACACCTACTTTATTCGTAATCGCTTCTCTGGACTTGATTTTCTGCTAATCGAATGCAATTACTGCAAGGATACCCTAGACGCTAACATCGAAACTGGCTTTATCCCGCGCGAAATGAAAAACCGATTACTCGAAAGTCATTTTTCTCTAGAACACGTTAAGGAGTTCTTATCAGCTAATGATTTATCGAAGGTGAAGAAAATAGTTCTTCTGCACCTTTCGTACAACAACAGTGACGCAGAGAGAATGATTCGAGAGATTACAGAGTTAACAGGCAAAGAAGTTGCCATTGCCGAAGCTGGGCTGAATGTTCCGTTAGAACTTTATCCGTTTTGAAAGAGGTGAATAAAATCCACCACATCCGAAGCCCATCAATGAAAGCCACAATCCGCTAAAAAAATAAAGGGGCAATTTCGGTTGCCCCATCAATCAAAGGAGGGATGGGATTGGGTTTTGAATTTTACGTATCCCCCGAAGATTATCAAACCGCCCTATCCAACGGCATCTGCGCAGATACCTTGGAAAATCGTATTCGCCGCCACGGTTGGCACAAAGAAAGAGCGATAACAGAACCCCCTCAAAAGCGAACTAATCTGAAAGAATTAGTAAAGATAGCCGAGCAAAACGGAATACCTTACCATGTCATTCAAAAAAGAATGTATGACGGATGGGATGCAGAAAGAGCTACAACTCAGCCATTGACCAATAAAGCGGATCTCGTGAGGAAGCAACATGAAAAGAACCGCAAATACCCTAAGCAATATGTCGATAGAGCGAAGGAGAACGGTATACCGTACAAAACATTCACCTGGCGCATGAGGCAAGGGTGGAGCTTGGAGAGAGCATCTGAGACGAAGGTAATGACTCCGCAGGAAGTTGGGGCGGCAGGGTATTCAAAGTCGTGGTGGTCTAAGGGGCCTAATTTGTTTAAGGGGAAAGAAAGGGCGGGGATAGTTTGAGAACAAGTGAGATAATTGATATTTTGAGTCAAGAAAATAACGAATGCGTTTTCGTCAATGAAGAAGGAAATGGGATTCGGAGATTTTGCTGTGACATAGTGTGGGTGGATGGCGATGTAATTGTTAAATTAACTAAAAGGTTCCTTAATCACGAATGGACCTTAGTGCCTGAAAAAGTTGACTTTATGACAGTTGCTAATAGCGGTAAGAAAGTTACTCCAGAGAATAATGCATCTCGTAGATGCAGTATTGAATGGTTGCTGAGACATGGACAAATAACATTAGAACAAATTAAGGGAAAATGGTACATCGAAGAGTAGACAAAAAAAAGACCCGGAAGAGCTAGTCTTTCCGGGTTTGGTCCAAAAACTTTCCGACAAATTCTACCTATTATCAAATGGTTGGTACGCGTATTCTCGACAAATTGTATCACATCGTCTTGTGAGGTCGTAATTTACTAATATATCATAATTTGTAATAATTGCTCAATATATGTAATGAATGTATAGTTAGGAAGAAGACAAAAACAAAGAGGAGGAAGTTAAATGAAAGCACTGGGAATCACTCGTAACGTGGATAATCTTGGGAGAATTGTTATTCCAAAAGAGGTAAGAAAGGCGCTCAATATGTCTGAGGGAACAGCAATAGAAATGCTGGCAGATGACAAGGGAATTTACATGCGGAGGTATGAGGTTGGTTGTACTTTTTGCAAAGGAATGGACGAGCTTGTTGAATTTGGGGGGACTAGGGTTTGTAAGGATTGTGCTGCTAAGATTTTGGCGTAGGAAGGATAAAATATGGCAATCGATGCGTATTACTTTTCTCATGATTCTAATGCGAAGGATGATCCGAAGTGCGTTTTACTTATTGAACAGTTGGGGCTTGAAGGGTATGGCATCTACTGGGTTTTGGTAGAAATGCTTAGGGATCAGCCGGGGTATAGGTATCCGCTAACCCTTATACCCGCTATCTCTCGAAGGTACAACACAACCTTTGAAAAAATGAAAACAGTCATTAATAACTATGGATTATTTGAGGTTGATGAACATGACTTTTTTAGCCTTTCCCTTCTTAAGAGAATGGAGCATTTGGATGGGAAAAGATTACAGGCATCAAAGGCCGGAAAGGCATCAGCTCAAGCATGGAGAAGGGCAAACGGACGTTCAACGGACGTTCAACAGGAGTTGGACGATAGTTCAACTATTAAACCAAACGAAACTACACCAAATGAAATTAAAGAAGTGATACCGTATTTCGAAATTATTACTTACTTAAACCTTAGAACAGGGAAGAATTTTTCTCCAAAAACGGAAGCTACTATTAAATTTATAAACGGTAGATGGGGCGAGGGCAGAACACTAGATGATTTCAAGAAAGTTATTGATATTAAATGCAAAGAGTGGATTGGCAAAAAAGATAAGGAGGGTAAGCCTTTATCAAACTTTCTTAGGCCAAATACATTATTTAGCCCTACTAATTTTGAAAACTATCTTAATCAGGTGGAGGACAAGATTAACGAATCCCCTAAGAGGGAGGGAGAAATTCAATGGAGATAAATCAATACTACGACATAGAGAGTGAGCGCTGCATCATCGCGGCTATGTTAGCAAGTGAAGAAAGCATGATTCAAGCTTGTGCAACGATGCAGACTGATGATTATTACGAACCAAAGCATAAGGCTATGTTTGACATACTAAGTGGATTGTATGTAAAAGCCATAAAGCCAACCTTCTTAGAAATGCTAAAAGAGGGAGTTAAGCTGGGGACGATGGCAAGCATTGAGGACAGGGAATACGCTAAACAGACCATTGGGTTCCATGTTAGTACCGTTTCCCTTCCTTATTGGTTTAAAAATGTCAAGGATAAAAGCAGACTACGAGCCTTGCGTTCTGTGTTAATGAACCTGTCCGAAGAATTAAAAAGTCCGGCTATTGATGTGGACGAGCTTATTAATAACGCAAGTAGAAACCTTGCGGGGTTAATAACCACAACGACAGAGCAAATAGACACAGGCGCAGACCTTGCGAGGATAGGCAGAGAAGTCATAGAAGACCGTATGGCACACAAGGGAGAGCTTCAAGGTATAAGTACAGGAATCCGTAAATTAAACAGGCTAACGAATGGCTGGAAACCTGGGGACCTTATCTTACTTACAGCAGAGAGTGGAAAGGGAAAAACAGCATTTGCGCAAAATTTCATAGCAGCAGGGTGCTTTATGCACGAAGTTGGGACGCTTTACGCTAACAGCGAGATGAGTAAGAAACAAGTAATTATGAGATTTGCTTCGATGGTATCAGGGGTAGATGCTGACCGTATCAAGTACGGAGAGATAACCGAAGAAGAGAAACAAGGTATATTCGGAAACATGGAGATCATCGACAAAGCACCATTTTACCATTACCCATGTCCAAGTCTGAATATCAATAAATTGGTGAGCATGATTCGTAAATTGAAAGTGCAAAAAGGCATTAAGTTAGTTGTTCTTGATTATATCGGACGGATGGACACGGCAAAGGACCAAAAAGAGTGGGAAGCATTAAGTAGTATTTGCAAGGCGCTGAAAACAATAGCACAGGAATTAGAAATAGCGGTTATTGTCTTAGCCCAGCTCACGGAAGAGGGAGCGCTACAGGCCGCCAAGAGAATGCGGAACGAAGCAGATATATTAATCAAGCTCTTACCCATGACGGAAGACGAAAAAATAGAATCGCTATCCCAGGGATTTAGAGTTAAGCCAGATTACTTCGTATTCTTGGATAAAAACAGGGATGGACAGGGAGAAATTAGTATCCCGGTTAAATTCGATAAAGCGAAGATGCAGGTAATCGACGTTGCAAATATCTGAGCTAGTTATGCAATTTCAAACAACGGCATTTGAGATGAATTTAGCTGGGTTAATAAGCGATAGAGAATTCGCGGTACTGGAAGCCATAACAGAAAGTATGACCGCAGGAAGTATCGCATTGGACCTTTTGTCAATCATAACAATGGAAAATTTACAAGATGCAGACATAGTAGATTGCATAATAGCGAGAAAATTCGGAACAGCATTAATGATTATGGATTAGAAAGGAGTGAACGCCTTGAAAATGAGTGAAGAGGAATTTGACCTACTCATAAAAGATATCGTGAGATTACTTAGCGTATTAAGAAGTCCTGCGAAGGGAGGAGCGAGTCTTAAATAATGAACAAAGAAACAGAACTCAAAATATGGGAACAATCCAAAGTGCGGTATGAACGCATCAACTTCATACTTGAAAACCTAGTTGATGGAGTAGGTGACCAAGGGAACGTTAAATTAGGCATACCGGAATGCGGATTTTGCTTGGGCGAGGAAATGGATATGTTCAACGGTTGTGGAGAATGTCCCTGGGGTAAAGAATTTAAGGAATGCGGAATTGAACTGGGTAATGAATGGGAAAAAACTTCTGATTTGCTAGAAAAAGCACTTGCGCAAAATACAAAAACATTAAGTAGTATCTCTTTTAAGATAGCAAGGTTAAAAGAGGAAACAAGCCTATGACCCTCCTCGAAAAAATCAACCTCGCCCGCACTAAAGATGAACTCAAACTTCTGGAAATCGAAATCATTTTGGACCATGAAAATTATTATGCGAACAAGGGCGCTTATGTTGCTAAATTGAGGGAGGTAAATTATGACAAAGACAGCAACTCCAAATAAATCGTATATCGCGGTAAACATATCGATATCCCAGCATGGCAGCAATGTGAGAAAAAGTATTAAATTCCGTAACCGCAAGGGAACATTCGCATATTCGCCAACTTGTGATACGTGCATGCATTTAGGCAAAGTACAGGATGGTCTTGGTTATGGAATATTAAGCCCGACTTGTGATAGGGACGAAGGTACTTGGAGGAAACTCGGAAGGTATAGTTATTGCGAACCAAAACCTTGCAAGTTTTTTAAGGAGAAGGAGGTTGCAAAGTGAAACGCCACATAACGCCAGTTAATCAGCCAATCACCAAAGAAGAACGAGAAGTGCTATCCGACAATGGCATGTTGTCGAGTGCTATAGAAACACTGCCAGAGGACATACAAGTACCCTGTGAGCAGAGTAAACCTATTAGTGCGTGTGATCGTCCTAATAGAGAAGAGGAAGGGCTAGGAGTGGTGTCTGAGGATAAACCAAAGAAATGGTATTGCTTTGGAAAGTACGATGGCGGGGATCGGCCTTGTATAACCTCGTGGTGTGATAGGCGCGAGGAGTGCCGATATATAAATCAAAATCCCATCGAAGAAACTAAAGATGATCTCGAAGGGTTGGTGGAGCCTGAGCCAAGTTGGATGCCTGATTTTACGGTATCAAGTGATCCCAAATGGACACCGGATGCAATAGAAAAACTCAGGGATGATCTCTCTAAGCTGGAAACAGAAGAAGATGATGAGCAATTGCTGATTGAAATCGGTGGATGGCTAAAAGGGATTAGGGAGAGGACGATTCAAAGGGCTGGGGTTAGGTTTGATGAGAGAATGGCACAAATGATGGAGGAGATAGCGGGATGAGTGAAAGAGAAAAACTGTTCTTACGATCCATGAATGAACCTTTCCTGCCTTCTGTTACCTCTGAAATGTTATTTTTCCTGAAAGACAAAGGATTTTTTACGGCACCTGCATCTACTAAATATCACGGAAATCATGAGGGTGGACTATTCGATCATTCGCTTGAAGTTATGAGAAAACTTATATTCCTCACTAAGCTGAATGGGCTTGAATGGAGCAGAGAAGAAAGCCCTTATATCATCGGCATGTTCCACGATTTGTGCAAAACAGATACTTATATTCATGTAATCGACCCTGATCCCGAAAGACCGTCATGGTGGGAACACAACAATGAGTGCCCACTAAAAGGCCATGGGGACAAGTCGATCATGATTTTATCCACACTAATGCGATTGACAGAAGAGGAAGTTATGTGCATTCGCTACCACATGGGAGCATTTACGGATAAGGAAGAATGGAATTATTATACCAGGGCTGTCCGTAAGTATCCGAATGTACTATGGACGCATCAGGCCGACATGCTGGCTTCTCAGGTAGCTGGAATATAAAAATAAAATAATTGGAGGAATGACAAATGCTAAATCGTACTACACTCGTAGGCCGTATCTGTAAGGAGATCGAACTTAGATATTCTCCGGCAGGTGTCGCAATTGCTAATTTTACCCTTGCTGTTGAGAGGAATTTTAAAAGCGCAGATGGGCAAAAGGAAACTGATTTTATTCCATGCGTAGTTTTTAAACAGGCTGCGGAATATGCGGCAAACTACATTGGAAAGGGAAAATTAGCATCGATTGACGGACGTTTGCAAGTCAGGACATACAATGACAAGGATGGGCAAAAGCATTGGGTGACTGAGGTTGTAGCGGATAGCATTAACGGATTAAGTCCAAGAGATGAACAACAACACGACAACAACGCAACAGAACGCAATACTAACGAAGTTGATCTATCGAGTGACATACCATTTTAGAACAATTACAAATAAGGAGGTATAAATGAAAACTTGTTTCAAGTGTGGAGGAACAAAGGAGTTAACAGAGTTTTACAAACACAAAGCGATGAAGGATGGCTACTTAGGTAAATGTAAGGAATGTACTAAGAAGGACTCTAATAAGCATCGTGAGGAAAACTTAGAATACTGCAAAGAATATGATCGAAAAAGGGCTAACCTTCCTCATCGAGTATAACTTAGAAAAAAGGTAACGCAGACATGGATCGAAGATGGAAGAAATGCGAAATCTCAGAAAAGATACCAGGAAAAATACCCTAATAAATACAAAGCTCACACAATAACCGGCAACGCAATCCGAGACAGAATACTTACTAGGCCAAACAATTGCTCCAATTGTGGCAAAGAATCAAGTCAAATTCAAGCTCACCATACAGATTATGATAAACCCTTAGATATTCAATGGCTGTGTGTTGAATGCCATAACGATGCTCATAGAAAATATCCCAAACAGGAAGCAAATTGACGAAAGGAGGCCCCAAATGCCAAAACAATATACAAAAACAATAGAATCCTGCACTGAATGCCCGAATGCTCTGATAGTCGCATCGATATCACCCAATCACGGTCCTGAAATACGGTGCAAGGGTAGCCGATACCGAAACAACGTTTACCGGTTGATACATTACGAGGGTGGGCGAATCATTCCACCGTGGTGCAGTTTAGGCAATGCTGAAATATTAGACCCGTCATACTGATATGGCAAGAGGAAAACGGCAACGACAACGTAACCCTTGTAAATGTCTTGTCTGTAAAGAATCACGGCAGCGCGAGGATGGACCGGGGCTAACGTGTGAATTGCTGGTCGAGGCGTGTAACGGAGATTGTACTGAATGTGAAAGCTGGATATGTGATATAAAGCATAACGAGAAAAGGAGAGTGGCGAAGTGATATTTTGGCATGGGTTTATAGCTGGTGGAATTACGGTAACTGTCATCGTCGCAACAGTGGTAGCTTGGTCAATGGTAAGAATGGCAGATAAAACAGACAGGCAGTGGGGGATGAAATGATTATGGATAATATAACCGTAAAGCAAATAGAAAATATGAAACATTGCATCGGATTTCGCGGTGACAGGGTAAAGCGTAAAAAGTACGTTGCGTGGCGAAATTACTATACAACGAACGACAACGGCCCGAGCTGGGATGAATTGGTAAGTTTGGAGCTTGCCACAAAGCTGCCTTTCCCTAACGGTGGGGGTGAAAATCCGCAAGTGTATTTTGTTAGCAAGAAGGGTATGGAATTTTTAGCGGGGTTGTTGGAATGCAAGATTGTGGAGGGCGATTAATGATTTTATCGATCGATCCTGGAAGCTCTGAGAGTGCATTTACGGTCCTTGATGAAACTTTAAAGCCTATCAAATTTGGAAAGATATTAAACGCTGATTTAGCAATACTAACACCCGAGCTAATGTATGACCACAAGATAAATAATGTGGCAATAGAGGCTATCGCCAGTTACGGAATGGCAGTTGGCAAAGAAGTATTTGATACATGTATATGGGTGGGGCGCTTCTGGGAAATAGCGCTGAAAAGAATGGACCTAAACGAAGTAAGACTTATTTACCGAAAAGAAGAAAAAATGAATCTCTGCCATAGTATGAAAGCTAAGGATAGCAACATAACACAAGCACTAGTTGACAGATTTGCGTCTGGACAACCAAACCACGGTAAGGGGACCAAGAAGGCGCCAGGATGGTTCTTTGGATTTAGTAAGGATGTATGGCAAAGTTACGCTGTGGGTGTGACTTATTATGATCTGTACGTCAAGCCCAAAAGTGAAAAAGAGGGCTAAGAAAACAATAGTATAGCAACAATGCAATAGAGGGGGTAAGTGAGATGAAAAAGCCATCGTGCGAAACGTGTTCAGAAAATTATACGGTTTTGGTTCCTAACTTTGTATGCCATAAATGTGTAAATTTTAGTAAGTGGAAGGATGCTGAGGGATGAAAAATTGCATGAACTGTGCATGGGTAGCGTGTTCAAAATATGGAGTACCGCGAGAAGCGTGTGCTAAGTATGTTTGCGACATGGTTGCTGATCAGAGAAGGGCAGAGAGAAAAAGGAGGCTGGATCATGAGTGACCTTAACGATTTTCAGGGGCAATCAAGGAGAACAATGGATCATAGTTTAACGCCTAATATGGCTCTTACTAACTACAGCATGGGACTAGTTGGCGAATCGGCTGAATGCTTGGACTATCTCAAAAAGGTAATATTTCATGGGCATGAATTGGACCATGACAAGCTAAAGGAAGAACTTGGGGATGTGTTGTTTTACCTCTCGGCTTTGGCAACGGTGGCTGGGATAAGCCTAAAGGATATTGCAAAAATGAACATCAATAAGTTGATGAAGCGTTATCCTGACGGATTCTCAAAAGAAAAAAGCATCAACCGGGTGGATTAATGAACGACAAGCAGCGCAAAATTCTCGACAAGCTATGGGAAGTGTATTTAAAAATGCCTGACGTGAACCAACAACGGAAGATTGAAAAGGGGCAATAGAATGAACATCTACGAAATCCGCAAAGCAGGGCGCGAATACTGCCAAACTGAGGGCAGTGAGCATTATAAAGCAGTGAACGAACTGGAACCTATCGACCTGATAATAGCCAAGGGATTAGCGGATGATTTCTGCCTCGCTAATATTATCAAGTATGCGAGTCGGTTTAAGCAGACTCAAAAGCTAGATGATTTGAAAAAGGCAAGTGATTATTGCCAAATATTAGTTGGGGTTAAGCTTGCAAATAGGAAGCAAGAAATTAAATCAAATGCGCGAGAAAAGCCAATCTGCGGTAAAGGATTTTGCGACAATATAAGAATTGATAACGCTGATAAATTAAGAGAATGTCAAGGGAAAAGGAAAAGCAGCGATACAGCAGGATGCTTTTCAGGATGCACATGGAGAATACCGTCAGTGGAGGTGCAGCAATAAATGCTAATACAAAAGATCAAAACCCTCCTAAGTAAAAAGGGCAACGACAGGAAAGCGCTGCTGGCTAAGTCAATCATAGAGCTTGACACAACCGTTCGCACGTATAACATTCTGAGAAGAGCTGGGATAGTCACTGTAGGGGATTTGGTGCAACTTAGCTGGGCTGACCTTGCTTCTGTACGTAGGATGAACAGAAGAGGAATTGAAGAAATCGAGGGGCTATTGAGTGATATTGGGTTAGGGTTGAAGGAGGATGGAAAATAATGAAAAATGAAGTTGCGGAGATGTTAGAATGTGCGCTGATTAATTGCGATAATGTACGCAAGGTTGGGTTAATCATGCTTGAAATGGTGGAAATTCAGATACAAAGCGCGATTGATTTATTGGAGGAAAAGAATGAATTGGTCTGATGCCGTTTGCTTTATAGGATTGTTTGCGCTGATTGGGTTTTTGAGTTGGAATGAGAAGAGATGAGGGAGGGATTTAAAATGTTCTATAGAGATTACAGAAGAGAGAAGGAAAGAGAAATGAGTAAAAATAATAGTTCAAGCGGTGGAATTGGTTTCCTTGGATTACTGGCAATAGTTTTCATTACGCTTAAATTAATGGGCGTGATTACATGGAGTTGGTTGTGGGTTACGGCTCCACTATGGGGTAGTTTGATATTGGGAATATTGGTAGTGTGTGTTGTTGCGGTATTCGGGATTATGCGCAATAGAAAGGGAAGGTAATAGAGATGACAATAGAAGAATTTGCTAAGATGCTGGATGGTCGGGGTATAGATAATGAGATAACACACGAGGAAAGAGAGCAGGCAAAATCGCTAGGGTTCGTGGTTATCTTTGGATACTCTGACGATGGGGCATATCTTTGCGGAGCCATTGAAGATTCCGTAGGTTGCTATAACGGTGGAGAAATGCACCTTGACGAGCATGGACTATTCGAAGAGTGCGATTGTGAATGTTCGCACTCTGTATTGGCGAAGGAAAAGTACAAACTGATTGATATTAGTTGGGATGATAGCGAAGAAGGTTTCGCTTGGACATATGACACGGAAATACCTCACGCAACATTTGAGATAATGGACGAGGAAGATAATAAATGGTGTAGGGGAATTGTGTTCGACATTAAGAGCTTGGGGGATGAACCAAATGTTTGATAGATTTATTGAAAAGTTCCTAGGCGGGCATATAAGTATCGGTAACTTAACTATATTTGGAAGGAACGCAATGCACTGGGGAGTGACTTATTGGACTAAGAAATGGGGATATATTTGCTTTAGACTCCCATTAACTTGCTATGGAAAATGGTTGCCGCTGTATTTTTATCTCAGTCCTAATGCTACGCCTTGGGCATCTACTTATATGATTGGCAAAAAACATAGGCGAAGCGATTGGGCCTTGGCGAGGGTTAGGAAACACAAATTTGGTCATGGATTCGATACTGACGAATACAGAGAGCAGTTATATAAAATAAATCAAACGCTGTAGTAGGAGGTGAGCGCCATAGCTATGATAAAAGAATCCCAAAACATACTCGAAGAACGCTTGAAGCTCTACAAAAAGCATAAAGCCGAAATAATAACCACATCACAACGAATTGAAGTATGGGAACAGGCACTAAAAAGCGGGGAGCTATGGCTGTTCGAAAGCTCTATTAGTGTAATACCTGGGATGCCACACGCAACGACTACAACGTCACCTACAGAGCGTATAGCGGGGCATAGGGAAGTAACTGAGGAGATGGTACAGGAATGGATTGGCGAAGACAAGTCAAAGGTGCGCTTTAAGGCTACAGAGATAGATCAAATCGATGGAGCGTTGAAAGCACTGACTAAGGAGCAGAGGACAATTATCGAAGCAAAGTATTTCGAGTCGGAGACGTGGCGAAACATAGAAATAGCGTTCAATGAGAAGTATTCAGTTGGCAGGGTTTATATTCAGTCCGATGGGTTGAAGAAGATCAATAGGGAATCACTAGATATTCTATGGCATATTCTTGGTCCGTTATTTCAAAGATATCTGTATTTCAGGAAAGCGAACTGAATAATCATTATTTTTTCTTTAAAAGTTCTCTGTTTCTCACTTCCAAGCTTGATATGATATTAATGTGATATCATAATGATATTGGAAATGCGTCCTGCGTTTTAGTCGGGGCGCATTTTTCTATGCTATTTTTGTTCAAAAGGGGCGATTTGATGTGTGTCATAATTATATCGCTGCCTATAAATCTATTAAACCTACCTGTATGAGCTGTATATGCTGGTGCCCTGACGATTTTGTTTGTCTCAGTAAAGAGGAAAATGCGAGGCGCAGGAGAGAAAATGAGATTGAGGAATTGGGACGGATGATGCGTAGTAGCAGGACAATCGTGGGGTTATTGTAGTATAAAAAAAGAGAGCCGTTAAGCTCTCATGGATTATAGTTACAGCATCTTTCGCAAACGCTTTCGTCATATTTATCGAGCGAACAAAACTCGCTAGAATCATATTGGCACACTAAACGAATTTTCGATTTATCATCATCACCCATTGTTATTAATCCTCCTTATATCCTCGAATTAAAATCCGCGCAATTTTACCAAAGCATCAACCAAAGGACGAACATCAGAAAGAGTTAAATCACCATAATGCTTAACTAAATATTCTATTTTAGATGCAAAATCGGCATTAAGATGATCAGAAGCAAAAGCACTTTCTCTGATTGAATGAGCCCTAATTAAATCTTCTACAAAAGCATCAATAACACATTTCATTTTAAAAACATCCTTCCTCCTTCGCCGGGCTTATGGTCCCCGGCTGGCCTTGTGGGATTTAGTCTAATAACGATTCGCGAGATATGGAATACTGTTCCTTCAGCCTGTCGTAGGCTAAGCAGGTGACTTCGTAGCTGTACCAACCGACCATGTACTGACCGGGACCCGTTAAGTCTGAACTTTTGTACTGCTTCCTGAGCTTGATTCCCCTGGCCTTTTTTAGTTCGAGCGGGGTATCGATATAATAGTGCGTTCCGTAGTGGCCTAATGTGACTCTCATTTGGCAGTTCGGCTTGCGCTGTCCCATTTCGGGGGTGTAGGAATGGACACCTTTAGCGATTCGATCAGCAGGGAAGTTTAGGACTTTGCTCATTTCGCTTTCCTTCTTCGTATTTAGGTATTGCTCAATCGCTTCGGCTACTACCTTAGATAATGGGCGATCTTCTCTTTTGGCCTGAGCATCAAGCCGGACCCGAAGATCAAGCTCGATGCGTGTATTGAGCCCTACTTGCATATTACCAAGCCCTCCCTGTTATTTCGTGGTTGCCATCCCTGTTTAAGTATCCGTGTTGCTGGTCTGATGGCCTAAACCATGTTACAAATACTTTACTATCTACCATTGAGGGAATAGACGCTTCTGCTTTGGCTGTTTTAATGGCTTCCTTCTTAGTTAATTCAGGTATTTCGGATATGGTCATTCCTTCGCAGTCTATAATTACACTGTATTTCATTCGTAAAACTCCTTTACGCTCCGAACCCCTTTGTGTTCCGCAAGCAACTCCTTGATTGATGTTATCTTACCACGCATGCACGCACTTGTAAAGCATTTACATTGTACTATTATTTGACACAATTTGGAGGGTACAAAATGAAGCCTTGTGCAAAGTTTGAGCTTAGGCAATGGGTACCTGGGGTTGCGGTTTTGTTCGCTAATCGGGGTTGCTCGGATTGCGCTAGACTATCAAGCGTGGAGTGTGTGGAGAGGTGGAAGAGAGAGCAAATGGAAAGGGTGTTAGCAGGGCGTAGGATAGGGTTTTAAGCTTAGTTCTAGTCCTTTAGGTGTATTTATATCTAATGGACTAATGGTGGGTTTAAATGAGGGTAAAAAGAAAGACCACTTATTTAGTGGCCTTGACTGTGATCTTGGCATTTAGTGCGATAAATCGGACATACTCGGATATGGTCATTCCGTGGGATTTTGCCTTTTCTGTGATTTGCGCGTATTCGTCTGGCGTGCATCGGACGTTAATGCTTGGCTTTTCTGCTGTTCCCATTTAACTAGCCACCTTCCTGTATCCTGCAAGCGATTGATATAGTTTGATTAATTCGCCGAGTGCTTTAAGTTCTAGGCGGTCCTTTGGGGTCGGTCCTTTTAGTCTTGTGTAATTGCTGATCATTACGGGGTGATTATCGCGAGCTTCCCATGCCCTATCAAGCAATATTTCCATACGGTTGGATTTACGACTGATACCCTTGCTGAATTTAGTGTGGTAGATGGCCTTTAATTTGTCAGTATTCATGGTTTTCCTCCTTCGCCCGGTATTGGCTCCGGGCTAGCCTTGTGGAATTACATTGCAGATACGATTTCCTGCGCTGCTCTGCTGGCATTGTCGCTTCTGTATGCTTGCCATGCGGATATACTTGGAGTCCATCTGAAACCGTTTTTCTTCAGCTGGGATCTGACTTCTGCGGAGGGCTTGCCGTTGAAGAAGATTTGTAAGCGATGCGCTTCTACATTGTCAACTATGCGGATTCCTTCGGTTTCGGTTGATTCGGCTTCGACTACGATTTCTTGCGTTCCACGTGCTGCGAGTCGTTCAAGGTGTGCGATGCGGTCCTTGATACCTTTTATCCTGCCGTTGCTGTTTTGAAGCACATAGGCCATGTGCGGAGGTGTTCCCTCTTTGCGGGCTTTGGCGTTGTATGCTTTGTACTCTGCATGTTCTTCTTGAGCGTTGGCAAGTTTTTCTTTTAGCTTGTCGATGGCGTTGGCATCGTTGGATTTGATGATCTTATCCCCTGCGACTATTGAGGATATTCGGTTGTAGATATCCTTGAACTCATCATACTCTGCCCATAACTTACCTTCTTTGGATAGATACTTGTTATGCTTGCTCATATTGTAATTGGAAGGTCCGGCTAACATCACGCTAACATGGCCTGCGCCGTTTGCATTGCGTCTGTTGGTCCAACTTGCATATCGGGAGGTGTAAGAAGAGAGAAGGTTATCAAGTTTGTTTTGCGCTTCAGGAGATACCTTAGTTTTAGCATTTTCGATTGCCGTGGTAACTTCTGCGATCTCCTGGTTAAATTCGCGAGTTGCGCTGCCTGGTGTGTAGCTGGAAAAACTCATGTTTTCCTTGGACCGTTGGGCTAGTTGTTCATTGATGAGGCTTAAGTTTTGTATAGTGATTGTTGGTGCTGGAGCTTCGACTGTTACTATAGAGGGCTTTGATTCCTCCACTATCTCAATGACTTCTACGGGTTGAACGGGTTCTATGAGTTCAACTGTCTCAATACTTTCTGCGGTGCATTCTTCAAGTTCCTCTTCACCAACAGAAAACCATGGCGAATCAATAGGATCAATGTAATACGTTGGTCTGCCTGTTCTTTCGTCAAGGCCAATTACCGTTCTTACTCCAAGATTTACGCTGTTTGAGTTGGTCCAGTTTACCTTGTCACCAATTTTAAATTTATGGTTTGTCATTTTAATTCCTTCTTTCAAGTTTTTGTTTCCGTCTAGACCAACCAAGTTTGATTGAGCTAGACGAAGGCAAAAGCCTTCTTAGTAATCACTTGCATCCAATCCATGTTTCGCAAGAAGTTTTCTGTAATGAGTGGCCTGTTCTAGTGCGAGCGCTGGGATATCACATTTACACCATTCTCTGTATTCTTGTACCCATCCCATTTCGATATCAGATAATTGATTGTAAGATTTCATTGTTATTTCCTCCCCTTATTTAGTAACAGCGGTTATCCCTTTAGAACCTTTGTTATCCTCCCTAAACATTCTAAGCGCTTTTAACCTTGCGGAGTTGGGAGAAGGTGCATAGGTTGAAATCCACTGGACATATGTTCCGTTCTGGAATATTTCGACGGTGTAGGGTTTATCGGATGGTTTAATCATTCAGTATTACACTCCTTTTCCTCTTTGTAGTATCGGGTGATAGTTGCATCGCTCATGGCGCTTAACTCGTGGATGGTGTAGCGTGTTTCTCTTAGTAGGTATTTAACCATTTTTGATCTTGTCATGTGTGTTAACCTCCCTTGATTTGTTATTTGTATTGTACTGCTAATTGCGGTACGTTGTCAAGAGGTTTTTAAAGATTATTTGGATTTATTTTTGCCTTTATTTAACTGCGCGGATGTAACTGGAATAGGATACTAAAAGTATGGCGGCAGATGCGTTTAGCCTGGATTAGTGCGTAGTAAAAGCTTCGGGGAGTTGATCACATGGAGGTGTGTTATTCGTTCACGGATTGCAGGGAATGTAGTAAGCGTGAGGGATGTGGGATGATTAAACTAGGGTTTGTTACGTTGTTGTGATTATGTTGTTTGAGCTTAGTTGTTAGTAAATTAGTATGATTGTACCTGTTTATTAATTAGTGGGCTTAGATTTAATCTGGTGGCTTGTGGTGAGGGATTGAGGGAGGTTAACTGATGGATACATTTGATCTTGGTAGCGTTGCCGACTATGTGGATTGGGACAAAATAGAACATCCTAAAGTTTCAAAAGATGGAGTAAGTCGCATTATTAGCCTGATTGACTCGGTTGGTAATAAGTATGGATGTAATCGTTGTATGTATACTTGGGATGATGGCGAGTATTGTCCTATGTGTGGACAACCGGCAACTCATGAGATTAGATAGTTATTAGATAGTGAGGTGTACTGATGTGTAAGGACTGTTGTTGTAATGGGTGCGACGAGATACATTGTATTGATTTGGGATGCTTTAACTGTGCAGATTCAAAAGATTGCAAGGCTAAGCATTTAAAGTAGTGAGATAGTGGAGGTGATTGGTATGGGTGCTGCGCTTGGAAATCAATATGCTTTAGGTAATGAGGGTGGCAGGCCATTAAGATATAAATCAGTTGATGACTTAGCTTGTGAGATAGATGATTACTTTAACACCATAACTATTACTAAGCCTGTATTTGATTCTGTGGTAATTGGTAAAGATGATGATGGTAATGATCTATTTGATAAAGTGCCAAGGCTTAATAATGCAGGTAGACAAGTGATGGTTACTGATTATTTGGAAATTCCTAGTATATTAGGGATGTGTAGGCATTTAGGAGTTAGTAGAAAAGTTTTGTTGGATTATGAATGCAGAGATGAGTTTAGTGAACCACTTAAAAAGGCCAAGGAGCGAGTTGAGCAATATTTAGAGGAACAACTCCTTAGAACTACTCAGGTTGCAGGGGTTATCTTTAACCTAAAGAACAATTATGGTTGGAAAGATATCCAGACAGTCGAGCAAACAGGTCCTAACGGTGGCCCACTACTCATTAACCAGGTAGCAACTCTATCGGATGCTGATCTAACTAAGATGATCGAAATAATGGAAAGAGCACAGCTTCCTAGCCCTGAGATAGTAGATATTGAGCCAGATAATTAGCGTACCAAAAGGTATGTGAAGGTAATGGAACGTTTCTTAATTCATTTATTAACCTTATAGTACAGATGATGATTGCCGGAACCCCTGCTATGACTGCATTTTTAAAAGTGCTATAAGTGGACTGAATGGTGTACCTTATGATACTGACGTTACTGTCTGGTTCGCTGTGCTGTACTAATCAGATGCATTGACCATTGCTGTGCTGTCTTGACTATAGGGTATGGCTTCTGCTTCCTTAGGGGTATTAAGGCAATACTGGGACCATGTTGCTGTATTGGCTGAGCTGATCTACCGGGGGGTGGGGTCCCGAGAAGTGGCACGAGATTGGGCTGGTGAGGGAGCTACGGGTGTATATATTATATACAGACAATCTAGAGTCAACAGTCACACATATTTCAAAAAAAAATAAAAATAAAAAATTACAAAAAAGGATTTGATAAGCATTGGGTAATAAGGTTATCGAACTAGCTGAACGAATCATGATCAGCGGCAAATATTCAGATGAGGATAACCTAATTGTCATATCCACAAAAGAATACGACTCCCTCCTTGAATATAAATCCATGTACGAGGGGTTGTGTAAATAACCAACCATGTAGAGATAGCCGTAAGTACTTCCTTTGTATCTTTGCATGAATAAAGTTAGGTAAGTATACCTTAGACCTACTCCCGCAAGGGATTGATACACTTTTAATAAAGTTGGTTTATTGACGTTTTTTTAAACTTAAATAAGCAGAAAAACCAACTAGGAAATTAGGTGTAAAATGAGCGATAAAATCATTAAGAAAACCCAATATATTAATACTGATACCGGAGTTATAGAAAAGGAAAATATGCAGTATATAGGCGCAGCGTTCCATGATGAGAAGGGTTATCTCTTTTGGGCAAGGAAGAATTTCGCCAAGTCATTTATTGATGTTGACTTTCCAAAGGCTATGACAATGAAGGAGATAGGTCAGATGGCTACTCTATCTAAGAAGATGTGGTCAACAACTAATATGCTAGGATATAGAGGCAACGGAGGCATTAAGTCATATAGTGATGAGCAAATAGGAAACATCGTAGGATTAAAGCCATACCAGGCCAAGACATTTATGAGGAAGATGATAACAGTCGGTATGATTGCTAAGGTAATAGTCATGACAGGCGGGGAAAAGGTAACTCAATATTATATCAATCCGATATACTTCTTTGGGTCTAACCGGATACCCCTTAACCTGTACCTTATCTTCAAGAATCAACTTGACAAGGTGTTGCCGGGATGGGTGCTGGAGAAATATGCAACTGTTAAAAGTTCCCTTTAACTCCTTCTTCTCAACTCAAAACCCATCAATACCGCACAAATAAGGTTGCTCAGCGTTGCAGCCAAGCTATAAATAATAAAACGTACAGTCAAACGTATCAATCAACGTTTGGGCGAAGGAGGTTTAATGATGGTATGTAGTAGCTATGAAGCGAGGTCAACGACAACCACAAGGGATTGTTGCACATGCAAGTCTTGCTTTTGTCCCCTTAAAAACACTAATCTAATTTTTAAATAATAGTTTAATGTAATCCCATAGGAAGAAGGGGCCAAATTGGCAGAAAACCGTTCCTGCAAAAAGTTCGACCAACGAACAAACATAAACCCCGACATATTTATAAGTGGTATACCACCTAACTGTGGAAATTGTTCATTCTTCAATGGTGTTAAGTGTGGCGATGAAAAAGGCGCAATAGCGATAGGATTGCTTGCAGAATTCAATTGGTGAAAGGTGATGATAAACAATGGCAGAAACAAAAGAAGTGAAAGCAGAAGCTATTGTTAAACCTGCACCAAAGCAGAAAATAAAAGCAAGCGATTTGCCAACATTGGACTTTCTAAAGCAAGAGATGGCTAGACGGAGATATGTTTCTTATGTTGAATATGTACATGAAAAACGATGGTTGCCGAGCAAGCACCTTATCTATGTTTGCAATACTGTTCAAGAGTTCATTGAGGATAAGATGGATGAGAAAATACTTATACTTCAGTTGCCGCCTCAACATGGGAAAAGTCAATCAGTAACAGAAACATTACCTTCATGGTTCTTGGGTAAGTTCCCGACTAAGAAGGTTATATGCGCGAGTTACGGTGATGATTTAGCCACACGTTTTGGTAGACGTAACAAGGAGAAGATAGAACGGTTTGGGAAGAAGTTATTCGGAATTGAGATTAGTAAAAAGGTTTCTGCCTCTACAGAGTTTGAGTTAAGTAATAATGTTGGTGGTATGATTTCAAGGGGTATTATGGCAGGGATCACCGGGCAAGCTGCTGACCTCATCCTCTGCGACGATCCGATAAAAAACAGACAGGAAGCAGACCTTGCATCTTATAGGGATAGGGTGTGGGAAGAATGGCTAAATAGTCTCAAAACTCGCCTTAGCGCGGATGGGAAAGTCATTATCATTATGACTAGGTGGCATGAGGACGATTTAGCAGGAAGGGTAATCAAAGACGAGAAGAGTAATGTTCGGGTTATAAACCTACCGTGTGAGGCAGAAGAAAACGACCCATTAGGCAGGGAAATTGGTGATGCTTTATTCCCCGAAATAGGAAAAGGTAAAAAGTGGCTAACAAAGTTTAAGCTTTCCTACACGACTGCAGAGGGAGCAAGAGCGTGGTCAGCATTGTTCCAAGGCAGACCATCAAGCCAAGAAGGGAACATGCTTAAAAGGCATTGGTGGAAGTTTTATAGTGATGTTCCTAAGAACCTAGAGCATCAACTTCAATCTTGGGATTGCACGTTCAAGGATTCCGATGGGACCGACTTTGTGGTTGGTCAAGTATGGGGCATTAGGGGGGCTGATATCTTTCTATTGGACCAGGTAAAGGATCGCATGGACTTTACTCGCACAATGTCATCCATAGAAGCGTTGTCTGCGAAATGGCCTGAAACTGGAACAAAGCTGATTGAAGATAAAGCGAACGGTCCTGCTGTAATCTCCATGCTAAGACATAAAATTGGCGGGCTAATAGCTGTAAATCCAAAGGGTAGTAAAGTGGCTAGAACAAGTGCTATTTCACCTCTCATAGAAGCAGGTAACGTATACCTTCCTAACGCATCTATTGCACCGTGGGTGAATGATTTTATCGAAGAGTGCGCGGCGTTTCCAAATGGGGCGCATGACGATTCCGTAGACGCAATGTCGCAAGGTTTACAACGCTTTATTTATTCCATCATCCCCATATTAGAAAAGCACGACAACAGAGAATACCCCGATGAAAACTTCACCGACTACGACGATGACGCAGAATCATTCTTCGACTAAGGAGGAACTACAATGACATTTTGGCAAGTCCTAGCACTGATAATTATTCAAGGCTTATTTTTTTTATCGTGTACATGGACGGGTTTTTACTTCGGGTGGATGTCGAAGAAAGGCAGCCCTCCTGTTAGTATGCCGATCATAAGCAATATCGTTGATTCCTTATCTAATAAAAAAGAAAAGCAGGAGGAACCTAAAAACTTCTTCGATTAGGAGGTGACACATATTGGATAAAGAAAAACCTGACTTAAACATAAACACCAATACCAAAGAAGAAAACGTCCTGCTCTCTAAAATCGTCATGGACCAACGGAACGCAGAATCAATGCGAACGGATATCGACCAAATATGGGATGACGAATACAAAATGTACATTGGCGATCAATGGGATACATCCATAGCTCGGCGCTCATCGGATGCCAAGAGAATCAGGCCGAACTCTGTAGATAACTTTGTCATGCCAGCTGTAATCAATATCCATAGCGCACTAACAGCAACAACTCCAACCTGTGCAATAGAACCGCGCGAAGTAAACGACACAGATATTGCTCAGAAACTTGGACCTGTTATCGAATTTATAGAATATAAGAACAAATTCAAGGCGGTATGGAAAAAGATCGTTCTGCAAGGACTGAGTTATGGGCCTCTAATCGGTGCAGTTCTATGGGATAACACATGGACAGGAGGTTCAGGACCTAATCGTTGGATGGGTGACGTGCGCTTACTCAATATCAAACGCAAAGAGTTCTATCCTGACCCTGCTATAACAGACTTAGAGGACAGACTACAGGATTGCTCTTACATTCACCGTAAACTAAGGCGCAAAAAGAGTTACTTCGAAGAGCGTTGGCCAGACAAGGGTGAGTATGTCGAGCAGGACATGGATACTGTTGACCAAGAAGGATTAGATGCAGGGCAGGCAACTCTCATCGAACGATGGACAAAGGGCAAGCCTAAGATGGTCCCTGACGAATGGGTTCAACACTTCAAGCAAAAGGCGCAGGACTATAACCCTCCTAGTGCAAATCCAGATTCGTTCAAAGCTGAGATGTTTACATCTATGGCAAAGGGAACCTTAGATGGAGTTCACGTTTGCTACTGCACGCGTGACGTTTTCCTTGAATATATCCCTTATGTTTATGATGACGGCCTGTATCCTTTTGTCTATAAGGTTATGTATGAGGATGAAAAGTCACAATGGGGATTCGGAGAGATACGGAATATCAAGATTCCTCAGATCATGCACAACAAAGCTGACGAGATCGAGATAGAAGCAATGTCCATCGAGGGGCTAGGAGGAATGTATTACAACAAAGGGGCATTAAGTCAAAAACAATTAGCCGATCATAGAAACCTAAACGCTAAAGGTGGCGCGGTCCTAGAAGTCAATGACATTATGGGCATTCGTGAAAGAACAGGTCCTAAGATACCTGCATCAATTGCCAACTACAAAGAGCAGAAGCAGAGAATGGTTGAAACAATCTCACAAAACACTCCTATCCAGCAGGGAACTAAGCCGGGTGGCGTTACTGCCTTCTCTGCTATTAAAGAGCTTGGTAATAGGGCTGACACTCGCACAAGGGGAAAGGTTGAGATACTAGAGGACTTCCTGAATGATTTTAGACAGCTTGAATTATCTCGAATAGCTCAGTTCTGGACAGAAGAAAGGCAATGGAGGATAACAGGTAGCGAGGGGAAATCACAAAGTGGAACGTTCAGTAATAAGGAAATGGTCAAGACTTGGCCTAGAAGTCCTGCTGAATATGATGAGCAAGGCAACGAGACAAAACCTGCTGAAATGGAAGAGTATATTCCAGAGATGGACGTGAAGGTTAAGCTTGCTGATGAGCGTCCAACGAGTAGGGATTACTACACCGACCTTGCTATCAAGATGAAACCTGCTGGACTTATCGACATGCAATCCTTTTGGTACACAATGGAAGAGGGCAAGTTTCCTCCAAAAGAGGAAGTTCTTAAGAGGCTAGATGAAGAGATGAAGGCTAAGATGGCGGAACAACAACCACAGCAACCACAGATGCCACCACAAGGCGCAGGAGGACCTACAGGAGGTTCTACAGGAGGGCAACAACCGCAAGGGCAAGCAAACCCACAGGAACAAGTAACGCAAGTCGTACAAGAAGCGTTAGCGCATATGACACCTGAGGAGCAACAAGCGTTTAAAAATGCTCCTGACGAGTCTAAGATGCAGATTATTCAAAAACTAATGGAGTCGCAGGGGCAAGGAGGGCAACCAGGTGGCTAAAATAGTCCACTTTCCTCAATCAAAGGCAAACGGTCCTAACGAATTCCTTATCGAAACCTTTGATATAGCGAAGGAAAGAGAAATAGATTCGATTGTTGTTTCATTTAAACTTAAAGATGGCGAAGTTATGACAGGATATTTCAATGCTGGCTTTGGTACAAGACAAGAAATATGTGGTCATATCCAATGCGACATCATCGACCAAATGATTATAGCTAATTTTGAAAGGTATGGTGGATAATATGGCAAGCACAAAGCAGACCGCAGCACAGAACGCATTTAAAGCAATGCTAGCAGGTAAAAAGGGCAAACAACCTAACCCGACAAAACCGTTTCCTGCGCCACCTATGAGTCCTGCTAAGAAAACTGCACCGATGAAAGAAGTCGGCAAGAAACCTGAGATGGGTAAAATGAGCAACAAAATGGAAATGGCTAAGATGGCTGGACCTGGAAAAGGCAAGGGTAAAGGCATGGGCGGCAAAGGACAAGGAAAGATGGGCGGCAATGGAAAAGGCTGCTGATTCGACCACGTTTCAACCGTGGACGGAATTAAAGGAGTTGATGCCCTTGCACTAACTCAATATTGACAAACTGACGAACCGCAAAGGTTCTTTTTTTATATCCATTTATCGCGAGAGTTCGCTGACTTTAAGGCGTAATACCCTGGCGAGGGAAAACGCGGAGGTGTCCAATGTTCATACCATTTAATCGTAACCCATTCTATGCTCCCGAAAGTGACATAAGCGGAAGTGAAGTAGCAGGAGAGGTCGCTGGCTCCGACGCTGAAACGGTAGCAGACCCATTTGCAAGTCTTAGTTTTTCCGTAGGTGATGAAGAAGAAGTTGCAGAAGAATCCACGGAAGAAGTCGATGAAGCGGAAGAGTCAACCGAAGAAACTGTGGAAGAAGTTGCAGAGGAAGTCAAAACCGAAGAAGTCAAGGAGGAACGGACAAGCAAGCAATCAGTTGAAGTTGATGCCGCCTTTAAGAGAACAAGGGTAGCGGAAGAAAGAGCAGTACAACTCGAAAAGGAACTCAACGAGCAAAAGGAATGGCAGAAAAAGCAATTCGGCCATGATGACTTAGCGAAGTATCGTCAGGAAGTTGAAAAACAATCCCAGGAACAGTTACAAGCAAGAGTAAATGATCAGCGTCAAAGTCATATCGATATGGCACAACAGATGCGTGATGCTGGTTATGACGAGAGAGTAGTTGTTGAATGGCTTAAAGCACAGGAAGTAGCCTTAACAACTCAGCAACAACTCGAAACCCTTCAACAACGACTCAATCAAACGGAAGCGGATCAACAGAAAGCGCAGAAAGAACAGGAACGCCTACAGCGGGAACAATCTATCAGTGAAGGACAAAAAATCCTTCTCGAACAACACAAAGTTCTCAAAGGAAAGTATGGCGAGTTGGTTCCCGAAGCGAAGAGTTTTGACGAGTTGCTGCAGGTCCTTGATCCTAAAATCGTTGGATTAATTGCGAACAATGGCCTGACGATGGATGAGGCGTTTCGGTTAGTCAATGGCGAAAAGATTGCCCAGCAGGAGAAGTCGCTTGTTGAAAAGAGAACTACTGCAAACATCGTTGACCGGAGTAAGAAGTCGGTTGAGACGAACAAGTCTGAGAAGAAACCGGAAGAGAGATTAACCCCTGGGCAGATCAAGTTCGCGAAAGAATTCGGTGTTGACCCGAAGGAAGTTGCGAAGAGGTCTAACCCTGCATTATTCAAAAAATCAAAAGGAGTGAGCTAACAAATGGCATATTTTAAGTTTGCGTATGACGATGCTTCCCCGACTGAGATCCTGAAACCATTCCCCATCGCTACTGGCACTGTAATCGAAAAAGGTGAGATTGTATTAGCGACTCCAGCGGTAGGAATTGCGGCGGTGGCAGGAACGGACTTCGACGACCCTGCTATGGGGGTTGCAAGTGAAAGACATAATGGAGTTTCGGCGGGCAGAGAAGTGGGGGTAGAGATTAAAGTTTCTTGTAGTCCTACTGCTGTATTTGCCCTACGTACCACGAACATCATTACTGCAACCGGCGGTAGTGCAACCACATTCGTTGTGGCCGGACTCCTACCAACAACTGATAACCTCTGGATTGGCGGGCGGCTTGAAGTTGTAACATGCGCCGCTGACCCTTCGCTTGCCGGAGCTATGATTCCAATTACAGATTCTACGGGTTCGGGTGGGACGATTACCTTCGCTACACAGACCGCTGCCTTCGCTTCTGGCGATACTGCATATCTGCATCCTGGACCATTGGCAATCGGTTCATATGGCTGGGATTTGACTTCTGATGGAACAGATGTTGATTGGGATACTTCGGGCGGCGAGGTTCTTCAACTTGTAGATGCTCAACCAGAACTTAAATTGTCCTTCTGGAAGCTGAGACTGCATCAATTCGGAACTGGTGCTGGTGCGCTCTAATATTTAGGGCGCATTTAATATTTGTGAAAGCTCTCTGATTCAGGGGGCTTTATTTAATTTAAGAGGAGTGAAATTATATGACTTTAACACGTGAGAATTTTATGGAACTAGAAGGCGTTCTGCAAACCGTCTATGATATTCAGCAATCGAAATTAAAGGACTATGTTCCGAAACTATTCAACGTAGCCACATCTAAACGTAGCCAAGAAAAGCATTTTGGTATCGGTGGCATTGGTCTTATGAAGAAGTGGACAGGCCAAGTCAACTATGATACTATCGGAAAACGATGGGAAACGACATATCGCCATCAGAAATATAGCGATGGCTTGCAGTTTGAAAGAGAAATATTCGACAACAATGAATATAAGCAACATCTTGAAAAGACTACGAAACTGCTTGCCATTAGCGCACACAATACCAAGCAAGAACACGCATACAGTGTATTCAATAATGCGTTCGACACTGCATTCTTGGGTTCAGACGGCAAACCTTTATGTGCGCTCGCCGGAGCCACTGGTCATCCTTATTCCCCTGACAACGCTGCTGACACACAGGGAAACGCTGGTGTCCTTGCGCTAACCCCGACTAATATTGAAACTACTGTTACTGCGATGCATCGATTCGTTGATGATCGCGGGAATAAATTGGGTGTTAACCCGCGTCTCTTACTCGTTGGTGACCATTATCGGGTCAAGGCTAAGGAGATTGTTGGCAGCGACAAGGTTCCTTATTCTGGCGATAACACGATCAACGTATGGAATGATGAGCTAGACTATCTTTATATTCCTGGTATCGAAGGCAAAAAATGGATGCTTGTCGATCCTGACCTGATGAACATCTTTCTTAATTGGTACAACAACCGTATTCCTAAGTTGGAATACGAAGATAATTTCAATACTGAGGTTGTCAGTTATAAAGAGGTGGGGCTTTGGAGCTTCAACTTTGACGAATGGTACTGGTGCTACGGTCATCAGGCTCAATAATTAGCTTAACGTGCCGACAGTAATAATATCGTATTTCGGTATCAAATGTGTTATCAATCAAAGGATTCTAGGAGGGGCAAAACGCCTCTCCTTATTTATTTAAGGAGGTTGCAAAATGAGTTATTCCCATTCAGACGGAGTATCTTCTGTAAATTTAGGTTATGCAGTAGGGGAACCAGGTAGTGAGCTACAGGTCATAGACAAATATGGAAAAATAAACTATGCAGCAATCGGGCGCGGCACAGCCTTCTATGTTGACGGTAATGCAGGGTCAAACTCGAACGATGGTCTAAGTTGGGAAACGGCAGTAAAAACAGTCGCGGCAGGTATCGCGCTCGCTGACGATGATATCGCCAAATCAAACCATTGGGATCGTCGAAACCTGCTATTTATCAATGGTGGGGCATACACGGAAAGTCTCACACGTTTCCCTGAAAAGACGGACATTATCGGAGTTGGCAATACAGATTTCTTAGCAAAGGCTAAACTTATCGGCGTACAGGCCCCGACAGTTGAGGCCATGGGATGTCGTTGGATTAATATGGCATTTCAAAATGTAACGGCAGCTGCAACAGTCACGCTTGCGGCAGGAAACCACGGAGCAGTATTTATCAATTGCGACTTCTTGGGTAATGGAACAACTACTAAGGCATTGCTTTCAACAAACAATGTAGACCTTCGCATTGAGGGATGTAGGGTTTATGGAACTGGTGATGGAACCGCTAAACAATTGGTAGGTTTCGAGATCGCGGGTACTAGCACGAATATCAATGCTCGAATTGTTGGTAATGATATTAGGGCAGCGGTTGGAATTGTGGTCGCTGTAAACGGGGTAACGGGTGGTGGCCTTATTGCTGACAACTTCATCGATTGTACCACGCTTGCAATTGATGAAAACTCAGATTTATTCATGGTCATCAATAACCGCTGGATTAGTGCTGCTAATCATTCGGCATCATTTGATCTCTCGGTAACTCGTTGCGTTGGTAATCTTGCAACAGGTAACGGAGACGGAAAGACAATGTATGTGCCAATTATAACCTTAACTTAAAACTAGGGGGCCTTCGGGCCTCTTTTCCTTTGGAGGTATCTATGTTCAATATTAATCCAGACGATCTATTCAATAAAACAGACCAACTTCTCTTTTGCATTCTCAGCGAACTAAGGCAACTCAATAAATCACTGCATCCGATAGCTAGGGATACAGCGACTAAAAAGAAGCCTAAAGTGAGGAGTGCAAAACCGAAGAAGATAGAACAAACAGAAATTGAAACAAATATTGGAGGTGTTTCTGAATGAGTGTAACTCAAATCATGGATAAAGATGACCATAGATTAAATATAAACGAAGATGGAACGATATCAGTGACGCTTACTGGGAGTTTAACGAACGTAACTCCGACAGCTGTAACTACAGGTGTGGCATCAGGATTAGCCTTAGCCGCCAATGCAAGTCGAAAATATGCTTCATTTCAAAATGATAGCGACACAACAATTTATTT
>Ga0209123_1000328_pt1 | contig 67254 bp, 70 predicted proteins | sample BarGraIncu00431A_FD_184500 | JGI IMG/M metagenome (GOLD analysis project Ga0209123, IMG submission 184500) | Arctic peat soil microbial communities from Barrow, Alaska, USA - Barrow Graham LP Incubations 004-31A (SPAdes) (version 2) | ecosystem: Environmental > Terrestrial > Soil > Wetlands >... | reverse complement strand
AAGGATACAAAAAAAGTGTACTATAATCCAGTATTGAAATGTTTTTGTGAGGCTTAATATATTTACAAATGCGCCTGTAGAAAATGTATCGCTTGATGCTCCATTAAAGTAAATGTGAATTAAAAAACATTTATTCAAATTTATATAAAGTTCTCAACTTTTTCAACGAAGTATTAAGTGAAGTTATAAAAAAACAATCTATAATACATAATAATTAAAAAACTTTAATGGAGTTGATTTTATGAGAGTAAATAAGAATATGGCATCTTTAAATATATATAAAACATACAGTAAGAATCTTACTAAACAAAATTCATCACTCGGGAGAATATCTTCTGGTATTAAAATAAACAGCTCAAAAGATAATCCTAATGTAATTGCTCAAAGTGAGAGATTTAGAATGCAGGTAAGAGGACTTCAGATGGCAGCGAGAAATACTCAAGATGGGGTTAGTATGCTTCAAACTGCAGAAGGTGGTCTTGATGGAATTACTAATAGTCTCCAGAGAGTTAGAGAGTTATTAGTGCAAGCCGGAGGAACTATAACAGATTCGGATAAAGCAGCTATTCAAATTGAAATTAACCAAATGCTTGAAGGAACAGATGACATGGCAAATAACACTGAGTTTAATGGAGTTAAGCTTTTATCTGGTGGTGCAAATGATGGCAGTGTTAATATAGAAATGGTTACAGGAGCTAATGTAGGAGAAAAAATTAACATACCGAAATTTAACTTAAATACAGAAGGATTAGGACTTAAGGATATTGCAGGTAAAGTTGAAGTAGATGTGAAGGATGTAGATGGTTCTCTACAACTTGTAGATCAGGCTCTTGATAATGTTTTAAGCGCAAGAAGTAAGTTTGGAGCACTAGAGAATAGATTTGAAAGTAGTTATAATTCTACAATAGAGATATCAGATAAAATAGAAGGCGCTGAAAGTAGTATAAGAGATACAGATCTGGCTGAGGAAATGATGGAGTTTTCAAAGTATAATATTCTAGTAGAAGCAGGAAATGCAATGATGGCTCAATCAAACAAATTACCCCAGGATGCACTAAGAATATTAGAAAATGTTAGAAGTAGGTAAAGAACTCAGTATTTATGGGTTCTTTTTATTTTTTTGTTATTTATTTTATTAAATGTACTAAAGAGTTTGGATTGCTTTTAATTATTACATGATAAAATAATTAATTTATAGACATATTAAAACATTAATGTATAATATAATTATACAATGTAAACAATGTATGAACATTAAAAAAAATCACGTCGAATTAAACATAACCCTTTATATAAGCACTTTAACAGTGGATTACAACACTTTAAATTTAAACTTTAATTTAGTTAATAAAAAAAAGTTAAAAAAATATTCACACAGATGGACAAGTAGTATATACTAATGGTAGCACAGTGGAATATATTAGCTTGATAAACAAATTTAGCTATATAAAGTAAAATTATAGATATAAAGAAGGAATTTATCATTTTGTGTCTAATTAATAGGGTAAGGGAGATGAAGCCGTGAATATAGTTGGAAATTCTACAGGAGACGATACTTATAATTTATTAAAAAAGAGTATGGATGCTTCCGCACTTAGAGGTAAAGTTATTGCAAATAATGTTGCAAATATTAATACAGAAAATTATAAAAAACTCTATGTTACATTTGAGGAGACTTTAAATGATAATATGGGTACAAATAAAATGAAAACAGATAATGATAAACATATGCAAGCTGGAAGTAGCAATGGAGAAATAACAGTACAAAGAGATGAGAGTACTAGCATGAGACAAGACGGTAATAACGTGGATATAGATTTAGAAATGACTAATCAGGCAGCAAATACATTAATGTATAATGCTCTGGTTACGAGAGTCAGTGGTAAAATTTCAATGCAAAGATATATTATAGCTGGAGGGAGATAGTAGATAATGAATGATGCTTTTATGGGAATGAGAATAAGTTCAAGTGGACTAACGGCAGAAAGATTAAGAATGGATACAATAGCTTCTAATGTAGCAAATGCAACAACTACAAGGGGAGAAAATGGACAACCATACATAAGAAAGATAGCAGTATTTCAAGAAAACTTGGAAAAGGAAATAGATAAATCTACTGGTACATACAAGACAAGTTTTAAAGGCGTTAAGGCTGTTGGTGTTGTTGATGATCAGTCACCTTTAAGGAGAGTTTATGATCCATCACATGCAGATGCAGATGCAGACGGATACGTGACTATGCCTAACGTAAATATCATGAATGAAATGGCAGATATGATTGCATCTACAAGAGCTTATGAGGCAAATGTAAATTCTATAACTGCTCAGAAAAATATGTTTTCTAAAGCTTTAGAAATAGGTAAATAGGAGGACGTTTTATGAATATTAATGCAAGCGTTAATAATACTGGTGTAAACAGTGCATCAACACTTAATGGTGTTAATAAAAATGATTCAACTGCAAATGCGGCGGGTACTAGTTTTTTAGATACTTTAAAAGAAAAGTTAGATGAAGTTAATGTTAAACAAATAGATGCTGATAATCTTACTCAAAAGTTTATAAAGGGTGAAGAAACGGATGTACATAAGGTTATGATTGCCGCAGAAGAAGCTAAACTGTCACTTGAAATGGCAGTACAAATTAGGAATAAACTTGTGGATGCCTATGATGTATTTAACAGGATGCAGGTATAGGAAGGGAGCACAATATGAACAAGCTACTTGAAATGAGAAATAAATTCTCGCAAGGCTGGGGTAACTTAAGTAAAAACAAAAAAATAGCCTATAGTATACTTGCGGGTGTAATTATAATAGCTCTTGGCTCATTTATAGTAGCAGCATCGCAAACTAAATATGATGTGTTATTTTCAAATATGACAGAAGAGGATTCAGGAGCTATTTTAACAAAACTAGATGAAAAAAAAGTTGCATATAAGGTGACTGGTACCTCTATATTAGTACCTAAAGCAGATATTGATAGCCTTAGAATGCAACTTATGTCAGAAGTCACTATGACAAATGGAAGTCAAGGATTTGAACTTTTTGATTCAGGTAAAATGGCTCCTACGGATACAGAAACTAAAATCATGTATCAAAGGGCTTTATCTGGAGAAATTGAAAGGGCTATTAAGTCTTTTTCAGAAATTGAAGGAGCTAAGGTTAATTTGGTTTTACCAGATAGCACAGCTTTCGTTAAAGAAACGGAACCTGCTAGTGCATCTGTGGTATTAAAACTTAAAGCAGGTACTAAACTTAATGATGCACAGGTAAAAGCAATAGTTGCTCTTTTAACGGGAGCTGTTCAGAATCTTCCTAAGGAAAATGTAAGCATTGTATCTGATAAATTTGTCCTTTTAACAGAGGGTTTATATGACGAGGAAGACGTTACTGCAACAAAATCTACAGGAGATCAACAAGAGTTAAAAGCACAAATTGAAAAGACTTTAGAAGCAAAGATAATGAAAGTCCTTGAGCCTATATATAAAGATGGAGTAAAAGTTTCTGTTAATTCGGAGCTTGATTTTGATGCAATTACAAAAAACAGTGTTACTTATGATCCTAAGGGTGGCGTAATTGTAAGTGCAAATGATGTTGAAACGTGGAATGGTGGCACCAGCACGGGTTTATCAACTAGCCCAGTAGATGCAGCTGCCCAAAACACTTCACCTACAACTACTAAAGATGGGAATATAGTTAATAAAGAGGGCACAAAAAATTATGAAAATTCAAAAACAGAGGAAAATGTGGTGCAGGCACCTGGAGGAATTAAAAAACTTACTACCTCAGTTGTACTAGATGGTAATCTGGATCAAGCTACTAGAACTTCTGTGAATAATTTAGTTGCCCAGGCTATAGGGTACTCTGGAACCAGAGGAGACACTATAAGTATAGAAGGGTTAAATTTTGATGCTGCAAGTAAAAAAGCGGCAGAGCAAGCGCTGCTTGATATAGTAAATACTGATGCAGCAGCTGCAAAGAAATTATTATACACTCGCATTGCGTATGGAGCCTTAGCTGTTATGTTATTTATTATAGTGTTAGTTGCAATTCGTAGGTCTAGTAAGAAGACAGAGACTGTTCCAAAGGGCATTGATATGATGATAAGTGATAATATTGATCCGAAGGATGAAGAAATCATTGCACCTATTGAATTTGGAGGTAAATCTAGAAAAGCTCAGATGGAGGATGAAGTTAAGAAGTATGCAGCAGAGAAACCAGAACAAGTTGCAGACATAATCAAGTCCTGGCTGACAGATGATGAGAGGGGATAAATAGTGGCTAAAGGTGATAAACTTACAGGGATTCAGAAGGCAGCTATATTATTTATAACTTTAGGGCCGGACGCTTCATCGGGCATATTAAAGAAATTACCAGAAAAAGATATTCAAAAGATAATCTATGAAATAGCAAATATAACTTCAGTTAAATCTGATCAAAAGCAGATAATTCTAGATGAATTTATGGAAATGAATAAGGCGAAGGACTTCATTTTAGAAGGTGGAATTGAATACGCTAAAAATCTGCTTTCAAAAGCACTTGGTTCACAAAAAGCAAAGGATATATTGGACAAGGTTATGGAAGAGACTCAGAGGTATAGACCTTTCGCTATTTTAAGGAAGGCAGATGCAACTCAACTTTTAAATGTTATTGTTAATGAGCACCCACAAACAATCGCCCTTATTATGTGTTATATGCAGGCAGATAAAGCAGCTCAGATAATGGCAGCACTACCTCTAGATTTGCAAAGTGAGGTATCTTATAGAATTGCAACTATGAACAATATTTCTCCTATGGTTATTAAAGAAATCGAAAATGTTTTAAACGGAAAATTATCTTCTGTTATTAGAACAGATACTACTGTGGTTGGTGGAGTTGAATCACTAGTGGATATTTTAAATCAAGTAGATAGGACCACAGAAAAGAACATTACCGAAGGACTTGAAAGAGAAGATGGGGAACTTGCAGAACAAATTAAAAACTCTATGTTCGTATTTGAGGATATTATCACATTGGATGATGTATCTATACAAAGATTCTTAAGAGAAATAGATGCGAAGGATTTGTCTCTTGCATTAAAGGGATGCTCAGAAGAAGTTACAAATATTATATTTAAAAATCAATCTAAGAGAGCTGCTGTATCTTTAAGAGAAGATATGGAATTCTTAGGACCGGTCAGACTTATGGATGTTGAAAAAGCACAACAGAAAATTGTTGGTGTTTTGAGAAGGTTAGATGAGGCCGGAGAAATTGTACTCTCGAGGGGTGGTGAGAATGCAATTGTCTTTTAAAGTAATAAAAAATTCAAGAGTTACAACGCATGGTGATAGTGAAATAAACACCCAGTTAAGTGAGGCCTCTGTAATCTTAACTAACGAAGAGAATTATGCAAACAATATTGCTAACATGGAAAGTTATCAAAATATTGCTAGCAATATATTGCAGAATGCGAGGATGAGTGGTGAAAAAATTATTTCTAAAGCTTATGTAGAGGCTGAGGAGTCTAAAACACAAGCATATAAAGAAGGACTTGCAAAGGGTAGCAAGGAAGGCTACGATAATGCTTATAATGAAGCTATTGGCGCAGCAATGGAAGAAGCAACTAGTGTGAGAGCAAAAGCCGATTCCATTTTAACTAAAGCAAAAGCTGAATATAATGCTTACTTAATAGAAAAAGAGAATCACATAAAAGCTTTAATTGTAAATATAGCAGAGAGTATATTAAAGAAAGAAGTAACACAGGCCGATGCCCTAAATGAAATGATTTTTAATACACTTAAAGAAGAAAGAAATATAAAGTTATATATTATAAAAATTAATAATTCTCATTTTGAAATGGTAAAAAGCCAGGTTGAAAACTTTAAAGCTAAGCTGGCATTTCAAGGTGATATTTTTGTAATAGAGGATGACTTTTTAGATGATGGGACTGCTGTTATTGAAAAAGAAACAGGTAAAAGTATTTTAAGTATAGAATATGGAATAGAAAAAATAGTAGAGCTTATGCGTGAAGAACAAATATAAATATAGAAAGGGGAAGTCATTATGATAGCTCTAAATTTTGAGTATTTAATGAATAAAATCCCTGAAATTAATTACACTTATTCAGAAGGCATGGTGAAAAATGTAATAGGGCTTACTATTGAAGTTCAAGGTATAACAGCTTTTGTTGGTGAAGTGTGCAATATTTATAATAAATTAAATGAAGAGATTCCTTGCGAAGTTGTTGGATTTCGTGATAAGGATGTAATCTTAATGCCACTTGGTGAACTAGTTGGTATATCAGCAGGATGTAGAGTAGTACCAACTGGAAGTCCATTAAGCGTTAAGTGCTCTGACGAATTGTTTGGAAAAGTTCTTGATGGGCTTGGTAATCCATTAAATGGTGATGAGATTACAAGTTATACAACTTATTCTTTAAATGCATCGCCTCCAGATCCATTAAAAAGACGCAGAATAACAGAGGTTTTGCCTACAGGAATTAGAGCAATTGATGGTTTTTTAACTTGCGGTGAAGGACAAAGAATTGGTATATTTGCAGGCAGTGGTGTAGGGAAGAGTACAACACTTGGAATGCTTGCAAGGGGAGCAAAAGCAGATGTAAATGTTATTGCACTTATTGGAGAAAGAGGACGTGAGGTCCGGGACTTTCTAGAAAAGGATTTAGGGGAAGATGGAATGAAAAAATCAATTATCGTATGTGCAACTTCCGATAAATCAGCCCTAGTAAGGTTAAAAGGTGCATTTACAGCCACTGCTATTGCAGAATATTTTAGAGATCAAGGAAAAAAAGTAATTTTAATGATGGATTCAGTTACAAGATTTGCAATGGCTCAAAGAGAAATAGGACTAGCTATAGGTGAACCTCCAGCTAGTAAGGGCTATACTCCATCGGTGTTTGCAATGTTACCTAAATTAATGGAGCGAAGCGGAATGTCCGATAAAGGTTCTATTACTGCTTTTTATACAGTGCTTGTAGATGGGGATGATTTTAATGAACCCATAGCAGATGCTGTTAGGGGAATACTAGATGGGCACATTGTCTTATCTAGAGCACTAGCTGGTAAAAACCATTACCCTGCCATTGATGTGCTAAATAGCATTAGTAGGTTAATGTCTGAAATTACTACAACGGATCATAAAAAAGCAGCATCCCTTGCAAGGGATTTGATGGCAACTTATAAAGATTCAGAAGATTTGATAAATATAGGTGCCTATGTAAAGGGAAGTAGTAAAAAAATTGATAATGCAATTAAGTACAATGACAACATAGAGGCTTTCTTAAAGCAAGGAACAAATGAGAATACAGAATTTAATGTCAGTATAAATGTTCTAAAAAATATGTTTAAGTAAGGATTTTAGGAAGGAGCAATTTTATTGGCTGATGCATACAGGTTTAGATTACAAAAACTTCTTGATATTAGAAAAGATTTTGAAGATAAAAGTAAGATTCAATTTAGACAGGCACAAAGAGAAAAAGATCTGGTGGAAACAGAGATAATTGATTTGAAAGAAAAGTATCAAAATCATAGAAACATTGATGCACATCAATCAGTTGTTCAGCAGAAGATTAAACAGAATTATTTAAATGCATTAAATTTTGCAATTGATAAAAATACAGTGGTCTTTGAAGATAAAAGTAAGATACTAGAGCAAAAAAGAGAAGAACTTAAAAAATGCCAAGTTGATAAGAAAACTGTTGAAATATTAAAAGAAAAGCAGAAAATTGCATTTTTAAAAGAACAAAATATGATAGAACAAAAAAGCAATGATGAGTTTGCACTTTTCGCTTTTATAAGAAATAACCATAAGGCACACTAGACTAAATTATTATTTATTAAATGGAAGGGAAGGGAGGTGAGAAAAGTGAACGTAAATAATAATACAATTACCAGCGATACTTCTAATTATAAAAATGTTGGAGTTCTAAGACAATCAAACCCAAAAGAAGGATTTAAAACAGTATTAGACGGCCATCAATATCGATCTAAGGGTTCAACAAATGGCAATGAGAGAACACAATACAATAAAGAACAGACTTTGGGTAAAACGAATATAGAAAACTCGGATAAAGCAATTGATGAAAACAAGAGTGTAGAAGCTCAAAAATTGGATAATTCATATGGTGATGGTGATTTAAAACAGAAGATAATAAATTTTGTAGAGGTAGCTGTTGATGCACTAAAACAAAATACTGAGAAACCGTCTAAAGAATTGGTAAGTGGTGATACTACAGATGAAGAGGCACAAATACAGCAGGTATTACAATCCTTGAGTTTAGTGTTTCAGAATGTTGAGGAGATTCCTGCTACTAATAATGGTGAAAATGAACTTAATCTAGTCAATTTAGAAATAGTAACAGATGAAGAAAAATTATCACCTGAGATAAAAAACATCATAAAAAATAATCTTAGTGAGATAGTTAAATTACTAGAAAAATCAAAAGTGGATCAGAACACTCCTGATAAAATACTTGATGTGTTACAAAAACTAACATCGCAGGTTCAAGATTCCAAGGGAGATTTAAGTCTACTAAAAGAAGTTAGTGAAAAACCAACAGTGGAAAGTAAAACTACAAAGGATTTGAGTAGCTCTACCGATAATAGCAAGTTAGTAGATAAAATAATAAGTTTTGTAGAGTCAGCTAATAAAGAGTTAAAACAAGATACGCTAGAATCATCAGAAAAATCTGTAGTAAATGATAAATCTACGCAGGAAGTTGTACAAATTCAGCAGTTATTAAAATCTTTAAGTTTGATGATTCAAAGTTCTTACGAAAGAACAGTAACGCCGAGTTTAGAAAATGAAATTAATTCTATTAACATAGAAGAATTAGTTGGCGTAGAAAAATTGACACCGATGGCGAAAACCATTTTAAAAAATAATCTTAGTGAAATAGTTGACTTGCTAAAAAAATCAAAAGCGAATAATAGTGCTCAGGCTAAAATACCAGAAGTGCTACAAAAACTAACATCGCAAGTTCAAGAGGTTAAGGGAGATTTAGACTTATTAAAAATAGTTAATGAAAACCCTTCTATCCAAGGAAAGGCAACATATGAGTTGAACAACTCTTACGACAATAGTAAACTAGAACAGAAAATAATAAACTTTTTAGAGGTAGCTAATAAATCACTAAATCAAAATACTAATGAGAAATCAGCAGGGTTACCTCAAGAAAATGAGATTAATCCTATTAATCTAGAAAAATTACTTGGTGTAGAAAAATTATCACCTGAGGTAAAAGTTACTTTAAAAAATAATCTGAATGAAATAGTGAGTTTAGTAAAACAATTAGACTCAAATAAGGATGCTTCTGCTAAAGTAATTGATGTGTTGCAAAAACTGACTACTGAGGTTAAGGTTTTAAAGGGAGATTTAAATTTATTAAAGACTCTAGGTTTTCAAGGTGTTATTAAAAACAGTGAGGAAAAATCAATTAAGGACAATATATTAACAGTGGTAAAATCACAGATTACAAAAACAACTTCTGAAATTTTGCCTATTACTCAAATGCAAAGCTTAAGTGATTCAAGGCAAGACAATAAATTTACGGGGAATAGATCCTTTGAGGAAAAATTTCTTAACAACTTGCTTAGTGACAATAAGGATGAAAGTAAAATATCAAAAGCAGTTAATTTTATGAATCAATTTGAAACTATAAAGACTATAGAAACACCTACAGTAATAACTCCAGACAACTTAGTAGTTAGTAAAAACAATTTCGAAGTTGATGTAATTAAAACTATAAAATTCATGGAAATTAACAGTATTAAGGATTTAACGGTAAAAATGAATCCTAAGGAACTTGGAGAAATAACAATTAAACTTACTATGGAAAGCGGAATTATGAAAGCTAGTATATCTGTTCAGAATAAGGAAACTTTTAATTTGTTAAATCAAAATATTCAGGATATTAGTGATAGGCTAAAAAATATGGATATTAAAATCCAAAGCTTAGACATAAATATTTATGAGGACTCAACATTTTTTAGTAAAGACTCCGGTAATAGAAATAACAATGGAAGACATAGCAATAATGTAGAGAACAATATTGGGATAGAGGAAGAAGAAATTCCTGTGATCAATAACTATGTTATAGAAGAGAATCAGGTAAATAAATTTGTTTAATCATGCCCAGATATAAATCAATGGCTAAGGGGGAATATAAATGGCAACTGATGCTACAACGGGGCTAACAAACGCAGAGCTAGCAAGTTTAGCAAGGGCAACTAGTAGAGGCACTACAATCGTAAAAAAAGGTCAAGAAATGGACCAAAATTCTTTCCTTAAAATACTTTCTGCAGAACTTACTAACCAAGATCCAACCAACGCTAAGGATGGTACAGAATTTGTAGCTCAAATGGCTCAATTTGCGTCACTAGAGCAAATGACTAATATAAATAGCTCAATATCATTTTCAACATCATCTTCACTAGTTGGTAAGACGGTAGCTTTTAGTAGTTATGATTCAAAAGGAATGCAATATGGAGGTACTGTTAAGGCGGTTTTTCAAGAGTCAGGTGCAACATATATGGCAGTACAACTTTCAGATGGGACTGTTAAAGATTTCCCATCGGACACTTTAACCGATGTTATAGATGTCCCAGATAATACATTAGAATATTTAAATTCCAATATGGGATTTTCTGCTGCTATAAGTTTAATTGGCAAGCAAGTTGAGACTGTGGCTTTAGACGATGGTCAAACATATTCAGGCACGGTTAAAAGTGTATTTAAAGATACAACGGGAATTAAACTGACTATTAATTATCAAAAAGACGGTGTAGAAACCACTAAAGACATTGACTATTATGATGTCTCAAGTGTAGAATAAAAAGAATAGTTAATTAAAATGGTAAGGGATGGAGGATATGTCTTATAGAGTTATAAATGGTAAACTATATTCAAATGTGGACTTTACTGAGTATTCTGCAGGAGGGTTACAAAACAAAACTAGTAAAACAAGTAATGATAAAAGTACCTTTAACAAGATTTTAGATAAGCAGATAAAAAATGAAGAATGTTTTACTATATCTTCTCATGCAGCGCAAAGACTTAACAGCCGTAATATTGATTTTAATGATGATGACATGAAGAAGATTAACGAAGGAATAAACATGGCAGACAGTAAAGGTGTGAAACAATCCTTGATATTATATAAGGATATGGCACTGATTACAAGTATTAAAAACAGGACTGTAATTACTGCGTTAGATAAAAATGAAAGTCAAGGGAAAATAATAACAAATATAGACAGTGTAGTTATGATATAAGCCGGACCTTTTTAGGGAGCTTAACTTTGTGGAAGGATAGAAGCAAAGTGATTTATATAAAATTATAATTATATGTTAACTCTATGATAATTTAACTTAATCAAAATTTAGCATCAAAACTAAAAAAGTGGAGGTAATATTATGTTAAGATCATTATATTCAGGAATAAGTGGAATGAAAGTAAATCAGGTGAAATTGGATGTTATAGCAAATAATATAGCGAACGTTGGAACTACGGCATTTAAAAGTTCAAGGGTTAGATTTCAAGATATGATAAGTCAAAGTATAACACAGAATACGGCTCCTGCAACAAATCAAGGTGGAGTTAATGCAAGGCAAGCAGGTCAAGGAGTTCAAGTTGCTGGGATAGATACTATAACGACTCAAGGAATGATGCAACCAACTTCTAGAAGCCTAGATGTTGCTATGGATGGAGAAGGATATTTAATGGTTGCTAAAGGAGCAACACCTAAAGGAACTGCAACAGAGACAACTGCAGGTACAAATGAAGGTGTAACACTAGGAAATGATTATGCAGTAGGTGATGCTAATGGTATGGAATTATTTTACACGAGAGACGGGGCTTTAACCGTAGACAAAAATGGGAATTTATTGAACTCAGATGGATTAAGAATATTAGGTTATGCTGTCAATGATGGTACAAATACAAGCTTACAGTATGATGCAAATGGAGACCCTGTCATAAAGTATGCTAATGCGAATAGTACAACTATAACTACAGGGCAACAACTAATTCCACTTGTTATACCAGAAACAGTTTATGTGCCTGCAATTGGAATTCCTACTGATGCTAATTATGTAGCAGCTACTACCTTAAAAGTTACAACTTTTACAATTGAGAAAGATGGACAAATAAAAGCTGTTTTGGAAGATGGTAAAGTGGCAGTCCTTGGTCAAATCGCAGTATCTTCCTTCAAAAATCCTGAGGGACTCTCAAAAGTTGGAGGAAATTTGTATCAAAACACATCCAACTCTGGAGAAGCAGTAGTAAGAACCGGAAGTGGCGCCGCTACTGACAACAGTGGTGGATATGGAGATATGCTTCAAGGTATGCTTGAAATGTCAAATGTTGATCTTGCTGAGCAATTTACAGATATGATAGTTGCGCAAAGGGCTTTCCAAGCATCAGGTAAATCAATTACTACAGGAGATGAAATATTACAGGAAATAATAGGTCTAAAGAGATAGTATAATTTAGAAATTAATTTGTAATAAGTCTCAAATGCTTTTAGTATTTGAGACTTACTAAATTTTTTTAATTTATAATACTTAATAGATTATAGGAGGTCCTATGATAAAACTAACAGGTTTTAATAAAAAAGAATTTATCTTAAATGCTGAAGTTATAGAAAAAATTGAAACAATGCCGGAGACATTAATAACTTTAGTAAATGGCAAGAAGTACATAGTAATTGAAAGCATCGATGAAGTAATTGAGAAAGTATTAAAATATAAACACAGGATATTTACCGGGGAGTTATAGGGGGTAGTTGCATGAAAAAACAAGATATTTTAACTAGTATTGGAATTGTAGCAGGAACTGTGTTGATCTTTTGGGGAATGGCAGCTGGTGGGGCTAATTTAATGATATTTTATGATCCTGCCTCAATAGCAATTACGGTAGGGGGGTCTTTTGCGGCATTAATCATAGCTTACCCAATTTCAGAGATGAAGAGAGTAATTAATGTTATTGTGCAATCATTTAAAGAAAACACTATGTCCAGAACAGAGATTATTACTAACTTTAAAGATTTATCTCAAAAGGCAAGAAGAGAAGGACTTTTATCTCTTGATGATGAAATGGAAAAGTTAGATAATGAATTTCTAAAAAAAGGACTCCAAATGGTAGTTGATGGATTAGAGCCTGAAACAATAAAAGATATTATGGAGCTAGAAATTGGGGAAATGGAAAGGCGCCATAGTGATGGAACAGATATGTTAAAAGCTTGGGCAGGTTATGCACCAGCTTTTGGTATGATTGGTACACTTATAGGACTTATTCAAATGCTTGCAAATCTAACTGATTCTGCAGCACTTGCGTCTGGTATGGGAAAAGCATTAATAACTACATTTTATGGCGCACTACTTGCAAACCTAGTATTAAGCCCTATGGCGCAAAATTTAAGCTATAAATCTACTGTAGAAGTAAATAGTCGCGAAATGATGATTGAAGGAGTACTTGCAATTCAATCTGGAGTTAATCCAAGAATTGTTGAAGAAAAATTGACCTCTTATTTATCACCCTCAGACAGAGCTAAATTTATTTTGCAGCAAGCTAGTGAGGTCGAGGTGAGCGAAAATGTCTAGAAAGAAAAAGCCTAAGAAAGAGCTGCGAACAGATGATTGGATGGCAACATTTTCAGACACCATGACACTGTTACTTACTTTCTTTGTATTAATGTATTCTATTTCCACTGTTGATGCAGCAAAGTTTAAGCAAATTGCATCTTCTATGCAATCGGTATTGACTGGAGAGGGTAGTAAAACTGTTTTGGATTTGAATGCAAAAAGTGGAGAAGTCCCATTAGTTGGAGAAACAGCACCAGCTGCAGCAACTACTAATAATACGGATGCCATTTATGAAAAGGTTCAAAGTTTCATAAAAAGCAAAAATATGGAAACGACAGTAGTAGTGAAAACTGATAATAGGGGAGTTATCATTCAACTTAGGGAAAATATTATTTTTGAAAGTGGTAAAGCAGAAATTTTAGATAAAAGTAAACCAGTATTAAATTCAATAAATTCACTAATTGCCACCTTTTCTAATGATATTGTAATAGAGGGTCACACAGATAACATACCAATAAGTAATAGTATATATAAAAATAATTGGCAACTATCTTCTGCAAGAGCACTAAAAGTACTTGAATACTTTGTAGAAGATAAAAATCAAAAACAACCTGAGCGATTTAAATCTATTGCTTATGGTGAGTATCAACCTATTGCAGCTAATAACAGCGATGCAAACCGTGCTTTAAATAGAAGAGTAAATATTTTAATTGTAGCAAATAAAGAGGAGGCTATTACAAAATGAGTGAAAAACCTAAAAAAGGCAATGGGTTTAAAAAAGTTATTATAGTTTTATTATTACTAATTATAGTTGGTGGTGGGGCCTTTGCAGGTATGTATTTTTTAGGTGGTAAGACGGCAGGAGCATCGGCTACAACAACTAAAACAAAGGCAGTTGTTATATCAACTTATTCCTTAGATGAGTTCTTGGTGAATCTTTTAGACGATGGTGGACTATTGTATCTTAAGACGACAGTTTATATTGGGTATGAAGAGAATACAAATTTGACTGCAGAACTTACAACAAACCTACCAATTATTAGGGACACAGTTAATACTTATCTAAGGACAAAAAAAAGTGCAGACTTTAGCGATTTAGGTGTTATTGCTATAAAGAAGGATTTAATAGCTAGAATAAATCCGATTTTAACAGCAGGTAAAATTTCGAATATATATTTTAATTCTATAGTAATAAGTAGGTCCTAAAATGGATGGACAATTTTGGATATTGATTTTTAAGATTATAATATTTTTACCTTTTGTATTATTTATTTTATATTTATCATTAAGATATGGTGGAAGTAAACTTCAAAAGTTACAAAATGGTAGATATATGAAAATATTAGACAGGGTTGCATTGTCTAAGGAAAATAGCATAGTCGTTGTAAAAATTGGTGAAAAAGCATATGCGATGTCATCTAGTTCAAAGGAGATTAGTCTTTTATTTGAATTGCCAAAGGAAGAAATTCTTCACATTGAAAGCATTAAGGAGCTACCTCAATACGAAGATATGAAAGAACTATTTAAAAAACATATTTTAAAAAAGGAAACTAAAGAGGAAGTTAAATATGAAAATAAAAAATAAAAATTTGTTTGTTTTTGCACTAGGTTTGATAATAATAGGGATTATAGGGGTACAAGTAGTAAATGCTAATACATTACCAATACCTAATATTAATATTTCGGTTGATAATGCAAATACGCCAAAAGAATATGTTGACAATATAAAGCTATTAATGCTTCTTACAGTGCTTACTCTATTGCCATCAATTATTATAATGTCCACTAGTTTTGTAAGAATAATTATAGTGTTATCCTTATTTAAAAGTGCGATAGGTGTTCAACAGGCAATACCCAAAGAGGTTATAATTGGACTTGCACTATTTTTAACATTTTTTACTATGGCGCCAACATTTACAAAAGTAAACACAGAGGCTTTAACTCCCTATTTAAATAATAAAATAACTCAATCTGTTGCAATTGAAAAAGGGTCCAAGCCCATGAGGGATTTTATGTTAAAGCAAACTAGAGCAAAAGATTTAAAACTTTTTTTAGAAGTTGGTAAACTAGAAGACACAGTTACAAACCAAGTTGATGCAAACGGTAAAGAAATACTTACAAATGGAAAACCTAAACCTACATATGACAAAGTGCCATTATACGCTGTGATTCCAGCATTTTTAATAAGTGAGTTAAGACGAGCTTTTGAAATGGGATTTTTGCTATTTATACCTTTTATTATTATAGATATTGTTACGGGAAGTATATTAATGGCTATGGGAATGATGATGTTACCACCAGTTATGATTTCGCTCCCATTTAAATTATTGTTATTCATTATGGTTGATGGTTGGAATCTGCTTGTAAAATCATTAATTATGAGTTTTAGTTGAGGTGAATTAAATGACTGAGAGTATTGTGTTATCTGTAATAAAAGATGCTATTGCAACTGCAATATTGGTATCTGCTCCTATTTTACTCGTTGCTACTTTGGTAGGGCTAATAATAAGTATATTTCAAGCTACTACTCAAATCCAAGAGCAAACATTAACATTTGTTCCAAAATTAGTTGCTGTAGCACTTATTGGAGTATTAATGGGCAGTTGGATGCTTCACTTAATGATGGATTTTACAACAAGAATGTTTGAACTAATTGCGAATATGGGAGGTTAGGTGAAAAACATTGATGAATACTGCTTATTATCTAGGATTTATATTTGTACTTTTAAGAATATCATCATTTTTTATGAGTATTCCAATTTTCTTCCCTAAGTCTGCTCCTGCACTTGTAAAGGTCGGATTTTGTGCTGTTTTCACTTTTCTAATTATGCCAGGTGTTAACTACGAAAATGTGAATTTAATTAATACTAATGCGACGCTCATAGTATTTTGTATATCTGAGGTTACTACTGGACTACTTCTTGGGTACATAACAAAGTTTTGTTTTTTTTCAGCACAAATGGCTGGGCAGTTTATGGATTTCCAAGTTGGATTTTCTATGATGAGCATGTTCGACCCTATATCCAATGAGAACGTGACTTTACTTGGAACTTTGCTTTACAGGATAAGTATGGTAATGTTTTTTGTTGTGGATGGCCACCATATGTTAATTAGGGCTATAATTGATTCTTTTAACGTTGTTGAAATTGGAAAGTTTATATTATCTCAGGGAACAGCTATGATGATGGTAAAAATCTTTATAGAATTTTTCACACTGGGATTAAAAATAGCAATACCGATTATTTTAATAATTATTATAACAGATTTATGTATGGGTCTTGTGTCAAGAACGGTACCATCTTTAAATATTATGATTTTAGGTATGCCAATTAAAATACTTATAGGACTTAGTTGCTTTTCTCTAGTTTTACCAGCAATGCTCAATTTAATAGTAAATTCTTTTTACACTATTCCAGATATAATTAAAGCTTTTTACAAGGTAATTCCTATGCTTGTTTTTATTTCGGCAGATAGTGGTGAAAAAACTGAAGATGCAACTCCTAAAAAGAAAAGCGAATCAAAGAAAAAGGGTCAAGTGGCAAAAAGCAAGGAATTATCTTCAACATTTACGCTACTTACAGTAACACTTCTAATGATAACAATCGGTGAGTATACTCTGGTTAATTTAAAAGGGGTGCTAAGTCTTTTTTTAAGCAATTATTTAACATTTACTCTTACAGAATATACTTTTAAAACTGTACTTCTTGTATCACTCATGAAATTCGGACTTATAATTTTACCAATTGTAGTTCCTATTATGATAATGGGAATAGCTGCAAGTTTAATGCAATCTGGTTTTATATTTACAAATGAACCCCTTAAACCTGATTTAAAAAAAATAAATCCAATGAGTGGTTTTAAGAAAATTTTTTCTATGAGGTCCGTTGTGGATTTACTTAAAAATTTAGCTATAGTTTCAATTATAGCGTATGTGGCTTATGATTTTGTAAAAAATAATTATTTAGAAATGATGACATATGGAAGTCTTAAAACTGAGGTTATTTTGGGCGTATTTGGAAGTTTAGTAGTAGATATATTTTTCAAGATATGTTTAATTATGCTGGTAATATCTATAATTGATTTTGCATATCAGAAATATAAACATAATAAAGAATTAAAGATGAGTATACAAGAGATAAAAGAAGAATATAAGCAACAAGAAGGAGATCCACAAATTAAATCTAAAATCAGGCAAAAGCAAAGAGAAATGGCATCTAATAGAATGATGCAAGATGTACCTGATGCCACTGTAGTTATTACAAACCCTACTCATTTGGCTATTGCTATTAAATATGAGCAAGGAGGTGAAGGTGCACCCATAGTTGTGGCTATTGGCGCTGATAATGTGGCTATAAAAATAAAAGAGATTGCAAGTGAGAATGATATCCCGATTATTGAAAACAAACCTTTAGCAAGGCTCATATATAAGGAATTAGAGGTAGGTTCTGAAATTCCGACGGATATGTATCAAGCAGTAGCGGAGATATTGGCATTGGTATACAAACTCAAGAAAAAAAAGTAAAGGATGATTTTTGTGGCTGAGAAAGCAAAATACAACATAAAAAATAATTTAGATGTTTTAGTAGCCTTTGGAGTAATATGTATAGTCTTAATGATTATTATTCCATTACCACCAGCACTTCTTGATGTGATAATTGCAATTAATATCACAATTGCAGTTATAATTTTACTATTAACAATGTTTACAACAGAAGTTTTGCAGTTTTCAGTTTTTCCAACATTGCTCCTTATTACAACACTTTTAAGATTGGCATTAAATATTTCTTCTACCAGGTTAGTACTTACCCAGGCTTATGCAGGCGAAATAATAGAAGCCTTTGGTTCATTTGTTGTTGGTGGTAATTATGTAGTTGGAATAATTATTTTCTTAATAATCATCATCATACAATTTGTTGTTATAACAGCCGGTGCTGGTCGTGTGTCAGAAGTTTCTGCTAGGTTTACTCTAGACGCTATGCCTGGTAAACAAATGAGTATTGATGCTGATTTGAATGCAGGGGTTATAACTGAAGAACAGGCAAGAGAAAGAAGAACAAAGCTGCAAGATGAAGCTAGTTTTTATGGAGCTATGGATGGAGCTTCTAAATTCGTAAAGGGCGATGCTATAGCGGGCATTATTATTACAATAATTAATATTTTCGGTGGAATAATTATAGGCGTAGTGATGCTTGGAATGCCAATTGCAACAGCTGCAACAACTTATATACGCCTTACAGTAGGAGATGGTCTTGTAGGTCAGATTCCAGCTCTTCTAATATCAACTGCTTCTGGTATTCTGGTTACTAGATCAGGTAGTACCACAAATTTAGGAAGTCAAATAACATCTCAGCTTTTTGCATTTCCAAAGGTACTTGCATTAGCGTCAGTTGTGTCATTAGTTTTAGCTGTAATTCCAGGTATGCCTAGTTTGGTTTTCATTTTGCTTGCGATAGGGCTAGCAACCAGTGCATACTACTTAAATAAAGATGAAAAAGATCAGAAAATCATGAGAATAGAAAATGATGAACAAGAAAATTATGATACAGAAAATAGGGAACCTGAAAATGTAATGAATCTGATATCTGTAGAACCTATGGAAATAGAAATAGGATATGGACTAATACCTCTAGCTGATGAGGCTACAGGAGGAGACTTACTACAAAGAATTGCATCGGTGAGGAGACAATGCGCATTAGAAATGGGAATTGTTGTCCAACCTATTAGAATTAAAGATAATTTACAATTAAAAACAAATGAATACGTAGTTAAAATTCGTGGTACCGTAATAATTAAAGGTAGCTTAATGCCAAGTATGTTATTGTGCATTGATCCAGGTTCAGAAGATGTTACTATACAAGGTATTAACACTATAGAACCAACATTTGGATTGCCTGCAGTATGGATAAATAATGACCAAAGAGAAGATGCTGAGATCAAGGGGCTTACAGTGGTAGACCCAACAACCGTAATGGTGACTCATTTAACGGAAACTATTAAAACTCATGCATTTGAACTTCTTGGTAGGCAGGAAACTAAGCTACTAATTGATTCAGTAAAAGAGAAATATAATACTGTAGTTGAGGAATTGTTGCCAGATCTTATGACTATTGGTGAAGTTCAGAAAGTTCTTCAGAGTCTTTTAAAGGAAAAAGTAGCTATAAAGGATATGGTAACAATACTTGAGTCATTAGCAGACAATGCTAGAATAACTAAAGATATAGAAGTATTAACAGAATATGTGCGTTTTTCTCTTGGAAGAAGTATTTGTAATGGACTGGTCGATGAGAATGGAAGTATGACTATTATAACGCTCGCTCCTGAAGTTGAAAATATTATTTCAAATAATATTCAAAAATCAATACAAGGCTCTTTCCCAGCCGTAGATCCAGATACAACCGGGAAAATTCTAAATTCTATTAAGAATAATATTAATACAATTTATTTTCACAATAACCAACCAGTAATACTAGTGTCTCCAAAAATAAGACCAGCATTTAGAAGGTTAATTGAAATGGTATTTCCTAGCGTTTGCGTGCTTTCTCTTAATGAGATACCGAATGAAGTTGAGATTAAAACTGAAGGAGTTGTGACTCTACAATGATTATAAAACGGTACGTAGTAAGTAGCATGAACGAAGCCATGACAAGAATAAGATATGAATTAGGCGCAGACGCTGTAATTATAAGTCAAAGAAAAATCCGAAAACCAGGGATAAAAGGATTCTTTAGCTCAAAGATAATTGAAGTTACTGCGGCTGTTGAAAATCAAACTAATGAGCATGACCAGAATGTAGTAAAAAACAATTCATTAAACGATAATGTATTAACTAATAATGGACTAAATAGTGATGTACAAAGTAATAACGGACTACGTGGCAATGGATTAAGTAGTATTGAAGCAATTAAAAAAGTCGTGCAGCAGGAAAATGCTATTAAGGTTTACCCTAAAGAGGTTCAAACATCAGATAAAGTAGAATCGCGAGATGGTAATTTTTCAAATAATCTAATGAGTGAAATGATGAAAATGAAGAGTATGATCAGCGAACTAGCAATTACTAGAGAACCTTCTGAGAATAGTAAAAGCGCTATAGAAAAGATATTAGAAGAAAATGATGTAGATAAAGAAATAATTGGAAATATAATGATTAAAGTAAAACAAATCGAATCTCAAGATAATACTACTGAAGATAATGGAATTAATGATAATGAAATTCAGGGCATTGAATATGAAAAATTAAAAAATGTGTTAAAAGAAATGATTCATGTTTCTAGCCCAAAATTGCAGGGTAGAATAGTTCTTGTAGGGCCAACTGGTGTCGGGAAAACAACGACTATAGCAAAACTTGCAGGCCGCCTTGCATTAACTCAGGGGAAAAAAGTAGGACTTATTACTGTAGATACTTATAGAATAGGCGCAGTGGAGCAGCTAAAAACTTATGCGGACATTATGAATATACCATTTAAAGTCGTATATAATATGGTTGATATGGAAAAGGCCATAGATAGTATGAGTGAATGTGAAGCGGTATTAATTGATACTACAGGACGAAGTAGTAAAAACAGAATGCAAATTTCTGAACTCAGAACATTTGTTGAAAAGGCTGATACGAAAAATATTAGTTTGGTGATGAGTGCTACAACTAAGAATAAAGATATTAAATATATTATTGAAGGATACAAGATTTTGAATTATAATAGTATAATAGTAACTAAATTAGATGAAACATCCACTTATGGTTCAATACTTAATATATTGGAAACTGCCAACATACCGCTAAGTTTTGTATCAACGGGCCAAAATGTACCTGATGATATTAAAGAACTATCATCAGATAGTATTGTTAGTCTTATATTAGGAGAGGATACTGTATGCTAGATCAAGCGCAAAGACTTAGACAAATGGCAGTTAACAGCAGTGATAATGTGGCCGAAAGTAAGCCCAGAATTATAACTGTTACCTCTGGTAAAGGTGGAGTAGGTAAAAGCAATATAGTAGTGAATTTATCTATAGCTCTTCAGCAAATGGGCAAGAAGGTTATGATTTTTGATGCAGATATAGGGATGGGAAATGATGATATATTAATGGGATGTTTGTCTAAATATAATGTCTTTGATGTTATATTTAATGGTAAGGAAATTGAAGAGGTTGTTTTAACTGGACCTTTTGGCGTAAAACTTCTTCCAGGTGGATCTGCACTTACAAAAGTCGATGATTTATCGCAAATTCAAAGAGATTCATTTTTAAACAAGCTTACCGCTTTAACGGGACTTGATTACATAATAATGGACACAGGTGCTGGTGTAAATAAAAGCGTTTTGGGATTTATTGCTTGTTGCGAGGATCTAATTATAGTAACAACACCGGAACCTACGTCGCTTACAGATGCATATAGTCTGCTTAAGGCTGTTAAACATTTTAATATTAAAAATTCTGCTAAAGTTATAGTTAATAGATCTTTAGATAACAATGAAGCTAATTTGACCTTTAATAAATTTAATAATGCAGTTGTTAAATTTCTTAATATGAAATTAGAGTATTTAGGTAAAATAAGTGAAGATAAAAAGCTAGCTTATGCAGTAAGAGCCCAACAACCTGTAATTGTTAGTTATCCGAGTTCAGGGGTGGCCCAGGATATAAATAGAATTGCAAGTAAAATTGATGGGATGAAGGATAAATCAAGTGGGTTAGGGATCGAAGGATTATTTAAGAGGATTTTCAGCATTTTTTCATAAGGGGTTGTGGGGGCATTGATTAAAGTTGATTTTAAAGTAAATAAAAAATTAGAAATATTAGTGGACGAAAGATATTTTAACAGTAATGTTCAAGATATAACAGAGGAATATATAGCAATTAGTATTCCTATTAATGCAGGTGAATATATTCCATTATCAAAGGGGACTATGATAGATGTTATTTATTACGAAGAAGAAAATCTTTATAAGTTTAAATCTATTGTTGTAGGACGTAAATTTGAAAAGATACCAATTTTACTTATATCAAAACCAAAAGATATTAAAAAGATTCAAAGAAGAAGATATGTTAGAGTACCATTAATAAACACTGTTAAATATACAAATCTTAAAAGTGAGCCAAGAACTGATCCGAGATCAATTGAGCCCAATGAATATTCAAAGGCACTACTAGTTGATTTGAGTGGTGGTGGCATGAAGGTTAAGGTGCCAGAGCTAATAAAGCTTAATGACTATCTATTGGTATCATTAACTATTAACAATGAAGACATACTTATAGTAGGCAAGGCGATGAGAATTGTAAAAGAAGAAGATGGTAGATTTATCTGTGGACTTAGCTTAAACTTCTTAGATAACTTAACTCGTGAAAAGATTATTAAATATATATTCCAACTTATGAGAGAACAGATGAAAAAAATTTAGGGAGGCGTTCATATGTCCATAGCAATGGCAGCTAATGTACGCGAGCAAATTGTGAAAACGCACATACCTTTAGTAAAATATATTGCATCCAGAGTAATAATTGGCAAAACTAAATACGTCGAATATGAAGATCTAATTAGCTATGGTATGCTAGGACTTATGGATGCCCTTGGAAAATTCGATGATACTAAAGGTATGAAGTTTTCAAGTTACGCATCAATAAGAATAAAAGGTGCCATGATAGATGAACTTAGGCGAAATAGCCCGATTTCAAAAGGTGCTATGGATAAGCTCAATAGATACAATGAGGCTATTGAAAGGCTACAGAAACGGCTCTATAGAGAACCAACAAATCATGAAATAGCAAAGGAACTTGATATTACAATTAATGATGTAGCCGATATTGAGAGCAACATAAATTACATATCTGTAGTGTCCCTTGAGGATTTGATTTTTTCTGACGATGACGATATGCCACTCAGTGGTACCATTAAAGATGACCGGAGCCTAAGCCCAGAAAAAGCTTTAGAAGAAAAAGAGCAAATAGAATATTTAGCTTTAGGACTAGAAAGTCTTAAGGAGAAGGATAGATTGGTTTTAAATTTATATTATTATGAAGGGCTTACATTAAAAGAGATAGGAAATGTTTTAACTGTATCTGAATCAAGAGTTTGTCAACTACATAGCAGAGCAATTATAAATTTAAGAAAGTCCTTAGTAAAACTTAAATATGATATAGTATAATAATTTAATTTATAAAATTTGGAGTGGATTATATGACAGGATTATTAATTTTTATTGGATTAATTCTTGTGATTTTAAATGTCTTAGCTATAAAAAAACAGAATAAATCATTTAATGGAGTTCTAGGGAATGCTATGGAAAATGTTAAGGATTATGACATTGTAGTAGGTGAACTTAGACGAGAGTTTTCTGAGAGTATATTGGAACTGCAAAGTGAAATAATGGATATGAAAGAAATTATGGAGAAAAACAATATAACAGTTAAAAATTATGAAAATCCTACATATAGGGGTAATATTAAAACTAGTATAGAACTGCATGAGCAGAAAGTTAATCAAGAAGGTAATGAAATTATTATAACTCAACCTCCTAGCAGTAATAGTGTTAAGGTTGATGAAATAAAAAGACTTTTTAGTGAGAGGCGAACTGTAGATGAAATAGCAGAAATATTGCATTTAGGTAAGGGGGAAGTACTATTAATAAAGGATTTGTATATAAGATAAAAAAATTAATAGACTTCTTAAGTGATAGGAAACTTCTAATAGGGATAGGAATAGGGCTAATTATGGCTTCTATCTTATTAACTGGTGCAAAGATAAATTATGAAATGAGTAAAGGTAAAATTGAGATTAAAGCTAGAGGATATGGAATGCGTTACCCAGATGAGATGCCAATAATTACGACTAAGGATGTGGAAAAATGATTAGAGGTCTTTATACTGCAGTCACAGGACTCATAACCGGAGAAGCAAAACAAAGCATAGTAACTAATAACATAGCAAATGCTAATACAATCGGATTTAAAAGTGATGATCTTGCTATTAAAAAATTTGACGATGTATTAATTCAAAACTATGATAAAGTTGTAAATGGTAAAAATGTTAAGACAACTATTGGATCACTTAGTATGGGAAGCAAAATCGATGAATTAAACACAGATTTTGCGCAGGGTGTCTTTGAGTCAACAGATAAAACTACAGATTTTGCAATAGAGGGAAATGGCTTTTTTACAGTCCAAAGAGATGATGGTATAACTACTAAAAATTACTATACAAGAAGCGGAAATTTTCATATTGATGGAACCGGGTTTTTAGCTACGGACAGTGGAGATAAAGTTTTAGGTACCAATGCTGCGAACAATGCAGTAGAACCTATATATGTTGGAAATGGTAAACTTCAGGTGGATAATTCAGGGAACATTTCTATTGATGGTCAAAATCTATATAAATTTAATACTGTAGATTTTGCAGATTATAAAAGTCTTCAAAAAGTTGGAGATAATTTATATGACGGGGCAAATCCTATAGAAAATGGTAATATTACCGTTAAACAAAATACATTAGAAAAATCTAATGTAAATGTTACAACTGAAATGGTAAATATGATGGCAATTATGAGGAACTTTGAATCAAACCAAAAGATCATCCAATCTATTGATGAGACTTTGGGAAAAGCCGTTAATGAGGTAGGCACTGTTAGATAATATATATTAGGAGGTGGCAAAAGTGTTAAGACTTTTATGGAATAGCCAAAGTTCTATGGCAGCGCAGCAAGAAAAATTAGATGCTATATCAAACAATATTGCAAATGTAAATACTAATGGCTATAAAAAACTTGATGCAAATTTTAAAGACTTGGTTTATGAGACGCTTGATAGAAAAGGATACCCAGTGTCTATTCCTGCAGCGGGGAAAACATTACTTCAAAATGGTACTGGAGTTCGAGTTGGAGAGTGGACAAGAGATTCTACTCAAGGTTCGGTTACTCAGACTAGTCTTTCAACTGATTTAGCAATTGATGGTAGCGGTTATTTCGAAGTAACTTTGCCGGATAATAGCAAGGCTTATACTAGAGCAGGTAATTTCCTTGCAGACGCATCTGGCAATATAGTTGATGAAAGTGGAAATCGCTTAAGCATACATGATGGTCAGGGTAATAATATTAATACGGTTAATGGACCATATGCGTTTACTGCTAATAATTTTAATGTTGATTCAAGTGGAATTGTATCTATAAAAGAAGGCAATACGCAGACCGCCGTGGGACAAATAAAAGTTTCTAATTTTGTAGGTGATAGTTCAATGATTTCTGTAGGAGATAATTTGTTTGCACTTAAGCCTGGTCAAGAAGTTACGCAAAGTAATGACTATTCTGTTATGCAAGGGTACTTAGAATTATCCAATGTGGATATTGCAACAGAAATGACGGACATGCTAATTACTCAAAGAGCTTTTCAGCTTAGTTCTACAACTTTAAAGACTGCAGATGAAATGTGGCAAATGGCTAATAACTTGCGTAAATAAATTAGTTATTTTAAGATGATGCTTAGACGTGCTTTTATTAGCATGTCTTTTTTATAGGTTCTAAATAATTAAAAATAAATAATTAAAGAAAAAATAGTTTTAATTGAACACTGACCTTCATATATTATTAGTAAAGTCTTTAATAATAAGCTCTAGGAGGATGAAAATGGGGATAGGATATTTAGTTGGTTGTTTATTTAGTATATTACTGTGGAGATTTGATAGACAAGGTGTTTTTAATTTTATTAATAAAAAATCAAAGAAAAAAATTAAAAATGTTTATTTACGACAATTGATATATTTATGTTTTTTAATTTTAATATATATTGGTCTTAACCTATTGGGGAAACATTTATTTATTAACAATAAACAGGTATACAATGCAATTACAGCTTTTATAGTAATAGACATAAGTAATACAGAGAGAAAGAATTTAAAAAAACCAGAAAAAAAATATTTTTATGATACAATATCCACTATATCTAGAGCACTCATATGTGGATTCTTAACACCTTTATTATGTATTTTAATACTAGGAAATGCTGCTGCTATTACATTTGCCATAATTTATAATATATCAATAGACGATGAGCTGAATATAATAGGTAGAGTTAAATCTATTGTCATAATAATTCCATCATTAATCGCAGAAATATTTTTATATATGATTTATGTTTTTAGAAATCGAAATTTTAAGATAAATTTTAAAGGGGATTTTATAAGTAACCTATGGAAAATACCTCTTTTAAATGTTGATATTTTAGCTGCTTATATAGAATCGGTTAATTTTTACTTTCATTATAATGGTAACAATATGCATTACTTAAAAAGTTATGGTGACTATAGTGGCAAAATTGATGATTTATGCATAAAGGATTATTTAAGTATAAGTTATTCTGTATGTTTTATTGCTTTTTCTATCTTCGTTATTTTTGAAATATTATAACCTATATTTGTACGCAAAAAAAAGTATATATTACGTATAATGCATTTGAATAAGCTTTAGAACTTCTTATTATATTTTAATTAAGCTGCGTTAAGAAAAACATATGTTTGAGCGAAGCGAGTTTATGTTTTTTAGTAGCTTAATTAAAATATAATTAGTAGTTCTTAGCGAAATGAAAGCATTACTAGTAATATATACTTTTTTTATTTACTGTAGTTTACTAAGTGCAGCTGTAATAGGAGGTATAACTTGTTTTTTTCTTGAAACTATACCAGGAATATATACACCGTCATTAGTTAAAGTAACATCAAAGGCTTTTGAAACAATATCCCTATGTTCACCTGCGGCTATGAGTACGGACCCGCCGTTTAATATATCGGTTAACATTAGTAAAATCAAGTCAAAACCATCTTCTTTGGCCTTTTTGTTCATAAGCTCTATCATGTCATCTTTGAGTGGGTCAAAACCTTCAATATACATTGTACCAACTTGTGATACTCCCACCTTAAAAGTGTTAAGAGTAAATGGCTTAAAGTCCTGATAGAAAATTTCCTCAGCAGTTTTACCATCTAGCGATGTACCAGCTTTAAACATTTCTTTAGCAAACTCTTCTATATTTAAATTAGCAATTTGAGATAATTTATTTAGTGTAAGTTCATCCACTATTGTAGAAGTAGGAGATTTTAGTAGCAATGTATCAGAAATAATTGCTGCGCATAAAAGACCAGAAACACTTTTTGAAGGTCTAATTCCATTCTCAAAGAATATGTTTGCTACAATTGTTGAAGTGCTACCTACAGGTTCATTTCTAAAATATATAGGGGAACCAGTCTGAACATCTGCTATTCTATGATGGTCTATTATTTCTAATATTTCAGCGTCTTCAAGACCTAATACAGATTGTGTTTTTTCATTATGATCAACTAGTATTATTTTCTTTTTGTTTTCTGATATTAAATGATACCTTGATATACTTCCAATTACTTTATTATTTTCATCAATAACTGGATAACTTCTATACCTTGTCTCAATCATAATAGATTTTATTTCATCAATAAAATCATCTGAGTTAAAACTTATGATATTTTTTTTGCTCATAACATGATTAATAGGGATACTTTGAGTTATTAATCTAGAAGCTGTAAAAGTGTCATATGGGGTTTCTATTATTGTGCATCCATTAGTTTTTGCAAGCTCAATAACTTGATCTGTTGGAGTATGATTTCCTGTAATTATTAAAAGGGATGCTTTAGAATCAATTATTAAAAGTTGAGAGTCTTCTCTATCTCCACAAATTGCAACATCGCCAACTTCAATTATAGATTTTGTGCTTTCAGGATGCATAGCAGATACAATAATCTTTCCGGTTATTTTAAAAGTGTCAGTTGTTCTGTATATGCATTTAGCTGATAGAGTATCTAAAATATTCTCAAGAGTGGTGTTGCTTTTGGCAAGAATAGAATTGTCCCAAACATCCAAATAACTTGAAGCAAGATTTGAAACTGACGCCACGCCCGCAAGTCTATCATTATCGTCAATAACAGGTAGTGTTTTAGTGTCATTTTTTCTCATTATGGACCAGGCCATTTTAAGGGAAATATCTGGCGAAATGGGTGCCACAATATCAATGTCTAAATCAGAAATTTGTGTTTTAACAGTAGTTACTAGTTCCGGTTTTTCTACTTTGAAATAATTAAGAATAAATTGCGTTTCACGATTGATTTCACCGAGCCTTATAGGAACTGCAGGAATTTTTCCTGTCTTATTTTTAAACTCTGCATAGGCAATAGCCGCGCAAATCGAATCAGTATCGGGATTTCTATGCCCAGTAATATAAATTATGTTTTTCACGTATGTTCCTCCTAGTTTCAGTTTGCAATATATAAAGTTATTAATTGCTCCTTGCTTGTCATTTTTAACTAACAATCATTACTAGTACTATTTTATATTCAAATTTACATATTGTAAAGAAAAAACCCAATATTCTTTTCATATGTAGCTATGCATACACATATATTAGAAGAGAATAAAAAATAGTAACTTAGGATTCTGAGGTAACAGTTAGAAAACATTATCTATCTTAGAGTGATAAGGGGGGGGGATATAAGTGTTAAATGAACATGTTTCAAAGCATAATACGAAGGACGGGAATAATCCAGGAGGACCAGGCTATGAAAGTAACAAGAGGTTAACAAGAGGGCTTAGTGCCACAGAGGCTGAGGCCCTACTCAAAAAATATGGATTTAATAAATTAGAAAATAAAAAGAAGATATCGGCTCCTCAAATATTCTTTTCACAATTTAATGATTTCATTACTTGGATATTAATTGCAGCAACGGTGCTTTCTGGACTTATGGGAGAAAAAGCGGATGCAATAACTATATTCATTATAGTTATAATGAATGGCGTACTTGGGTTTATTCAAGAATTTCGAACAGAAAAATCATTAGAGGCATTAAGCAAACTTGCAGCACCGACTGCTAAAGTCCTTCGCGATGGAGGAATCCTTGTAATAAATGCCATATATTTAGTTCCAGGAGATTTAATAATACTTGAAAGTGGGGATAGGGTTCCGGCAGATTGCATTATAACAGAAGGTAACAATGCAATGCTAGATGAATCGCTACTTACGGGGGAATCTGCGGGGGTATCTAAAAGTACTAATTCTAAGGAAAATAACATTTATATGGGAACAATAATTCTTACAGGAAAAGCTAAAGCAAAAGTCATTGATACTGGCATGAATACAGAAATGGGAAAAATAGCCAATATGCTTCATAGCATTGAAGATGAGAAGTCTCCACTTAAAGAGAGACTAGCACATTTAGGAAAGATATTAGTTATACTTTGTATAATGATATGTCTAGTAGTAACTTTCATGGGAATTTGGCGTGGACAAGATAAATATGCAATGTTTTTACTAGGAGTAAGCCTCGCAGTAGCTGCAATACCAGAGGGCTTGACTGCTATCGTTACAGTGGCTTTAGCACTTGGCGTATCTAGAATGCTTAAGCGAAAGGCACTAGTTAGAAAATTACCAGCAGTTGAGACGTTAGGTTGCACTTCTGTAATATGTACAGATAAAACAGGAACTTTAACAGAAAACAATATGACAGTAAAAGCATTCTATTTTGATGGACAGGGTTATGATGTTGATAAAGACAAAATTCCATTAAATTTAGTCATGAAAAAAGCTTATACATATTGCAACGATTGTAATTACGATTTTAGCGTTAAAAATATGGAAAAATGCTTATTTGGTGATCCTACAGAAACTGCATTAATTAAAGGATTTTTTAAGAATTCTAAAGATTTAGAAGAATTTTTAAATAAATCTAGGCGTGTATATGAAATACCTTTTAATTCAACAAGGAAAATTATGTCCGTAATTGTTAAAGAAAATGACAAGGAAATTTGTTATGTAAAAGGCGCTCCAGAGCGAGTTATAGAAAACTGTAATTATATATTGATCAATGGATCGGTGCAACTTTTGCTAGCAAGCTATAAAAGCTCTCTAATAAGAGCTGTGGAGTCTATGTCCTATAAGGCACTAAGATGTATTGCTTGTGCATATAAGGTGTCTGGTATTACGCGTAATGACAGCTTAGAATCTAATTTGATTTTTGTAGGAATAGCTGGAATAATTGATCCTCCTAGGCGCGAAGTAAAGGATGCAGTTATAAAATGTAAAATTGCAGGCATAAAACCTGTAATGATAACAGGAGACCATAAAAATACAGCTTATGCTATTGGCAAAGATTTAGATATATGTAATTTCCCAGAGGAAGTTATAACAGGTGATGAACTAGATAAATTAAGTGATAAAGAATTAGATAAGAACATTGATAACTTTAGGATATTCGCAAGAGTAAGCCCTAAACACAAACTAAGGATTGTAAAAGCTTTTAAACATAAAAATCATATTGTTGCCATGACTGGTGACGGCGTTAATGATGCCCCAGCTATAAAGGAAGCAGATATCGGAATAGCTATGGGAATATCAGGTACAGATGTAACTAAAGAGGCAGCGTCGATGATCCTTTTAGATGATAACTTTGCAACTATTGTTGCAGCTGTCGAAGAGGGACGCGTTATATACAATAATATAAGAAAATTTATAAGGTATTTATTATCTTGTAATTTAGGAGAAGTTCTTACCATGTTTTTAGCTTCATTATTTTACCTTGAAAATCCGCTACTTCCAATTCAAATTTTATTTGTAAATTTGGTTACAGACGGACTTCCTGCTATCGCTTTAGGGGTTGACCCAGCTGACCCTGATATTATGTTTGAAAAACCTAGAGGGAAAAATGAAAGTGTATTTTCAAGAGGTCTTACAGAAAAGATTTTAATTCGAGGATGTCTCATTGGTGTTTGCACTATCTTATCGTTTATTGGTGGTAAATATTATGGCATGAGCATTGAAGCATGTAGAACACTAGCTCTTGGAACTTTGGTTTTATCACAACTTATACATGTATTTGAATGTAGGTCAGAAAAACATTCTTTATTTGAAATTAACCCCTTTACGAATTTATACTTAATTGGGGCTGTAGGAATATCAGTAGCTATGCTACTTAGCATAGTATATATTCCATTTTTGCAGAATGTATTTCATACAATACCACTTAATATGGGTCAATGGCTCATAATATTATTTTTCTCAGGTATAATTTCCTTCATAAACAGTTTGTATTTATACTTAATGCACAAGCACTAAGTATAAGAGCAAAATGAAAAAGATATATGACCAAAAAGTCATATATCTTTTTCATTTAAAACGTTTATCGGCTCTAACTCGTTGCACTTTTGGTTCATTTCCCTGCATTGGAACCAAGTCTTTTTTTGTAGTCATATTTCTAATATTTACAATTTGAATTTGTTCTCTATGTTCTTTACCTTTTTTGCCCTTCATTCCTTGAATTATAACAGAATGTCCCTGGAGCACAGAAATAAATTTTACTTTTTTAAACCAACGGTGTTTATTAAATACACACTTAGAAATAGATTTACTTCCATCAGCTTTTACTAAAATGGTTACAACTAGTTTATAAAATATTCTAAGATAATTTTTTTCCGTAACTTTAATTGATAGAACTCTGCCTTGAGCCTGAGTAAGTCTATCACCATATCTTTTTAAATAAGCCTGTGTGTAGCTATTTGTAATTTTATCTTTAATTCCCATAAGTATTACTCCTTCATAATCAGAATTACTCTTTTACAACAAAAAAATAGTGTTTTTAAGTTAAAATCATAAAATATATAAAAATTCAATAAGTTAATTATATCTTATGTTGTAATTTAACTCAAGTATAAAAAAATTCTATTTTTTATATTTTAGTGCATATAATGTGATAAAAAATATATGTGCATATATATTTAAAAAATATTATTAATTCTAAAGCATAATATTTGTCCCCAATGTTTAATTTGAGAATATTAATATAATAAAGAATTGAAAGGAGGAGGAATATGAATAGGGAATTAACTCCAAAGGATATTATATACGAATTTGATATTGAAGATGTGAATGCAAGAGAATCAGTAGATTCATTGCCACAATATTGTGATGTAATAGAAAACATTAAGACTGCAATGAGTATAGATGAAGAGGGTTTTAATGTTTATTTAATAGACAATTTTTCAAAAGAGGCACTTAAAGATATTATGAAATATGTAAGTAAAACTTTTGAGAATAAAAGTAAACCAAAAGATATTTGTTATGTATTGTATGAAGATGAAAAATCTCCTAGACCTATTTTTGTAAGTAATGGGGGAGGGAATAGACTTAAAGAAGCAATTGAAGAGATGCAGAATGAATATTTAGAGGTTACATTCCAGTTTTATAACAATTCTATAGATAAAGAAAAAGAAGAGATTCAAGAAAGCATTATAAAGAAAAGAAATGAGCTGATTGGTAGCTTAATAGATGCAGCAAAACAGGAGGGTTTTGATATAAAGTCTACGAATAGTGGATTTACATTCATTCCTTTAAGTCGTGGGAAAGAAATGTCTGAAAATGAGTATGATATTTTAGATAAAGAAACTAAAGAAAGCATTTTAAATACAGCAAGTATGTTAAAAGAAAAAGCTAAAGATATTTTAGAGCAGTTAAAAGGTGTTGAAATAAGAGATTTAGACAAAATAAAACAAATAATGCAAGTGTACTTTAATAAGGAAATGAATGATTTAAGAGAAGAATATAAAAATATGTTTATGGAAGACGAAATAGTAAAAGATTATATTGATATGGTCGCAGAAGATATTGAGGAAAAACTTATAGAAAATTATTCTCTAAATTATGATGATGATGAGGAGAAAATAAATGAGATTATATACAAGTATGTTGTAAATGTAATTGTAGATAATAGTAAAAATCAAATTCCGCCAGTTATTTTTGAACAAGATCCAAGTTTGACAAACTTAATTGGTAATATAGAGTATCAAAATCACAAAGGGGTTTATTCCACTGATGTAGGATTCATAAAGGGTGGTAGTATGCTAAAAGCAAATGAAGGATGTTTAGTGATTAGAATAAATAGTTTGCTTGCGAGTCCTTTGGCATATTATAATTTGAAAAAATCTTTATTAACAGAAAAGGTAGATTTGGCGTGCGCTAGTAGTCATTATGAGGTGGTTATTGTAAATACCTTAAAACCTGAGCCGGTGCCTATTAAAACAAAAATTATTCTTATTGGGGACTATGAGTCATATGATTTACTTTATAATTATGATGAAGATTTTAAAAAGATTTTCACTATAAAAGCAGAATGTAATCAAGTTCAGAGTATAAATGATAGTTTAAAGAATTCTTTTGTATTTGAGATAAATAAAATTTGTAGTGAGAATAATTTCAAGTTTCCTACTAATGGGGCTATAAGAGAAATAGCAAAAATTCTATCTAAAAAAGCACAGAGTAAGAAAAAAATATACTATGATAAATATGAAATAAATAAATTACTGATACTAGCTAACAATAAGGTTAATAAGGAAAATAAAAAAGAGATTGATTGCGATGATATAATTAATGTAGGTTACACAAAAGATATTATGGAAAAAGAAATCTTAAACCACTATATTGAAAAGAAAATGCTTATTGATGTTACTGGCAGCAGGATCGGTCAAATAAATGGACTATCTGTAATTGATACAGGATATTTTAGTTTCGGTAAGCCTATAAAAATTACATGTTGTTGTTACAAGGGTTCAGGTAATATTATAGATGTTCAGCAAGAGAGTAATTTAAGTGGAAGTATCCATAGTAAATCTATTAATATTTTAAAAGGATATATGAGTGGTATTAATGGAGGATTTAGTAGACTACCAGTTGATTTTCACTTAAGCTTTGAACAAATTTATGGAAAGATAGATGGCGATAGTGCATCCGTTGCAGAAATAATGTGTATGCTCTCAGCCTTAAGTAAAATACCTATTAAGCAAAGCATAGCAATAACAGGGTCTGTAAATCAATTTGGCGATGTTCAACCTATAGGTGGGGTAAATGATAAAATAGAAGGTTTCTTTGCAGCATGCAAAGTCATAGACGAAGCAAAAGGCAAAGGAGTACTAATTCCACTATCTAATGCAGAAGACTTGGTTTTAAATGCAGAAATTGAGCTAGAAATTAAAAATGGAAACTTTCATATATACACCATGACATCCATTGATGATGCAATTAGAGTTCTAATGGGAAACAATGATGAAAACTTTGAAACGGTTATGATTGCTATTAACAAAGAGTTGAAAAAGTATAGTAGTAGAAAATAATTAAAGGCACAGACACTAATTTCTTAGTATCTGTGCCTTTAATTTTTTATACGTTAAATCTAAAATTAACTACATCGCCATCTTGCATGATGTATTCTTTTCCTTCAAGTCTATATTGTCCCTTTTCCTTAGCAGCCGCTTCGCTACCACATTCAACTAACTTGTCAAATGAAACTATTTCTGCTCTTATAAATCCTCTTTCTATATCAGAATGGATTTTACCAGCAGCAGCAGGGGCTTTTGTTCCAATGTTTATAGTCCATGCTCTTATCTCTTGAGGACCTGCAGTTAGGTAACTCATGAGGCCTAATAGCTTGTAACTTGCGTGAATAAGTTTATCAAGTCCAGTTTCAGTAAGACCATATTCTTGTAAAAGTTCCATCTTTTCATCATCTTCTAAAGCGGATAATTCTTCTTCAAGTCTTGCGCAAACTACAATTACTTCTGAATTTTCATTTTTTGCAAATTCCTGAACTTTTTTAACCATATCATTTTCTGTATTACCAGACATTAAATCATCTTCGCTGATGTTTGCAGCGTATAATACTGGTTTGGCAGTAATAAGGAAAAGAATGTTTACAAAGGCGGCTTCTTCTTCATTAAAATCTAGTGTTCTTACTGGAAGGTTGGATTCAAGATGCTCCTTTATTCTTTCCATAAGCTCGAATTCCATTTTGGCTGTCTTGTCACCTGAACGAACAAGTTTTACTGATCTTTCCATTCTTCTCTCTAATACGTCAAGATCGGAAAATATAAGTTCTAAATTAATGGTATCTATGTCACGAGTGGGGTCGACGTTACCGTCAACGTGGACGACATTTTCATCATCAAAACATCTCACCACATGAACAATAGACTCTACTTCTCTGATGTGAGATAAAAATTTATTACCTAAACCTTCTCCTTTGCTTGCGCCCTTTACAAGACCTGCTATATCATAAAATTCAATTGCGGTATGAATTATCTTTTTACTATTATAAATAGCCTGTAGTACATCTAATCTTTTGTCAGGTACACTAACAACACCTATATTTGGTTCGATAGTACAAAATGGATAATTAGCAGATTCTGCGCCTGCTTTTGTTATTGCATTAAACAATGTGCTTTTCCCTACATTTGGTAAACCTACAATTCCTAGCTTCATATATATGTACATTCCTTTCGTACTCTTAAGATTATTAGTTCCTTATAAATTATACTCTACATCTTGATGCATTTCAATAAAGTAAATTAAAGTAATATTTTATGTTTAGCTAGAAATATGATAATAATTCAATTTTAGTTAATTAATTGAAATAAATATTACGAAAGTTTAATTATTTTTAAAAATCAATAATAATATGAAAAAATAAGAAGGAATTTTGATTTTTATATAGAATATTACTTAAAAGTGGTTTAGAATGGTTTAAAGTGGATTAAAGTGGAGTCGAATTATAAATTGGGGGGGATAAGATGTTTATTGGTGAATATCAACATGCAATTGATAGTAAAAATAGAATGATTATTCCCACCAAATTTAGAGAAGAATTAGGCAATCAATTAATACTCACTAAAGGCCTTGATGGATGCTTATACATATATACAATGGCTGAATGGAAAATAATGGAGGAAAAATTAAAAAAACTTCCGTTAACTAGTAAAGATGCAAGAGCATTTGTGAGATTTTTCTTCTCGGGTGCTAATGAAATAACAATTGATAAGCAAGGAAGAGCTTTAATACCACAAAATTTATGTGAATACGCCTGCGTGCAAAAGGAAATAGTAAGCATAGGAGTATCAACTAGAATAGAAATATGGGCAAAGGACAAATGGGATAAATATAATGAGTCGGATATTAATTTCGATGAGATAGCAGAGAAAATGAGCGAACTTGGAATATAAAAGGAGATATAAAATGGAATTTAAGCATATATCAGTTTTACTAAATGAATGCATTGATGCGCTAGATATTAAAGAGGATGGAATTTATGTTGATTGCACACTTGGTGGTGCAGGTCATTCTTTAGAAATTTTAAAAAAATTATCAACCAAGGGTCGGTTAATTGGAATTGATCAAGATATGGACGCACTAAATGCAGCTAAAGAAAAAATTAAAGAATATAACAACGTTACATTTGTACATGATAATTTTTATAATATTGAAGCAATATTAAATAAACTTGAAATAGAAAAAGTTGATGGAATTTTTATGGATTTAGGGGTCTCATCATACCAATTAGATAATACTGAACGTGGATTTAGTTACATGAGGGATGCGCCTCTTGATATGAGAATGGATAGAAGTAAGGGGATAACAGCGTTTGACGTTGTTAATAATTACGAGGAGGAGCAGATAGCAGAGGTTCTAAGAAATTATGGAGAAGAAAAATTTTCAAAACGAATTGCTAATTTTATAGTAGATAGGAGACAATTGGCACCGATAAATACAACGCTACAACTAGTTGATGTTATAGATGCAGCAATCCCAGCAAAATTTAAGCGTGAGGGTGGTCATCCAGCCAAAAGAACTTTCCAAGGTATAAGAATTGAAGTCAATGGGGAGCTTAAAATCTTAGATAAAGCAATAGAAGATGGAATAGGAAGACTTACCAGTGGTGGAAGAATGGCAATTATTACATTCCAGTCACTTGAAGATAGAATTGTTAAAGTTAAATTTAAAAGTTTAGAAGATCCATGTAAATGTCCAAAAGAACTACCAATGTGTGTGTGTGGTAAAAAACCAATTATAAAACTTATAAGTAGAAAACCTATAAGGGCAACTGAGCAGGAACTTGAAATGAACTCTAGAAGCAGAAGTGCAAAACTAAGGGTGGCTGAAAAAATTTAATTCTAAATTGAGGATGGAGTGAATAATGTGATAGTAGAAAAAAACAACTTTGAAATTTTTGGAAACACAATTCTGGCACCAGATGAATCTTTTAGAGAACGGAAAAAACATGAAGAATTAGAAAAATCACAAAAAGAAGCGAACAGTGCTAAAAAACACAGAGAGATTATAAGAAAAAAAAGTGTGCTTAGAAATATATTTATAGGTTTTATTATAGGTACAGTTATTATTTTTAGATATTGTATGATCTATAATTTACAAGTTACAAATTCGAAAGCTATGGCTCAAATAGACATGTTAAGTAAAGAAAATGACGCGTATGATGTAGAACTAATGAAGTTTAAGAATATAAGCTATATCCAAAAAACAGCGACTACAAAACTTAATATGGTTGAACCAAGAATTAGTGATGTGGAATATTTAGATTTGGGTAAAAACAACTTGGGGACAAATGAGGGTTCACAAGTGAGAATAACTAGTGATGTAATAAACAAGATTAAAAAAATCATATTTTAAATATATTAAAAATTAAATTTATTATATATTTAAATAGAGCCAGTAAGGGGGAAATAAATTGGCAAAAAGAGAGTATAAGGACAAGGTATTAATTAAACATAGAATGTTATTTGTCTTTTTCATACTTTTTGTTTTGTTTTTTCTATTAGTTACAAGGCTTAGTTATGTAATGATAGTTAAAGGAATAGATTATAAAGAAAAAGCAGTTCTTCAATGGACAAGTGATGTTCGCATTGCAGCAAAACGAGGAAGAATTTTAGATAGGAACGGTGAAGAGCTTGCTATAAGTGCAAATGTTTTTAGAGTCGATTTAGATCTTAATTCATTAAGAACCACTACAACTCAAAACAAGTTAACTATGAAAGATATTGCACCAGAACTTGCCCAGATACTTGGGATGAAATCTGATGATGTTTTAGCTATTTTAACTAAAACCAATGCAAGTGGTAAACCCATTGGGTCAGCAATTTTAAAAAGAAGGATAGAAAAAGCTACATCTGATAAAGTTAGTGAATTTTCCAAAAAATATAAGATTCGTGGAATTGTTATTACTGGAGATACCAAAAGATATTACCCAAATAATAATTTTTTAGCGAATGTTCTAGGAAATACTAATTCTGATGGTGATGGATTAACTGGTGTTGAGCTATATTACAATAAATATTTAACGGGTGTACCTGGAATGAAAATTTCTGAAACTGATATGAGAAGCAAGGTATTACCTTATACGGCATCTGATTATACAGCTCCAATTGATGGTAAAGATATAATACTCACTGTTGATGAGATGATTCAATTTTTTTGTGAAAAAGCAGCGGACCAAGCTATGATTGATAATAAAGCAGCGGGAGTTACTATTGTTGCGACTAATCCTCAAAATGGAGAAATATTAGGAATGGTTAATAAACCAGACTATAATCCTAACGACCCTTGGGATCTTACTAAAACTTATGATGAAAATCAAAAAATATGGAGAAACAGGGCGGTAAGTGATACGTTCGAGCCAGGGTCTATTTTCAAGGTGATAACAGCAACAGCAGCTATGGAAGAAGGACTAGTTAAGGAAAATGATAAATTTAACTGTACTGGAAGCGCTATAGTTTCAGGTGAAGAAATAAATTGTTGGAAGACTACAGGACATGGTGAGCAAAATTTTGTACAAATTTTAGAAAACTCCTGTAATGTTGGATTTATGGAGCTGGGAAAGAGACTCGGAGCAGAAAAACTAAACAAGTATATTTCCTTGTTTGGTTTTGGCAAAACCACAGGCATTGATTTAAATGGAGAAGCTTCAGGAATAGTTAGAAAAACTGCAGATATGACTCCACTTGATTTAGCAGTAACATCATTTGGTCAAGGTACTGCTTTGTCTAGTGTGCAGTATTTAACAGCTTTTAATGCTATTGCAAATGGAGGCAAGCTTATAACTCCTCATATTATGAAAGAAATAGTAGATATTGATGATTCAGATAATAAAAAAGTCTTGCAGGCATATTCAAATTACAATGAAAGAAGAATAGTGGATGAGGCAACTGCAAAGCAACTTCGAACTTATCTTGAACAAGTTGTAGAAAATGGTGGTGGCAAAAAGGCTTATATCGCTGGATACCATATTGCTGGAAAAACTGGAACCGCTCAAAAGGTTGATCCCTTAACGGGTGGGTATGCACCACAAAAATATGTTGCATCATTTGCAGGAATGGCACCTGCAGATAATCCGCAGATATCTATAGTAATTAATATTGATGAACCTGATGCATCTAATTATTATGGTGGTCAGATTGCCACAGTAGTTGCAAAACAATTATTTAATGATATATTTAATTATTTAGCAATTAAATCTGATGCAACAAGTGAAGAAATCGGAAAAAGTTTGCTTAAGGATATTATTGTGCCTGAAGTAAGAGGACTCAAAAAAGCAGCTGCAGAAAAAATATTAAAAGATAGTAATTTAAAGATGAAACTTAGTACCCAAGGTGATGTAATTACTGACATGACTCCTAAACCAGGATATACTGTTAAAGAAGGAACAGAAGTTATTTTGCACACGAATACAAAAATGGAAGATAAGAATATCATCATGGTTCCGAGTATCATAGGGAGTAGCCCTGAGGCAACTAGTAAATTATTAAATGGTCTAGGGTTGAAAGTTAAATTTGTTGGCAATGGGATAGCATCAGCGCAAAGCATAGAAGGCACAGAAGTTAAAAAAGGAACTACAATTACAGTAAATCTAGATATTACGGCTGATTAGTTAAATCATTACTTTCGGTGTTGTAAATCATCATATTCTATGATGTAAATATAGTGTATAATTATATATAGGAACGTATAGATAAAACCGACAGGACTCAGCATTTCTGAACTGTCGGATTTATAATGTAAAGGAAGAATATTTAAAACTTTTTTGCAAAATTAATTTTATCCTGTATACTATCTTTGAAAGAGGTTAGTAATAAAGAGAAATTATATTTTATGTAAAGATTTAAGGGAGTGTTAATATGAAACTTAAAAAAATAATGGAGAATATTAATTTTGATTTGATAAAAGGTAATATGGATATAGAAATAAATAAAATTCAATATGATTCAAGAGAGATAAAGCAAGGCGATGTGTTTTTTTGCATAGAAGGATATAACGTTGATGGTCACAAATATGTGCAAAGTGCAATTAATAATGGAGCAGTTGCCATTGTGTGTCAGAAAAATATAGAAATAGATTCAGAAGTCTGTGTTCTTAAAGTGCAAAAAAGCAGAAGGGCACTAGCTGTAGGCGCAGCTAATTATTATGGTAATCCAAGTCACAATATGAAGATGATAGGAATTACAGGTACTAATGGGAAAACAACTTCGGCATTTATGGTTAAAGCTATTTTGGAGAGTGCAGGATATAAAGTCGGACTTATTGGAACTATTGCAAATTATATTTGTGATAAAAAAATCCATACAGAAAGAACTACCCCAGAGTCACTAGAACTACATGAACTTTTTAAAGAAATGCTAGATTCAGGCGTTGATTATTGTGTTATGGAGGTTTCCTCACACTCTTTATTTTTAGATAGGGTATATGGAATAGAGTTTTGTGAGGGCATCTTTACAAATTTAACTCAGGATCATTTGGATTTTCATAAAACATTTGAAAATTATTTTAATGCTAAATTAAAGCTGTTTATGTCTAGCAAAAGCTCTGTAATTAACATTGATGATACATATGGAGCAAAGGCCTTTAGCTTGATTACAGGTAGTAAATTAAGCTATGGATTAAATCAAAATGTAGACATTATGGCAAGCAATATAAAAATGCACTCAAGGGGTAGCAACTTTACTATGATGTATAAAAACAACTCTTTTGAAATAGAATTAAGTATACCAGGAAATTATAATATATATAATGCTCTTGGGTCTGCTGTTGCATGCTTGAATCAAGGAGTGGATGCTGCCGTAGTTAAAATAGCACTAAAGAAATTACAAGTGCCTGGTCGTTGTGAACTTGCACGCAATAACTACAATTTAGGGTTTGAAATAATTTTAGATTATGCACATACACCCGATGCCTTAGAAAATATACTTAAAACTGTTAGGGAATTTACAAAAGGTAAACTTATAAGTGTCTTTGGATGTGGTGGAGATCGAGATAAAACCAAAAGACCTATAATGGGCAAAATTGGAACAGCATTAAGTGATTTTTCATTAGTTACTTCAGATAATCCAAGAACTGAAGAGCCAATGGAAATAATTAAAGATGTAGCTCGTGGTATCGAAAAAGATAATTATGAAATTGTTGAGAATAGACGAGATGCTATAAAGAGAGCAATTGAAATTGCAAGTCCCGGGGATGTCATTGTTATTGCAGGAAAAGGTCATGAGGACTATCAGGTTCTTAAAGATAAAACTATACATTTTGATGAACGAGAAGTTATTTCAGATATATTAAAGGAGTTATTTTAAATGGAACATATTAGTCTTGAAGAAATAATAAATGCAACTGGGGGAGAAATAATAATTCATGGAGAAATACAAACATATAACAATGTTTGTTTAGATACAAGAGCTATAAAAGATAATGATATTTTTATAGCAATAAAAGGTGAAAATTTTAATGCAAATGATTTTGCTGTGCAAGCTAGCACTAAGGGAGCAGCTATTTGCATAATTGATGAAATGAATTTTGATAAAACTAGTTTCAATAAGAAAACAACTGTAATTAAGGTAACTGATACTAAAATAGCACTACTTAAGCTGGCAGGTTTTTATATAAACAAGCTAAACATAAAGGTAGTGGGAATTACTGGTTCTACAGGTAAAACATCAACAAAGGATCTAGTTGCCGCGGTGCTAGGCGCAAAGTTCAAGGTTTTTAAAACTATAGGAAATTTTAATAATGAGATAGGACTGCCACTTATGATATTTAAATTAGACAAAAGTTATGATGTTGCAGTTCTTGAGATGGGAATGAGTGATTTTTATGAAATTCATAACTTATGTGAAGTAGCTAGACCTAATATTGCTATTGTTACAAATATTGGAATGTCTCACATTGAAAACCTTAAAACTAGAGAAAATATTTTAAAAGCCAAAATGGAGATTACGGATTTCTTTAGTTTAGGGAGTACGCTAATTGTTAATTCAGATAATGATTTATTGGAAGACGTAAAAGCAGCAGATTATAAACTCATCAGAACGGGAATAGATTCGAAAGCGGATTTTAAAGCTTGTAATATGAAAATAGACGAGAAAAAAATAACATTTAGTTTAATGGAAAATGGAAACATAGTAGATAATGTTATTGAGGTAAATATACCAGGGCGCCATAATGTATTAAATTCAATGCTAGCAATAGCCTGCGCAAGAGTTATGGGTATGAATTATGATGAAATTGTTTTAGGGTTTAAAAAATTAGAAGTAACTTCAATGCGATTAGATATAATTAAAGGTAATAAGTTTTCTATAATTAATGACTCTTATAATGCTAGTCCTGATTCAATGGTAGCTGCAATTGATGTGCTTTGTAATATGAAGTCAAATTCTAAGATTGTTATACTAGGTACTATGAAGGAACTTGGGGATAACGCATACGATGCACATAAACAAGTTGCGCAGTATGCAAAACTTAAAAATATTGATTTATTAATTGCTCTAGGGGAATTTAATGAGGCATATAAAGAAGGATTTAACGATATAGATAAATATAGAACTTTTCAGACTTATGGTGAGGTGGTTTCATTTATAGATGGGATGATTAAGCAAAATGATGTTGTTTTAGTTAAAGCTTCAAGATATATGAAAATTGAGAGCATAGCTCGCGAATTAATGAACCTAGATTCATTTTCTAATCTAAATTCAATTACTAATAAAAATGCTAAAGAGGTGATAGAAAAATGAGTTTAATTATTTATTCGGTATTAATTGCATTTTTTTTATCAATAATGCTAGGACCTGTAGTAATTCCTATTCTACATAAGCTTAAATTTGGCCAAAATATAAGAGCTGAAGGACCTAAAAGTCATCTCAAAAAAGCAGGGACACCTACTATGGGTGGTATAATATTCATGGTGTCAACAATAATAACGATGATGATAATTGTTAGGCATACAAGTGATGAAGCTATGATTGCGTTATACTGTTTTATAGCTTTCGGAATTATAGGACTAATTGATGATTTTCTAAAAATAACACATAAAAAAAACGAAGGTCTTTCATCTAAACAAAAGATGTTGCTAATAGTAATAGTATCAGGACTAATTGGTTACTATGCTTCTATTAAAATAGGAACGGACATAATGATACCATTTTTAAACAAAAACCTAGACCTAGGCCTATGGTATGTACCCTTCATTATTATATACTTTGCAGCAACTACAAATTCAGTTAATTTAACAGATGGGTTAGATGGACTTGCTACTTGCGTTACAATAGTAGTTATGACATTTTTTGCTTTGGTAAGTAATATGATGTTTCATACTACTCTCGCGATATTCTGTGCTGCTCTTGCGGGGGCATTACTCGGATTTTTAAAATTTAATGCTTATAAAGCACAAATTTTTATGGGAGATATGGGCTCGCTTGCACTTGGTGGCGCAGTGGCTGCGATTGGAATGATACTCAAATCACCAATACTTGTTGTAATTGTAGGTGGGATATATGTTTTAGAGGCTCTATCTGTTATTATTCAAGTTTTGGTATTTAAGTCTACAGGTAAACGTGTATTTAAGATGTCTCCAATTCATCACCATTTTGAATTAAGCGGATGGCAGGAAACTAAGATTGTTGCGGTATTCTCAATTGTAACAGTGTTTTTTTGTCTAATTGGATTTTTATCATTTCCCTATTAGTGATGTAAGGAGGATAGAATATGAAAAGAAACAAGGTTAAAATGGGGCAAATAGATTTTGTATTATTTGCAATCATAATGCTTCTTGTGGCAATTGGAGTAGTAATGGTTTATAGTGCCGGTTCATATTATGCGGCTTTCAAATTTAATGATCCAGAATACTATTTAAAAAAACAAGGTATGTGGGCATGTCTTGGCGGTATATTTATGGTTATAGCTATGAAAATTGATTATCATATCATAAAAAAGTACACAGGAATTTTAATGGTAATTACAGTTGTACTTTTACTTGCAGTATTCGCATTTCCAGAAATTAATGGCTCTAAAAGGTGGATTCCACTAGGAGTTGCAAATTTTCAACCATCTGAAATTGCAAAATACATCATAGTGGTGTATATGGCTAAAAGTTTAGATTTAAAAGGAGAAAAGGTTAAAGAATTTATGAAAGGTGTGTTACCATACTTAATGGTTTCGGGATTTTACGCAGGTTTAATTTTAATGGAACCTAACTTAAGTATTGCAGCGGTTATAATGATTGTTACTGTAGTCATTCTGTTTGCAGTAGGAGCAAGATTTTTACACATCGTGGGGATTGGTTCAACGCTTATTGCGGCAGTTGGTGCTTTAACAATTCTTGCACCTTACAGAATGAAGAGACTTATGAATTTTACAGACCCTTTTGCTGATAGTCAAGGTGCTGGATATCAACTAGTTCAATCACTGCTTGCACTTGGGTCAGGGGGAGTTACTGGTTCAGGAATCGGACAATCACGGCAGAAATGCTTGTATATACCAGAACCACATACAGATTTTATTTTTGCAATAATTGGTGAAGAATTAGGGTTAATCGGATGTGCTTTTATAATTTTATTATTTATAATATTTATATGGCGTGGTATTAAAACAGCAGTGACGGCGATTGATATGTATGGTACCATTTTAGCTATTGGAATTACGTCAGTTGTAGGTGTTCAAGCAATTATTAACATTGCAGTAGTTACTGGATCAATGCCGGTAACAGGCGTGCCGCTTCCTTTTATAAGTTATGGAGGGTCGGCTCTTGTTATAAATATGTTTGCAGTGGGAATACTTTTAAATGTGTCTAGGCAAACTGTAAATAAAAATTAGGATTAAGGCATGCAAATTACATGCCTTTTTTATGCCTATTTCTAATTTAGATAAGTTATCAAACTAACAAATGGCTAGTTTGATAACTTATTTGACTTTAAAATTAATTGAATGCGATTACAGACTAATAATTTTAAAAATACACAAAAATTGAGATGAAATAAATTAAATTAAGTGTTATTATATATAGGTAGCTAGTTAAAAATTAAGTTTACATAAATTAAACGTAATTATGCTTTGTCATATGCAAAAATAGTTATTATATTTAAAAATTAATTTAAAAAAATATATGTTAATGAATGCGAGGAAGTGGATGACCAAGAAAAGTAATGATCTTGAAAAAGTCAATTATATTATAGAAAACAAAGAAAAACTATTACATAGAAGGAAAAAAAGAAAAAAAGTAAGATTTTTAATATTACTTGTTATTATTATGATATCGACATTAATTACATTATGTATTAAATTGCCTTATTTTAATATAACAAAACTTGAAATCCTAGGAAATTCTAATGCTTCTAAAACTCAAATTAACGATTCAGTTAAAGGTAAGTTAGGAAGTAATATCATTAGTGCTAGTTTTAATGATAGCAAAGATCAAATCATGAAAAATCCCTATGTATTAGGCGTAACATTAAAAAAAGTTTTGCCTAATAAGGTTATAATAACAATTCAGGAAAAAGTAGCGGTGTTTTATGGAAAAGTAAATAGTTTTTATTATATATTAGACAATGAGGGCTTTATTCTTGAAAAAAGATCTAATATTAAAGATATGAACTTAGTGAAACTAACTGGATTTAGTTATGAGAAGTATGAAGTGGGAGATTTAATTGGAGCAAAAGATGATCGGAAAATTAGCATTTTAAAGGAATTAACCACTATTATTGATGAGTATAGAAAAGCTAACAGCAATAGTAATATAACAATGGTTGATGTAAGTGATGTACTGGATGTCAAGGTTTACTCTGGGGAAATGTGTATTAAATTTGGAACGACGCTGGATTTAAAAAATAAATTTAATAAAGCAATAAATATTATTACGCAACTTAAATATGAGGGCGAAAAGGGATATGTAGATGTAAGTTCCAGTGGAAATCCTGTGGTTTTTATAGAGGAGAAGTAGTAAAAGGTTTAATATAAATTTTCTTGAAGAGTAGTAAGGAGGAAGTCTATGAAGAATTTTAAATCCCAAATATCCATTGGGCTGATATGTATATTATTAGGATTTATGATAACTTATCAATTTAAAATGATAGATAAACAAAATTCGGCAGCAGCAGTAGATTCAAATGCAACTACACCTGAAATAATAATTGAAAACGAGCAACTTAAAACGAGCAAGATAGATATGCAGAAAAAAATTGATGAATTAGATGTTAAAACAAAAGAATATGAAAATGCTGCAGGTGGAAGAGATACAGCAAGTGAATTATTAAACAAGGAATTAGAGGAGACAAGGATTCTTACAGGAGAAACAGAAGTACAAGGTCCAGGTTTGATAATTTATATAGAACCTAAAAGCGATGTTTTTGGTAGTAGAGCTACAAATAACCAGTCTATATATGATAGCGACCTAGTTCATATAGTAAATGAGTTAAATTCAGCGGGTTCTGAAGCAATATCTATTAATGATATTAGATATACTTCTCGTAGTGGTATAAGGAATGCCGGTAATGCAATTCTTATGAATGATGAAAAAATTTCTTATAATAGCAGAGTCGTTATTAAAGCGATAGGGGAAAATGACATATTATATGGTGCTATAGATTTCTCAGGAGCGATTCCACCAGATCTTATTGACTCTTGTAAGGTAACATTTGAAAAATCAGATAAAATTACAGTGCCTAAATATAATAAAACATATAAATTTGAGTATGCTAAACCAATAGTAGAGAAATAGGGGTGGGTAAATGGTTGCTTTTGTAGGATTGTTAATAGGTGTTATATTAGGGGTTGTATGGAATATTGATATTCCAGTTAAATTTTCACCTTATATTTCTGTAGCAATTTTTGCATGTATAGATTCTGTTTTCGGTGCAATAAGAGGGTCAATTTCACAAAATTTTAGAGCAGATATTTTTATATCAGGTTTTTTCGGGAATGCAGCGTTAGCAGTAGCGATGGTTTATTTAGGTGATAAACTAGGAATTCCGATTTATTTGGCTGCGGTTATAGTATTCGGAGGAAGAATATTTAATAACTTTGCTATAATTAGACGACTACTACTCGACAAAACTAAATCACATTGATGAGGTGGGTAAATGAAAAATAATGAAGCCACTATATTTGTTTTTATTGCATCAATAATTGTTGGACTGCTTATAGCTATGAATATTGGATTTGAAGGCAAAAGTAATCTTTTAGATGCAAAGCAGTACGATGAAGCCTATAATGAAAGAACTAAATTATATTCCGATCTAAATAATTTAAAAGATGAATATGATGGTATCAACGAAAAACTTAGTAAATATAATAGCGGTTATTCGCAAACAGATCAAGTAAAAAAACAAATAGAAGATGAAGTTAGTAATAATAATATAATCCTAGGAAATACTGATGTTGAAGGCCCTGGTGTTAAAATTACACTGGATGATGCTGATGTACAAGATAGTATTTTCCAGATTGTTCATGACTCTGACATTATTCAAGTGTTAAATGACTTAAGAAATGCAGGAGCTGAAGCAATTTCTGTTAATGGTGAAAGAATAGTTGCGAGTAACTATGGATATTGTGGAGGTCCTTATATTAATTTGAACGGTATTAAGATAGTAAGACCATTTTATATTAATGCCATTGGAAATCAAGATACGTTGTATAATTATTTAACACTTGAACAAACGCAGATAACGGCGTTAAAGGGTAGAGGGGTTAAAGTTAATGTTGCTAAGGCCGGTAAAATAAAAATATTATCATATAATGGCATACTTAGCTATAAATACATGAGCCTCATAAAAAAATAATATAAAAAAATAATATATTGAAGGGATTTTCTCTTTAATGAAGAATTAAATAATAAATAGTAAATTCTAAATAAGATTAATTAGTACAATGGAAACAACAAGGAGGCAAAACTAGTTGGCGATTAGTGAAGAGTATAACAATATAAAAAATGAGATTTCATCAAAAGCAACACTAATATGCGTTTCTAAGACTAGACAAATCCACGAAATAGAGGAGGCATATGAATCCGGGGCAAGAGATTTTGGAGAGAACAAGGTTCAAGAGTTTGCTGAAAAATATGAGAGTTTGCCTAAAGATATAAGATGGCACTTTATAGGACATTTACAGACCAACAAGGTTAAATATCTGGTCGGTAAAGTTTATCTTATTCACTCTTTAGATAGTATACATTTACTTAGAGAGATTGAAAAACGTTATGCTGCAAAAGATGAGATTGCCAGTGTCTTAATTCAAGTAAATATAGGCAAAGAAGTTGCAAAAACAGGTATAGCTGCTGATGAAATAGGATCTTTAATAAAAGCTTGCAATGATTGTTGTAATGTAAAAGTTAAAGGACTAATGGCAACAATTCCAATTGGAGACGCGGAAAGCTCTAAGAAATACTTTACCCAGATGAGAGTTATATTTGATGATTTAAAAGCTATGGAACATAAAAATGTTTCTATGGAATTTCTATCATTAGGTATGAGCAAAGATTTTAGAGTAGCACTTAAAAATGGATCTAACATGGTAAGACTAGGCTCAAGTATATTTGGAAAACGAGATTATAAAAAATAAAATTATAAAAAATGGAGGAGTAAACATGGGAAGTAAAGTAGTGAATAAGGTTATGGGATTCTTTGGAATGGCAGAAGACGATGAGGATGAAGTTCAAGAGATCGAAAATGAGAATGAGGATGAGGTTATGGATATTGAAACATTAATGAGTGCAAACAAAAAACAAAGTAAAGTAGTAAATATTCACACATCAACATCTACAAAAGTCGTTATAATAAAACCTGATGATTTTGATGAAGCATCGGTAATTAGTGATAATTTAAAAGCTAGAAAAATTGTAGTAGTTAATACCACAGGACTAGACCCTAAAACAGGACAAAGATTATTAGATTTTGTTGGAGGAGTATGTTATGCACTTAGTGGTGATCTTCAGCAGGTAGAAAAGGGTGTATATATAGTATCCCCGTCTAATATAGAAGTTAATAATGAACTTAAAAATGAACTAAGTTCAAAAGGAATTTTTAACTGGAACAAATAAAGTGAGTATACACTTTAAAAATAAATAATTGGTATTTATATTATAAGGATATAGGAGGGTATGAAATTTGAGTTTGTATAGTTTATTAAATGCAATTTTTAACTTGTTACAGTTGGCAATACTTATTGAGGTTGTTTTGTCTTGGGTTTATGTGGGAAGGTCAAATCAATATACAGAATTATTACATAAAGTCACGGGACCTCTACTAGGGCCTGGTAGAAAAATTCAAGAAAGATATTTTAGCAATACAATGGTAGATTTTTCACCAATAATTGCACTTTTTATTTTAATGATACTAAGAAGAATTGTGTTTCTTATATTGTAAATACTAGAGTAAGGTAGGATTTAAATGGACAAAAATTATTTTTTAAATAGTATAACTTGCGAAGATAAGAATCTGCTATCTAACATATTCGATAAAATACAAATAGCAGAAAAAACTAATAAAATAATATTTACTAACAATTTTTTACCACCAGACATATGGAATCAAATTTCAGTTATATGTGAAAGTTATAAAATGGATTTATATACAAATGGTTTATTTAAAGATGCTGATAGAAGAATGTTATCATTTTCAAACTATGAGGAGCCTACAATATATCCTATTGATTTATTGGAAATAAACAATAAATCTAAATTTGCCGTGGTGGGACATAAGGATTATTTAGGTGCAATAATGTCACTAGGAATTAAAAGAGAAAAATTAGGCGACCTAATAATTAAAGATAATGTTTGTTATGCGCCAGTTTGTAGTGACATTAGTAGTTACATAATTAATAATTTGAGTAAAATAAAAAATTGCCCATGTGAAGTAAGTCAACATGATTATGTTTTGCGAGATCTTCCAGAAAGGCAATTTCAAGAAAAAACAATTATAGCTACGTCATTTAGGCTAGATGGAATGGTTGCAGCTATATGTAATGTTTCAAGAAGCAATTCAACAACGCTAATATCAACAGGTAAAATATTAGTGAATTATTTTCAGTGTTTAAAAAAAGATAAAGTTATTAAAAACAATGATATTTTAACCATTAGGGGATATGGAAAATTTATGGTTTCAGATATTATAGGAAGCACTCAAAAGGGACGTTTTAAAATTATAATAAAGCAATATATTTAGTAGGGGTGGGAATAAGATGAGAATAACATCTATGGACATTAATAATAAAGAGTTTAAAAAAGGTTTAAGGGGATACAATGCTGATGAGGTTGATGAGTTTTTAGATAAGGTAGCTGAAGAATATGAAATTATATATAAAGAAAATTCAACTCTAAAAGAGAGAGCAACCTTTTTAGAAGAAAAATTAGAGCATCATGTTAGTATAGAGGCTACAATCCAAAATACATTGGTACTTGCACAAAATGCAGCAGAACAAGCAAAATTTTGTGCTCAAAAGGAATCAGAACTTATCATTAAAAATGCAAACGATTCTTCTCAAAGGTTGCTTGATAAGTCTCATAACGATGTACTTAAGGTAAATGATGATTATGAAAAAACAAAGCAAGAATTTGCAAAGTTTAGGACGAAATTTAGAAACTTCATGAATTGCCAACTTGAGATGTTTGAAGGCCTTGAAAATGATTATCTTAAAAATTATAATGTTGGTAATGAAACTCCTGATAATAAAAGTGATGGGGAAGCTGCTATTGATTTAGAATATTCTAATTTAACACTTAAAAACATTGACGAAAAAGAGTTTCAAAGTAATGAGATAGAAGAAATAAAAAGTTTTTTTGCAAAAGGTTAGAATTATAAAATCTCACTCACCGGGTGAGATTTTTTATGTAGATTTGTAACATAAAACAAGGAGGAACAGAAAATGACTATAGGTATTATTGGCGCAATGGAAGAGGAAGTTAAATTTTTAATAAAGGGTATGGATTTTAAGAGAAAAGAAGTCAAGGCTAAAATGGAATTTAGTTTCGGTAGCATATATAATAAAAATGTTGTTATAGTTACTAGTGGTATTGGTAAAGTTAATGCAGCAATTTGTGCCCAAATATTAATTGATGATTTTAAAGTTGATTATATTATAAATGTTGGTATTGCAGGTGGAACCGTCGATAATATATACCCAGGAGATATTGTAATAGCAAGAAATCTAGTACAACATGACATTGATACATCTGCATTTGGTGATAGAATAGGACAGATTCCAAGAATGGATACTTTTGAATTTAAATGTGATGAAAAACTAATAGAATATGCAGAAAAAGCATGTCTTTCTATTAACGGACATAACCATTTTACAGGGAGAATTGTGTCGGGGGACCAATTTATTGCAAATCTCGATAAAATAAATTGGTTGAACTCTGAGTTTGATTGTTTGGCATGTGAAATGGAAGGAGCAAGTATTGCTCAAGTATGTTATTTAAATGAAACTCCATTTATCGTTATTAGATCTATATCAGATAATGCAAATAACGGAGCTGAAATGGATTATGAACAATTTAAGGACATTGCTGTGGAGAATTCAACAAGTATTTTAAGTGAAATGCTGAAATTAATTTAATACGAAATTAATTTAATGAAATATCGGAAAATATTTAAATATATTTAAATAAGTGTAATAAAATTCTTTCCATGAGAAAACATAGATATATAGAAGTTTTATTTGTTTAATAATACTTTTATATTAAAATTAGAGGAGTTGTTTTCATGGAAAAGGAAAAAATGATGTATTTTAAAGAAAAATTGATAAATGAGAAGGTGCGTGTAGTAAACCTTATTAATCAAATGAAACAAAATGGAGTTGTAAATTCTAATAGTGAAATGGAAACGGATTTGTCTTTTTATGATAACCACCCGTCTGACATGGCAACTGAATTATTTGATAAGGAAAAGGGTCTTGCATTAAAGGGAAATGAAATATCAATTTTAAATAAAATAGAGGATGCTTTAAAAAGTATTGAAAATAATACCTATGGGAAATGTCTTAGTTGTGGTAACGACATAGCCAGTGAAAGATTAGAATTTATGCCTTACGCGCAAAATTGTTTAGTATGTCAAAAATCTATAGGGAATCACAAACCTTCTGAGCAAAATAATAGAAGTGTTGAGGAAGATGTGCTTGGTTCGTTTTTAAAATACAGTAATAGCGGTGAAGTAGGTGTTGATGCTGAAGATACTTACCAAGTCGTAGAGCGTTTTAATAAATTAGAAGATATAATTGAATTTTACGATGATGACGATAATGGTGGTTACGTTGACCCTATAGAACAAATCAGTAATTGGCAATATAAAAATCAGTTACCGGATTAAGAAAAATATTATGATTTAATTTAGGCAAATTTAAAAAGGTGTATATTGCAAAAAAATCTTTGTAAAAACATAAATTTAGAGCAATATATACTTTTTTTATTTTATTATGCCTCAAGCAGGGGGAAGGGTATGGAAATATTAATTGTTTTTTTGGGATTGTTACTAGATAGATTAAGTAAACTTTGGGCACTAAAGGCTTTAAAAGAAAAAGATGGTGTTGTATTAATTAAAGATATCTTTAAATTGGAGTATTTGGAGAATAGAGGTGCTGCTTTTGGAATTCTTCAAAATAAATTAGTATTATTAGCTTTAGTTACGTTATTAGTAATAGCAGGCATGATATATTATATTATTAAGTATAAACCAAAATCAAAATTCATAAGAATAAGTTTTGCTTTGATTATAAGTGGAGCCCTAGGAAACTTGTATGATAGAATATTTTATAAATATGTAGTAGACTTTATTTTGGTACATTATAAAGATGTATATTATTTTCCCACATTTAATATAGCTGACAGCTTAGTAGTAGTGGGAACATTGATTTTGGCAATTTCTATAGTAAAGGATGAGATATAAATGGAAAGTTTTGAGTTTAAAGTAAGCGAGAGTTCAGTAGGTAGTAGATTAGATGTTTTTATTTCTAGTGAATTCGAAAATAAATCAAGGTCATATATTCAAGGAATAATTGAAGGTGAAAATGCATTAGTAAATGGTAAATGTAGAAAAAGTAATTTTAAACTGAAACTTGAGGATATAATTACTTTAAATGTTCCAGATCCTGTAGAGCTTAACGTAAAAGCTGAGGATATACCGCTGGACATTATATATGAGGATAGTGATGTAATCGTAATTAATAAACCACAGGATATGGTGGTTCACCCAGCTCCAGGAAATTATAGTGGTACACTAGTTAATGCACTCTTAAATCATTGCACAGATCTATCAGGCATTAATGGCGTTCTAAGACCTGGGATAGTTCATAGAATCGATAAGGACACATCAGGGGCCTTAGTGGTTGCTAAAAATGATAATGCACATAATTCTCTTGCAGCACAACTAAAAGATCATTCAATGACAAGAAGTTACATAGCGTTAGTAGAAGGGATAATTAAAAGCAATGAAGGCACAATTGATGAACCTATTGGAAGACATCCTAAAGATAGGATAAAAATGGCTATAGTAGAATCAGGTAAAAGGGCTGTTACACACTTTAAAGTATTAGAGAGATTTGAAAGTAATACCTTAGTAGAATGTAACTTAGAAACAGGGAGAACTCATCAAATAAGAGTGCATATGGCAAAGATAGGACATCCTTTAGTTGGTGATTTGATATATGGTTTTAAAAAGCAAAGATTTAATTTAAAGGGTCAGGTTCTTCATGCTAAAAAGCTTGGATTCATGCATCCAAGTACAAATGAATACATGGAATTTAACTCGCCTCTTCCAAATTATCTTGAAAAACTTATAATTAAATTAAAAAATAGTTGAAATAGAGGTTAACCTGTGGTAATATGTTGTAAGTATAATATAGCATATTACATATATTATAGTTTTAATAAAATATTTATCCCTTTAAATGTTCCAGAGAGATCATAAGGATAAAGATAGTAGTACTATTATGAAAGTATAGTATGCCTTTACCTTTTTGGTGAAGGCTTTTTTGTATTATGATTTTTAAATCAGCAATAAGATTACCAGGGAGGTGAAATTATGGAATTTAAATCAGTGTTATTAGATGAAAAAGCTATAGAAAGAACACTTACAAGAGTAGCACACGAAATTATAGAAAAAAATAAGGGAATAGAAGATATTATACTTGTAGGTATAAAAAGACGAGGTGTTCCAATTGCAAAAAGGATTGCATATCTTATAGAACAGTTTGAGGGAATTAAGGTCCCAGTGAGCTCAGTTGACATTACTTTATATCGGGATGACCTTACAACATTAGATGACCAGCCAATTTTAAATAATGTAGATTTAGGTATAGATGTAAAAGGTAAAAAAATAATTTTAGTAGATGATGTGTTGTACACAGGAAGAACTGCTAGAGCTGCAATCGACGCAATAATAGATAATGGTAGACCTCTCGCGATACAATTAGCTGTTTTAGTAGACAGAGGACACAGGGAGCTGCCAATTAGAGCAGATTACGTAGGTAAAAACATACCTACTTCAAGCAAAGAGATGATTTCTGTTAAATTATCAGAAACAGATGAAAAAGATTCAGTAAGTATATTCGAGATTTAGCGAATTACTTAGAAGAAGATAAAGCTTGGTCGAAGATAAGTAATCTTTTAATATAGTCCAGCGAGACTAAAAGGAGGAACAAATGAAAGATTTTATAGATGTTGATGAAAAATTACCTATATTAAAGACTATCCCGTTAAGTCTCCAGCACTTGTTTGCTATGGTGGGGGCAACTATACTTGTACCAATGATTACGGGTCTAAGCCCATCTATTGCACTGTTTTGTAGTGGTGTTGGAACACTACTCTATATATTATGTACAAAAGCTAGGCTTCCCGCATATGTAGGGTCTTCTTTTGCATTTATTGGGCCTATGGGGGTTGCTACAAAGGCATATGGACAAAGTTCAATGCTTTCAGGGATTATTGCCGCAGGATTTGTATATGTAATTGTGGCTTTAATTATTAAACTTGTGGGAATTAAATGGATAAATAAACTATTGCCTCCAGTTGTTGTAGGTTCTGTTGTAATTGTAATAGGACTAAGCCTCGCAAGTGTTGCAATACAATGGTCAGGACTTAATTCTACATTTACATCACCAGCACTTGAGGGTATATCTAGAGGCACATGGATATTTATATCAATGACAACCTTGGCTGTAGCCATAGCGGGCACAATGTATTTTAAAGGCTTTTTCGGGGTAGTACCTATTCTGATTGCAATGGTAGTCGGATACATACTTTCTATACTACTCGGAGCAATTCCTAGCGAAGCTTTAGCTCAAATTGGATCAGCTGAGTTTATTAGATTACCAAGTTTTGTTTTCCCGACATTTAACATAAACGCTATTATGCTTATGGCTCCAATAGCTTTTGTAACCCTGGCTGAACATATTGGACATGTATATGTTACTAGTAATGTTTGCGGAAAAGATTTTGCAAAAGATCCAGGGCTTCATAGATCAATACTTGGAGATGGTATTGCTACAATGTTTGCAGGATTCGTTGGCGGGCCTCCAAATACAACATACGGTGAAAACATAGGGGTTATGGCAATCACTAAGGTTTACAGCGTTTGGGTAATAGGAGGAGCAGCTATTATCGCAATAATACTATCATTCATAGGACCAGTCTCAGAAGTTATTGGTAACATTCCGCTACCTGTAATTGGAGGAGTAAGTGTAATGTTATTTGGAATAATTGCATCTTCTGGTTTTAGAATTTTTGTTGAAGATAAAGTTGATTTTAGTAAAAAAAGAAATCTTATAATCGCTTCAGTTATAATAGTTTTAGGAATAGGCGGAGGAGGTATTAACTTCCAATTTGCAGGAGCACATGTAGAAATTGCAGGACTTGCTTTAGCAACTTTGGTAGGCATAGTACTTAATTTAGTTTTACCTCAAACTAGTAAATCCGGAGACAATTAATAAGAGATTTTCATGAAAAACAATACACAAAAGTGTCAGAGTAGTTCTGGCACTTTTGTGCGTTTTGTAGAGAGATAATTAAAATTTCTAGACAATAATAGCAAATAGAGATATTATGATATTAGATATAATAGATACACGGGACATTTTAAATAAGTAATAAGTTAGTATGTGTGTTTATTTTGACTTGTTATTTTTTTTTATGCCCTAAGGATAAGAAGGAATGGGAGAGATAATATATGATGTATACTTTAATTGCCACTACAACTTTTGGAATAGAAGCAGTTACTGCTAAAGAACTAAAAGTACTAGGGTACGAAAACTTAATTGTTGAAAACGGAAGAGTAATATTTGAAGGGGATGAAATGGATATTGCTATATGCAATACTTGGCTCAGAACCGCAGAAAGACTTTATATAAAGATGGCTGAATTTAAGGCATTGTCTTTTGAAGACTTATTTCAAGGAACACTTGCAGTAGATTGGGGTAATTTAATACCTGAAGATGGTAAGATGCATATTGTAGGAAAATCAGTGAAATCACAGCTTCATAGTGTGCCAGATTGTCAAGGAATAGTGAAAAAGGCAGTAGTAGAATCAATGAAGAAAAAATATGATAAAGAATGGTTTACAGAAGACGGCCCTGTTTATAAAATAGAGGTTTCAATTTTAAGAGATATAGTTACTTTATCAGTAGATACATCAGGAGTTGGACTACATAAAAGAGGATATAGAGAATATGCTGGAGAAGCACCACTTAAGGAAACACTAGCTGCTGCCCTTGTTCTAATAAGTAAATGGGATAGTACAAGAGTTTTAGCTGACCCACTATGTGGTTCTGGAACTATTCCAATAGAAGCAGCACTTATAGCAAAAAATATGGCACCTGGATTAAATAGAAAATTTGTTAGTGAATCTTGGCCAAGTATGGAAAAAGAAATTTGGGACCAGGTTCGGGAAGGTGCACTTCGCACTATAAACCCAAATGAGGTTGAAATACTTGCATCAGATATTGATGGAAGTTTGCTCAGGACAGCAATGCAAAATGCAGAAAAAGCAGGAGTTTCTGAGTTCATAAAATTTCAGAAGATTCCAATGCAAACTTTTGCATCTAGGCAGAAATATGGGGTTATAATTACGAACCCACCATACGGAGAAAGACTTGGTGAACGTGAACAGGTAAAAGAAATACATGAGGGTCTTGGACAAATGTATAGGAGCTTAAACGAGTGGTCTTGTTACGTTATAACATCCAATGTTGACTTCCAGAAGCAATTTGGAAACAGATCAGATAAAAATAGAAAATTATATAATGGAAGATTGTTATGTTATTACTACCAATATATAATAGAGGTACCTAGAAAGAAAAAGGAAGACTAAGGGATCATCCATATGAGATATCTCCTAGGTGCATTGAAATAAGAGCTTGTAACGTGAAATTTCATTAAGAAATTCTAATCTTTTGCGAATATAAAATTCTCTGCCGTTCACACTCGATGTCCTGTCTCGGGTTCACTAACCTGACTTCCTGTCAGGTTCACGAGAATTTTATATTAGCAAAAGAAGAATTACTAAATGAAGTTTCAATGTTTCTACGCTTCTTATTTCATGTCACTTCGGAGAAAAATCTTAATATTATATATGTCTCTATGGAAAGTAAAAGGATTGGGATTAGATAAGCTGTTGTTGGAAGAGTTATGAGAATTTCTAAAAAAGATAAGAGGATGGATATATGTATAATATATCCATCCTCTTATTTTTGTTTTATATTTACTAAAACCTATAGTTATAATTTCAATGCAAAGGATATGTACTACATCTGCAGCCTAACGGCTAAAAGATCAAATATTTTTATACTTTTTCTATTCAACCCTTTTTAGAGTACTCTCTACAGGATTAACATATATAGTTTTGTTTGTAGAGTATATAACCATTCCTGGTTTTGCGCCTGAGGGTTTCTTTACATTTCTAACTTGAGTATAATCAACAGGTACGCTAGAGGAATTTTGTGATTTACTAAAGTATGCGGATAAGTTACCGGCCTCAAGCAGTGTGGTTTCAGGAACATCACCAATATGTTTTATAATAACATGAGAACCTGGTATATCCTTTGTGTGTAGCCACATATCGTTTTTATTAGCAAATTTTAAAGTCAAAAGATCATTTTGAATATTATTTCTACCAACATAGATATCAATGCCTTCGCTTGAGATAAAATGCATAGGTTTGGTTGGCTTTGTTTTTTTAGTTTTACCGTGTTTTTTAATTTTAATATATTCAGTTTCTATCAATTCATTTTTAATATCTTCAATTCCATTATAATCTTCTGCATTTAGCATATTCGTGAGTACAGAATGAAGATATTGTAATTCATTTTGCGTGAGGTTCATTTGAACTGTGCCCATTTCCTCTGCTATCTTAAACTTATTATATTTTTTGTAATAATATTGGACATTTTGTGATGGGGTTTTATGCTCATCAAGTTTTATTTCAACATATTCACCATTTTCGCTATAATAATTTACAAGATTCGCAACTTTATCGCCTTTTTTAAGGGAGTATATATTTGCAGTTAGAAGTTCACCGTGTAGTTTATAAGTGCCTTTATTTTTGCAATCATTTAAAGTTTGTGTAAGTATTCTCACTTTTTTATCACAACGGCTAATATTATTATTAACTATTTTTTGAAGGTTTGCACTTTTTGCATTTAACCTATCATGTTTATCTTTGCGGAAATAAAAATCCTCTATTAGTTTAGAGGGAGAATCATATTTTTCAATTTCGTAATCTTTTAAGGATGTAAGCTGAGTAGTATGAAAATCTTTTAGTTTACCATTTTTAGCATACGAAGCTATAAAAGTATTTTCAACAATATTTTTAAATAGGCTTATCGTAAAATCATAAATGTTTTGAGAGTTCTCTATATTAAAATCTGGATATTTCGCATAATATCTGTATACAAGTTCTGATGAAAGATTCGAGCTTACTCCTGTAAAAGAACCAGTGAAGAACTTTTCACCAAAGTCTATGTCTTTTTCTGTTATATATTTATAAAATTCATCATAAGTAAAATTAAAAGCATCTAGTTTTGTGGAAGCAGGAGGGTATATATATTCTACACCTGTATACAAAACACGATAACTGTTAACGTCTGAACTAACATGTTTAATGCTATCCATAATTATGTTATCACGGGTACGAACTAAACTAATATTACTGTGTCTACCCATTATTTCAATTATTAAAGAGTATATACTATCAAAACCTAGCTCGTCGCTGGATTTAAAATCAATAATTAGTAATCTATCTGAATTTAGTTGCCTTACATCTAAGACCGTGGCAGTATTTAAATATTTTCTTAGAACCATACAAAATTTAGGAGCCTGCACCGGGTTTTGCTTATTAAACTCTGTAAAATGAATTCTAGGATAGTTTGGGCTTGAACTTATTAATAATTTATATATTTTTCTATTTTTTTTAAAACTTAATATAACCTCATCTTTTTCAGGCTGGGTTACTTTATCAACTCTACAATCTATTATTACATCTTTTATTTCCTCAACGAGGCTAGATAAATAAATTCCATCTAATGCCATATATATCATCCTTCCACTTCGAAATGTCGTAAAATTTTATAAATTTATATTTATGCTTTGTAAATTATACAATATATAATATACTACTATTAACATATTGTATTATTAATAGTATACCATTAAAGAAAATTATTGAAAAGTAACATCATGTGGGTAGCAGAAGGAGGAGTTTTATGGAAATTATAAATTTTACAAAAATGCAGGGAACAGGAAATGATTTCGTTGTTATAGAAGATTTAGAAGGTAAATATGAAAATTTAGAAGAACTTGCAAAAAAACTTTGCGATAGACATTTTGGAATAGGCGCTGATGGAATTTTAGTTGTTAGAAAAAGTGATATAGCAGACTTACAAATGGTGATTATTAATGCAGATGGTTCTTATGCATCAATGTGTGGTAATGGAATAAGATGTTTTGCTAAGTATATTTGGGAAAAAAAATATGTGACAAGCAATTCTATTAAAATTGAAACTGGTGATGGTGTAAAGCTTGCAAGTATAGACGTTAAACAAGGGCTGGCAGTAGGCGTAACTATAAATATGGGGAAATATGATTTTAATCCTAAAAGTATTCCAGCTTTAGTAGAAGGTGAAATAATTAATAAAAAATTAGAGATTAATAATAAAGAGTACCGTATAACGTCAATGCTTATGGGTGTGCCACATACTATAGTGTTTGGCGGCGCTGATGAATACGCGGTCCAGGAAGGGGAAGCTATTGAGAAATTCAATTTATTTCCTGAAAAAACAAATGTTAATTTCTGCGAAGTAGTAGATAGAAATACAATAAGGGTTAAAACGTGGGAGAGAGGTGCAGGGCCAACTCTGGCTTGTGGCACTGGTAGTTGTGCGTCGGTAGTTGCGGCAAGCAGATTGGGCTACGTAGAGGGGAAAGTAACAGTACATGTTCCAGGAGGATTACTTTATATTGAGATTGTTAATGATGAGGTGCTAATGGAGGGACCTGCAGAAATTACTTTCGATGGGAAATTTTTTATAAGTTAAATAATAGCAACTGCCATATTTATTATTAGGGCAGTTGTTTTTTTTATGCAATTTAATATCTTAAAGTGAATAAAATTTAAAAAAATGACAATGATTGAAATAGGATGTCCTTTTTAAAATTTGAAAGCTAGAAGGTGAAACATTATGAAAAAAAATTTGCTGAAATTATTGTTAGATAAAAATTTTATTACAACTCAAAGGTATAAAGAAGTACAAGAACTTTCAATCAAAAAAAATTGCAGCAATGAACAAACAATTTTAAGGGGAGGCAAACTAGATATAAATGGTCTTATTTCAATTGTAGAAAATGATTTTAACATACCATATATTGATTTAGAAGCAAAACCTGCAATGAAGGGAGCATTTAATCTAATATCAAAGGAAGTGGCTAAGAGGCATAATTTAATACCCTTTTATGATGATAATAATGAAGTACATGTAGCTTTCTCAAATCCATTTGATATTAAAGTCATCGATGAGATAAAGTTTATAACAAATAAAAGAGTTAAAGTGTTTTTCGAAGTAGAGAGTCATATCTCTGATGCTATTGAAAATTGTTATGGTAAACAAATTGTAGATGTGGCAGTTGAAGAGATGAAAAAAGAATACATGTTAGAAGTAGATCAAAGAAATGAAGAGATGAAGGCCGCGTCTTGGGTTGAAGATGCTCCAGTTATAAGGATAACAAATTCATTATTAAAGAGGGCTGTTAATTCGCAGGCTAGTGACATTCACCTAGAACCCTTTAAAGACGCTGCTATAATTCGCATGAGAGTAGATGGCATACTAGGTGAAATAAACAAAATTCCAAGTAACGTATATAAATCATTGTGCACAAGAGTGAAAATTATGGCGAATATGGATATTGCAACAAAATTTATTCCATTGGATGGAAAGATAACTGAAAATATAGATGGAGTAGATTACGATTTTAGGGTATCCTCTTTGCCTACAATGTATGGAGAAAAACTAGTGATAAGAGTTTTATACAAAGCAGAGAGATTCATTAATTTAGATTCATTGGGTTTTAGTTTAGATAAAGTTGCGTTATTACGGGACACGTTAAAACTTTCTCATGGGATGATAATAGTTGCAGGTCCAACAGGTAGTGGGAAATCAACAACATTATATGCATTGCTAAATGAAATCAATAGTAAAAGTAAAAACATTGTTACTATTGAAGACCCGATAGAATATAATATGCCTAGAATTAATCAAGTAAATGTAAATAACAAGGCTGGCCTTACTTTTTCAACGGGACTTAGAAGCATTCTGCGCCAAGATCCCGATATTATAATGATAGGGGAGATACGGGATGAGGAAACAGCGAGAATAGCTGTTAGGGCATCGATAACAGGACATTTAGTATTATCGACGCTTCATACTAATAATTCTGCGGCTTCCATATCAAGGCTAATAGATATGGGAATTCCATCATATTTAGTTGCTGATTCATTAGTTGTGGTACTAGCTCAGAGACTTGTAAGGAAATTATGCGCGTTTTGTAAAAGAAAATACGAAATTGACCACAATGAATTTAAGCATTTAGGATTTAATAAGGGAGAGAAACCTTATAAAGCAGTAGGATGTAATAAGTGTAATCAAACAGGGTATAAAGGAAGAACTGTAATATATGAACTTTTAAGATTAGATAGTAATCATAAATCAATTATAGCAAGAAGTGGAATAAGTGATGAGCTTTGGAAATATTGTGATGAAAAAAAATCGGGGTCCTTTATGGGTAGTTGTAGGGAAAACGTAATTAATGGGATAACCTCAATAGAAGAATTTGAAGAAGCTACTTATAGTTACAATTATAAATAAAAGATTTGAAAAATAGCCAGGGATAGGTGAAACACAATATGAAATATAAATACATTGCAAAAACAATAAATGGGACTTTAGTAAAAGATACAACTAACAGTGATAGTATAGAGGATTTAGCAGTAAATTTACGTGAAAAGGAAATATTTTTAATAAAAATCATCAGTACAAAAAAGATAAGCATATTTTCAAGTAGGCCAAATTTAAAGATAATTTCTATGTTTTGTAGGCAATTCTCAATATGTGTTAAATCAGGAATACCAATTTGTGATATTTTGGATTTGCTTTATGAACAAATGTTGCATAAGTCCATAAAAACAAGCCTTATTAGTATTAGAGAAAATGTACAAAAGGGTAATTCGTTGTTTGAAAGCATGAAGAAGATTAGAAATACCTACCCTGATTTCATGATAAATATGATTTATTTGGGGGAGGAAAGCGGGAAACTAGATATAATTCTTGAGCAGTTATCAAAATATTACGAGAAAGAACATAAGCTATTAAAAAAATTCACTAATTCAATGATTTATCCATGTACAGTGTTCATAACATTAATGATAGTATCATTGTTATTAATTATAAAGGTGATTCCAATATTTATAACAAATTTAGATTCATATGATGCAGAAATTCCACTGATAACAAGGATTGTTATATCATCTAGTGATTTTATGCGTAGCAATTTGTTATGGATTTCTATAATCATTTTAATTTTAATTTTTGTTATTGTTCAATATACTAAAACCAAAAACGGGAAGGTTATTTTTGATAAGTTTAAATTTATCTGCCCAATACTAGGTCCAGTATATAAACGGCTTATATACACAAGATTTTCTAGAGGGCTTAATTTATTACTAAGTAGTGGAGTTGGACTGCTTAGAGCTTTTGAAATAATTAATGATGTTATAGGTAATAGATATTTTAAACTAAAACTTAAAATAGTATCCGATGATATAAAAAAAGGAAAGAATTTATCAGACTCATTAAACTCAATGGATCTATTTCCGCAATTTTTTGTGGCTATGATAAAAATAGGTGAAGAGACAGGTAATTTAGACGGAATGTTTCTAAATGCTGCAGACATATTCTATGAAGATGCCGAGGAAAATGTGGAGAAAGCTACTGTGTTATTAGAACCAATTTTGATAATATTTTTAGGAATTATGATTGGGACTATTGTACTTGCAGTAATGCTTCCAATGCTCAATGTTATGGACTCTGCGGGCAAATTTTAACGAGTTTAATAAGGATAGGTGGGTTTATGAATAAAGGATTTACATTAATTGAGATAACAATAGTTATGGCTATAATGGGTATATTAATGAGCTGTAGTCTTGTTTCTTTGAAGTATTACAAAGATATGCAAAATAAAATGGATGTAGATTATAATTGTAACGCTATAGTGAGTTTTATTAATAATTCAAAAATGTATTGCAAGGAAAATGCTTGTAGTGCAGTTATAACTATTGATAAAATAAATAGCCTTATGATGTTAGATAGGGGACTGGATATGGTAGATAAACTTGTACTGTCAAAGAATATAAGCATATATAATTTTATAGGGACACAAGACGAAAATCAAATTGTAATTAATAGGATGGGTTCTACTGGTGATGCAGGCTCAATAACCTTAATTGATAATAATAATAAGAATGATAAAACAAATAAAATCAAAATAATAATGGGGGTCGGTACTGTATATGTTCATAGAGAATAAAAAGGGATTCACATTGGTAGAGGTTATATGTAGCTTGGGTGTGTTTTCTATCATTTTCAGTTGCATTATGTCTTATGAGGTAGCATCTCTTAAGATGAAAAAAGATATTAAAAATATAAATAATAATGTAATTATTATGGAAAATTTGAAAAACAACATCATATATGATATGACATTTAATGAACTTTATATTTTGAATACTCAGGATAATATTTTGAATACTCAGGATAATATTTACATAAATAAAAATAATATTACTTTAGATGAAAATAAAATGATGAATAATGCTGTGTTCACAAATATAAAGCCTGAATTAAGTCCGTATATGAAGTTAACAGTTTTAAATTTAGAGCTTAATGTTTATAAGTTAAATCTTTCTTTATATTCTGGAAACCCAAACGATGTCTTAGAGCTTGAGTGTAATTTTTATAAAGGTGATCATAAATGAAGAAAAAGGGATTTACGCTTATGGAAATAGTAATTGTTATGGGCCTTGCATTCTTAATGCTCGGGGTAGTAGGGAGCATCCTTGTGTCTTATGTGAAAAGTTATAAAAATAGTATATTGCAAAATAATGGGGTTAATTATTTAAACAGTTCTATATTCATGATAGATACAGAAGTAAATGAGTTTGCAAGGAATGTGGTAACAGCAGGGAATAAAATTACAATAGATTGTTTTAAAGGAAATAGCCCTAAAATTATAAAATGCTTTAATGGTAATCTTATTGTTTCAACTAGATCATCTGAGGATGGTAAGTATTACCCTAATACAATTATGAGTGAGGTTAAAGACTTTGTAGCCATGAAAACTGGCAAAATTCTTTATATTAAAATTGTATGGCACAATGGTCAAAGTATTGAAAGATTTTTGGCGATAGAAAATGCAAACTAAAAAAGGATTTATATTGATCTATACTCTTTTGGTAGGAATTATTTGTTTAATTGTCATGATGTATGTGTTTGATATTCAAATGTCAGAAGTTGAGTATTCAACAATGTATAAACGGGATGTTTTAAGGGATGACAATTATCAAAGAGACAAGGAATATCTAACGACTTTATTTTATGCATATATAAATGAGGTCACTAACAAACGACTAATTAGTAAAGGGATAGATACTTATTTTAAGACGATTTCAGGAGCCATAGTAAGTCACGATACAGCTAATGTTAGTTATTTTAAAGATGATAAAAATTTTAAAGTTGATAATTTTATATTTAAGACACGTTTTATAATTACAAATGAGCAGAGCATAGTTTATGGATATCGAAACGATTATTATAAATTAGAGAACGCCGATAACGGTTTTAATCTAATATTTATAGAAACTAAATATACTAATAATTAAAGTAGTAAAAAACGAGGGAGGCAAATATGAAATTAAGAAAAAATATGTTTCTTGAGGTTTCAACGCAAAATATTTCGGGCACTGAATTTTCTAAAAGTTTAATATTAAATGGAGCTATAAATATTACGAGCAAAAATGTTTATTATAAGGAGTCGCAGAATATACAAGATTTTAAAGTAGATATAAAAAACAAGAACTTATATGTTCTTGTTGAAGGGGAAACAGTTTATATCAAAAGAGTTACATTGCCAAAAGTTAAAAAATATTTAATTAATGATATGATTAAAAATGAATTAAGATATTATTATAATGACATCAAGAATATTGCATTTACCTATAAATTAATTAAACAAGATAAATCAAATATGGAAATATTAGTTTTTTGTCTAAAGGGGAATAACTTAGACATTTTAGAAAATAGCATTACTAACAATGTTAATTTGAAAAAAGTAAACCTAATTCAATTTTGCTTTAGAAACTATTATGCAAGCAAAATTAATGTTAAAAATTATATATTCGTTTTTTATTATAATTGTAATTTGTATTTTTTAATATGTTGTAATAATGAAATTAGAGCTAATAATATTATAAAGGTTCGTGAATTGTCGTTACTAAAATTTTCTAGGGTGATGATTGAATTTTTAGAACTATACAACGATTACGCCAAGTTATGTGAAAAGATCTATTATGCAAATATAAGTGGATTAGATTTAGATGAATTTGAATATTTAGAATTAACTCACCAAATTTTAGATGATTTAAAACGAGAAGAATTACTAAAATATATAATAGTAAAAGGATAAGTTGATATGATGAGAAAAACATTTATTCCTAATTGGTATATAGATCAAAAAAAAGAATTACAAAATAAAAAAATCAAAATATGTATTGCGGTAACGCTGATTTTAAATGTTGTTTTGATGAGTCTTATATTTAATACTTCAAATAAATTGAAAAACATAAATGATAGTACAACAAACCCCAAAAATGAAATCAAAGAAAATGTAGAGGTTTTTAAGAAGAATAGTATTACTACTGATAAATATAAGGAGCTTAGTGATTTTTCAGAGCAAAATAATCTCGATTTCATAAATATTATAATAACTGAGATTGAAGTGGAAATAGAGATTGGAGCTAAAAG